>Ga0075522_10000850_pt1 | contig 22624 bp, 20 predicted proteins | sample NGEPerA_FD_74796 | JGI IMG/M metagenome (GOLD analysis project Ga0075522, IMG submission 74796) | Arctic peat soil microbial communities from the Barrow Environmental Observatory site, Barrow, Alaska, USA - NGEE PermafrostL2-A | ecosystem: Environmental > Terrestrial > Soil > Wetlands > Peat ...
TGTATGCACTCGGCGTGCTGCTCTATCTGCTGATGTCGGGCCGGCATCCCACGGCGGAGGGGATGTCCACGACCGCGGACGCCGTGCGCGCGCTCTGCGAGACGGAGCCGGCGGAGCTCGGCGCTGGCGATCTCGACACGATTCTCGACAAGGCGCTGCGTAAGGAGTCGGGTGAGCGCTACCAAACAGTCGCGGTATTCGCAGATGACCTCGGGCGCTATCTGCGTCACGAGCCGGTGAGCGCGCGACGCCCAACGCTGGCGTACCGCGCTCGGAAGTTCGTGCGGCGCAATCGCCCTGGGGTAACCGCAGCGATGATCGTTGCCGCGGCGCTGATTGGCGCAACGCTTTTCTCGGTGGGCCAGATGCGCGAGGCGCGACGGCAGCGGGATGCAGCAGTGGCTGCGAACAAGCGCTCGACCATGCAGAGCGATTTCCAGGCGCTGCTAATCTCGCAGGTGGGCGATAAGCCGATGACCATGCGCGAGATTCTCGAGCGCGGACGCGCGACGCTCGAGCACGAATATGCCGGCGATCCTCGATTTCTCTCGACGACCTTCATCGAGATGGCGGAGAGCTACTCGCAACTCGGCGACAGCAAGATTCGCGGAACGCTGCTCGCGCGCGCAGAGTCGCTGTCGGTCGCCGGAGGGTACACGGATCAGCTTCCGGAGATTCGCTGCAGCACCGCCGACAACATGCGCACCAATGGGGACTACGATCTCGCGAGCCGGACGTTCGCGGATGCGGACTCGATGCTCCGCGCACGACCGCAACCGGAAGTCGAGAGCGTGTGCCTGGGCTACGAGGCCGATCTGGCGAGCGAACGGGGCGATGGTGTCCGGAGCGCGCGCCTCACGAGCCGCGCGATTGCAATTCGGGACAGCTTGGGCGACGTGAAGGACATGACGTACGATGGGCTTCTGTCCTCGCTCGCCTACTCACTCGACCGGCAGGGACGCTATCGCGATGCGATTAGCGTGTATCATCGCGCCGCGGCGATCATGGATTCGGGCGGTCGCGCCGGCACGATGAACCGCGCGATACTGCAGCACGACATGGCGGTGACGTTGGTAGAGGTTGGCGAGACGGCGCAAGCCGAGCCTCTGCTGCACGATGTACTGCTCCGGGTAGCGCAGAGCGATCCCGATGCGCGCATGCCACCACAGGCGCTCATCCATTACTCGCACACGGCACTGTTCGACGGTCGACCCGATTCTGCTAGCAAATACTTCGCGGTGCTGGCAGACCAGGCGAAGCAGGACACGAACATCTATTGGGAGGGACGCGGCCTGTTCGGGCTGGTGCAGGCGCAGGTGCAGTCCGGCCACATCGACGATGCGCGCCGCAGCCTGATCCGCTTCCGTGCGATCGCGGGCAATACAAAACTCGCGAACTCCGACGATCAGGTGGTCGACGTGAGGGTTCTCGATGCGTGGATGGCGCTCGCCGCGGGTGACACCTCGACTGCGTACGATCGCGTGGTCGCCGCGCTGCGATCGCAGGGATACTTCGCCGGCGAGCGCAAGCCGATTTTTCGCGCAGCGCTGATTCTGGCAGCGGAAACAGCGCTCGCGGTGCATCGTACCACGGACGCACTCACATTCGCGCGCGATGCGCTCTCCATCGCAACGCGCGATTCGCTCACGGAGACGCACAGCGCGTACGTGGGGGAGGCGAGGCTCATGGAGTCGCGGGCGCTGCTGGCGAGCGGCGATACCGCGAGCGCGCGTGCGGCGCTCGATCGCGCGGTAGTAGCGCTCTGGAACGGTGCGGGTGCCGAACACCCTCGCACGCGCGAGGCCGAGGCGTTGCGGGACTCGCTGCTCCAGTAAGGTGCCCCGCGGTCAGGGTGTAACGATTCGAGTCATTGTCCGCTTTCGGTCCGCCTTTGCGATCATCTCAGTACAGGGCGCTCCGTGCGCCCGGCAGATTACATCGTAACAGCGAACACCGACTCCGAGGTCGAAATGCGCTGGACAACGTGGAAGACTCTTGCAGCTGTGGCCATCATGGTCGCGCCGCTCATGAACTGCGCCGATCAACCGGCGACGGCGGTTGCCCCGGATGCAAACCGGCACGCGCCGCCCGCACCCACGAACGTGCTCACACCGGATTCCGTTCGCCGGCTTGCATCCGGCCGGGCGATTTTTCCGCTCGAGTCTCCACGCTATATCCGGCCATCGCTCGTGAAGCTCGGTCAGGCTCTTGCCTTCGACAAGATTCTGAGCGGCAATCGCGACATCGCGTGTACGACGTGTCATCTCCCCGCGTTCTCTACGGGCGATGATCGCAGCCTCTCAATCGGACAGAGCGGAATCGGGTTCGGTCCGCACCGCACGATCCAATCGGGCGTGTTCATTGCGCGCAATGCTCCGCCGTTATTCGACATCGGCGCGATGAGGCACCTATTCCTGGATGGCCGCGTGCAGATAATGCATGGCCGCGTCAATACTCCCGCGGGCAGGGATCTCACGCCTCGGATGCAACGCGTCCTCGAGTTCGGACCGGCGTCCGCGATCGCAATGTTCCCCGTCGAAAATCGCGACGAGATGCGCGGCTACTCACAGAACGACCTCGGACGGCTCGCCGACGACGACAACACGGCCATCTGGGCTACTCTCATGAAGCGCATCGGCGAGGTGCCTGAGTATCGCCGGATGTTCGAGCAGGCGTATCCCGGTCAGCGCTTCGAACGGATGACGTTCGCACATGCGGCGAACGCCATCGGCGCGTTCATGGTGGACAAGCTCACCTTCTCCAACACGCCGTGGGATCGCTTCCTGGAAGGGCGCGATAACGCACTTACGCCCGCGCAGCTCGCCGGGGCGCAGACGTTCCTCGTCCTCAAGTGCTCGATCTGCCACAACGGGGCGACGCTGAGCGACGACAAGTTCCACGATGTGGCCGTGGCACAGATCGGACCGGGCAAGGGCAACGGCGCTTCGCTGCGCGACGACTTCGGTCGCGAGAACATCTCGAACGACGAGTCCGACCGGTATCTCTTCCGCACGTCGCCGCTGCGCAACGTGGAGCTCACTGCGCCGTACGGACATGACGGCGCGTATAGCACGCTGCAGTCGTTCGTGGAGCACTACAGCAATTCGGATACGAAGCTGTTGGCGTTCGATCCATCGGCGCTCGATCCATCGCTCCAGGGAACGTTCATGCCCAATGCCGCCGACATTCTCGCGCAGCGCGACACGCTGCTCAAGGGCGTGGTGCTCACGGACAGCATAGTGACGAATCTCATGAACTACATGTCAGCGCTCACGGACGATCGGGCGCGAAACCTCAACTCCCTTGTGCCCAATCACGTGCCGAGCGGGCTGCCGGTGGATCACCCGTAACGTGACAACCATGTAGCAGGATTTTCGCCGCGTTTACTGCGCGGCGAAGATCTTGTTGCAGAGGGCGCCGATTTTCTTCTGCATGGCGGCGCGGGAGGGATCCTTCAGTACGCGGCCGAAGTCCATTGTCTTGATGTCGCATAGCAGATTGTTTTTTTCCGCAATGACTTCGTGCAGATCGGACTGCCACATCGCGCGATCGCCGACACCGGCAAGCGCTGACGCCGGCACGGGCATCTTGCCATCGACCCACGCCTGCAGGACATCGTGTCCGTAGCCGGGCCGAACGGAAATATCAATCGAGGATAAGCCAGCCTTGAACTCGCACGAACTCGCATCGCCCGGCATCGGTTTTTCACCCGTGATGGGCACGCTGAAAATGTCGCTCACATCCTGTTGGGTGATGAGCTTCGCATCGCACGCGTTCCCGGAGCCCGCGCTCGCTGACGCGCCGGCTGGCGCGCTCGCTGCAGCGGACGAGGAAGCACTCGCGTCGTGTTTCGTGCAGGCAGTGAGGGCGGTCAATGCAAGAACCGTGGACAGCACCGCATGTGTCGTCTGTGACATGATGGCCTCGTGAGTTGTGCGCGAAAAGCGCTCAGGCGAACGAATTCGTGAAGACTGAATCGGGTTTCTACTTCGCGTCGGCGTAGATCCTGTTGCAGATCGCTCCCAGTTTGTCGCCGAGCGCCTTACCATGGAGCTTGAGCGAGCCTGGCGCGCCCCCGGCATCGACGTCGCACCCCTCGTTACTCCCCTTGATCGATGAGATGCCGATCATTGATTGCACCGCCCGATCGCCGACTCCCGCCAAGGGTGTCGGATCGGTGAGATATTTCTGATACGCATCGAACGCCTGTGGGGTCGCAGCGGTCAGCGTGATGGTGATGCTCCCGGCATCGTCGGTTGTCGTGATCGAGCAGCTCTGCGGGCTCAGCTTCTTTACGGCGCCGGCCGTACCGTTGAGGACGGCCGAGACGACGTCGGGAGTGAGGTACTTCGTGCACGCGTCGCCGCCGCGACTGGAGAAATCTCCGCCGCCGCCGCTCGGCGCGGCAGATGCGTTCGAGCCCGGTGCGGTCGCATTCGGGTCACCGGCGCCGGCCTTCTTACAGGCGGTTGCGGCGAGTGCACAGAGGCAGAGGACTGCGGGGAGCGCGTAGCGTTGCATGTCGATCTCCGGTGAGAGGTAACGAGCACCAGTTTGGCCGGAACGAGTTACCGCGTCGTTATTTCGACGTTACGCCGCCCATCTGCATCTCCGGTTCACCACTCCGCCAGTCTCGGTGGCCCCTCACGTCTTGAACTTTCTGGCGCGAACGCCGGTATTGAAAGCATGAAAGACCGTACCGCGCACCTCTCGGCGGCAGCACGATGATCGTCCTTGTTCTTGCCTTTCTCGGCGGCGTGCTCACCATCCTGAGCCCGTGCATCCTGCCGGTCATCCCGCTCGTCTTCGCACGCACGGGACGCAGCTTCTCCCGCGAGATCGCACCGATGCTCGGCGGGCTCGCGATAGCCTTCACCGTCGCGGCGCTCGTCGCGACGGCTACGGCGCACTGGCTGCTCGTTGCGAACGAGATCGGACGTGACGTCGCACTGCTCCTGCTCGCGGTGGTGGGCATCTCGCTCGTCTCGACGCGGGCCGCGGAGTGGCTAACGCGACCTCTCGCGCGCGGCGGTGCCACGGCGCTCGCGGCGAACGCCAACGCGGGTGCGGCGACGCCGCTTCGTAACGTCGTAATCGGGATGGCCATCGGACTGCTCTGGGCACCCTGCGCCGGCCCGATCCTCGGCGTGTTGGTCGCCGTGGCGGCAGTCTCAGCGGCGCCGCGCGCCGGCCTCATGTTCTTCACCTTTGCACTCGGAGCCATCATGTCGCTCGCCGTCGTCATCTCTCTCGGTTCGCGGCTGCTCGACCGCGTGAAGCGCGCGGGCGCCGCCGAGGTCGTCGTGCGGCGCACGCTGGGCGTCGCCACACTCATTACTGTGATGGCGATTTTCGCCGGCTGGGATCAGGCGATCTTCGCGAAGGGCGGCGTGGTGCGCACGACCGGCGCGGAGGAGGCGCTCGTGTCGCGGCTCGCGCCCAATGCCGTGCCGGCGCCGATCGCGGGGAGCATGTCGATCGATGCGTTTGCGGCGGAGGAGCGCGAGCTGAACGCGATGATCGCGCTCCCTACGCGGCGCGATAACCTCCCCGGCTTTCCCGGCGCGACAGAGTGGATCAACTCACCCGCGCTCACTCCGGAGGCACTGAAGGGCAAGGTCGTACTCGTCGACTTCTGGACCTTCGAGTGCTACAACTGCCTCAACGCGTTGCCGCACGTGAAGGATCTTTACGCCAAGTACAAGGACCGTGGCTTCATCGTAGTAGGGGTGCACACGCCGGAGTTCGCAGAGGAGCGTGTCCCGGAGAACGTGCGCAAGGAGGTGAAGAAGCTCGGCATCACCTACCCGGTGGTCATCGACAACGACAAGACCATCTGGAACGCGTACCAGAATCAGTATTGGCCGGCTGCGTATTATGCGGATGCCACCGGCAAGGTCCGCTTCTATCACTTTGGCGAAGGGCAATACGACGAGCAGGACAAGGCGGTCGCGAAGCTGCTCGCGGAGCGCGATGCGGGCGTGACGGCGGGCGACCGATAGCCCTTGCCGCAAGCATTTGTCTTGCAGTACCAGCCCGTCGAGCGCCACTACAGTCTGCCTACTCCTTCGCATCGCCAATGCTGAAACGCCTCTCGCTTGTCTGCTCACTTACCATCGCGTTCACGACGCCAGGTGCGGCCCAGAGCGCCGGTCACGACTGGCCACGCTTCGGCCGGGATGTCTCGAGCTCGAGCAGCTCGCCGGATCCAACCGGCATCGACTCGGCAAACGCCGGATCGCTGCGTCGGCAACAGGTGACGATCGACGGTACCGTAGATGCGTCGGCGATCTATCTTCACGGCGTGCACGTGCAGGGTGAGGATCACGACGTGTTCTTCGTCACTACCACGTACGGCAAGACGCTGGCGATCGATGCCTGGAACGGGAAAACTCTCTGGCGGTTCACGCCGCCGGGCTTCGATGGCTGGGCAGGCTCGCGCCAGATCACGAATGCGACGCCGGTAGCAGACCCCGGTCGACAGTTCATCTACGCAGCGTCGCCGGACGGTAAAATTCAGAAACTGGCGGTTGCGGACGGGCATTCGGTGTGGAGCACGGCGATCACGAAGCTGCCGGCGGTCGAGAAGATCGCGTCGTCACTCAATTTCTACAAAGGCAACGTGATCGCGGCAACCGGCGGTTACATCGGTGATGCGCCGCCGTACCAGGGACACGTGGCGATTCTCGATGGTGCATCGGGCAAGCTGCTACACGTATGGAATGCGCTCTGCAGCGATCGGCATGAGCTGATGGATCCGTCGTCCTGCTCCGAGAGCGGGGCGGCGATCTGGGGGCGCGCGGGCGTGGTGATCGATACCACGACGGGCAACATCCTCGTCGCTACCGGCAACGGCAAATGGGATGGGAAAACGAATTGGGGCGACGCCACGCTCGAGCTGAGCGCTGACGCCTCGCGCATCCTCGCCAACTACACGCCTACCAACACCGATGATCTCGATCAGCACGACATCGACGTCGGCTCCACGTCGCCGGTGCTGCTCGACGCGAGCTACCTCGCGCAGGGAGGAAAGGACGGCAAGATCATGCTGCTCGATCGCAAGCGGATCAGCGGCGAGACGGCGCATCGCGGCGGCGAGACGCAGGTCGTCAGCACGCCATCCGCCGCCCGACTGTTCAGCGCTCCGGCAGTCGCGCGAACGCAGATCACGTCGCTCGCCGCAGCCGACAAGAGTGGCATGGCCGGATGGCAGCTGACTGGCGGCCGGCTAGTTCCATCGTTCCAGTCGAGCCAGCACGGCGGCACGAGCCCAGTCATCGCGGGCGGATTGCTGTACGTATACGATCCCGCGGGCAAGCTGCTGATTTATTCTGGCGCGCACTTCGAGCATCAGGTCGCAGCGCTCGACTGCGGGAAGGGACACTGGAGCAGTCCGATCGTCGTCGACCGCATGGTCGCGCTCCCCGAGGGGAACGCGAACGATCACGCGACTACGGGCATCCTGAATATCTGGCGGCTGCGGTAGCTGCAATACTGTTCAAGTAATGGATCTTCGATGTTCTACTGCTACTGCTTCACCGCCGCTACAGACGATTCACTATGCGAACTATTTCGTCATCGACAAACGACTGAGGCATGGGTGTTCGACTCTCTGTCTCTACGTATCTCTGCGTCTCGGCGGTAAGCAGGTCATCGATCCGTAACAGACCACATAATTCGTCGAAGGCCCTTGATTGATGCCGTGTCGCACGATCCTTCTGATCATCTCGTTCGGTGTTGTGTGCGTGACTTCCCTGCGTGCACAGCGCGACACGACGCTCGATACAGTGCAGGCGCGTGCGACGATTCGCTCGCTCGAGCAGGAATGGCTCGACACATCCGACTCGCTCACGCTCGATCGCATCCTCGCCGACGATTTCCTGCACGTGGTGGGACCCGGCCAGGTGATCACGAAGTCGCAACACATCGCGTGGGCCGTGCGACATCCGCGCCCGACCAGCCGCCACGCACGGTTCGGTGAGCTCGTCGTGCGCTTCTATGGCGATGCGGCTGTGGCGACGGGAACGGTGATCGTCACCGACGACGCGACGCACACGACGTCGCGGAACTCGTTTACCGATGTCTTCGTGTACCGAGACGACCGCTGGCGGGCCGTGAGCGCGGAAGAGACTCCGATCGCCACGACGGCGCCATCGTTGTAATCCCCGTGCGCCTGCTACTTGGCGATCTGCTTCGCGACCGCGCGGATGTCCGCGAAGAAGGCGCGCTGCACCTCAGCTCGTTCCGCTTGCGACGCGCGGAGCACCGACGATGGATGAACGGTCGCCATCACCGTTTCGGCGAGCTCGGACTTCACCCGCTTCCCGCGCTGTTGCGTGACACGAAACTGCTTGCCGAGGAGTGACTGCGCGGCGGTTGCGCCTAGCACGACAAGCACGCGCGGCTGGATGACCCTGATCTCCTCCAGCAGCCACGGATTGCACGCGCGCACCTCGGCGTCGTTCGGCTTTTTGTGGATGCGCCGCTTGCTCTTCGCGCCGCGCTCGTACTTGAAGTGCTTAACGGCATTCGTGACGTAGACGGTGCGGCGATCGATGCCCGCGTCCGCGAGTGCAGCATCGAGAAGCTTCCCCGACGGCCCCACGAACGGATGCCCCGCGACCTCCTCCAGGTCGCCGGGTTGCTCGCCCACGAACATCACCGTTGCGGCGCGCGGTCCCTCGCCGAACACGGTGCGCCCGCAACTCCAAAGATCGCACCCGCGGCAGTGTTCGGCGGCCTCGCGCAGCTTGGGCAGCGTAGCGCGCTGCGGGACGAAGTCAGCGGCGGAGCCCGTGCCGCTGGCGCTTCCGCACGGCGTGCCTGCGGTCTTGCGCACGTTCAGGCTCACCGTTCCCTCCCGGTCGTGTGTGTTGCGAATTCCGAAGGCAAAGGGGGTGCCAACCACCCGCGCAATACGGAGCATTCGATACCTTGACATTCGACAACAAGACTCGCGGCGAAGCTACGTTGCCGGGATCTGCCACTCGCGCACGGCGCGCCACGAGAGACCGTTGCGCTCCGCGAGCACGAGACTCACTCGCTCGACGTGGTCGCGCGCCAGCGACTGGGGCGAACGGACTACCGCGAGCACGATCGCCATCGACGACGACGTATCGACGCCGGCGCTCGACAGCGCGATGACTCCGGGCACTGTGTCGCCCGGCGACATTTTCGGAAGCGTCGACGTAACCGCCAGCGGCACCTCGGCCAGTTTTCTCGCCGTGAGGAAGTGCGACGCCTGCGACGAGTCCAGCATCACCTGCTCCGCGAAGTTGCGCTGCGTCTGCCGCACCGGGGCCGCGTGTGCGTTCGCCGCAAAGAACGAGCGCGCGAGTGCGTTGGCGTGAGCGGGCGCTGCTTCTCGAACGAGCGATGCGAGCGCGCTCGCGTCGCGGAAATAGCGGGAGCCATCCATGGTGAGCGATTCCAGATAGACGAGCCCCTGCCGATGCTGCAGCGCCTTGAATCGCTCCGGATGATAGACCTCGCCAATGACTGCATCGTTGACCTCCGACACGTCCACCCAGTGGCTCACCGCTTCGGCGCACGACGGCGGTTGCGACGCGTACGCCACTGTGCAGAGTCGCGCACAGCTGCGCGATCCCTCGCCCCTGGCGGCGGCGCACAGGAGCTGGACACTTAGTGCGCAGAGCGCAACGCCTCCGAGCAGCAGTGATGCTCCCTGTAGCGAGTCGGGCGAGAGAAACTGACGCAAAATACCGCGCGATGTGTAGCTCAGCACCGCTGCCGCCAGCGCCGCGAGTGCAAAGACAATTACAATCGCGGCGATTCCGGCGAAAAGCGCGATCGGCACGCATGCAGCCGCGACGAGCGCGATGCTCGCCCGGCGATCGTGCCCGAACCGAGCTGCATCCGGCTTCACTGTCACCCCCCGGCTCCGGGATTGCCGAGCACGAACGAGACGCCGATCAGCACGAACGCGACGACTGCGAGCGTCGCGAGCGCGGCCGCGAAGCCGCGCAGCGCGCGGAGCGGACCGACCATCGGCAGCTGATTCGGAGCAGTGCGTGCGCCCAGCGCGCCGAATCGCCTATCGGCCGCCCCCGCAAGCGCGGCTGCGCCAATCGAGAACGCGAGCAGTCCCGCCAGCCACCACCCGGGCGCGTACAGTGCGATGCCGCTCGCGACGAACAGCGCGAGAGCGACAATCGACGTCAGCTGTGCCGAGGAGAATCGTTCGAGGAATTCACGGATCGATCCCGATAGTTGGGCTCGCGTGCGATCCGCCGCGAGGAGGACGTTCGGATCGGCCATTGCCGGAATCTCCACTCACGTTGCACGGATTCGCATCATGGATGCGGTGCCGGCGTGCCGCAAGCGTCAGCGCGCGAGCGACAGATCCTCGCTCGCGTGGCGTGGCGCCGGCGCTCGCGCCATGGTGCCCGCGATGGCGAGCGCGCCGCCGCACATCGCGAGCGCGATGAGAAGGCTCGTCCACTCGTTCGCATCGCGAATGTGCGCGAGCACTCGCGGCGCGTGGAGGATGAGCACCCACGATCCGAACATCGCCGCCGCGCACAGCGCCGCGATGCGACCGAGCACTCCGGTCGCGATACCTATGCCCGCCGCGATGTGCGCAGTACCCGTTGCGTAGCCGAACGCCAGGTGCGCGGGAATCCACCCGGGAATCACGCTGGCGACGTAGCCGATGTAGAGAAAGTGCAGCACGCCGAACACCGGAAGAGATACGGCATATAATATTCGTCCTACCGTCGTGATCTGTCTCGCGAGCGTACCCGGCGCGAGACCGGAGAGAGCCAGCGCGGCACCGGCGAGCGCGAACGTCTCGAACGCTCCGGTCCACTCGCCGCCACTTCCGGGCGACGCGATGAGCGCCGGCACGTGCAGCAGCGCCACCCAGAGCAAGAGGATCACGGCGAGCGCGAGGGCGCCGTAGCGTGCACTCGCGCGCGGAATCGACGCGATGGTGGCCGCGATGAGCGCGACCCCCGTGATCCAGCCCACGAGCGGATGCGTGCTCGCCGACAGTGACACCGGCTCGAGCGCCGGCACGACATTCCCGCGCACGAGGCACTCCACGCCCAACGCCGCGATCGCGACTAGGAAGAGCGCTCTTCCCAGTCCGATGGCGATGCGATCGGTCACGAGCTCACACCCTTGAGCGAGATGGGAACGGTCCACATGAACGTGTCCCATGCCATGCGCACCTCGCCGCTGTTCCCCGTTGCTTCGACGTGGATGGTGAAATTCTCCTGCGGCGCCGACAGCACGCTCGTCTTCATGGGCACGCGCACCAGATCCTGCGCCGGATCGTAGTCCGTTCCCCACTGACCGTGCTGGCGGTTGATGATGAGCTGCACCGTGCCATCGCGCTTTGGACCGGTCCATAGACTGTACGTGCCCGCGGGCACGGTTGCACCGCCGATGATGAGATCGCGATCGCACATGATTGTCGTCGCGGCGTTCGCGCCCGTGCGCCACACGCGGTCGTACGGTACGACGTCGCCCAGTATCGTGCGGCCGCGCCGCCGAGGACTGCTATACGCGACGACGACCAGCTCGCCGCCGAGCATCCCCTTCTCGATCTGGTTCGGCGATGCGATCCCGACGCCCTTGCCGGAGCGATCCGCCGCGGCGAACGACTTTGCCGCGGCCGTCACGTCGAAGAAATCGGAACGATGCGTCTTGGTCTTCTCGGTCGTCTCACGCGCATCCGCGCTCGCCACCTGCCCGCTTGCATCGATGGTGAGATGCGTCCACAGGACATTGAAGTAGTCGACATCTACCATGGTGGCGCTTCGCCCGATGAACCGCCGCTTTGCCACGGCGCCCGATGCGAGGTCCACCGAGGCCACTGACACCGTGTCGTTCACCTTCGGCACGCCGCGCCCGAGGAAGAGCTCGTACAATCCGATCGAGCTGTACAACCCGTACGACGAGCCGAATCCAGTCATGAAGAGCGGCACGATACCGTTCTGCGACGCGTGACTGAGCTTCCGGTGCTGGCCGGCGGAGTCGATCGTGACGCGGACGGAATCGGCGCCGAGCTCGATCGTGGTACGGCGCGGCGTCATGTTCTTCGCGCCCATCGGATCCATGTCGAGCGTTGCGCGCGAGGCGGAGCCGTCGGGCTTCAGCTCCACCTGATAGTGGAAGTGAACGGTGTTGGGAACACGGACGATGATGTCGCCATCGAGCCGGTTGCCGCTCCGAGCAACGCTCTCGAGCGCGACGGTATCACGGCCCAGCGTCGTGACGAATGCGGCGCGTTCATCCGTCGCGCGATTGGGAGCGGTGAGCGGAACGAGGAGGGCAAGCAGCGAAGCGATCGCTCGGTACATGGTACAACTCGCAAGTGAGTGGATGCAGTACACTGCGAGTCATCCCACTCCAATTGTAGAGCCATTCGCCGTCGCCGCGGCAAGGCCATTCACGCCAGGACCGGTATCTTCTGACCAGCCGATGACGCGACGGGCGGTGAAATCAGCTCGATAGCTTCAGGTCGGCGCCGGAACGCTGCTTCGCTAGAAGAATTATCTGCCCCGTGTGCATCGCGAAGTGCTCGACGGCGTGGAGTATCGCCCGGAGCACCGTGACCTCCTCGCGCGACGACTCGCCACGCTCGAGCAGCGTGTCGCCGTTCAGCCCCGCAAGCGTCGCATCCGCATCGGCGAGCGTCGCGCGTAGTCGCGTCAGGAGAATGTCCTTCGCGATCGGCCCACGCTCGGCGAACTCGGACGCGCGATCGCGCGCCACTGGCCGCCCGCCGGCGATGCCCACTACCCACATCCGCGTGCTACCGTCGAGATGGAGAACGAGATTGCCGATGCTGTTCGACGCGGGGTTCGCGCGCCACCAGACATCGTCCTCGCTGAGCGCGTCGAGGCAGCTCACGATCTTGGGGAGATAGTCGGCGGTGAGGAAACGGCGAGCGGCGGAGAGTACGGCGTCAGCGAGTGGCGTCATGTGTCGAAGCGGAAGAATGGAGTGAGACGCGATGGAAGCCGTGCAAGCGGTTTGCCACTTGCCCGGAGAACAGTACGCCGAAGCCCGAGCCTGCGAGTCCGGCGGCGGCGAGGCGCGCGACTGTCCACCGATTGCAGTCGCGAATCCAGAAATAACGGCCATATGATGGATAGAAGCGTCCGTCGTACGCGGCTACCGCAAGATAGGGTTCGAGTCTGGTGCCGGCGGCGCGCCGAAAAGTGCGCTCGAGCTCGATCAACAGGGCGCGCGTCGTTGCTGCGTCGATCGTTCGCGCGTACACCGAGCGCGCGCCGCGAAACTCTGGCGGGTCCGCCCATCCGTCCAGATACACGACGGTGGATGTCGGGAGCACAAGCGTGGCGAACACGGCCTGCGGCTGGTAGTCGGACTCCATGTAGAACAGGCGATCGCCCCACGAGTACTCGAGAAACGCCGCGTGCTCTTTGCCGGGAGGGCCGAGCGACCAGCCGCGGGGCTGCTCGACGATGATCGACGTGTGGTATCCCCAGTCCGCGACGAACACGCGGTAAGAGCCGAGTGGTGGGAGAGGCAGGTCGATCGAATCCGCGCGCTGCTCGGGAACGACGAGGTTGTAGAGCGGCGGGAAGAGCAGCGCGAACGCAATGACGGCGAGCATGGTGCGACGGAGGATGCGCCAGAGGGTGCGGATCATCGGAGGTTCGCGCGCGCTACTTGCTCACGCGACGCTGACACCGCTGGCCGGCATCGTGCGTAGTGTCGCAAGGGTCTATCGACAGCGCTTGTCTAGTCATCCGCTTGTTCACCCCAATTCCGACGGAGTACAACGTGAGCAAAATCCTGCGCGGCCTGGCCGCCGGCTACGGAGCGAAGAAACTCGGCGGCGGATGCTTCACCACCGTTCTCGTGTTCATCATCCTGTGGTGGCTGCTCGGACACTTTGGAATCTTTCGTTGAGCCTGGGAAATTCCGCTCGCTTCCCAACGGTCGGGCCATTCCCTAGGTGAGCAAAGTCGGCATCGCTCGACGCATGAATTCGTCGAAAAGTGGAACGGTGAAGGCCATGTCCCCATGCGCAGGGCTATAGACCATTCCTTTCTTGATCAACTTTGCGCGAACGGGTCCGAGGCTTGTCACTTTCACTCCGAGAATCTCGGCGATGTCGCTCGTGCGGTGCGCGCCGGGACCAAGTTCGGCGACCGCCCTCAAATAGCGCTTTTCACTTGGCGTGAGTCGATCAAAGCGAACGCGAAAGAAATTCTGGTCCAGTCTTTCGATTACGGTCGGAGTCGCCCGCACAACAACGCCGAGGGTGATGGTGTTGGTGGGAGCCTGGTTCCAGGACTGATATCCCCACTCTTGCAGGAAATAGGGATAGCCCTTCGTCAAACGAAATATTTCTTCGAGAGCGTCGTCTTCGAATACTACGCCGGCGACGAGCGCGGGCTCTCGCAGAGCCTTCGATGCATCTTCCTTAGATAATGCGCCGACTTCGGGAAAGCTGAATAACCGTTCAGCGTACGACTTGGATGCACCTGCGAGGCCCGGCAGGATGGGCAGCCCAGCGCCCAGCAATGCAACAGGGAGCTGTCGTTGCTGCACCTTGTGCATGGCCATGATCAGCGCTGCAAGCTCCGTCCGATCGAGGTATTGGATCTCGTCGATCAACACGGCGACCGCGGTCTCTCTTTCCTCTGCGGCCTCTCCTATAGCCACGAACAATCGCGGCAAATCTATTTCCAGGTCGCCGCTGTCGGCTGAGCCCAACTCTGGATCGACGTCCAGTCCTACCTCGATGTCGTGATACTTGATTCTGAGGACGCCGACAAAGCTGCGAAGCACGCGCAGCCCCCGTTTCGCCTTATCGCCAGCACCGGCGATACGGTCGAGCTCGTATAAGACGCTACGAAGATGCGGAGCGAGGAGCGGGCCGAGCGGCTTGTCCTCATGTGCTTCAATTGTAATTGTGTGGAATTCGGCGCCTCGCGCAAGCCGCTCTATTTCGTTGAGCAGGACGGTCTTGCCTACGCCGCGTAGCCCTGTGAGCAGCAGGCTTTTCTCAGGTCGCCGCTGTTTCGTTCTCCCGAGGAGAATGCGCGCCTGCTCCAGCAATGGATTCCGCCCAACGAGCTCAGGCGGCGGCGAGCCAGCGCCGGGAGAAAACGGGTTTGCTATCGGATCCATCCTACCTATTTATACCTATTTATACTCGTTTTCAAGTATAAATGGCTAAAGTCAGTAGAGTTTCCGAAACCTCCTTACCCCCGCACCAGCTTCTTGTACTTGATCCGCTTCGGTTGGTCCGCCTCCGCGCCCTTCCGCTTGTGCAGATCCGCTTCGTACTCCTTGTAGTTCCCCTCGAACCACACCAGCTCACTCTCCCCCTCGAACGCCAGCATGTGTGTCGCCACTCGATCCAGGAACCACCGGTCGTGTGAGATCACCACCGCGCACCCAGCAAAATCGAGCAGCGCCTCCTCTAGTGCGCGCAGCGTGTCGACATCCAGGTCGTTCGTCGGCTCATCGAGCAGCAATAAATTCCCGCCGCTCTTCAATAGCTTCGACAGGTGCAGCCGATTCCGCTCGCCACCCGACAAATCCTTCACCTTCTTCTGCTGATCACTGCCGCGGAAGTTGAAGCTCGCCAGATATGCTCGTGAATTGATCTCCCGCTTCCCAACCGCAATGCTGTCCAATCCGCCGCTCACCTCCTGATACACGGTGTTCTCGCCGTTCAGCTCGCGCCCCTGATCCACGTACGCGATCTGCACCGTGTCGCCCACGACCATCGTCCCCGAGTCCGGCTTCTCTTCGCCCGTGATCATCCGGAACATCGTCGTCTTCCCCGCGCCGTTCGGACCGATAACTCCAACGATCCCGCCGCGCGGCAGTGAGAACGTCAGATTCTCGAACAGCAGCTTGTCGCCAAAGCTCTTCCGCACGTCCTTCGCGATCACGACGTCATTGCCCAGCCGCGGCGGCGGCGGAATCACGATCTCGTTCTGCGACACCTTCTCGAACGTGTCCGATGCCGCGAGCTCCTCGTACTTCTGAATGCGCGCCTTGCTCTTCGCCTGTCGCGCACGCGGCGCGAGCCGCACCCACTCCAGCTCCTGGCGCAGCGATCGCTGACGCGCCGACTCGGTCTTCTCCTCCTGTGCGAGACGCGTGCGCTTCTGATCCAGCCACGCACTGTAGTTCCCCTCGTACGGAATCCCCGATCCACGATCCAACTCGAGAATCCACTTCGCGACGTTGTCCAGGAAGTACCGGTCGTGCGTGATCGCCACCACCGTGCCCGGGAACTCCGCCAAGTGCCGCTCGAGCCACGCCACGCTCTCCGCATCGAGATGGTTCGTCGGCTCGTCAAGCAGCAGCATGTCCGGCTGGTCGAGCAGCACCTGGCAGAGCGCCACGCGCCGCTTCTCGCCGCCCGATAACGTCGTCACGTCCGCATCCGGCGGCGGCAAACGAAGCGCGTCCATGGCGATCTCGATGCTCCGGTCCAGCTCCCACAAATTCTGCGCGTCGATCTGCTCCTGCACCTTCGCTTGATCCTCCAGCAGCTTCGCCATCTCGTCATCGCTCATCGGCTCGGCGAATTTCATCGAGATCGCCTCGAACTTCTGCAGTAGCGCGCGCTTCGCCGTCACCGCGAGATCCACGTTCCCCTTCACATCCTTCGTGGGATCGAGCTGCGGCTCCTGCGACAGATAGCCGACGCGCACCCCATTCGCCGCCCACGCTTCGCCCTGAAAGTCCTGATCGACACCCGCCATGATTCTGAGCAGCGTCGACTTCCCCGCGCCGTTCGCGCCGAGGACGCCGATCTTCGCGCCCGGATAGAACGAGAGGTAGATGCCGCGCAAAATCTCCCGGCTCGGCGGGACAACCTTGCGCAGATCCTTCATGACGTAGATGAACTGTGGAGCCACGGAAATCCTGAATGGAGGGGAGCGGCGAAAGATACAACGAGCGGCTTTACCTGCCGCCACTTGCCGCCACTACCTCGAAAACACTGGTCCACATCACTCCGCAGCCCGCTCGCGTATATGCAGATGACCTCCCGGACTTTCACGAAGGACACCATGACACGTGGCTTCCGCGCTCTGCTCCCGCTCCTGCTCGGCATCGTAACTTCACTCGCCGCGCAGACACCGCTCCCCCTCAATCGCGCCCCGCGTCCCACCACGAGCGCGATCACGGCGGGTGATCTCATGACGCGCCTCTACCTCATCTCCGACGACTCCATGAAGGGTCGCCAGGCTGGAAGCGCTGCGCACCAGAAGACCACCGCGTACATCGCGTCAGAGCTGAAGCGCTTCGGTCTCCAACCCGCCGGAGATAGCGGCGGCTACTTCCAGAACGTACCGCTGGTGAGCCGACACTTCGACACAGTCACCACGCTCACCGCCGGCTCCGTCGCGCTACGACAGGACTCCGACTTCGTTCCGATCGTCGTCCGCGGATCGCCTCGCAACATCGACGGCACGCAGATCATCTACGGCGGCATCTTCACCGACTCGAGCACCTGGATCTCCGCAAGCCAGGCGAGCGGCAAGTTCGTGGTGTTCAACACACCGGCCGGAAACGGCGCGCACTTCTTCACGATCAACATCCGTCCCACAAGTCGCTTCGCCGGCGCTGCCGGCGTCGCCGTGCCCACGCTCGACAACGCGCCTGCCTTCTATCTCGCGCGCATTCATCGCCCCGGCCTCGCCCTCGCCGTGAGCGCCACCGGCGCCGAGAGTGCCTCGCCGCTGCACCTTCTACTCACCGCTGCCGCTGCACGCACGCTCTTCTCCAAGCCGCTCGACTCGCTCACCGCCGGCACCCTCGGCGACACCATCCACGGCACCGTACACCTCATCGAAGAATCCCGACCCACGCGCAACGTCATCGCCGTACTCCCGGGCAGCGATCCCGCGCTCAAGGGTGAGTATGTCGCGATCGGTGCGCACAGTGATCACATCGGGACGACTGATGTACCGCTCGACCACGACTCGGTGCGCGCCGTGAACGAGGCGGCGTGGGAGATGCGCGGCAAGTCGCTCGACAACGCGGCGCCGGGCGAGCCGCAGCGCGCCACGATCCACGTGAACGTCGACTCGCTGCGCAAGCACCACGCGCCGCGCTTGGACTCCGTGTTCAACGGCGCCGACGATGATGGCTCGGGCACCGTCTCCGTACTCGAGATCGCGCAGAAGTTCGCGAGCGCGCGCCCTCGCCCCAAGCGCTCCATCCTCTTCGTCTGGCACACCGGCGAAGAGCTCGGCCTGCTCGGCTCACGCTGGTTCACCGACAATCCGACCGTTCCGCTCGACTCCATCGTCGCACAGCTCAACATCGACATGATCGGCCGCGGCTCCGCTCAGGACATCCTGGGCGGCGGACCCACATTCCTCCAGCTCATTGGCTCGCGCCGGCTCTCGACGGAGCTCGGCGATCTCGTGGAGAAGGTGAACCGCACGCAGGAGCATCCGCCCTTCAAGTTCGACTACTCGCTGGACCGCGAGGGTCACCCGGAGAACATCTACTGCCGCAGCGATCACTACATGTACGCGCGCTACGGCATTCCCATCACGTTCTTCACCACCGGGTTGCACGAGGACTATCACCAGCTCACCGACGAGCCGGAGTACATCGACTACGCGCACATGGCGCGCATCGCGACGTTCGTGCACGACGTCGCACTCACTGTCGCCAACCTGGACCATCGCATAGTCGTGGACCAGCCGAAGCCCGATCCGAAAGGGGTGTGCCGACAATAGGGCCTTGCCGAGATCGAGCAATAGTTTGATGGAGATTCGAAGTGAGTGCTGCGGCCAGTTTGGTCGCGGCACTCTTTTGTTTATCAGGGTGCTGAAAAACCAGGAACCGCTCGACGCAGAGTCACAGAGGTGAACTGCGAGTCGCAGATGAGTGGGATTTTAGTCTTCCATGACGGACCTACTTGCCGGTTTTCCTCTGCGGCTATGCCGATCCTCTGCGGCTAAACAGAAACAAATCTGGCGCAATGGCTGAGGCCGTAGCATCAGAGTTCTTCGCCAAGTGTTTCATGCGTTGGGGTCGGCGACGCCGGTGAATAACGCCGCGGTAAGGCGATCCGCGTTGGCCATATCTGACACGTTGTCGCTCACCCGAGCAGCAGTCGACGACAGCGGATCGCCACTGCCCCATGCCGGCCCATACAATTGGATACGGACAAGAACGGACGGAACGGACACTGACGGAAAAGGCGATTGCTTGGCGGACAGTCCATCGCTACCGCCTCATCCCCGTCAAAAGTCCTTTCCGTTTTTGTCCGCCTGGTCCGTTTGTGTCCGTATCAGGGATGTATGCGCCAGCCCGAGCGGCAGTTGACTACAGCGGATCGCCACTGGCTCATGTCGGCAACAGAAACAAATCTGGCGCAACGGCTGAGGCCATAGCATCAGAACTATTCGCCGCCTGTTTCATGCGTTGGGGTCGGCGACGCCGGTGAATAACTCTGCGTCCCTCTTTTTGTCTTTTCCTTTTTTTCAGCAACCTGTTATCGCGCACCAGGAAAGGGTCGCAGCTCATGGGTCGTATTGCTATTATCTCAGTACTGAGATATTGCCGCCTGTGCAACACGTCTCACGCCGCGCGTCCCTCTTCGTCTCGACCGTGCGGCATCACGATGCTGTCGCCGATCCCCCCCGACAGATCATCGAGCCCACCACCATGGTACGCCTGCTCCCCATGTTCCGCCACGTCGATCCCCGCGATCTCATCCGCGAGCGAGATCCGCAGCCCGCCGAACAACTTGACGACGCTCAGCAGAATCGCCGTCCCTGCGCCCGCTAGCACGACAGTCGCGCCAATCGCCAGCGCCTGCACCGCGAGCTGGTGTGCGTTTCCCGCGAGCAGCCCGTCTCCGCCCGCGGCGTTCACACCCTTCGTCGCGAACACGCCGGTGAGCAGCGCGCCCACGATGCCCGCAACGCCATGACAGGAGAACACGTCGAGCGCGTCGTCGAGCTGCGTGCGCGACCGCGCCTGCATCGCAAAGAAGCTCGCTGACGCGGCAAGCACGCCGATCGCGATCGCCGCGGCCGGCGTCACGAACCCCGCCGCCGGTGTGATCGCCACGAGCCCCACCACCGCACCCGTAGCCGCACCCACCGCCGTGCAGTGCCGGTTGCGAATGAGGTCGAGCACCATCCACATAGTGAGCGCCGCCGCGGCCGCGGTGTGCGTTGTCACGAAGGCGTTCGCCGCCACGCCATTCGCAGCGAGCGCCGAGCCGGCATTGAACCCAAACCATCCGAACCAGAGCAGCCCCGCGCCGAGTACGGTAAACGGAACGTTGTGCGGCACGAGCGGTGCGCGCCCGTAGTCGCGACGCTTGCCGAGCATCATCGCAGCGACGAGCGCAGAGATCCCCGCGCTGATGTGCACCACCGTGCCGCCCGCAAAATCGAGTGCGCCGAGCGTGTGCAGCCACCCGCCGTTGCCCCACACCCAATGTGCGAGCGGATCGTAGATGAGCGTGCTCCAGAGAAGCGCAAACAGCAGGTAGACGCCGAAGCGCATCCGCTCCACCACAGCTCCGGACACGAGAGCGATCGTGATCGCCGCGAACATCATCTGAAAGGCGGCGAACGCGAGGTGCGGGATCGTCGGCGCGTACGTCGCGTTTGGCGCGGCGCCAACCACCGCGAACCCCGCCCACGCGAGCCCGCCAATGAATGGCGTGCCATTCGCGAACGCGAGCGAGTAGCCGAATGCCACCCACTGCACGCTCACCACCGCGAGCGCGGCCATGCTCATCATCAGCGTGTTGAGCGCGCTCTTTCGCCGCACCAACCCACCGTAGAAGAACGCGAGCCCGGGCACCATCAGCATCACCAGCGCGGCCGAAATCAGCACCCACGCGGTGTCGCCCGCGGAAAGCTCCACGCCCCCGGTCACGCGCCCACCTCGACGTCCGCCTGCTTTGCCTTGCGCTGCACCTCGTCCGCCGTCACCGGCGTGAGCGCGTCGTTGTCCACCTCGCCGGTTCGAATGCGAACCACGCGATCCAGCGGCTGCACGAAAATCTTGCCGTCGCCCACCTCGCCCGTGCGCGCCGCCTCCACTATCGCCCGAATCGTCGGCTCCACGAACGGCTCCGAGCACGCCATCTCGACCTTCACCTTGTCGCGAAACTCGAGCACGAGCGATGTGCCGCGATACTGCTCCACGACCTCACGCTCGCCACCGTGCCCGCTCACTCGGCTGAGCGTGATCCCCGTGACGCCCGCGCGGAACAGCGCCTCCTTCACGGCCGCGAGCCGCTCGGGGCGAATGACGCAGGTGATGAGCTTCATAGTTCCCCTGGGATGAACGAAAAGCGCCCCGGAGATGCCGGGGCGAGCTGGTTTTTCAGTGTATGGGTGTCACCGATCGCCGTGTCAAGAGACATCCGGACAGGTGAGAAACAATTCCCGCTCGCCGTGTCGCTCGATGGCGGGATCTCCGACCAACTTGTTATCCGGGAGGCAGATGGCAGTCGTCAGAGGTGGATCGGGTGGCGCCACCTGCGACTCGGATTGATCGTGTTGCTGCGTTCGGTGGCCGGTCCGGCCGTTCGCTCACGCTAATTCCTGATGACGGGACTTGCAGCATCAGTCTGATCGCAGCAGATATGTCCATTCTCTGTTCATTCTCTTAGTGGGGAGCCGGTCATGTATCGCCGCATCGCATTCACCGCCGCGCTGGGAGCGCTGACGTTCATCGCCGCGCCGAGCCAGGCGCAGGGGATCCTCGACAAGATCAAGCAGCGCGCCTCCAGCGAGGTCGATCGCAAGGAGGACCAGGCGATCGACAAGGCCGTGAATTCCATTTCGTGCGCGATCACCGACAAGGCGTGCATCAAGAAGGCGCACGACGCCGGCACACCGATCAAGGTCACCGACGCCAACGGCAAACCAGTGTCGAGCGCCGATTCGGCCGCCGCGATCAGCGCTGCGGTCGCGCAGGCCGCGTCGGTGGCGTCCGACGAGCCGGCTGCTGCTCCGGCGGCTGCCGCACCGGCTGCGCCCACACCGGCTGCCGTAGCTCCCGCGCCCGACTTCGGCGCTCTCTACGACCGCATCTCGACGAACGGTCGCGCAACGACGTACGGTATTCTCTTCAACGCAGGTAGCGACCACATCCGCGATTCGTCCACGCCCACGCTGGCCGGGATTGGCGACATGCTCAAGGCACACCCGGAGCTCGAGCTCACAATCGAGGGCCACACCGATAACGTTGGAAGCTCGGCTGCCAATCAGAAGCTCTCGGACAAGCGCGCGGCTGCTGTGAAGACGTACCTCGTGAACACGTACGCGATCGATGCCGCGCGACTCAAATCGGTGGGCTACGGTGCCACTAGGCCGATCTCGCCGAACACCACGGCTGAGGGGCGGCAAGACAATCGTCGCATCGAGCTCGTGAAGACGCCGTAGCGCGTGGCGCGGCCGTTCCGCGCCTTGAAAGACTTGCTGGAAATCGCCCGGGATATCGAGTAGATTCCCGCTCACAAGCCAGAATGTTCGCTCGTCCCGCAGTGCCCGCGCCTGAGCAATCAGCGCGGGCGCTCGCCGTTTTGGCTAACCCCCGGCCTTCACCAGGAGTGAGCGTCATGCCCGCGACCGGACTGAACCCGCGCAAAGCTGCCATCCAGGAC
>Ga0075522_10000854_pt1 | contig 22603 bp, 19 predicted proteins | sample NGEPerA_FD_74796 | JGI IMG/M metagenome (GOLD analysis project Ga0075522, IMG submission 74796) | Arctic peat soil microbial communities from the Barrow Environmental Observatory site, Barrow, Alaska, USA - NGEE PermafrostL2-A | ecosystem: Environmental > Terrestrial > Soil > Wetlands > Peat ...
GATGTCCCACTCCGCGTCGGTCAGATCGGTAGGGTACGGTGTTCGCATTCACCCATCTGCGGCTGTCCCTCGGACAAGGCAAATTTCTTGCGGGATTTTCTGTAGGACACCCTCTAAGGATCAGAATCATCTGATTCCTAATACACCCCCACGCAGCATCATTGACCTCCTCATTGAATGTTCGGACCTTTCGCGCAAATTCGCCTCGCTGCCCCTCCCATGCCCTCTTGAACGTAGCGTTCTCCAGGAGCGTCAGACTCGACGACCTCTTTGCCATCGCACGTCGACTGCTCCAGAGATTACGTAGTTCCGGCACTATCTCATCGGGGCTCTCATCGCGGCTCCACAGGAACGGCCGCTCCTCAGGTCTGGCTCCTCCTTCCAACGCACACGCCAACTTCCCTTCAACAAGACCGAAGGCGTGATACACAACCCAGTCCATCTCCTCTTGGCAGCGAACCATCGTGTTGCGCACGCGATCCCTTGCCGCCTCTGCGGCTTGGAGACGATTCCGCAACGTGGCGTCTTCAAGAGCATCCTCTGTAGCCATAATCGCCTCGGGTGATTTCTGCTTCCACTCGTCGGCGCACCCCTCTATCTGAGCGCACAACTCCTCCATCGCGACTGCGTGTTCCGCCCCTCGCGAACACAGCGCGCCTGGCACTGGGAATGTCTTCAATGGCTTCGAAGCAAAGTCGTATCGATTTTTCTCCGGACGCATCTTGATCTTGCTCGCGTCGCGTCTTGCTCGTTCTCTTGGTTGAGAGACCTGCTTCATCCAAAAGCACGCGGTCGATGAGTTGAGCAGACTCAACATCGCCCCGACGGTAATCGGAGATGTATCGCGGAGCATCAAAACCGGAGCCTTGCCGCTGAAGACTCGACCACCGCGATCTCGGACAAAATGATTGTGGGCTGCAGTGGTGGCAAAGACGAGTCTCTCAAGAGCCGCGTAGCGCTCGGGTATCCATCGATACCATGACCACCATGGCTCAGCGTTCTGACCTCGAGTGCGGCCGCCGAAGCTCAGTACCGACTCTACGCAGGAACGAAACGGCCACAGGAAGCGCGCCCAACCGGCATACATGTCAAGCTGGAGAAGTTCTCCGTTATGGGAGTAGGGAACTAAAGCACGTCCTGGCTTCATGAAAGACCAGTCGCGCACGTTCCCCCCAGTTACGAAGGGCTTAATCACGTCCTCGCCTAGGACTTGGGGGGCAATCTCCTCGAAACAAAATACGTCATCTTGTCCCGAGAACGATGCGGGACCGATCGACTCCACACAGTTTCCAAGAATCGCTTGTGCCGCACCGTCAAGTCGACTCTTGAGCGTTGCACTCTCTTCAGCACCAAGAGGCCAAGGCCACTGAGTCAGCGTGGCGCGCGCAATGTCACCAACCTCGATGTAATCGTTGCGGAAGCCTGGAGCGCTCCAATGTTGCACTATGGACGACCACACCAAGCCCTGCGCGGGGTCCATCGGAGTCTCCGATTCACCGCGAAGCCCTGAAACTAGCCGTACGACGTCAAGTCGGGGTGCGCGACTTCGACCAAAAAGAATCAGAGTCGTGTCGTGCCCAGGAATGTGAGCGCCCGAGGTATCAATTACCGCCGTAAGATCAAGTCGAGGCAGGATCGTCTCGATTAGGACGTGGCCGTAGTCGCGTCGTGCAAAGCTGTTCGAGTTGATCATTCCGACGAATCCGTCAGGTGAGGCCAATTGGAAGAAGCGCTCGACGAAGGGAACGGAGAGCGTGTACTTGCCGAAAGCGCTCGAAAATCGCGACCGATACAGTTCGCGTTTGGCGCGATCCTCCACGGCAATGTACGGCGGATTACCCACAACAACGTGATATGCGGACGACAGAACCTCGTGGGCTGCGTCGTGGTCCTCGAGATGGAATATCGTGTCGCCCCAAGAATGATCGGGTGCCCTAGACGAGAGGCGCGCCTGCTCGCCGATGTGCCCGTGTAACAGTGAGTCCGCCACCAGTAGGTGCGTTTCAATTCTCGGGGCCCGGCCCAACGTCTCGATCCCCGCGTGCGCCAGGTACGAGAGCGTCAGTCGGAATCGCGCAATCGCCACCGCGTAAGGGTTTACGTCCACCCCGAACACCTGCTCCAAAGCCGCTATGGCGTGCTCCCTCCGGTCCGTCCCCGGCGCTGTTCGCATCCGGTGTTCGAACAGGCGATGGAAGGCGCCCAGGAGGAAGTGCCCCGACCCGCACGTCGGGTCGATAACCCGCACCTCCGTCAGCCCGAACTCCTTGATCGCAGGCTCCAGAGTCTGGTCGAGAATGAACCGCTCGACGAAGTCCGGCGTCTGCAATAGCGCATATCGTTTTCGAACCCCCGCAGAGAGGTCCTGATACAGATCCCCGAGGAATCGGGTGTCGCTGCCCTCGAACTTTTGGCGAGGTGTGCCGTCTGTTTCCCGCAAAACCCCGAGGAGAGCTCGGATGCTGTCATTGGAGGGAGACAACCGCCACGCCGGGTTGTGCGCCGGCCCCAGCACGTCCGCTGCGCCGGGATACGTCGCCAACTCGCGAAAGACGGTCAGCAAGTAGTCACGTTCGGTCAGCGAGGGTGCGATCTCGATGAACTGTTGAAGCGAGTCCATCGCGCCCTCACCCGCGATCCGCCTGCGGTCAAGGAAGCCTCGATCCTCCAGGACGCGCACGAAAACGCACGAGAGGATCCACGCCGCGCCCACCTGCTCGACCGTGTGCTCCACCCAATCGGCGAAGTCCGCCGCCGAGCGCGACGCCGAACGCTCCGCTTCCCACCGCTGCCGTAGCGACCGCTCGACGGCGGGCTGCCGCGCCCTCTCCGTTAGGTCAGGAACCAGGGTCTTAGCGAGCAACGTCGCCATCTCTTCCGTCAGGGTCTTCGCCTTCCCGCGTGCTCCACGCGACATCAGTAGGTTCCTCCGCGGTGCAGGTTCAGGATCCAGGGTTCCGGCACCCGCAGGCGTTGTGCCTGCGAAGCGAGGGGGACTGGAAGCGGACGCGGACTGGCGTCGATCGTGGCGGGCGCTGCGCTGTCGTCAGTCGGGTTCACTAGCAGGATCGGGGGAGCATCGTCCTGCTGGCTGCGTTCAACCAGACTTCCGACGACGTCATCCAAGCCGTACCGCGCCAGGATCCCCGGCTGCGTGAGAACCACCGGCCTTCCCTTCTCAACGACGCGAGCGAGCACTCGCTCGGCCGCCTTCTTCATCAGGCGCCGCAGGTTCTCCCAATCGTCGCCTCCGGTCGGGCCTTGGCGATCCGCCTGCCAAACGACCGCCGGCTCGACACCCAACTCGACCATCAGGCGTTCTGCTTCGGCCAGAACCTGCGTCTCGATCGATACTGAGCGAGCGCCGAAGCGATTGGCCAGTTCGCCCGCAGTCGCGCCGTCATACCCGGACGTCACGTCCAACACGCGGAAGTAACGCTTTTCGATCGCCAGCCGGATCTTGGCGTCGAAATCGAGCGCCTCCTCGTTCTCTCTGCTCTGTTTGGGGGGCCGGTGGCTGGTGTGGGTGGTGGCGACCCGTAGCCCGAGCCGCGTCTCGAAGGAGATAGGCGCCGCAGCGCCCGGCCGAACGTACGCGGCCTTCCCCTCGTCCCACACGAGACCGAGCGGCCGAACCAACGCGTCGAGCGCCATGCGGTCGGGCACCTCCTCCGCCTCTGGGTACCGTGCGCGCACCAGACGACGAATGGCATCGGGGGTCGTCTGATGCGGCGCGAGTGCCCCCGCGGAGAGCGCCACCGCCCGTGCCGCGGGAAGGCCCCTCGGGTAGAGCTCGAGGCGAGCGCTGCGGGCCGCCCCGCGACTGGCCTCGGCAGCAAGGACAACCAGGCGATCGTGGGCAAGCGATGCAAGGGACGTCCCGGCGACGATCTTGAAGAGAGCTTCCTTCACCTCCTCCGTTGCAGGGAGCGGCTCGTGGCCGGCCAGCTCGTCGGCGCGCGCCCCAAGCGCCCGCGCCAAGGACAGCGCCTCGGACTCGCGGGCCAGCCACAGGCGATGGTCGATGCGGCCAAGTGCCAACTCGTCCGTTGTCTCCGCGGCTACCCGCACCAGCGCCTCCACCATGCGATCCGGGCCGCCGGCGGGTACGCCCGAACGATGGCTGATTTCGGCCGCCAGCGCCTCGGCCACGTGAGCGACGGGTCCGACGCCCCCGATCCGATCGAGGGCCTGCCCGACTCTGGCCTGGAGCTCGCCCAACCCCGGATGCTCGCGCCACTTGTCCCGGGCCTTGTCGAGCGCGATATGAACCGCCGCCCGAGTCACGCCGAGTCGTTTGGCCAGCCCGACCATCTCGTCGCTGTGCTCGCCCGACCCCGGAACCGGTTCGAGCCCGAGGAGCTGAGCGGCCGTGACGAGATACTTCGAGCGTTTGCCGCGGGCCGCGAAAAGCTGGTCGAGCCAGTCTTCTATCGTGGTCGGCGTCCCCGACACCATTGCCTTCGAGGAGCTCTCTTGCAGCCAATCCAGGAGGATTTTCGCTGCTCCGCCGTGGTCAGCAAGGATGCGCTCCACCTGAACCTTAGGTGCGGACGCCACCAGAGACGCATTGCCCAGACCGGCATCCTCAAGGGCGCTGGCCGCCGCCGGATCGAGCCCCGGCACGAAGACCACGCCGAAGACGATGCCACGGTAGTCGGCAACGAATGGTGCCTCTTCCGACAGCTTGAGCCGAGTCCCGATGACCGCCCGGGCGTCGTCGAGAAACTTCAGGATCTCTTGGTGTGTGGTCCGCCCGATACCTCGCGTCGTGGATAGGCGATTGTGCGGCATCCGCAACAGCTCGCCCAACGTCGTCATCCCGGCACGGTCGATCGCGTTTTTGGCTCGCGCCGAGAGTGGCAGGCCGCCCACCGGGGTCGACTCCGTCAGGCCCGAGATGTCGCGCGGCGCTGAAGGGGTCGTCTCCTCCGCCACATCTGTCCACGACGCTGTGGCGAAGCAGCTTACCCATTCGACCCGCATCTCTTCGGCACTCGGGAACCGCTGGCCGGCGTCTCGCGCCAGCGCGCGCCGGAAGAAACTCGAGAGGCGCGACCGCACGGAGGCGTCGAAGCGCTCAGCTGAAATCCGGATCTCGGCCCCGGTGGCGGCCGCCGGCTGGTCGCCGTCCCCCCACGCGGGGCGAGCCCCGGTGAGCATCTCGTGCAGAGTCATGGCGACGGACCAGCGATCTGCAGCGCTGTCCCAGCGCCCCCGCGACGGCAGGAAGGGATCCCGGTAGGCCGGCGTCCCAGCCGTGATCGCAGTATCCGCCGCGCCGGTCAGGGAGAAATCGAAGAGGAGGAGGTTCCGTTTCTTCTTCGACTGGCCCGGCAGGACGCCCAGGTTTGCCGGCTTGATGTCGCGGTGCTGGACGGCCTTGTCCTCCAGGCTCTCCAACGCCCGCAACAAGTCCTCGCCCCAGCGCCGCGCGAAGTCGAGGCTCGGCGGGCCCTCCCGGGCGATCAGCGCGGCCAGGCTCTCGCCCGCGTCCGTCATCAGCAGGCACGTCCGGTCCCCGAGCGTCAGCTCCTCGACCAGCGAGACGATGCGATCGCTCTTGAGAGCGCCGAGGACGCGACCCTCCTTGTGCAGCCGGTCGTCCAGATCCGGCGAGAGCGATATCTTCAACGCGTACTCGCTCTCCTTCTCTTTCTCCTTGCGGCGTACTCGTAGGACGCGAGCGGTGGAACCGCTTCCGAGAAAGTCGACCACCTCCAGCTTTTCGGACAGGTGATCACCGCGTCGCGCCTCGTGCGGATTGATGAATATCGTCTCGTCCGACCCTCCACTCGGCGCGGTCGCCTCCTCCAGAAAGATGTTGAGCCACTCGATGGCACTGTCCGCGCGCTCAACTGGATTGCTCGTCGTGGCCATTCCGACGACGGCGTCGAGCGAGCGAACGGACGATCCACCCGCGAGATCGTCGCGCACCGCCGCGATAGAAAGCCGCCCTCCCACCATCAACTTCTCTCTCTCCGCCAGATCCATCCCCGGCGGGCGCCCCGTGAGGACGAGATAGGCGATCGCCCCCAACGAGAACACGTCGGAGATGACATTCGCGGAGGAAGGGCTCTCGATTGCCTCAGGTGCGAGGTAGACCGCAGCCTGGTCTGACGAGAGGGAAGTCAGATGCACCGTCCCTGAGGTGTCGCCGGCTGAGGCAAGTTGGAAGTTGTACAGCTTCACTTCTGGAGGTGGCGCCTGTCCACCCGGGTTGGGCACACGGCGCACCAGGATCGTTCGCGGGCTGAGGCCCCGGTGGACCACCTCCTTGCGGTGGCAGAACTCGAGAGCTTCGGCCACCTGCTGGATGATCGAGATCCGGTGTTCAAATGGCAGGTCCGGGTTCGCGCGGAGAAACGCGTCCAGCGGCTGCGCGTCTTCGATGTGCTCGAGGATTACGCACGGCCCGCCCAGAGGTCCCTCGGCGGTGTAGCCCACCAGCCGGAGAATGTTCTTGTGGTCCGAGAGAACCGTGAGGAGCTGGGCCTCACGACGCGCGGCGCGAAGGAGCTGCTCGCGTCGTTCTGCCGTGGTGCCCGCCGGAATGATGTAGCTGCGGACGCGTCGCTTCAGCCCCTCTACCGACTGATGAACGCCCAGGTGATCTTGGTAGTGGCTGCCATCCTCCAGTAGATCGCGGAGTAGCAACCCCTCCACCTTGAGCGCGTTGACACTCGGACGCAGCCCCAGGGCCAGTAGCGCGCGGTGGGTCGCCAGCGCGGTGGGTCGATTGATCGGATGGTCGAGGAGTCGCTCCGGGGCGCCAGGGAACTCTGCGAACCTCAGGGCCCGACTGAGATTCGTCCGCGTCACCACGTGCATGCGGCCGCGTTCCTCCAACTTCACTTGGAGGTCAGGATGGCTGAGGAACACCAGGGGTTGGACCCACGGACGTCGCAGCGCACGGCTCGCGTTGTCCTTCGCGAACTGGCGGTCGAGGAGACTGCCCAGGACGCGCGCCTTGTGGTGGGCACCTCGAGCCGGGTTCTCGATGAGGCTGCGTCCGCCTCCGGGGAACGTGAACTGCCAATCCACATCGTCTCCCGTAAGGGTGCCGGGGTGGCCCTTCACCTCTATTAGATAGAGAGCGTGATACCCGAGCACGAGGAGATCGATGTCGTAGCGGCGTCCGGCCGGATCGATGAGGTCCGAGAATGCCCAGATCCGGAACGGTTCTGTATCCGGCAGCTCGCGGACTACGAACTCGAACGCCTCCCGCTCGTGCTGATGGGGAGTCTGCCCCGGCGAAATGATCCGGTCGGGCCCCAGTGCCATCGTTATCCCTTGGCCCCGAGCGCCTTCGCAAGCGCGCCCGCCTGCGCGCGAACCTCGGAGCTCACGTCATCGCTGACCAGGGCGAGGTTGAGCGCGGACAGGCCCAACGCCCGCACGTCATCGACGGTCGCGACGCTGCACACGACGCGCGGCGGTCGCTGGCCGCCGAGAAAGGCGAGCGCCAGCCCGAATAGCTGCCGCGTCCCCGGATCGTCAGCCACCAGCACCGCCTGATCCGAGAGATCGAGCTCCGGGCGCCCCCAAAACGCTTTGGCTACCGAGATCACGGCGCCCGCCCCGGTAAGGAGAAGCCGTGTCGCTGGCTGGATAGCCTCGCTGGCCCTTTCCGGCAAGAGCCGCGGCGACAGCCCCCAGGTTGTAGCCACGGCATCGAGGGCAGGTGCCAGCTCCCCGGGATTCGATGCAGCGGCGCGAAGAAGGGCTGCTGCGTCACTCGCCGGTGGCCCGGGCCAATCGGGCCCGCACGGCTCGTCGTCGGCCAGAGCAGCTAGGTCGAACACCATTCGCGGCGCAAATCCCGCCGGACTGCGCACGGCCGCGTCCCGCACGAGAAGCTCTAGCCTGTCCCAGTCGCCAAGCCCTCCCCGGAAGGCATTCCAACGGGCGTCGGCGTTCGCTCCGAACCTTCGCGCTCCGCCAGAGCGCGCTTCGAGTACCGCCAGCCCAAGAGCCGCAGCGCGATAGAAGTGGACGACGTCCTCTGTCTTTGGAATCGAGCCAGGCATCGAAGCCAGCGAGAATAGACTGAGCAGAGATATTCGGACATCGTTCGAGTCGGCGAGCGTGAACGCTGCTCACAGGTTCCGCCGAGCGCGGGGGCATTGACCAAGCGCCATACTGGCAATATGTTCAGCTCTCGGGTGGCTGCTCGATGGGATGTCCCCGAAGGGACCGCTGACCTACGCTTGGAGCTTGAATGTCGGTAGTCACGTGTAAATCGTGCGGGCGGCAGAACGAGGTCCCCGCGGATGCAAAGGGCGGCCAGTACGTCTGCGCGAACTGCCACCGGTTCCTGCCGGCGCCTTCCGGCGACCCGTCGACGGCGGTCGGTTTTATCGGTGGCGCAGCGCTGGGAGCTGCGATCGGTGGACCGCCGGGCGCAATCATCGGTGCGGTCTTGGGCGCGTTGCTCGGGCACAACGCGAAAGGGCTGGGCTAGATTTTCAACGACACTACAGGGACGGGAATTGTCCTAGGGCTCGTCGGCGCAGGTGCCTACAGCCTTCTGGTCATTGTTCGCCACAAAACCTTCCACGCGGGCGCCACCGCGCTCGTCTTCCTCGGACTCTTCGCGACTCCGCCCTGTCTCTCGATCATCTATGCCGGGTACAAAGGCCAGGCGAACCAGCTGCCGCCCGACTGGCGTCAGTACATCTCGCTCGCTGGTGTCATCGGGCTCGGGATCGCGATCAAGGGAGTCGTGAGCATGTTCCAGGCCGCGTCCGCGAGGACCGGCGAGCCCGGCGAGAAGAAGCCGCCCGAGGATCCGGCGCAGTAGCGCGGGCACCGCGATAGCGCCGGTGCTAAGCTTTTGCCTTGGTCGACGTCATGGATGTCTACTGGCGAAAATGCGGCCTGCCGGCGACCGATCTCGCTGCCGAGTACTGGTGGAGAAATCCAGGCGCGAGACCGGGCACCTGGATCGGCTTTTTTTTGGCCGCGTCTGAACCGGTACGGCTCGTCATCCAGAAATTGGGATGGCCACCGAGTTGGAGGAGACCGTCCCCCCCCTCGTAGCTACTTCTTCGAACGGCGCTCCGCCGCGGTGACTTCTCCTTTCAGTAGCAATTGGGCAGATCGTCGAGGTTGTTCGTCGTCGTGTTGTCGCGATCGGTCCGCAGGTACTTGCCGTATGGACCGTTCACCACACGGACCTCGGTCCGTGGCGGCCACATGACGTGGTAGCTGTTCGCACCCGTCTCGATGTCGCGGATGGCGTCGGCCTTGGCGCGTGGCGACCACGCTTGGCCAGGGTTGCAGAGCGAGGTGATGTCGCCCTGGGCGTTCTTGCCGGTCTGAGTAACTCGTCGGTCAGCCATGTTGTCCCTCCAGTGTCTCGGTTCGTCTATCTCCCGGCGACCCTCCCGTCCGCTCCGTCCGCCGTGTTCGCCGATCTGCGTACACTCTAGGACGGACCAATTGCGGGATCAACAACTTTTTTTTCAGCCTAGGCGACCCTGGCCCGCCGCGACCACCAGTCCCAAGGTTTCCAACCGGATCCTCGCCGCCTGCTTAGACACCTGGAACAGACGTGACAACGGCTCGATGACATTCCTTTCTTCGCCGACCGAAACGTCGTCGCGCCCGGGCATGACGCGCCTGATCTCCCTGTGCGCCACCTCCAGGAACACCGGCCTCGGCATGAGCAGGGCCGCCATGCCCTGGTTCGCCTGGTATTCCCTGCGGTCGGTCACGGTCCCGAAGGAGACGTTGCGCTTGAAGCATTTCTGAAGGCGGCTGAGGCGCTGTCGCGCGTCCTCTTCGCCGAACAGGCTCATGTTGCCCGCGACGGCGTCGAAGAGACGGCGGTGCAAGATCACGTGGGCGGCCTCGTGGGCGAGCGTCGCCCTGTACCGCCCAAGGATTCCGGGAGGCGTCTCGTCCTCGTCGAGGGCCGAACCGGTGAGCGTCCGGTTGATCGAGACCTTCGGCGGGTGCTTCTCGAAGAACTCCGTGTAACCGAGTTCCCGAGCGTCTAGCTCCGCATACGGATCGAGGCTCGCCCCGAGGTGCCCTTCGATGAACCCATCCAGCTCCACGACGGGGGCATCGACCGAGCACATCATGGATGCCTTGCGAAGTTCGGCTTCCATGGCAGTTTCGATCTCGCCGTTCTCGAACCAGATTTGCTCGCCGTCCTTGTCTCGGAAGCGTCTCACGAGCGGCCTTTCTTGCTCCCCATCTTGTCCACCTCCTGAAGGAGTTTTTTCAGGTCCTCCTCCGGCAGCTTCCGATCGGAGATGCGTCTGAACAGCACGCCTGCCGCCGGATGGTGCTTCAGGTAGCGCTCGGCGTCGTCACCGACGCGGCCCGCAAGCGCCATCAGGTGGTCCACCTCAAGGTGCAGGGCTCCCGCGAGCTTGGACAGGACCTCTTCCGAGGGAACCCGGCGGTCGTACTCGATGTCCGACAGGTACGAAGGCGTGATGCCCAGCTTCTTCGCGAATTCCCGAAGCCCGAGGTCCAGCTTCACCCGAGCCTGACGGAGCACCTCACCCAGCGTGCCACCGCTCATGTTCGCCATGTTCGCCGACAAGCGTAGTCGGCGCTCGTTCGGTTCGTCAAGGACGGATGCGGACAGGACGGATGCGGACAGGACGGATGCGGACTCCGGCTGGCTGGTGGATCGACTGAGCGCTCGGTACGCATAGGATTCCGAGCCTCGGTCTTGATGGCGGTCCCGAGAAAGTCGATGCATATCAGATGGCACCCACACCTCGGCATGCTTTCCCAATAGGCGCGCTCAGGTCACTCCGCTGTGGTTTCCAGCACCCTGACCAGCAGCTGCCGCGCGACGTCCACCCGCCCCGCACCCAGCGCTTCCAGGGCATCTCGGACCGCTTTTGCTACATTTGCTACGTTGCTAGACGATAACGTCGTTCGACCGCTTTCGATCGACGTCGCACCCTCTCCCGCCGGCCCGCAGGATCCCGATTCGTCGGCCGAACCTTCGCTCAACGGCGCTCGGGGCCAAGTGATAGCGATGGCACTGGGGCCTCGATCGGATCCAGCCGGGCTGCGCGCCAAGTCTGCAAATATCTCCCGCACCGAGTTTGTACGATCTCAAAAGGACGGGCGTCGGGGGCGTTTGCCGCAAGGTGCCGTCCTAACCGATGTCGTTCGCGGGACGCGCCTTCAGTAGCTCCGAACGCCTAAACCGAAGGCGCCGCCCAACCCGTATGGAGGGGATCGTGCCGCGGTAACTGGCCATCCGGACGGCATGCGGCGAAATATGGAGGAAATTGGCGGCCCCAACCGTGTCCAAGAGCTCCTCTGCGACGGGGGGAGCTAGCTCGATGACCAGGGCTCTAATCTGCTCGCGGACGGCGGGGTCACGAAGTGCGTCGAGGACTTCCTTTTTGATGTCTATGACCAAGGTCGTTCACCTTCCCCGGATGAGGCGCACGCTCTGCTCGCGAGCGCTATCATTTTTTGTCGCAGCGGAAGCATTCGGTGAGCGCGTGGACGGTCATGCGGACCAGCACCTCGTCTTCCGGCATCATGGGGGCGGCTCGCCCAGTCGATATAAAACTCGAACTCCCGCGCAACCGTTCCGGACGCCACGACTTGAAGCTGCTTGCAACTGGGTGCGGCGCCGAGAAGAACCGCCATCGAGGGGCGCGGCCTCCTGAGTTGTTGTTGGTGTTCCACCGTTCTCAGTTCTTTTTGGTGGCGGACATCCCGACGCCGTTAATTCCTCTATCGGCCGGAAATGCTCGGGTGTTTCTTGCCGATATGGTTTATGTGCGAGACGAGAGGACATTTTTCACTGCTGCGGGCCGCGGGGACAGGCTGGCCCCGGTCCCGGGAACTCTCACCTGGGCGGGTCTGACCAGCGCACTGGGCGCCCGCAAGTAACGAACGAGAACGACCGCTCGAGACTCTCAGCCTCGGTTGGTTCGCGCCGACGCGGCCGATCTCGTCACCACTTCGTCGTGCACCGTTGATGGCGTTTGCGAGCCAGCCCGATCGAGTACTCCATCGCTCGCTGGCTCTACCGCCGGCTCATCACCACCACCAAGCCAACTCTGGTCCGGGTGCTCGGCGATCCCTATCGAGCGAGTGACTCAGACTCACCCTTTCGCGAATACGCGCCTACCGGAACATTGACCGACCAATGGACGCGGAGGCTGAGCGCAGTGACGAACCGACCGGGCGTTGCGCGGAAACATCGGCGGTGCTCCGGCCGATAGAGATACCAACACCGGCGGCCGTCAGGCTCGTACCGGGCAACTCCGCCCTCAAGAGGGCCTACGGGAAGGACCGTTCCTTATGGATCTGATCGTCCTCGAATCGCCCAACAAGGTCCGCGACGTCGAGAAGTATGCAAAGGCCGCCGGCTACCCGTGTCAGGCCGCGGCTACCGTCGGGCACCTTCTCGACCTACCTCCGATGGCCGCCGGGGCTGGCATCGATACCCGCACCTTCGCCCTCGATCAGCTTCAACCCCGCGATGGAGCCGCCGCCGAGCGCGTCTCGCGCCTCCGGGCCGCGATCGCGAAAGCGGACCGAGTGATCGTCGCGACCGACCCGGACCGCGAAGGCGAGGCGATAGCCGCCGAGATTTGGCCCTGGATTCCTGTTTCGAAGGCTTGGCGGGCGACGTTCGAGGAGATCACGCCGGCCGGCGTCGAGCGCGGGCTGCGCGCGATGCGCCCGGAACTCAACACCGCTGCCGTCGAGGCGGCGCACACGCGCCGGGTGATCGACCGGCTCGCCGGTTGGCACGGAACGGACCTCGTCTTCCGGAAGTTGCGCCAGCACCGCGGGATCTCCGCCGGACGCTTGCAGAGCGCAGCGCTCCGCCTGGTGGTCGAACGCCACGAGGAACACCAAGACTTTCGCCCCGCGTCCAGCTTCGGCGTCCGCGTCCGTCTTCGAACGCCGAGCGGCGCGGAGCTTGCCGCCCGCCTCGCGGGCGCCGATGGCTCGCTGCTCGCGTACCGGAGCCGAGCCGATGCCGAGGCCGTACCTGTTCCGACAACGCTCGCTGTTGCCGAGGTCGAGGCCGTCAAGAAGAGCCAGCGCCCTCGACCGCCATTCGAGGCGAGCAGCTGGCTCCAGGTGGCGTGCAAGGCCCTGCGCGTGACCGTCCGCGATGCCACTCAAGCGACGCAGGCTCTCTTTGAAGCGGGCCTGACCACCTATCCGCGCACCGACACGGTTCGCGTCGCGGACGATGCTATCACCTGGGCGCGCATGGAGCTCGAGCGTCGCTTCGGCGCCGCGTATGTCCCCCCTGTCGCGTGGGAGCACAAAGATCGCGGGGCGAACACCGTGCAAGGCGCGCACGAAGCGATTCGTCCGACGCTCCCACACGATCCGGCTGAGGAGCTCCCGACGCGCCGCGAGGGGCTTTGGGGAAAGGCGTACTCGCTCATCGAATGCCGATTTCTTGCCAGCCAGGCCGCGGCTCGGATCGTGGAGCAGACTACGGCGCGTCTGAAAAGTGAAGGCGAGCTGGTGTTCTTCGCCCGCGGCCAGGTGGAGATCTTCGACGGCTGGCGGCGGGTTCTTACAACGGATGCCGAGGAGGAGTCGGAGCAGCCGCCGCCGACCAGCCAGCCGCGGCTCGAAGACGACGACGATGGGAGCCTTCCGCCGCTCGCCGCCGGCGACCGGCTCGAGGTGGCTTCCGCTGAGATCACCACCCACACCACCAAGCCAAAGCCCCTCTTCACGCAGGCATCTCTCGTCGCCGAACTCAAACGGCTCGGTATCGGCCGGCCGAGCACATACAACAGCGTCGTGCCTCTTCTCCTCGGTCGCGGCTGGGTAACTGAGGAAGCTCCCCCGAATAGTGGCCGAAAGACGAAATCGGAGCAGCTTCCCGTCCTCGTGCCCGCACAGGTCGGCGTTGACCTCTCCGCCTTTCTCCAAGAGGCCTTCCCGGGGCTCGTCGACTACGCCTTCACCGCAACGATGGAAGCCGCGCTCGACGAGATCGCGAGCGGCGGCCGCGGCCGCGTGGAGGTCGCCGGCGCCTGGTGGACGCGCTTCGAGCGTGAGCTGAGTGCGGCGCAAACCCTCAAGCCGCGTCTGCCGGAGAGGAAAGATCTCGGACCCTGCGCCAAGTGCTCGGCCGAGGGCCGAGCGGGGCACCTCCGCCTGATCGAGGGGATCAACCAAGAGACCAAGAAACCGTACGCCTTCGCCGCGTGCGACGCGGACACCAAAGAGGTCAAGGTTTGTGGCACGACGGCGCAGGTGCACGAGGGCGAGCTCGTGCCTGCCACTCCTTGCCCGCGCTGCGCCGCCACCCTCCGCGCAATCAACCGAAAAGACGGAGGGCACTCCTGGCACTGCGAAACTGACGGCTGGTTCTTAGCAGACCGCCGCTGGCGCCTCGTGTCTCCCCCGAGCTGCCCCAACTGCCGATCTCCAATGGTCCATCGAGAGCGCACCGATCCTAAGGGAGAGTTTTTCTGGGCCTGCTTCGCTGACAAGGTCTTTCTCGACTCCGACAAGTTCGGGAAGGCCGAGCAAAAAAAGACGCGTCGCGCCAAAACGTAGCCCCGTTATGCTGTTCGTCGCGACTTACGGCACGCCCATCGTCCTGCCGTCAAACTGATTGCATGGGCAGTCAGCACTCGACGCTCCACGCACCGACACTTGCCGGTCCGGATACAACTCTTGACGGATCGGACCGTGCCAACCGAAGGCCGGCGCTCACGATCCTTTGGCACCCGGACGTTCGGCGCATCGGTGAACGGGCGCTGCTCGGCACCCGGCGCATCGAACTAAGCCGCATCGAGCCAATCTTCGAACCGAGTGGGGTAGCGGAGGGGGCGCCTCTCGCTGATCAGTACATCAGCCATCGCACGCCCGCCGCATTGCTCGGCCTCGCCGGCGAAGGCGTCGAGCTCTCCCCCGGCGACGGCGACGCGCCCATCAAGCTCGACGGCTCTCCATTGCTCGATCGCGTCCTCCTATCGCCAGGAGCACTCGAGACTGGCGTCATTTTGACCGTCGCGCGACGTGTGGTGCTCTGCCTTCACTACGCCCGTACCGCGCGACCGCCGGCCGTGGATACCTTGGGCCTCGTCGGTGTGAGCGACGCGATCTCCGAGATTCGCGCTGACATCCGGCGTGTGGCGCCAGCCAGGACCCCCGTGCTGATCCGCGGTGAAACCGGCACCGGCAAGGAGCTCGTCGCCTTGGCCTTCCGCGCCGCCGGCGGCCGCGCACCTGCGCCGTTCATCGCCGTGAACATGGCCAAGATCCCGCGCGACCGCGCGGTTGCCGAAATATTCGGCTACGAGAAGGGCGCTTTCACAGGCTCGATCGCCGCCTATTCAGGGGCCTTCCGCGCCGCCCACGGTGGCACGCTGTTCCTCGACGAGCTCGGGCTCACCCCTATGGAGGTCCAGGTCGTACTACTACGTGTCCTCGAGGACGGGCTTGTCCAGTCGCTCGGCTCCGCAAAAGAGCACAAGGTCGACGTCCGCCTCATCGCCGCCACCGACGCTGATCTCAACAAGGCGATGGCGGATGGCAGCTTCTCACCAGCGCTGTTCGAACGCCTCGCACGATATCCGATCACTCTTCCGCCGCTCCGTGAGCGGCGAGAAGACATCGGCGTGCTTTTGCGTCACCTGCTGCGTCTCCACCTCGCCGCGCACGGCGAGCCCGACCGCCTCGCGCAACCACCGACGGCGGCCCCGTGGTTATCAGCCTCCGCGGTTGCCAAGCTTGCCTTGTACGATTGGCCTCACAACGTCCGCCAGCTTTCGAACAGCGCCGAGCGGATCGTGATCGATAACCTTGGCCAGCAAAAGGCCGAGCTTTCAAAGCGCGTTCGAGATGATTTACAGGATCGGTCGCCCGTGAAGCTCGAAGCTCCTACCGGGCCGCCCTCCGACGAGCAGGTTGCCGAAGCATTCAAACGCCACCAGGGAAATCTCCGGCTAGCCGCCGCGGAGCTGGGTATCTCACGGACCCACTTTTACGAGGCCCGAAAGCGTAACCGGTACCTTCCCCAGCTCTCTACCATCTCCGATGAGGATCTCTTGGCCTCGCACGCTGCAAATGGCGGCGACATCGTCCGAACGGCGCGCGATCTCGCCGTGCCAGTAAAAGCCTTGCAAGACCGCCTAGCCCGTCTGCTCCCAAAACGCCGCTGAAACCGAGAGCTGTTCACCTCCCACGAACAGCTCTGAACGCCTCTGAACAGCTCGCCGGTACGGCGACCTTGGTTTCTCGGGACCTCCGGAGTGGCACGCCTGTTGCCATTCCCCTATTCGCTGTCAGCGCCGAAACGCGCACACGCGAAAGGGGTTCACGCATATGCACTCACACGGGCAAGTCGCGACTACCACCACGAGCAACGACGCTCACCGCGCAAACGCGGAACGGACGCAGCTCATCAAAGACCACCTCGCCGTTGTTGAAGTCTGTGCCGCTGAATTGCGGCGCGGCGCTATGACGAGAGGCGTTCCATTCGAAGACATCGTTGGCTACGGCTGCGAGGGTCTCATCGACGCCGTCGACAAATTCGAACCCGATCGCGGCGTTCACTTTCTCTACTACGCTCGCCGCCGAATCCGCGGCGCGATGATCGACGGGGTCCGGATGCACCATCGCCTCCCGAAGCGCGAATACTGGCGCCTGCGTGACGCCGGCGCCGGCTTGACGAACTACTTCGATCCCACCGATGGCGAGGGGACGATCAGCGCCTACACCCGCGCTCAGGCCGCAGGACCGACACGAGACACCATGGAGCCGGATTTTTCCGACAGCGTCCGGAAAGGGGTCGAGCGGCTCCCACGGCTCGAACGCCGGCTGCTCGAGTTGACGTACTTCGAGGGTAAGTCCCTCACGGACGCTAGTGCAGATCTCGGGATCCAAAGATCGTGGGGCAGCCGCGTGCACACGCGCGCCCTCGTCGCCCTCTCGTCCGTGCTGGTCCAGTAGCGCCCGAAGAGCCGGACGCGTTTCGCTTCCGACCCGTCGGGCGCCCGCATCGACCACGCCAGCCTTTAGACCGTGATCCTCCACCGCCCATCGAGAGGGCTCGACCGCTAGGCACTTCTCCCGATTCCAAACGCCAAACACCTCCCACAAAGGACTCGCCATGCTCACCACTCGCTGCCTCGCCTTGATGACCCTTATTGGTCTCGCCGGTTGTCCGATGAAGAATTCCGATCCCGATCTGGACGGCGGCGGAGGAACCGCCGGCGCAGGTGGCGCCGGCGGCGATGAAATGACGAAGCTCCCAGCCCCGGACGCCGCGCCTCTGGATCCGGGAAAGCCCCTCGCCGAAGGTTGCGCCACCGACTCCGAATGCGCCTCTGGCTCTTGCGCCGACGGTGTCTGCTGCAACTCCACCTGCGACCAGCCCTGCTACACCTGCCACACCACCGGGTCGTACGGCACCTGTCTTCCTCAGATCACCGGAGACGATTCGACCGCGACGCCCGCCTGCACGGGAGCCAAGACCTGCGGTCTGAACCCGACGCCGGCGAATGGCGGTTTCTCTATCTGCGGTCTGAAGGACAAGCAGGCCTGCACCAGCAACGCCGCGTGCGCGAGCAACAACTGCGTCCTCTATTACGCCGACCAGGACGGCGACGGCTGGGGCAACACCGCCGCTCCCATCAGGATCTGCAACGAGACGGGAGCGGCCGCTCCGCCCGGCTTCTCGACGAGATCGGGCGATTGCTGCGACACGGATGCCACCGCGCATCCCGGTTCGACCTTCTACTCCCACACGCCCGACGCCTGCGGCTCCTTCGACATCAACTGCGACGGAACGATCGAGATTCAAGCCGGCTGCGGCACGGACAGCGATCCCAGCACCTGCGGCAAGACCTGCACCCTCAAAAACGTCTACGACCCGAACCCCATCGCCTGCCTCTGACCAAACCCTGGCCGCTTCGCCCGGCACGGCGGCTCGTCAACTCATCCCCTTCCTCGAAAGGAACCCAACATGTTCAATCCGAGTCGCCTTCTGATTTCCGTCCTCCCGATGCTGCTGGTCGCCGGTTGTCCGTCGAACGGCTCCGACAAGAGCGCCGACGCCAGCGTCGACGCCGATCCCCCGAAAAAGGACGCGCCCACCATCCCCATCACGGTGCCTCCCCAACCCATCGGAACCACGTGCTCGGCGAACAGCGACTGCACGTCGGGTTTCTGCACCGACGGCGTGTGCTGCGACTCCGCATGCACCCAGACCTGCTTCGCGTGCTCGACGACGGGGAAGGTCGGCAACTGCGCTCCCCTCACGTCCGGCCAGGACCTCGTAGCCACCACCCCCTGCACCGGTTCGAGCACGTGCAAGGTCGACGTCGCCTCCAGCCTCCCGGAATGTAAGGTCGCCGATCTGCAGAGCTGCAAGACGAACGCCGACTGCGCGAGCAACAACTGCGTCACCTTCTTTGTCGACTCCGACGGCGACGGCTACGGCACGCCCACCGAAGCGCAGATCTGCACGGAGCTCGGTGCGCAGCCCCCGCCCGGGTACGCCGTCCTGACCGGCGACTGCTGCGACATCGACAGCGGGGCCAACCCCGGTGTCTCCTCCGTCGTCTACTTCGGATTCGCGGACGCTTGCGGGAGCTACGACTGGAACTGCGACGGCAAGATCGAGCAGCAGCAGCAGTGCACCTTCAACTCGTCCCTCGCCTGCGGCGCTGAGTGCTCCACCACCAATATCTTCGGGGGGGGGATCATCAATCTCTTCACCGAGGCCTGCCACTAACAGCGTCGCGACGACGACGGGCTCGTTCGCTCTCCATTCCGCCGGCGACGTCGAGGGCGCCGCCTCACCCGGGGCCTCCGGGGCCCCGAACCCCGAACGGTGGGGAGCGGGGACGGTAAGCCCACTTCCTCAGCTCCCTGCCACCACGCCAAAGCCAATACGAGCGATCACCTAGCGGCGCCCCCTCTGAACCCAGCCCTATCCCTGAACTTACTCCCACGGTTGTCAGTTCCAAGAAACCCGAGCACACGCCGTCCCGAATGGAAGGAGCAAGTGGCCATGAGCGTCGACCGCAAATGCGAGCAAGGCCTACCTGACGAAGACGATACCCTGCCTCCCGCCGAGGAGATCACTCAGACCGATCCGGACCTCCATCGCCCACCCACGTCCCCGATTGCCAGGCGCCGGGACGTTCATGTCCTCGATTTCAAGGACGGACGCAGCGCCGCCACAGTCACCCACGGGCCGCTCGATCCCTCGCGGCTGTGGGTGACCATCGAGAATCAAGAGGCGTACCTGCAACTGTCGTTCGAGGAAGGTATCGCGCGCAAGATCCTCGAACGTCTCCTGGTCGTGCTCGAAACCTTCGGCGAGGTCCGCTCGGCCCTCAGCAACCGGGCGGGCTTCCGATGAGCACGACCGCGGCCACGGCCGCCGATTTACTTGGTGGCGTTTCGAAGCCCGCGGAGCAGCTGTCGAGCGACTCGGCGAAACTCGGCCGGCAGGGCCTCGTAGTCCCTCAGAAGCTCCCTCTGATCCCGCGGCAGCCTGGGGGCGGCCGCGCGCGCACCTTCCTCGCCCACCAGGTCTTTGACGCGAACCTTCAGCGTCGCGGCGAGCCGGCCCAAAGTGGCGAATCGCGGGGCGAGGTGGCCGTTCTCGTAGCGCGAGAGCGTGGCCGCCTCGATGTGGACGAGCTGCCCGAGGCTCTCCTGGCTCAGGTGGGCGCGCTTGCGGGCCAAGCGAAGGTTTTCTCCGATCACCTCGGCGAGCGGACGGGCCATCTCTTGAGCTACTCATGGAGCGGCCACGCGCACCATGACGGCGGGCGTATAAAAATCATGTTTTGCCTTGTCATATTCGACAAGTTCACGGACCATCCAAGACGGATGGGGGACGGTGCTCCGAGCTCAGGGGGACTCGTTGCTGGCGCGGGCTTCAGCCCCCGGCGGATGTATCAACGAGTGCGAGCACCGTCCCCTGTTCGCCTCCGAGGGGCTGTCGTCGTGACCCTCGATCCTGTCGAGGACACCGACCACCTCGAAAGCCGCCGCCATGCCCACATGGGGACGGTGCGCCGGCCGACGGGAAACTCATCGCTCGCGAGGGCTTTGGTTCCCGGCGGGTTCTCGCGAGTGCTGGAGCACCGACCCACGTTGGAGGAAACACCATGAGTACGGACGCGGACGACCCGCTGAAGGATACCCAGACCCTTCCGACCCCTGCGGATGGAACAGCGGAGCCAACCGACTCACCGTACCTCATCGTTCTCAGGGGGCTCAGGGTTGGGGAGATGTTTCGGATCAACACCCGCATCACGATCGGACGCGATGATGGCGCAGACGTCCGGATGTCCGATGCGGGGGTATCCAGGGCCCACGCTCGCATTCTGACCCGACCCGATGGGGTCATCTACCTCGTCGATCTGGAATCCTCGAATGGAACCTTCGTAAATGGCGAGCGCATCACAGGACCGACATTCCTCGCAGACGGCGATAAGATCGGAGTGGGCTTCACGTCCATCTTGAAGTTCACGTACAGCGAGCAATTGGAAAAGCTATTCCCTGAGGGGGTCTTCAATCGAGCGAGGAAGGATGACCTCACCGGCGCCTTGAAGCGGAAATACTTTGACGAGCGTCTCCACACCGAGTTTGCGTATTCGCGCCGCCATCAACAGCCCCTGGCCCTTCTCTTCATCGACATTGACCATTTCAAGGCGCTGAACGATTCGTGGGGATACCCCGCCGGCGACGCTGTCCTTGCGGCTCTGTCACGTCGCGTTCAAGGAGTCCTGCGAAACGAGGACATTTTCGCGCGCTACGGTGGCGAGGAGTTCGCCCTCGTCTGCCGCGCCACGGACCGGCCGCACGCCATGGCGCTCGGCGAGCGGCTACGGGCCCTGGTCGCCGATGACCCCTTCTTCGTTCCCTCGCTCTTGGAACGGGTGCCGAGCGTGCCGGTCACGATTAGCGTAGGCGTGGCGGTCTACCCTGACCCGGGACTCGGGACGCCAGGTCAACTTCTCGCCGCCGCCGATCTCGCCCTCTTCGCCGCTAAGAGCTCCGGTCCGAACGTCGTTCGGCTGGCCAGCTCCCAACGGCCGGGCTAGCCCGGCCGTTCGGCTCAGTTGGCCGCGCCCGTCGCGTCGCTCGTATACGAAAGGAACGCTTCATGTCCCATCGCGCCACTAGATCAGGCGCCATCGCAGGCGTCTCCGGAGCCGTTTCGAGCAACCGCACGCCGATGCGTCCCGGGGTCGCCCTGCTGCGGCTCCTATCGCTGCCGTCGGACACCGGGGGCCGGAACGGAACCGGCGCCCCGCGGCAAACCAGCCTAGCGGGCGTGGTCCTCTGCTTTTTCACCTCTCCCCACAAGCGGGTGCGCCCCCAAAAAGCGTCCCACGACCCCGGGGAGCCGGGCTCGTCCCCCTCACCGGGCGTTCCGACGCCCGCGAGAGCGGAGCCACCCATGGGGTCCACCGAGCACGCACTGTCCACGGTTCCACCCGAGAAGACAAACGCCGCATACTCGCGATGGGCGGCGATCTTCGAGCGGGCGCACCATGACACGAACTCGACCTCCATTGCGCTCGAGGTCCTCGACACCCTTCGCGAACGCGAGCGAGGGCGCGTCCGGGCCGCCACCGACGAGCCAGGCCGGATCCTCCGAATCGCGGCAGCCCTCTTCCATGTCCCCGCCGAGCGGTTGCGCCAGCGGAATCGCCGCAGCGACGTGACCTCCGCCCGCTACGTCTCCGCCTGGATCCTCCGTCGCCGGCACTGGTCTCTCGTGAAGCTCGGCGAGTTCTTTCACCTCGACCACACGACCATCCTCAGCGGACTTCGCAAGGTAGACACCACCCCCCATCTCCTCTACGCCGCGTACAAAGCAGAACAGCTCCTGGAGATCGACCCGGAGGCCGGGACCGTCTAAGCGAGCCTGCTCGCCCCTCGAAGCCACGGACTCTTCGCCGCGATTAGCCTACGGCCACTCGGCGTCTCGCCGCGCTCGTGATCGACCCTCCAGCTCGCGGATAGGCCTTTCTGCGGACCGCTCGATCGCGACGGCAGTAGGATCGCTGGCGCCCTCGCGGCGCCTGATCAGTTGCCCGCTGGATCACCGACGCGGGCGCATCCGAAGCGCCGCCACGCTGCTGGTGATTGCCCAGGCCGCGAGCGCTACGACCATCACGCTCGCCGTTCCGAGCCCGAGCGCCTCAAGGTCCCACACCGTCATTGCGCCCTGAACGTACTACGCGGATCAGCTCGTCGGGAAGGTGAACTTGAACGCCTGCGCGCAGACCTGGCGTCGCACGGCGCATCTCGTTCCGTCCGCAGGGCCTGGCCACCTCGCAGGCGCTGGGTTGGCGGCCAACGCTTCTCTTCCCACGCGCCCCTCCTGAGTCCACCCCCCGCTCCGCGCCAAGCCTTGTGCGCGGGGCCCCCCTCGGTCGGGGAGCTAGGTCGTTCGCTCCCGTCGGGTGACCGCCAACCCAACACCCGCGAGGCACCCACCATGAGGACCGAAACCGATACGCAGACCGCCGTCACCGGAAGCGACGCAGCCGCAATCGCCTACCAGCCCGAGAGCTGCCCACCACCGCCGAGTGTCCGAACGCTCATCGCGGGCGCCTCGGACGTGTACAAGGCCCTCGAAGAC
>Ga0075522_10000855_pt1 | contig 22603 bp, 21 predicted proteins | sample NGEPerA_FD_74796 | JGI IMG/M metagenome (GOLD analysis project Ga0075522, IMG submission 74796) | Arctic peat soil microbial communities from the Barrow Environmental Observatory site, Barrow, Alaska, USA - NGEE PermafrostL2-A | ecosystem: Environmental > Terrestrial > Soil > Wetlands > Peat ...
TTCTTGACGAATCCGGGGTTCGCGGGAAATGGTCAGCTCGGGTCGTCTCCCACGGCTCCCAAGCTCTTCAGTTATGAACTGCGCTGGAAGCACCGTTCTCATTGCCAAGGACTGATAAGTCGGCCGTACTGGGATTTAGGTCCTGAACGAGTACGCTGCCCTTTGACGATTCTCCGCCGTCATCCCTTGTAAACAAAGCGTCCGGCGACTACCGTTGCGATTGGGCCGCCTGTAAATTCGCGACCGTCGAAGGGTGAGTTTTTGGATTTGCTGAGGGAATCTTTCGCGCGAAAAATCCATTTCTGGTCGGTGGAAAAAATTGTCAGATCGCCCGGCCCGTTTTCCGCGATGCGGCGCTGCTTGCCGAGGACGCTGGCCGGCCCAGTGGTAAATAACTCCACCATGCGCATCAGCGAAATTTTTCCGGCGTGTACGAGTTCGAGTGCGAGGCCGATGGCTGTCTCAAAACCGGTGACGCCAAATGGAGCCTTGTCAAATTCCACATCTTTCAGAGCGGCTTCATGCGGAGCGTGATCCGTGGCGATTGCGTCCACCGTTCCGTCGGCGAGCCCTGCGATCAGTGCGTCGCGATCCGCTCGCGAGGCGAGCGGAGGATTCATTTTGAAGCGCGTGTCGTATTGAACGTCCTCGTCGGTCAGCGTGAAATGGTGCGGCGTCACTTCGCACGTCACAGGCAAGCCTTTTGCCTTTGCCGCGCGCACGAGTTCCAGCGAAGAAGTGGCCGAAAGATGCGCAATGTGCAGCCGCGCGCTGGTCAGTTCTCCCATTTGCACGTCGCGCGCAACGGCCAACGCTTCCGTGGCGGCGGGCATTCCGCGCAGCCCCAGCTTTACCGACTGTTTTCCCTCGCGCATCACCGCGCCCGCAAACAGGGAGCTGTCTTCGCAGTGATCGATCACCGGCAAATCGAGCGAGCGGCAATACTCCATCACCTGCCGCAAAAGTTTCGCTGTGGCAATGGGCCGCCCATCGTCCGAAACCGCAACGATCCCCGCTTCCTTCATCGCCGCAATTTCCGCCAGCGCTTCGCCCTTGCTGCCAATGGACGCCGCGCCGATGGGCCATACGCGCACCGGCGAAACCGCCGCGGCACGCTCCATGACTGAGCGCGTGAGCGACGCATTGTCGTTCACTGGCTTCGTATTCGGCATCGGGCAAACAGCGGTGAATCCGCCACGAGCAGCAGCCTTGGTACCGGTCTCAATCGTTTCCGAGGACTCGCCGCCCGGTTCGCGCAGATGGCAGTGCAAATCGATGAAGCCGGGCGCGACAATTAAATTTTTGGCGTCGAAGATTTCCGCGTCCTTTGCGCGCGGAGCAAGTTGCCCTGGCGCGGCAACCGCGACGATGCGGTCGCCGTCCAGCAGAATGTCGCGCGGCGCGTCCGTCCCGCTCGCGGGATCGAGAACGCGTCCATTGCTAATCAGCAGCATGAGAAGAATCCCTTTCAGAAAATGTGTCGGCGACCATCAGGAACAGAATGGCCATGCGCACGGCCACGCCGTTGGTCACTTGCTCCAGCACGCAGGATTGCGGTCCGTCGGCCACTTCTGGATCGATTTCCAATCCGCGAATCATCGGCCCCGGATGCAGCACCAGCGCACCGGGCTTCGCGAGTTGCAAACGCTTCGGCGTGAGCTGGTATTGCAAAATATATTCTTCCGCGGCCATCGCAGGCTCATGCATGCGTTCCTGCTGCACGCGCAGAGTCATCACAACGTCCGCGTCTTCGAGCGCTTCCTCAATCCGCGTGACGCGCCGAACCGTAGCGCCTGGAGCGATGCATTCGATCTCACGCGGCACCCACATCGGGGGCCCGCAGACCGTGATGCGGCACCCGAATTTGGAAAGCAGATGAATGTTCGAGCGAGCCACGCGGCTGTGCAGGATGTCGCCGAGAATCGTAATGTTCAGCCCGTTGAGCGTCCCGCGCTTGTCGCGAATCGTCAGCGCATCGAGCAGCGCCTGCGTCGGATGCTCGTGCGTGCCGTCGCCCGCGTTGATCACCGGTAGGTCGAGGTTCCGCGCCACAAAATCCGGAGCGCCCGAGGAACTATGTCGCATCACGATACAATCCGGCTTCATCGCATCCAGCGTGCGTACCGTGTCCAGCAGAGACTCGCCTTTTTTCACGCTGGACGATTCCGCCTGCAAATTCATCTGGTCCGCGCCCAGCCGTGAAGCCGCGGTCGCGAAACTGATGCGCGTGCGCGTGGAATTTTCAAAAAACGCCAGCGCCACGGTTTTTCCGCGCAACGTCGCCAATTTTTTCAGGGGATGCCGCTGAATTTCCTGGAAGGGTTTCGACTGGTCCAGTAAAAATAGAATTTCTTCGGCGCTGAGCGCTTCAATCCCTAGCATATGGCCGAAACGAAATGGCACAGCAATCCTCGAAATCCGGCCGATCCCACTTTTACAAAAAGCGGTCGGCGTCAGTCCACGCGCTCAACAAGCATGACGCGTTCTTCGTGGTCAATTTCATTCAGGCGTACTTCTACGATCTCCGCATCGCTTGTCTGCACATTGCGTCCGACGAAGGACGCCTCGATCGGCATCTCGCGATGTCCGCGGTCGATCAATACGCAAAGCCGCACGCGCTTCGGGCGGCCCAGATCGAACAGGCCGTTCATCGCCGCGCGAATCGTTCGTCCGGTGTAGAGCACATCATCCACCAGCACAATGTCCTTGTCGTCCACCGTGAAGGGAATTTCGCTCGATTGCACAACGGGATGAGCGGCAACCTTGGAAAGGTCATCGCGATACAGCGTGATGTCCAGCGTCCCGACAGGTACAGACACGCCGTCATTGCCGCGCATCGATTGCGCGATGCGCTGCGACAGTGGCACCCCGCGGCGGCGAATCCCGATCAGAGCCAAGTTGGACGTGCCGCCGCTCTTCTCCACGATCTCGGCCGCCAGCCGCTGGAGGGTACGATCGATTTCCGTCGCGGTCATCAACTGGTTTTTCTCAACGATTCGCATTGGCCGAACATCCTAACATAGCGGCGGTAGGTGTCGAAGCCTGTCTTGCGCCCGGCCAATAGATTTCCGAAGTATTTCCACAAGCCTTCCACGCTTTTGTGGTTTAAGTAGCGCGGGCTTCAGCCTGCGGGTTTTGAGCCTTGCAACGACTAAAATCCGCAGGCTGAAGCCCGCGCCACTTAAAGCCGCGCCAGCTCGCGATTCCGCATGCTAGAATTCCGCCAGTGACTGCGCCCAACAGCCCAAACACCGTCGAACTCTCCGTAAACGTCGGCGCTCTGCGCCTCTCCAATCCCATTATTGCTGCCAGCGGCACGTTCGGCTACGGCGTAGAGTTCGCGCATCTTGTCGACCTGAACCGCCTGGGTGGCATCGTCGTAAAGGGGCTGTCGCTGGAACCGATGGCCGGCGCCCCCGCTCCGCGCCTTTGTGAGACGCCTTCGGGAATGATGAATGCCATTGGCTTGCAGAACATAGGTGTGCGTGCGTTCGTACAAGAAAAGCTCCCAGTGCTCCGCCAGTTCAAGACCGCCGTCATCGCCAACGTATTCGGTTACACTGTGCAGGATTACGTCGGCGTCATCCGGATCCTCGAAGATGCAGATGGTTTGTCAGCCTACGAGTTGAACATCTCATGCCCGAACACCGCCCACGGCGGACTGCAATTTGGGAGCGATCCCCAGATGGTCCTGGAAGTTGTTTCCGCCGCCCGCCAAGCGGCGCGCCGCCCCCTTTGGGTCAAGCTATCCCCGAATGTTACGGATATCGGCGTAATTGCACGGGCCGCCGAAGCCGGCGGGGCCGATGCCCTTACCGTGGCCAATACCTACCAGGCCATGAGCATCGACGTACAGGCCCGGAAGTCAAAGCTGGGACGCATCTCGGGCGGCCTTTCAGGCCCGGCCATCAAGCCGATCACCCTTCGCCTGGTCTACGAAGCACGGCGCGCGGTCAAAATTCCAATCGTAGGTTTGGGAGGAATGGAGAAAACAGACGACGTCTTGGAATATATGATCGCAGGGGCGTCCGCCGTACAAATTGGGACGGCAAGCTTTTCCAATCCTGCGGCGTGTATAGACATCCTAGATGACCTGAGGAAATCCTGTACGACTTATAAAATCAATGATATCAATACTTTAATTGGTTCGTTCCAAGCCGATTCTTGTTGAACACCCCGTCCCACCGTGATAGCATTTTAGTGTGCCTATGACTCGGGGAAAACAGAATGCGTAGGCGACTCTTCATGATCTGGGCAGCTCTTCGCTGGTTGCCGCTGATGTTTTTGATCAGCCAAGGATTGGAAGCGCCCTTGGTCGCTCACGTCAGCCAGCCGCTGAAGCCTCTCCGTGTCTGGACCGCCAAAACGAGTTGGTACGGTGCCAAGTTTCAAGGCCGAAAGACAGCCAGCGGCGAAAAGTATGATATGTACGCCGCGACCGGTGCGAGCCCCACCCTTCCGTTCGGTGCCTTGGTCCGCGTTTCCAATCCTAAGACACACATGGCGCAGCTGATCCGGATTAATGACCGTGGCCCGTTCATCGACGACCGTGAGCTGGACGTTTCCTATTTAGTAGCATGCCGCTTGGGAATCCTGGATAGTGGGAATACACCCTTGCGAGTCGAACTATTGGAGGTGCCAAAACGTCGCTGAGTGACCGTGCTCGCCAGAAGTTGATACTTGCCTTGGATTATTCTTCGCTTGATCCTGCCTTGGAAATAGCCCAAACCTTATCGTCAGTTGTCGGCATCTTTAAGATAAACATACACTTATTTACTGCCGAAGGGCCGCCTGCGGTACAAAAGTTAAACCAGCTTGGTCCCGGGATTTTTCTAGACTTGAAGTTTCACGACATTCCCAACACGGTGCAGGGTGCCGTCTCCAGCGCACTCAGCCTCCCGGGAGTGCAACTTATGGATGTCCATGCCTTGGGTGGCTTGGAGATGATGCGCGCGGCGGCAAAGGTCCGGGACGAAGCCAAGGCTTCGAAGTCCGCAACGCCGAAGCTGCTGGCCATTACGATTCTTACGAGCATGGATAACGGGGCGCTGAAAAGTGTCGGTATTTCATCACCTGCGTCACGCCGAGTTGTTCAGCTGGCGCGGTTGGCCAAGAAGGCGGGAATGGATGGCGTGGTAGCGTCGCCTCAGGAAGTTCGGGCCATTCGCAAAGCCTGCGGGAAGGATTTTCTGATCGTAGTGCCCGGAATCAGGCCTGTAGTCGGAGGTGGCCCGACCGGCAAGGGAAGACACAAGACGGATGACCAAGCCCGCGTCGCCACACCCGCAGAGGCAATCCGGGCCGGCGCCGATTATCTGGTGATTGGCAGACCTATCACCGGAGCGCCAGATCCGGAAGCTGCGGCTCACGCGATCCTGGAGGAGATTGGATCCGCGCTGCCCTAAATCTCGAAGGTTGTGAATCCGTCCGGACGTGCCTTTGTAGTTGTGGCGTCCGTCCGTTTTTTGGACGGGCGACTTTCTCGCCACCCAAAACGTGAACTCAATTCGGTGTACCAGCTTGAATTCTGACTAGCGCCATCGGGCCCCTGATCGTGGTACAATTCAAACATCGGGTCAGGTTGTAACTCACGTCCTCACGGCGGAATGCGACTCGAAAGGCAGGTACATTATGGGAGAGTTTAGCCCATTTCATTGGCTGATCGTGCTGGCCATCGTGGTGCTTTTGTTCGGCGGTAAGAAGATTCCCGAAGTCATGAAGGGCCTGGGTGAAGGCATCCGCAGTTTCAAGGAAGGTATGCACGGAGCGAATCAACCCGTGCAGACAACACAAGTGTCTCCTCCTCCTGCGCCGACCGTGACCACGGTAACCGAGGAAAAGAAGTAGTTCCTCGCGCGGCTGCATCGATTCGGAATTGTTTTGAAAGGCGGACGACTGGACCGCCCTTTTTGTTTTTATTGGTTTTCTTCTTGCCAGCCCAAGTCTTTAAGCAGTGCGTAAACTCTCGCCAACGGTAAGCCGACAACATTGAAGTAGCAGCCTTCTATCTTCGTAATAAACCGGCCTGCAATTCCTTGAATCGCGTAGCCTCCCGCTTTTCCCAATGGTTCGTGGCTCGATACGTAGGTCGCGATTTCGTCGTCGCTTAACGGCGCAAAGGTCACGCTGGAAATTTCCACTGCGGAACATATGCCGTTCTTTGGCAGGCGCAGAAGAAAAATTCCAGTGAGCACCCGGTGCGCTTGTCCACTTAACTTGAGCAGCATTTCTTGTGCGTGCGCGGAATCGTCAGGCTTGCCGAGAATCTCTCCATTGACTTCCACTGTGGTGTCCGCGCCGATTACGATGCTGTCCCGGTCAGCGGGCGAAAGCAGCGCCGCGGCCGCCAGTGCTTTTGCTTCTGCGAGGCGAGCGACCATTGCGGGAGCGGATTCGTTGGGAAGCGGCGTCTCGTCAATCGCAGCCGAGCAAATCGTAAAGGGAATCCCCGCGCTGCGTAGAATTTCGGCGCGCCGCGGAGAGGACGAAGCTAGAATAATTTTCATATTTGTAGGAGGTTTTAGTGGCGCGGGCTTCAGCCTGCGGAATTTAGGCCCTGCAAGGTCCAACCCCCCGCAGGCTGAAGCCCGCGCCACTCAAACCTACAAAACTACGGATTCGGTATACTCGCCGAAAACGAGGCGCAATGCGTCGGAGATCTCTCCGACCGTAGCGTACGCTTCGACCGCCGTGGCAATGGCGGGAATCAGATTTTCTCCGCTGCGCGCACGGCGCTCAACTTCCGCGACGGCTGCGTTTGCGCGCGCGGAATCGCGCCGAGCGCGCAACGCTTGCACGCGTTCGACCTGAGCGCGTTCGAGGTCAGGATCGATGCGCAGCGTGGGAATGGGCGTCTCTTTTTCCGCGACGAACTGGTTTACGCCGACCACAATTTGTTCCTTGCGTTCGACGGCGCGCTGGTAGTCATACGCGGCTTTCTGAATTTCGCCTTGCACATATCCGGTCTCGATGCCGCGCAACACGCCGCCGAGCGCGTCAATCCGCGCAATATATTCCTTGGCGCGCGATTCGATTTCGTCGGTTAATTTTTCAATTGCGTAAGAACCGCCGAGGGGATCTGCCGTATTCGCGACGCCCGTTTCATGAGCAATAATCTGCTGCGTACGGAGCGCCAGGAGCGCAGCACCTTCCGTGGGGAGCGCGAGCGCTTCGTCCATCGCATTGGTGTGTAGCGATTGGCAGCCGCCCAGCACCGCCGCGAGCGCCTGGATCGCCACGCGCACAATATTATTCTCCGGCTGCTGCGCGGTGAGCGAACTTCCCGCCGTTTGCGCGTGAAAGCGCAGCATCATGGACGCCGGAAGTTTCGCGCCAAAGCGGTCCCGCATGATGTGCGCCCACAGCCTTCGCGCGGCGCGGTACTTGGCGATCTCCTCGAGCAAATCGTTGTGCGCATTAAAGAAAAATGAAAGGCGCGGCGCAAATTCGTCCACGCCGAGGCCCACGGCAATCGCGGCGTCGACATACGCTATGGCATCGGCCAGCGTAAAAGCGATTTCCTGCGCCGCAGTCGAGCCCGCTTCTCGAATGTGATATCCGGAAATCGAAATCGTGTTCCAGGCGGGAAGCTCCGTTCGGCACCACGCGAAAAGGTCGGTTACGATGCGCATCGACGGGCGCGGCGGATAGATGTATGTTCCGCGGGCAATGAATTCTTTCAAAATATCGTTCTGCACCGTGCCCGAAAGCTTTTTTAAATCCGCGCCCTGCTTTTTCGCAACCGAAGCATATAGCGTCAACAGAATGGCAGCCGTGGCATTGATGGTCATGGACGTGGAAACGCGGTCGAGCGGAATATTGTGGAAGAGCGTTTCCATGTCCTCGAGCGAATCGATGGCAACGCCAACTTTTCCCACTTCGCCCGAGGCGCGCGCATGATCGGAATCGAGCCCAATTTGCGTCGGTAAATCAAATGCGACGGACAATCCTGTTTGCCCTTTTGCCAGCAAATAGCGGAACCGTTCGTTCGATTGTGCGGCCGTTCCAAACCCAGCGTACTGCCGCATGGTCCATAGACGGCCGCGATACATGGTCGGGTAAATTCCGCGGGTGTAGGGAAATTCTCCGGGAGCGCCAATCGTATCTTCAATCGTAGCTTCGGCGGAGTGCTGCGGAAGATCATCTTGCGTATAAACTGTTTTCAGGGGAATGCCGCCAAGGGTAGAGAAGCTATCCTTGCGTTCACTTTTTTGGGCCGCTTTTTCAGCCGTTTCGTTGGGAATAGGATTCATCGCACACGCCGCGAATCGCGAAAGGACCAGATTCCGAAACAGATCATAATCAGCGCGTAGCCGCCGCACATGCTCACAAGCCAGCGCCCTGCGCCGTTGTGCCATGCGCGCCAGCAGGCATTGAGTGCGGCGAACGCGAGAATAAAAAACACGGCGCCCGTGACTTCATGAAACAATTCGCGCGCAGCACGCCACAAGACACGAAACGTGTGCCGCATCGTCGCAAAAAGTCCCATGGGTTGCGTTGTCACGGTTTAATTCTAGTACAAAATAGCGCAGCCTACAGCGGTTACCGTGGGCATGGGCGGATTGAGCACCTCTTCCGCATCCTCGGGACTTGTATCCGGAGTCGCACCGCCCTACAATTAATGCAGGGGAAGTTTTTTCAAAGGGGGTATCGTGCAACTGGATGATCATCTAAAACAACTGCTGCGCGAGTTAGGGCACGCTATTAATGACACCGTTTCGGAATCGGGCCGTATTTCCGAGGCCATTTCCGATGTCCGCTCCGCTGGATTCGATATCGTCCTGAAGCTGGACGCCACCATCGGGTTGGCACGGCGCGACGGAGACGATACCAAAATCACAACGGGCGACCGTCGATTTCTGGAATCTCTGCACATTCAAGTCGATCAGGAAATCTTGAACGAATCGACGGAAGACGAAGAGCCCAGGAAAATGGAAATGACCCCGCAGGATGTACGGTTCCTGAAGTCATTGAAAATCAACGTGGACGAAACGCAGCAGCAGTAAGAGTTGCAGTCTCTTCCTACGTAGTTGCAACGAGCCGAGCGCCGCGCGGTCAATTGGCTTGGATGAAACGGGTTTTGTTTCCAACACTTTCGGTTTCTTTACTAAACGAATTCAACGCTCGCCATGATTCGCCTTCCTGCTGTCGCTGGCCGATTCTATCCTGACAATCCATCACGCCTGCGATCGGACCTCGATTCGTTTCTTTCCCAAAGGCCTCACGAAAAAAAGACTCACGCCATTGCCTGCATGGTGCCGCACGCCGGATATGTGTACTCGGGAAGCGTAGCCGGTGAGGTTTACAGCCGACTGGAAATTCCGCGACGCGTGATATTAATCGGACCGCGACATTATCCGCAGGGAGCTTCTCTGGCCATCATTTCCGATGGCGCGTGGCAGACGCCGCTCGGCATGGCTCCCATCGATCATCTTCTGGCGGAAAAAATTGTGTGCGCATTCCCGGAATTGCGCGAAGACGCCTTAGCTCACAGTAAAGAGCATTCGCTCGAAGTGCAGCTGCCGTTTCTGCAACAGCTTGCTCCGTCGTTTGCGTTTGTTCCCATCGTGATCGGTCCTGCGCAGTACAACACTCTCGAGAGGCTAGGGCATGCGCTGGCAACGGTGATTGCGGCAGAGAATGAACCGACGCTACTCATTGCCAGTTCCGACATGAATCATTATGAGAGCGACGCTGTGACGCGCGTGAAGGATCGCAAGGCCATCGAGCAGATTCTCGCGCTCGCGCCACGCAAACTGTTCGATACGGTGCGCGACGAACAGATTTCCATGTGCGGATATGCTGCCGCCGTTGTTGTGCTCGTCGCCGCAAAGGAACTGGGCGCTATGCGCGCGGAGCTTGTGCGGTATGCGACTTCGGGAGAAGTGAACGGCGACATGCAGGAAGTTGTGGGTTATGCGGGGATCGTGATTGAGTAGGACAGGCTTCAGCCTGTCTGGGTTTGACTTTTGGCAGCGCTCAAGAAAATCAAAAGAAGAAAATCAAAGGCTGACAGGCTGAAGCCTGTCCTACTCAATTCAACGACCTGGGGAATTTCTGATTCGCTCTGCCAGCGCGCGCGCGCGGGATCTGGCAATTTCCACAAAATGCGGATCGGCCGAAATTTGATCGAGGACAGGCAACAGTCGCTCGGGTTCAGGCAGCAACCTGTGTTCCATGTCGGACTCAAACTGCAGGAGAGCGTCATTCACACCGAGGCGGTCAAATTGTGCGCGGCGCTCCAACGTCGTTAAATCCTGCTGCTGTTTGGCCAATCCCTCGAAAATCTGCATCAGCTGAGTGGCGGAAGTATTCATCGTGTAGTTGAAGGATGTTTCATGCACTTCGGCGCCGTTCTCATAACGGAAAGTTTTTTGTCCGAGGTTTGCGATTTTTTTCTGGATGTCGAGATTTTGATTTGCAAAGTGATTCAGGTCCGAGGAAAGTTCAAATATTTTCTTTTGCACGTCCGGCCCAACTTCAAACGGTTGCGGATCGGCGTCTTCGTCCAGCTGGCGAATGTCGAAAGTGGATTTGCCCTGATCGCTGACTTTTATCTCGATAAACTCTGGATTGCTGCCTTTAAAAACGCGGCGGTAGGTGATTGTCGTGCCCGCGGGATTTGCCGCGCACAGCGCGGGTATAAGCAAGCACGCGCCCGCAAGAAAGGCCAGCAATCGAAAAAGGAAAGAGCTTCGGGTCATCGTACTGATACGATGCGCGAAGCGGCGCCGCGGCTATTTATATTTCGAGGGGCAGATGCGGGCTCGCGTTCGGGGGCGGTGTGTGCTGCGCCCGGGTTGAGTCGCGAGCGAAACCGTTCGGCCTGCACATGGCACAGCGCAACGGCCAGCGCATCGGCCGCGTCGGCGGGTTCGGGAGTTTCGGTCATTCCGAGCAGCGCACGCACCATCAATTGCATTTGTTCCTTGGCGGCATTACCGTAACCGGCGACCGAAGCCTTAACCTCGCGCGGCGAGTAGCTGCTGACGGGTACGCCTCCCTGGGCGGCGGCAAGCAAAACGACGCCGCGAACTTCGGCCAGCCTCAATGCGGTCTTCATATTCAGCGCGGTGAACACGGATTCGACCGCGACGCCGTGCGGTTGGAACTCTTCAATCAGCGCGGCGAGCATCGCGTGGATATCCCGAAGGCGCTCCGGAAAATGTTCCGGGCCCTTGCGTGTGGCGCGCAACGCGCCGAAACGCAACATGCGGCAGCGGCGGCCATCACTTTCGATAATGCCGTAGCCCGTTGCGCCCGCAGCAGCCGGATCGACGCCCAGCACGCGGTAGCATTCCACTTTCGTTGGTGATGAGATTGGCACGGCATTGAGTGTACGGCGGGGCGACGCGTCCGGCCACAATTTTTTCGGTGGGACGTGGCATAGCCTTCAGCCTGTGGATTTTAATTCTTGCGAGGACCAAACCCCACAGGCTGAAGCCTGTGCTACAAAAGGCAAAAACTATTCGGCAGCCATGGCGGCTTGCATTTCTTTTTCGTCGATGTCGAAGTTGGCGGAAACTTTTTGCACGTCGTCATGCTCTTCGAGCGCTTCGATGAGGCGCAGCATTTGCGCCGCTTGTGTGCCGGCGAGCTTCACGTAATTTTGCGGCACCCAGCCTACCTCGGCGGATTCTGTCTTGATGCCTGCCTTGACCACCGCTTCACGGACAGCTTCAAAGCTTTCGGGCGGAGTCAGGACTTCCCACGCCTCGCCATCGTCGCGCAGATCTTCGGCGCCGGCATCGAGCACGATGGACAACATTTTATCTTCGTCAGCGTGTTCCTTGGAAACTACAATGTCGCCTTTGCGGCTGAACATCCAGCCCACAGCGCCATTTTCAGCCATGTTACCGCCATTTTTGTTCATCATGTGGCGGAGCTCGCTGACGACGCGATTGCGGTTGGTGCTGACCACTTCGATGATCATGCCGACGCCGCCGGGGCCGTATCCCTCGAACGTGACTTCCTCGTATTGTTCGCCTTCGAGCGTTCCGGTGCCGCGCGCCAGGGCTCGCTCAATATTGTCACTTGGCATGTTTTCATTTTTAGCGGCCAGGATGGCGGTGCGCAGGCGCGGGTTGGAGTTCGGATCGCCGCCGCCCACTCTCGCGGCGATGGTGATTTCGCGAATCACTTTGGTGAAGGCACGGCCGCGTTTGGCGTCAGTGGCCGCCTTTTTGTGCTTGATTGTTGCCCACTTAGAATGCCCAGACATGGTAATCGCCTCTTGGAAAATGATTGGGGGACGCATCCTGCTTATTTCCACGACAGTTTAGCATAGCCTTTATTGAATCGGAACAAGGGTAAAGGTTTGAGATTGCTGAATTTCGACCCTGGATTCAGAAGCGAGAAATCGCGCGATGGACGCGAAGCCTCACTTTGACAGAGAAGGAGCGTTCGTCCTGACTTCCGATAAGCTGACGTCGCCGGGTTCCATGGGCTGATTCATGTACACCGCTTTGCCGCCGGTATCCGCAAACTCCCACACGGAATTCTTCGGCAGGAGGTCGTTCACTTCCTGCAGATGTTCATCGGGCACGACGAGAAACACCCGCGAGGTCCCTTGCCACAGCTTGGAAAAGTCGCTGTCATCGAAGAATCGCTTCGGAGCGTCCGCGTACCTGGATCCGTACTGCAGATTGCTTTCCGATGCGTCGTACAGCAATACGTTTCGATGGACGTAAAAGGCAATTCCGGGGGCGACGCGAATATCGCCAAATAGGGCGATTTGATCGCTGGGTCGCAATACACTGCTCAGTTCACGCGCAAGCGTTCGCGACGAAAGGGTGGGGCTGAGAACGCCATAGGCAATATTTGCGGCAACGAAGAAACCTACCATTCCGGCCGCCATTGCGAAATTGGGATACCAGGAAATTCCGCGTTCCCGCCAGATCCAGGCCAGCAAAAAGGCGATCAGAATGGAGAGGGAAGAAATGATAAGGGGAATGCGGAGATCCGCGACCGATTGGGGTGTCAGGTCCAGCACATGCGCCATGCTCGTTACGTACTTTTCCGGGCTGCGCATAGCTAGGTGGCTGGCGACGTCGGTTGCAGCCTGAATCTTGAGCGAGCCTAGAATTAAGTAACCGGCTACAGCGGCAAATAGGACCGCGACACCCGCGAGCAAACGTTGAAATATTTTCAACCAGAACTGGTCTGACTCTTCCGCCTGGGCGATTCCGTATCCGATCAGCATCGCGATTGCGGGCCAGGCTCCAAAGCTGTAGTACTCCATCCGCGATCCGCTTTCCAACGTAAAAAATCCCAGGATGGTTGCGGCCCACACAAAAAGCAGTAAGCGGGCCTGCTCTTTCGGAGTCTTGGCTTCCCGCCAGGACCGCGGAAAAATCGGAGCCTTACGAAGCGCAAGCGGAAAAAAGAAGCTCCAGGGGAACAGCCAGATCAGGTGCGAACTCCACCAGACGCCCAGCGGAACCGCGCCGTAATCGTGAGGAAGCCGGGTTCCCAAGGCGCGATTGATATGTTCATTAATAAAGTACGCCCACAAAAAGCCGGGCGTACGCAATGCCGCCCAGATATGCCACGGAGCGGCAACCGCTAGAAAGATCGCAGCGCTGGAAAAAGGACGCAGTTCGCGCCAGCGGCGCCAGCTGCCGGTGATCGTGATGTAGGCAATGATGGCGGCGGCGGGGAAAAGCACACCGATCAGCGCGCGGGTCATTACCGCGATACCGCAGAGAGCCGCGGCGCCCCAATACCCGATGCGGGAATCGAGGCAGCCGGACCACGATCTCAGAAATAAATAGAAAATTCCCTCAAACGCGAGCGCATAGATGGCTTCCGGAATCATCACGCGCGTAAAAATAAACATGCCCGCGCTGGTCGCGACAGCCAGAGCAGCGTAGAGTCCCGCGCGCTGGCCGAAGAACCTTCTGCCAAATTCAAAGGTGAGCAGCACCATGCCAATCATGGCGAGAGCGAGCGGCAGGCGCGTCGCAAATTCGTTTTGGCCCAGCACTTTGTAGCTGGCGGCCACCAGCCAGTAATGCATGGGCGGGCGAATGAGGTAGCGGATTCCGTCCATGTACGGAACAATAAAATTGTGGCGCTGCAACATTTCCTGCGAAACCATGGCATGTGCTGCGTCCACGTCATCGTCATCCAGCGCTGGCGTTCCGGCGGTTCCGAGGTACAGGCCTGCGGATAGAAGCAGCAGGCATAAAAATATCCACCGCGACCGCGCATGAAAACTTCGCATCAACTAATAAACCTCACGAAAGCCAAAAAAAAATAAATTTGTAACTTTACAAGCGGGCCGAACGGAATGAATTGGCAGGACGGAATATTCCTCCGTACAGTTAAGCTGGTGCTGAACCCCCGAACTTTTAAGGCACGCACTCACTTTGGATACATTAGAGCGTGCGGGGGTTGTGTTCCATCCAATATTTTTGCGATTTCTTGTTGAGCGGCGCTTAAATTATGCCCATTTCGCGCGAGAGTTCTTCGGCCTCCTGGATCAGCGCGCCGAGGCTGACGGTGATGCCCTCGTTCCAGAACGCTTCGTTTCGCGCGTCCAGTCCGAAGGGCGCGAGCAACTCCACTACATCTTTGGTGGAGCCGGAGCGCAGCAAATCCAGATAGAGGGGCTCGAACTTGGCGCCCAGCTTTTCCTTTTGCGCGAACAGGCTTTGCGTCAGAAGTTCGCCAAACGCATAGCCGTAGACATAAAACGGGCTATGGAAGTGGGGAATGTACGCCCACAAATGTTCCGAGTTTTCGTACGTAAAAATTTCGCCGTCCTTGCCGTATAGTTCCTGCGCTGTCTTCAGCCAGATGGCGTCCAACTCTTCCACGGATCGCTTTTTCGGCTCGGACCAGGTCGAATACGTTTCGTCCATGCCATGAAGACGGCGCTCGAAATTTGAGAAACCGATCTGCCGCACCACCGTGTTAATCGTGCTGTCGATCTTGGCCATGATCAAAGCCAACAGAGAGCTTTTGTCTCCTGACTGCATGAGCCGCTCTTTTAAGAATGTAAACGTAGTCATTTCGCCGAACACGGAAGCGGTTTCGCAGTACGCGATGGGGGCGTGGAACATCAGCGGGCCTTGCGCTTCCCCGGCCAGAATGCCGTGCACGCCGTGCCCCAATTCATGAGCGAGTGTCATCACGTCTCGGTTCGAGCCCAGGTAATTCAAAAGGGTAAAGGACACCGCTTTCCCGCCGGGCAGGACGTGCGACGAATTAAAAGCGCCACTGCGCTTTTCCTTTACCACGGGCACGTCAATGCGGTGGTCTGAAAAAAATGTTTTTACCAGCGCGGTCAACGTGGGGCTAAAACTTTCATACGATTTTTTCACGATGCCCGCGGCTTCATCGAAGGGAATTCTGGTCGTGTCCGCGAAGGGCATGGGCGCGTTGCGGTCGCTCCAGCGCATGACCGTGAGTCCAAGATGGCGCGCCTTTAATTTGTAGTAGCGGCGCGTCAAAGTGCCGCCCAGGTTCGTCACCGCATGGTGCAGAACATTTACGACGGAATCCGGAATGCGATTGGATTTGTTGCGGCCGTCCATCGGGTGCGCGTAGCCGCGCTCTTTTTCCTCCACTGCCTTCAACCCGGCAACCATGTACAGTGTTTGCGCGGAATATTTCGCAAAATTTCCGGCGAGACCGCTATTTACGCAGCGCATCGCATTGGCGCGCTCGTCGGAATCTTTGGATTCGGCGATCACGTGCATCATTTCGGTGAGATTTTTCGTGCCGCCCTCGAAGTCAAAATTCAGGTCGGCTTCTACTTCATCGAAAAAGTCGGACCACGAACTTGAATTGAAAGGGGAGCGCTTGACCAGCGCGGATTCCACGGGTTCGCTCAAAAAGTGCCGCTTGAACGTGCGGATGTGCTCGATCCACGGACGGTGCTTGGAAACGACCAGGTCGCGCTCGTAAAATTTATTCAGAGTTTCTTCCGTCAGCTGCACCAGTTCCAACTCAAAAAACGTCAGGTGTTCGCCCTGGACCTCGCTCAATTCGCGCTGGAAAGCGGCGTGTTTGGATTTGATGACCGCGTTGGACAGGTCCGTGCTCTCACGCAAAAACAGGTACGAATTAATTTTGTTGCTGAGCATTTCAATTTCCGAATAATCCCGGATCGCCGCGCCAAGGTGTTCCGCAAGTTTCCCCTTGTAGGCGGCGGAAAAATGCTTTGCCATGGCCGTAAGTTCCTGCAAATCCGTGTCCAGGCGAGGGTCCGCGATGTCCGTATATAAAATGCTCAAATCCCAGCGGATGTCATTTGCGCTTTCAACCGTATTTTCCATAATGACCCTTATCTCCTGAGTTCAGTTGCACTATGAAACCATTCTAATAATTTCCATTCCGAACGATTCATCTGGCTTTACAATGCTTCCCGCACTCCGGTATTGTAAGCCCGCGTCCTTGTTCGCCTATTCCCGCTCTGCATAAAGTACAGGATATCGGCCGGAAGTACAGCTACCTGATTCGGGACACATTTCTTCACCGATGTGGATTTGGGAATGCAAGGCGCTTACAATGAAGGCTCGGAGTCGTGTCTCCATCGATGCCTACGCTCGTTGCATGCAGCGAAAAAGGTTGCAAGGGACAGGTGCCTGCCGCCCTTGAACCGGCGCGCTTGTGCATCCTCCATTTTACGCTCAAAGTCGAGAGTGATTGCGCGCAAATGCGCCGTGAGACGGTTTACGGAAAGACCCCGCATGCCCGTCAATCTGAAATTATTAACTTCATCGCCGACAACGGCGAAATGCTCGCACGCGCTTCCACCAGCGGGCTGCACCTGGCCGATGAAATGAAAGCGCGCATTTTGAACACTTTCCTCACCTTAATGAATTTGCGGGAAAACCTGGACCGCGCCGCGCTTCGCCAGCCCATTGGCCGCACCAGCGGATAAATTGTTGTCGTTCGCAAGAACCTGAATATTCGTCATCTATCAATGATACGCATCAAATGCCGCCCAAAAAGACGGGCGTGCGCTACAAAACCAATGGACGTTGAACTTCGGTTTCGTAGATGCTATTTTCGCCCACGTTCTTGGGGAGAAAGTGGGCATTGTTCACACGCATCAAGGCGTCACCTACTAGCCGAACGGCTGGCCTTCGCTCGATGAGTAGCGGCATACTGTATCTGGTCGAGCCCAATCCATGAAACGTCACGAAAGCCTGCATCCACTGAGCCAGCACCACCATTTCGCGCTGATTCAGGCGCTGGAGATGCGGCGTGCGGCGGAGGCTCCGGAGGAAAAGCGCGGTGCGCTCGTTGAAAAACACGCGGCGAAATTTGTGCGCTTCTGGCATAAATCGGGGCACGTGCATTTTCGCGAAGAGGAAGAAGTTTTACTGCCGGCATATTCCCGGCACATGAGGCTCGATCAGGACGCCGATGTGATGCGCATTCTTGCCGATCACGCGGAGATCCGCGCTACCGTTCTGGATTTCGAGCAGCAGCTTGCCGCAAAGATTCCGATTGAGCCGGAACGGATGGCGCATCTCGCGGGACTTCTGCACGATCATGTCCGCTGTGAAGAAAACGTGTTGTTTCCGCGCATCGAAAAAGCGCTGGGCGAAGGTGGCCTGAAAACAATGGGACATGGTCTGACGCGCCTGCATTCCAAAGATGATCCGTGCGAGATTTAGGTAGAACAGGCTTCAGCCTGTTTTCTTTTGAATTTGAAGTTATTAGACACGGCAAAAAATCAAAAGCAGGCAGGCTGAAGCCTGTCCTACTAAACACCAATGTAGCGCGCGTATAGGGAGCGGGCGATGCTGGTATCCTGCGTCCCTTTAATAATGGCGCGGCCGTCGGCAAACACGGTCATCTCATAGGGCGGCACGCGAAATCGCAGAAGAAAACCGTTCTCGCGCACTTCGGCCACGGTGGGCGCGATGCGTTTTCCCAGTGCGGATAGATCGAGATCGCGGCGGCGTTCGTGGATCTGCACGGAATCGCGCCCGCACATTGTGAGACGCGGTTGCGCTTCACCCTCCAGATAGCGGAAATCGTGGCGAACGCAGGCGCGGCAATCCGCGTTACGCGGCACGCGCACGGATTGAAATCTTCCGGACCACACATCGAAGGAAGTCAATCGTCCGCCAGCCAAATCCGATTTTCCGGTGAGCAATTTAATGGCTTCCGCCGCCTCGATCGACGAAATCACTCCAGCAGCAGCACCCAGCACGCCGATCGTATCGCACGTATCTTCCGAACCGGTTTTCTGCGTACTTTCCGCGCTTTCGGATTCGAGCGCGCACGCGAGGCACGCCGTTTCGCCGGGCCGCACTGTGAGCGTCACGCCGTAACTTGCGACGACGGCCGCATAAATCCACGGAACATTCATGTGAATGGCGACGTCGTTCAGAAGGAATCGCGTTTCAAAGTTGTCCGTCCCATCCAGAATCAGCGGAAAACCGCTCAACAATTCTTCAGCGTTTTTGGAACTTACGTCGGCCACGATGCCTTCGACCACGACGCCGGAATTAATCGCGCGCAGCCGGCGCTCGGCGGCCACGGCTTTGGGCAGCGCTTCGTGTGCGTCGGATTCCTCAAATAAAGTTTGCCGCTGTAAATTGGAAGGCTCGACGAAATCGCGATCCACGATGCGCAGCTTTCCGACGCCCGCGCGAACCAGCAGATTCGCGAGCGCCGTGCCGAGCGCCCCGCAGCCAACCATCACAGCCGAAGATTCGAGCAAGCGCTGTTGGCCCGCCTCGCCAATTTCGCTGAACAGAATCTGCCTCGAATACCGTTCGTACGTTTTAGAATCCATGGATTGAACCAAACATATTTGCGAATCGCCAGTAGAACAGGCTTCAGCCTGTCAGCCTTTGACTTCTTTCAGTCAATCGAACCTCGCTGCTCCCAACGTCATCATAACTTGGGAGCATCGCGCAGGGAAATCCTGTGTAGAATTCCGCGAGCCGCGTAGAATTCGCAGCAAATTGCCACCTTCGGCTATGCTACCCTAGCTCTGTTGTGAAGAGAGATGCCCATCGCTCAATGCTCATTTATACGCTTCGCGGGATGGCTGGCGGCGTTCTGGTTGCTCTGCGCGAGCCCTCTCGTCGCACAGAACAATTCTGCGGGTGAACCGCCGCGCGTGGTCGCCGTGCGCGTGGTCACGGAATCCGGCACGGTTTTGGAAGAAAATCCTCCTAAATTAACGATCCAACCCGGCCAACCGTTTTCCGCGGAATCGGAAAGTGCGAGCCTGCGTGAATTATTTCGTACGGGGAAATATGCTGATTTGCGCGCCGAATTGACTGATGTTTCCGGCGGAGTGCGTCTGGATTTTGTGGTACGGCAGAATTTTTACGTGAATCGCGTGCAGATCGATGGATTGCACGAGCCTCCCGGAGAGGCCCTGGCATTGTCCGCGCTTCGACTGAATGTGGGAGAAGCCTTCCGCGCGAGCGACATGAAAGACGCGCTGGACCGCCTGCGTCAAACGCTCGAAGACGATGGTGAGTATCAGGCTAAACTCACCTACGACACGACGCCGCATCCGGAAACGCTTCAGATGGATATTATGGTTCATGTGATGGAAGGTCCACGCGCTCGCGCCGGCGCGATTACCATTCAAAACCAAACGGAATTTTCCGAGCAGGAACTTCGCAATCACCTCAAGATCAGCGAGGGCGGACAAATTACCGTCGAACGCTTGAACCGCGTGGCGGATCGCGCGCGAAAGTGGCTCACGGGAAATAATTATCTGGGAGCGCGGGTTACGATCCATCGCGGCGCGTACGATCCGAAGACGAATCGCGTGCCGCTGAATTTTGTGATGTACGCCGGGCTGGAAGTCCGCGTCGCGGTCGAAGGCGCCAGAATTTCCTCCGGGAATTTGCGCAAGCTGATTCCTATCTATCAGGAAGGCGCGGTGGACCAGGATTTGCTGCAAGAGGGCCGCCGCTCCTTGCGTGATTGGTTTGAGCGCGCTGGGTATTTCGATACGCAGGTCAGCTACACCGTCGCGGAAGCTCCGGCCGGAAAATCCGGAAACACGATGCCCCGCACCGCGAGCGTCGTAACCTATCAGGTCCATCGCGGCGATCACCACCGGCTGGTGAAAGTGGAATTCAACGGAAATAAATATTTCAGCTCTGAACTTCTCCGCGGCCGCCTGAAAATTCTGCCCGCCGGCTACGCGTCTCCGGGACACTATTCCACGGAGCTTCTGCAAGATGATGTCACGTCCATTCGCACGCTGTACGAGGCCAACGGCTTTGAACAATGTCAGGTGCAGAGCCAGCTTGTCGATAACTATCACGGGCATACTGGCGACCTTTCCGTGACGTTTGAAGTTCAGGAAGGTCTGCAGACGCGAGTGGCCAGCCTGACGATCGATGGCAACAAGCAACTCAGCCAGGATGAACTTCTGGGCGTCGTAGGCTCCTCGAAGGGTCAGCCGTATTCGGAATTCAACGTTTCCTCCGATCGCGACAACATTCTAGCGACCTATTACGACCAGGGCTTTTCGGAAGCGCAATTCACCGCCGATGTTCAGAAAATTCCTTCGGCCGGGCCGAATGTCGGACCGACGGTACGTCTGATGTATCACATTACGGAAGGCAATCAGGTGCGGGTTGCGCGCGTTCTTCTCAGCGGATACGAGCACACCCGCAGGGGCGTTATTTCGCGCGAGGTAGGAATCAAAGCGGGCGAGCCGCTCAGTGAAGGCGCGGTGGTCGAGACGCAGCGCAAGTTGTACAACCTGGGAATTTTCAGCCGAGTGGTCATCGCTCCGCAAAATCCCGAGGGCGTGGACACGAATAAGACAATCGTCGTAATGGTGGACGAAGCGAAGCGCTACACGATTGCGTATGGTCTTGGATTCGAAGCGCAGCGATTGGGCAGTTCGACCAACGCCGCGGCTACAACGCTCAACTTTGCGCCGCGCGGCACGATTGAGCTTACGAAAGCAAATTTTACCGGGCGCGCCGACTCGCTCTCCTTTAAGGCGCGAGCCAGCACCATTCAGGGTCGCGCGCTGCTCACGTACATTGCGCCCAATTATTTCGCGTCACCCAATTTCAGCTTGCAGCTTTCCACGTTTTACGAAAATTCCCGCGACGTGCAGACTTTCGATTCGCGCCGCGCGGAAGCCTCTGCCGGCCTGGCTGAAAAATTTTCTCCCACAAGCACGATTCTTTACCGTTACGTGTATCGCCATGTGGTTGCCAGCAACCTCAAAATCGCCGTCGAAGAAATTCCGCTGTTCAGCCAGAGCACGGAAGTTTCCGAGTTCGATGTGAACTGGTTGCGGGACCGCCGCAACAGCCCATCTGACCCGACGCGTGGAGATTTTGAAAATGTCGATGTAAGCCTGGCCGCGAAGGCGATCGGCTCCTCCGCGAATTTCGTTCGTGTGTACATGCAGAATTCGACGTACCATCCCTTCGGGCGGCGGTTCGTCTTCGCGCGCTCCACTCGCTTTGGAATTCAGACGGTGTACGGCGATTCGCTCTCCACGGATATTCCGTTGCCCGAAAGATTCTTCGCCGGCGGCGGCACGACGATTCGCGGATTTGGCCTCAATCAGGCCGGCCCGCGAGATCCATTTACCGGTTTTCCGATCGGCGGGCAAGCCGAGCTTATTTTTAACCAGGATTTGCGCTTTCCGATGCACCTTCCACTCATCGGTGACCGCCTGGGTGGCGCCGTGTTTTACGACGCGGGCAACGTTTTTCCGAGCATTCGAAAAATGTCATTTCGCCTCTCGCCCCCGGCGCCCACTTTCGATTCCGGCAATCCAAAAGTCTGCCTGACGAATTGCACGAACGATATGAATTATTTCTCGCACACCGTGGGATTTGAATTTCGCTACGGCACGCCGATTGGCCCAGTGGCCCTCGATCTCGGCTATCAACTGAATCCTGCGAAATATCTGATTCAAACTGGAGGCACGTGCCCGCCCTCGCAGTCAGCAGCTTGCCTCACGAACGTGACGAGACTCCCTGCATTCCAATTTTTCGTGAACCTCGGGACTACATTTTGATGCGTCGCGCCAGGATCATTTTCGTTTTGTTTTTGGCTGCTGCGTCCGCGCCGCGAATGCTCGCGCGCGTGCGGATGGCTGAGCCTCAGCGAGTCGTCGATCGCATTGTGGCGCGCATCGAAGACGATATTATTCTGCAGAGCCAGGTGCGCGAGCTCGGCTCGTTTCAAGTATTGATCGACGGCCAGGCGGAGAGCGACGACAAACTTTTGCAGGAATTGATCGAGCAATGGGTGGTGGCCACCGAGGCCAACGCGTCCCATTTTCCGCAACCCGCGGAATTTGAAGTGGACCGCGAAATGGCACGGCTCGTGGCCCAATTTCCCAACGTCGAAAAGTATCAGGCGCGTCTCAAGGAATTGGGGATTTCCGACAATCAGGTGCGCCAGTTGCTGATCCGCCAGATTTATGACGAGCGCTACGTCGATTACAAATTCCGCCCGTCCGTGCAAGTGCCAGCTGCGGATATTCAGGACTATTACAGAAAAGAGCTGTTGCCCGAGCTGGCGAAAAAAAATCAGCCCGCGCCGGCGTTTACCTCGGTGGAGGAACAAATCCGGGAAGTGCTTACCCAGCGGGAAATCAGCGCTCTGACCGCGAAATGGCTGGACG
>Ga0075522_10000858_pt1 | contig 22580 bp, 19 predicted proteins | sample NGEPerA_FD_74796 | JGI IMG/M metagenome (GOLD analysis project Ga0075522, IMG submission 74796) | Arctic peat soil microbial communities from the Barrow Environmental Observatory site, Barrow, Alaska, USA - NGEE PermafrostL2-A | ecosystem: Environmental > Terrestrial > Soil > Wetlands > Peat ...
GGTATGGGCGTTCCAGGTCGCCGCCGGCGTTTTCGCCGCCAGCGTTCTTGCAAGCACGCCGCCGATAGCGCTCGCGAGCTTGTCGCGGTTGACCTTGTCGCCATCGCGCCAGCCGGCGGCCGGAAAGCGGATCGTGCGCTCCATGTCGACCATGCCGCTGGTCCAGCCGGCGGCGACCACGCCGGGTTGCGACTTGAATTTCGCAATCAGCGCGGCGGCGCGATCGGGATCGGCGGACAGGCTGATAGTCTGCTGACCGGCTCGCAGCGCATCGCAGGTGACCGCAAGGCTCGTCAGCGCAACCTCGAGATCCTGGCCCTTCAGGGATTTGAGGAAATCCTGCGCGGCGTCGAGCTTGATCCTGACCCCGATCGATTCCGGGGACACCTCGGTGAAATCCTTCGGCGCCGGCGTGATGCCGTCGTCGGAAGTCTGGTTGTCCTGGAATTCCTTCTCGCTGAGGTCGGAATTGTCCGACGAGTTCACCTCCGTCACGACAGGGCCGATGCTGATCTGGCCCTTGAACTCGAAGGTGTCGCCGGTCGGCTTGCGCACAAGCTTCACCGTGACGGGCTGCTTGCCGCCGATGCTTTGCGTCGTGCCGGTCAGCGTCTGGCCGCTGACCGAAAGGTTCGCCACGAAGCGGTCCTTGCGATCGGAGCGTTTTTCCGCGGGGTAGCAGACGTCGAGCACGGCCGAGGTGACCGTCTTGCCCTGGCGCTGCTCTTTCAGGATGACGTCGGCATTTCCGTCCATCAGGCCGTCGATGGCGGTGAAATACCTGACCTCGTTGGGATTGGCGGGTTTGGTCTGCAGCTTGATCTCGGCGAGAACGGCTTCCGGCGATGCCATCATCAGACCGAGCAGGCAGAACAGAAGCGCGCGCATATGAAATTCCTCTGAAAACCAGAATCGCCTGACACCGTAGAGGCTTTTGGCCAAAAAAGAAGGCCGCCCGGAGGCGGCCTTGATGATCGTTTTGCCGGCGACGGGCTGCGCTTCAGAAGCCCATGCCGCCGCCCATGCCGCCGCCGCCAGGCATGGCCGGGGCCGGCTCCTTCGGCAGTTCGGCGACCATGGCTTCCGTGGTCACCAGGAGGCCCGCCACGGAGGCTGCATCCTGCAGCGCGGTGCGCACCACCTTGGCCGGGTCGATGATGCCCTTGGCGACCATGTCGACATATTCCTCGGTCTGCGCGTCGAAGCCGAAAGTCTCGGACTTGTCCTCGAGAATCTTGCCGACCACGATCGAGCCTTCGACGCCGGCATTCTCGGCGATCTGGCGGAGCGGGGCTTCCAGCGCCTTCAGCACGATGTTGATGCCGGCTTGCACGTCGGAGTTTTCGTTGTGGATGCGGCCGACCGCCTTCTTGGCGCGCAGCAGCGCAACGCCGCCGCCCGGCACGATGCCTTCCTGCACCGCCGCCCGCGTCGCGTTCAGTGCGTCCTCGACGCGGTCCTTCTTCTCCTTGACCTCGACTTCGGTGGCGCCGCCGACGCGGATCACCGCGACGCCACCGGCGAGCTTGGCAAGCCGCTCCTGCAGCTTCTCACGGTCGTAATCGGAAGTGGTCTCCTCGATCTGCGCCTTGATCTGGGTGACGCGGGCCTCGATGTCCTTCTTCTTGCCGGCGCCCTTGACGATGGTGGTGTTCTCCTTGTCGATCACGACCTTTCCGGCGCGGCCGAGCATGTTGACGGTGACGCTTTCGAGCTTCATGCCGAGTTCGTCCGAGATCAACTGGCCGCCGGTCAGGATCGCGATATCCTCCAGCATCGCCTTGCGACGGTCGCCGAAGCCGGGCGCCTTGACGGCGGCGACCTTCAGGCCGCCGCGCAGCCGGTTGACGACGAGGGTGGCGAGCGCCTCGCCCTCGACGTCTTCGGCGACGATCAGGAGCGGGCGGCCCGACTGCACCACCGCTTCCAGCACCGGCAGCATCGACTGCAGGCCGGACAGCTTCTTCTCGTGCAGCAGCACATAGACGTCTTCCAGTTCGGCCGTCATCTTCTCGGCGTTGGTGACGAAATAGGGGCTGAGATAGCCGCGGTCGAACTTCATGCCCTCGACGATGTCGACCTCGGTGTCGAGCGACTTGTTCTCCTCCACCGTGATGACGCCCTCATTGCCGACCTTCTGCATCGCCTGCGCAATCATCTTGCCGATCGCGGCATCGCCATTCGAGGAGATGGTGCCGATCTGGGCGACTTCGGACGACGAGGCGACCGGCTTGGCGCGCTTTTCGATATCCTTGACCACGGCGTTGACCGCAATCTCGATGCCGCGCTTCAGGTCCATCGGGTTCATGCCGGCGGCGACCGACTTGGCGCCTTCGCGCACGATCGCCTGCGCCAGCACGGTGGCGGTAGTGGTGCCATCGCCGGCGGTGTCGTTGGTCTTGGAGGCTACCTCGCGCAGCATCTGCGCGCCCATGTTTTCGAACTTGTCGTCGAGCTCGATCTCCTTGGCGACGGTGACGCCGTCCTTGGTGATGCGGGGCGCGCCAAAGCTCTTTTCGATGACGACGTTGCGGCCCTTGGGGCCGAGCGTCACCTTCACCGCATTGGCGAGAATATCGACGCCGCGCAGCATGCGATCGCGCGCGTCTCCGGAAAATTTGACGTCCTTGGCTGCCATTGGAATTGCTCCTTGAAATGAACCTCATCCTGAAGAGCCGCGCTCTGGCGCGGCGTCTCGATGGATGAACTTGTGGATTGGATTGCCCTTCGAGACGGCAGCTTCGCTGCCTCCTCTGGGTGAGGGCGTCGTGCGATCAGGCCAGCACACCCATGATGTCGCTTTCCTTCATGATCAAGAGCTCCTCGCCGTCGAGCTTGATCTCGGTGCCGGACCATTTGCCGAACAGCACGCGGTCGCCGATCTTGAGGTCGATCGGGATCAGCTTGCCGGCCTCATCGCGGCCGCCGGGGCCGACCGCCGTGATTTCGCCCTGCGAGGGCTTTTCCTTGGCCGTATCCGGAATGATGATGCCGCCCTTGGTCTTCGCTTCGGCATCGATGCGCTTGACCACAACACGGTCATGCAGCGGACGAAATTTGGATTTAGCCATGAGGTTCCCTTTGCAGGCTCGTTCTTCGGATCTGTCGGCAAAACGAAAGTGGATCGGGAATACGAGCCCTGTTCAGCCGCCGGGGCGGCAAAACGGATCATATTCTTAGCAATCGCGCTCTCGGAGTGCTAATTGTGCGGGCCGGGAATATGACGTGACGCCGATGCTGTCAAGCAAAGGGAGTTTAATCCGTTGGTGAGGGCGATATAGGATGCTTCGGAAACCAATTCGGAGCGCCAGCGTAATTTGCTGGACGTCATTGCTCCGTCAGCAGTTTTACGCTTGGCTGCAAGACGGGTGCGGCCACGCTTTTGTTCAGGGGAATGCCATGGTCAGGTCGATTCGCGTGCGCACGGTTGCCAATGTGGGGATCGCATCGGCACTGGCGCTATTCCTCGGCGCCTGCGGAAGCTTCAACCTGCCCTCCTTGTCATCCTCCTCGCCGCCGCCGGCGGTGGCGCCCGAGCCGGGAATGGCGCCGGAAATGCCGGCCACCATCCGGCCCGACGAGATCGTCGGTCGCTGGGGGCTCGCCTCCTACCAGAACCCCGCCGACCGCGCCCGGACCGAGGCCGCGGCCAAGGGACAATGCAAACAGCCCTATGTGATCGGCGCCGGAACCTCGGGCGGCGTGGTCATGCATCTGGCCGACCAGGCAACCCCGCAGGAATTGCGGCTCAAGGGTTCGCCGAGCGGAAAGAATTACATCGGGCCGGCCGGACCGACCCCCGGCGAGCAGGATCGCGAGATCGTCTCCTTCGACGGCCGCGTGTTGATCACCCGCTTCGTCGACAAGGACGCCGCCACCCGGTACGGCAACATGGTATATGTCCGCTGCGGACCGCGGGCGTAGGGGAAGCTGTCATTCCGGGATGGTGCCAAGCACCAGACCTCAGATGCGCAATTGCGCATCGGGAAATCTCGAGTTTCCGGGCTCGATGCTTCGCATCGCCCCGGAATGACAAAAAACGCCGGCTTGAGGCCGGCGTTCTGCGTCTTCTCTGAATGATCAGACTCAGTCGAACAGGGCGTCGATGTCGTTCTGCGACGCGTGACCGGCGTCGCCCTCGAGCTTCGGACCGTTCAACAGCCGGTCGTCGCCTTCGCGCTCGTCGACGTGTGGGGGCACGTGCGCCTTGATCGCGTCCACGCCGCCCCAGATGTCCATCATGACGGTGATGTGATTTTCGATGAACTTCATCGTGTTCATCACCTTGCTGATGCGCTGGCCGGTGAGATCCTGGAAATTGCAGGCTTCGAAGATCGAGACCACGCGTTCCTGAATTTCCTCGCTGAGGATCTTCTGCTGGTCGGGCGATGTCACCTTGGACAGCGCGCTGGAGGCGTTGTCGATCGCCTCGGCAGCTTCCAGGATCTGCTGGGTGGCTTGTTCGGTGCCGCCGACCACGGCGCCAAGCTCGCCGTTGACGCGGGCCATTTCCTCGCCGTTGAAGCTCTTGCCGTGCAGCACCGCGATTTCACGCTTGGTGCGGCCGATGGCGTCGTGGATCAGGTCGAGTTCGACCTTGAGCTTTTGGCACTGTTCGATCTGGGCGCGATAGGTGTTGAGCAGCGCGAGCGCATCGGCGACCTCGCGGTTGACCGAAGCGTCCAGCGTCTCCGCGTCGGCGTTGTGGCCGGCGCCGCCTCCCATCTGGACGCGGATCGCGCGCAGTTCGTTCATGATCTCGCGATGCATCGGACCGGCGTCGCCGTCGGCGACCGGCATGTCGCCGCCGAATGCTTCCTCGATACGAAAACGTCTGCGATGAACCGGCATGAGATTGTCCCTGATCTTCACTCCTCAAGTTTTTGGCAGATGCGATTTAACACAAGGTTCACGCCGGGAACCGCGGTGGAATGCGCGGTTCGCCGGCACATATAGTCGATTAACCATGCTGGCGCGCCGTTCACAGAAAATAAACGCTACCGGACAAAACCGCGCCGATTTGGCGACGTGGTGAATCGAAACGACGATTCTGTTTACCAAACCGACGCGGTTTTGATCTTAGCTCGTGACGTGCAAGAGCGCCTGGCAAGCGGGCGCTCCCAAGAACAGTTTCAACCAGACGAAACAGTACAGAGTACGTCGATGTTCAAAACATTCTCGCTAGCGCTCCTTGCGGGCGCGTCCTGTCTCGGCGTCAGCCTTCAGCAGGCGAAAGCCATCGAAGCCGCTTCCTCACCCGGGCCCACCGTGCTTTACGCCGATCAGCCGGCGCAACGGCCCGCTCCGGTGCGGACCGCCTATGCCGACCATTCGAACATGGGCGGCGGTTTCATCGAATTCCTGTTCGGCGACGGGCCCGCGCAGGGCCAGCGCTATCAACAGCAGCCCGCCTATCAGCAACCTGCCTATCAGCAGCAGCCGGCCTACCAGCCGCAGGGCGCGCTGCCGCCGCAGGAAGAGGCCTCCGATCCCAGGCTGCGCCCGTTCGATCCGAAATTTGAAAAGCAGCTCGTCGAGTATCACGGCAAGGAAAGGCCCGGCACCATCGTCGTCGATACACCGAACAAGTTCCTCTATCTGGTGGAGGGCGACGGCAAGGCGCTGCGCTACGGCATCGGCGTCGGCAAACCCGGGTTCGCCTGGTCGGGGGTCAAGACGATCTCGGCGAAGAAGGAATGGCCGGATTGGACACCGCCGGCGGAAATGCTGGTTCGTCGTCCCGACCTGCCACGGCACATGGAAGGCGGACCGGAAAATCCGCTGGGCGCGCGCGCGATGTATCTGGGATCCTCGCTATACCGCATCCACGGCTCCAACGAGCCATGGACCATCGGCACCAACGTTTCCTCCGGCTGCATCCGGATGCGCAATCAGGACGTGATCGACCTCTACGGCCGCGTCAATGTCGGCGCCAGGGTCGTCGTGATCTGATTGCCTGACGAATTGAAAATGAATCGGCCGCCCGAAAGGGCGGCCGTTTTTTGTCATAGCCCTCGCGAACGAATCAGGCGTCGTCGCTGTCGTTGTCGCCACCGAAATCGTCGGAATCCATATCCATGTCGTCGCGATCGGCGTCATCGCCGTCCCGAGCCGGGGCGTTGGACGCCGTATCGAACAATCCAGCCCGCGAATTGTCGTCGGCGCGATCGCCGGACGAACCGATGTGGTCGATGCCGGCGTCGCGGGCGAGGCTGCTGCCGGACTGGTCGCTCCAGGGGCTCTGGCTCGCGCCGCCGTCGGCAAGTGCGCTCGGCGTACCGAAGCCTTGACGGCTGCTGCCGCCCATCATCGAGCGGATGCCGTTGAGCAGCAGCGAGCCGCCGACCATTCCGGCGGCCGCGGAGGCGGCAGTGCCCAGAAACGAACCGCCGCCGCCCATCGGCGCCTGCGGGCCGCCATGGGGCTCGCCGTAATGCGGCTGATCGTATTGTCCGGGAGATTGTGTCTGCTGCAACACCTGGCCGCTGTTCCAGACCGGGCGGCTCGCGGGCAGCGTCACGTTCGGCACCGAACCGTGCGGCTGGCCCTGTCCCACGATGCTCTCGCGCATCGAATCGAGGAATCCGCCAGATGACGCGGGTGCCGACGCGCCGCCGGCCTCCAGTTCCTGGATCCGGCTGTTGGCCCGCTTCAGCGCTTCGTCCTGGACCAGCACGGTCTGGACCAGCGCGTAGGCTGCATTGGGCGCCTTGCGCAAACCTTGCGCGATCGCGGCAATGGCGTCCGCATCGCGCGGCGTGCTCTCCAGGCTGACGAGCCGATCGAAAAGATCGTCGATCATCTGGCGTTCTTGCGGTGTCATGGGTTCTCTCCCTCGCGTCGAAGCGTTGGGCGAGATGTAGGGGTGCTTTGTGTCGCCAGTAGTGCTGTCCAAAATTTAATTTGGCGACGAGCGGCTGAAAGTGGAACGATGTCAGCCGAGTGTAACTTTATTCGCGGCCAAAAGCCGCGGGAAATCCTCGCCGCCGAGAAAGGCGTGTTCATGTTCGCGGTGGTCGGTAAGCGGATCGAGGCTGACCAGGGTGTCATCGACGAAGCCGGGATGACACATGATGAGGCCGCCCTCCGGCAGCCCCTCGAGGAATTGTGCCATCAGGGCGCCGAAGTCGGGTCGCCGGGTGAAATCATAGGCCCCTGCGAATCCGGAATTGCAGGCGATGTCCGCCTGCGCGGCGCGGCGGCGAAATTGCGCGCTCAGGATATCGAGCACCAGCGCCTTAAGCGGCCCCAGCCCGGCCGGCTGATGGCGTCCGCCCTGGCGCACCCAGGCGCCGGGAGCCGCCTGTTTGACCGCAGCGAGAAACGGCTCGCGCACACCCGGAAACAGTTGCGCGTGCTGGTGGCCGTCGACGAAGTCGGGAGCGCGGCCGAACATCTCGCTGAAGGTCGAAAGCTGCACCATCAATTCGGCATGAATGATTTCGGGATCGAGCCGCCGCAGCAGCCCCGCGCGCAACAGTTTCGCAAACGGCAGGAACATGCCGCCGTCGGCCGGGCGGAAGTGCATGGTCAAGGGGCGAAACGGCGCGGTGAGGGTGACATGCAGGCCGATGGCGCAGCGCGGGCTACCGGCTGCGGCCGATTGCAGCGCGCCGATGTCGTCGCGGCCGGTCGCAGGCCCAACCACCATCACCGACGTCGCGTTGAGACGGCCGCGTCCGATCAGGTCGCAAATCGCGCGGTTGACGCCGGGGCTGATGCCGTAATCGTCGGCGCACAGCCAGATCCGGCGCGGCGGCGCGGCCTCGTTCATTCGGCGGCGGCCCGCTCGGTAGTGCTGTCGCCGGCTTCGGTTTCGGCGCGCTTGTCTGAGTGTTCGGCGACGAAATAGATCGGCCGTGCTTTCAGCTCGGAGAGGATCTTGCCGATATATTCGCCGACGATGCCGATCATGATCAGCTGCACGCCGCCGATGGTCATCAACCCAACCACCAGCGAGGGATAGCCGGGAACCGATTTGCCGGTGGTGAAGGTTTCCCACAAGATCGAGAGCCCAAACAGGAACGCCACGGTGGCGAGCAGGACGCCGAGCAGGCTCGCAAAACGCAGCGGCGCCACCGAGAATGAGGTCAGGCCTTCGATCGAAAGCCCGAGCAGCCGGCCGGCGTTGAAGGTGGTGTTGCCATGGGCGCGGGCCGCCGGTTCGTAGTCGACGCGCATCTGTCGGAAGCCGATCCAGCTCGCCAGCCCCTTGAAGAAACGGTTGCGCTCGGGAAGCTGCCGCAAGGCCGCCGCCGCGCGCGGCGACAGCAGGCGAAAGTCGCCGGCATCCTCCGGGATCTTCTGCCGCGCTCCCCAATTGATCAGCGCATAGAAGCCGTGCACCGCGATGCGCCGCGTCAGAGATTCATTGTCGCGGTTGGCCTTGGCGGTATAGACGACGTCGAAGCCGCCATCGATCCAGTGGCCGACCAGCTGCTCGACGAGATCGGGTGGGTGCTGGCCGTCGCCGTCCATGAACAGCACGCCGCCGCGCCGGGAATGATCGAGGCCCGCCATCAGCGCAGCCTCCTTGCCGAAATTGCGCGACAGCGACACCACCTGGACGTCGAGCGCGTCGGCCTTGAGCGCGCGCGCGATGGCAAGCGTCGCGTCGCTGCTGCCGTCGTCGACATAGACGACCTCGCAGCCGAGCCGGTAGCGCTGCCGCAGCGTCCGCGCGAGTTCGCCGAGACGCTGATGCAGAAACGCGAGCCCCGCCGCCTCGTTGTACAGCGGGACGACGATCGACAGCCCTTGCGCCGCGGCGGTCGCCGCGGTGGTGGACAGGCTGGAAACGTCGCTACCCAGCATCATTCGATCAGGTTCCAACATCGGATATCAACATATGGCAATTGCGGCCGCTTGTCGCCACGCGGGGTATTGCGGCGCTCGGCCTCATTGCCGCAGGAAGGCCTCGAGCCGGGCGAACAGCGGATTGTCGCGGTCCAGCACGTAATCGAGGGAGGCCACCGACACCGTGTCGGCGCCGTGGGCGCGCAGGAAGCTGCCGAGCGCGTAGAGCTGTGCCGGTGGGCAGTGCAACGTGACCATTCCCGACGAGGTCGGGCCGCCGAACGGCGACACCACGCCGAAGCGGTTATGTGCCTCTGCCAGCAGCGCGGCATTGCATTCCCCAAAGCGGGTCCGCACTTCCCGGTACTTGCTGGCGCGGGCGCGGGCGGCGATGTGATCGAGGATCACGCGCGCGGTCTCGCAGGCCTCGTCGGACCAGTCGGCGTCCTTCGAGGCGACGAGATTGGCCTGGCTGCGCAGGATCACGCCGTCGTCGAGCACCTTCAGGCCGTTGGCGGCGAGCGTCGCGCCGGTCGTGGTGATATCGACGATCATCTCGGCGGTGCCGACCGCGGGCGCACCTTCGGTAGCGCCCGCGCTCTCGACGATGCGGTAATCGACGACGCCATGGGAAGCGAAGAACGCCCGGGTCAGGTTGATGTATTTGGTCGCCACCCGCATCCGCCGGTTATGCTGGGCGCGAAATCCGGTGGTGACGTCGTCGAGGTCGGCCATGGTGCGGACGTCGATCCAGGCCTGCGGCACCGCGACCACGACATTGGCGCTGCCGAAGCCGAGATTGTCGATCAACAGCACGCGCTTGTCGGCGTCCGCGATGGTTTCGCGCACCAAATCCTCGCCGGTGACGCCGAGATGCACCATGCCGCGCGCCAGCTGCCAGGCGATCTCGCTCGCCGAGAGATAGGCGATCTCGACATTGTCGAGGCCTGAGATGGTGCCGCGATAATCGCGGGCGCCGCGCGGCTTGGCGAGCGCTAACCCTGCGCGCGTGAAGAACGCCTCGGCATTCTCCTGCAGGCGGCCCTTGGAGGGGACGGCGACGACGAAGGGCTGCGTCATGACGCGCTCCCGCCGCCAGCCGGCTTGCGGCCCATTTGCGTCAGCGTCTCGACCCAGATCGAGAACCCGACCGCGGGGATCGGGCTCGAAGCACCGAGCTGGGTCATCAGCCCGTCATAGCGGCCACCCGCAACCAAAGGCTCGACACCGTTGCCTTTCGCATGCAGTTCGAATTCGAAGCCGGTGTAGTAATCGAGGCCGCGCCCGAACGAAGTCGAAAACCGCGTCGCACCGGTATCGATGCCGCGCGCGGCCATGAAGCCGACCCGGCTTTCGAGCTGATCGATCGCGGCATGGATGTCGAGGCTAGCGTCCGCAGCGAGCGCCCGCAATCGCGCAACGGCGTCGTCCGGCTCGCCTTCGATCGCCATGAACCGCTTGATCAGGCCGAGCGCGTCACGCGGCAAGGCGCCGCTCTTCAGCGTCGACTGCTCGAGGAAGCGATCGGCGATTTCAGAAACCGTTCGGCCGCCGACATTGGTGGTGCCGGCGATCGACATCAGGTCAGTCACCAGCGCCAGCGCCGCCTTGCGATCGGAGCCGGCAAGCGCCGCCAGCACCCCCTCATATTCATGGCGGCCGGGGCCGGTCGAAAGTGTGATCCGTTCGATGTCCTGGGCGAGGTTGATCCTGCGGTTGAAGTCCTTGAGCAGCCTGCGCCGCCACACCGGATAGAGATTGAGCGCATCGATCAGCGCGGTGAACAGCGCCACGTCGCCGGTGCGGATTTCGACCTCGTTGACGCCGAACGCGCGGGTTGCTTCCAGCGCCAGCGCCAGCATTTCGGCGTCGGCTGCGGCGCGGTCGGGCCTGCCGAAAGATTCGATGCCGGCCTGCAGGAATTCGCTGGACCGGCCGCCGCGATATCTGAACACCGGGCCGAGGTAACTAAATCCGGCAGGCTGGCCGCAGCGGTCGGAGGCCAGGTAATCCCGCGCCACCGGAATGGTGAGGTCGGGACGCAGGCACAATTCCTCGCCGCCGGCGTCGGTGGTCAAATAGAGGCTCTTGCGGATGTCCTCGCCGGAAAGATCGAGAAACGGTTCGGCCGGCTGCAGGATCGAGGGCTCGGCCCTGACGTAGCCGGCCTGCGCGAACGACAGCAGCAGGCCATCCGCCCATGCGGCGGATCCGGTCGCACGAGGGGCGGCGGTCAGGGTCATCTTGGGGTCGTCCGGTTAAAAGCCGGAAAACCGGTTCCGGCAGTAAGCCGGGCAGCCCTTAGCATGGCCCGGGGCGGGTTTCGACAGCGATCAGCCAAGTGCCTTAATACGTGCCTTAATTGCGCCCAAGCCGGGTCATCCCGGCCCGGAACCGGTCCAGTCGCCGAGCGCCGCCTGGACCAGCGCCAGCGCCGCCACGCCGGCGGTGTCGGCACGCAGGATACGCGGTCCCAGAGAAAGCCTCAGCGTGCGGGGCTGGCGCATCAGAACGGCTCGCTCTTCCTCGGCGAAGCCCCCTTCGGGGCCGATCAGGACGTCCATGCCATGGCCGGCGCCCAACTGGCCCTGCAGCGCCTGCACCGGACTGGCGACATCGGCGGCCTCGTCACAGAAGATCAGCAGGCGGTCCCGGTTGCGCCCGTCCAGATAGCGATCGAGCGGCATGGGGTCGGCGACGCCTGCGATACTCAGGATGCCACATTGCTCCGCCGCCTCGATGACATTGGCGCGCATCCGTTCGCCATTGACCCGCGAGACCTGGGTGAAGCGGGTCAGAACCGGCTGCAGCGAGGACGCGCCCATTTCGACGGCCTTTTGCACCATGTAGTCGAGCCTCGCGTGTTTCAGCGGCGCGAACACGTAAGCGAGGTCGGGCAGGCGATCCTGCGGGCGGGTCTGGCCGAGAATGGTCAGGCGGTCGGGCCGTTTGCGGCCGACGATGGAAGCCTGCCATTCGCCGTCGCGTCCGTTGAAGGCCAGGATCGTGTCGGCGGCGGCAAGTCGCAGCACGTTGCCGAGATAGTTGCTCTGGCCCTGCTCGAGCGCGACTGTTTCGCCCGCCGCAAGCGTTGCATCGACGAACAGCCGGGGCTGGCGAAAATCCAATTGCGGCATCTGCTCAGGGTTCCGATTGCCGCTGCCTTTTAGCCCAAAGGCGTATAATTCGCCCGATAAATGGCAATTGGCGCGGCCCAACGCCGCGCTGTTGCCAAATTCCACGGGTTGTTAAGGACCTGCAGGAATCGTAAAACGCCCAATCGGAAGTAGCTCTTCAGTCCGGAAGACGTTGGGAAACCCTTGACCTTGCCGGAGGACCAATTTTGACCATCCGCCGCTTGATTGTGCCGCTGGCCGTGGCCATCGTGACCATGCATGGCGGTCAAGCCCTGGCGCAAGGCGCATTTCCAGCGCCGCTGCCCGGTCAGACCGTCCAGAAGAACGATCCGGCATTTCCTCCCGTGCCTGGCCAAACCGTCCAGCGGAACGACCCCGCCTTTCCGCCGGTGAACGGGCAGGCCGTCCAACGCAACGATCCGGCGTTCCCGCCGGTGAACGGTGCGGCGGCTTCGGTCAGCACCCCTCCCAGTCCGTTTCCAACCAACGGTGTGGCGCCTGTGCTGGGCTCGTCGTTTGCAAGGCCGCCCGGACCCCCGCCGGCAGGTCCTTCGGATGAATGCACGAAAGGGTTTCTGACGCTGCGCGCGGAGGCAGAGAAACGTGGCAAGCTGATCAAGGCCGCCAGCGAGCGCCATGCGTCTCCGGAAGAAGCCTGCAAGCTGATCAGGAATTTCAGCCAGGCCGAGTCCAAGATGGTCAACTATGTCGAGGCCCATTCGGCGAAATGCGGGATACCGGCTCAGGTAACGGAACAATTGAAGACCGGCCACAAGAACACTGAAAACATGCAGACCAAAGTCTGTCAGGTCGCGCAGCAGCAGCAGCAGAGGGCCCCGGCCGGTCCGAGCCTCAGCGAAGTGCTCGGTTCCTCGGCGGCGCTGCCTGAGGCCACCCCCACCAAGAAGGGCGGCAGTACGTTCGATACCCTGAACGGCAACGTGCTGACGCGATGATGCGCCTCCGATGAGCGGCGCGGCGGGCCGCGTTGCCGATGCCACCGGCAATTGGGTCGATACCCGTGCGCCGTCATGGTCACGGCCTTATTTACGGCTCTCTCGTCTCGACCGCCCGATCGGATCGTGGCTGCTGCTGATGCCATGCTGGTGGTCGGCGGCGCTGGCGGCTCGTCTTGCCCACAATCTCGGCCAGTTGCCGCTCCTGCTCCTGCTGTTCCTGATCGGCGCGTTCGCGATGCGCGGCGCGGGCTGCACCTGGAACGACATCACCGACCGCGATCTCGATGCCAGGGTCGAACGGACGCGGTCGCGGCCGATCCCGGCGGGACAGGTCAGCGTGCCGCAGGCGCTCGCCTTCCTGGTCGTGCAGGCGCTGATCGGCCTTGTGGTGTTGCTGCAATTCAACCGCTTCGCGGTTCTGACCGGCATCGCCTCGCTCGTCATCGTCGCGGTCTATCCGTTCATGAAACGGATCACCTGGTGGCCGCAGATCGTGCTCGGCCTGGCGTTCTCCTGGGGCGCGCTGATGGGATTTGCGGTGACATTGGCGCGCATCGACGCGGCGGCGCTTCTCCTCTACGCCGGTTCGATCAGTTGGGTGATCGGCTACGACACCATCTATGCCCATCAGGACGCCGAGGACGACGCGCTGATCGGGGTCAAATCGACCGCGCGTCTGTTCGGCGCGCGCACGCACCGAGCGCTGGTCGTGTTCTACGCCCTCGCGGTGATCCTGATCGGCGTGGCCCTCGAACTTGCCGGCGCTGGTTGGCCGGCCTGGGTCGGCCTTGCGGCGTTTGCGACGCATCTGGTCTGGCAGGTCCGGCGCCTTGAGATCGGCGATTCCATTTTATGCCTGCGGGTATTCAAATCCAACCGCGATGCGGGACTATTGCTGTTTGCAGGATTGCTCGCAGATGCGGCGATGCGGGCAGCGAGCTGACATCTCGGTCCGACAGAGCTTGCGTGCGGTCACAGCCACCTGGGCTGGGGGCGTTGGGCGGCGATGGCTGGGCCAAGAATTTCGATCGCCATTGCAAGAAGCGCTTTCGACGCCGCCGCGTCGCCAATGCCGGCATAAGCCTGCGCTGCGCCGAGCAGCGTATAGCCCACGATCGGAGCACGGTCGCCGCTCTCTCTCTTGAGTATTTCGAGCGCCCTTGCGTAATTCTTGACCGCGTCCTGATAGCGACCTGCCGCAAGATAGACTGCGGCCAGATTGAACGAGCTTGTACCGACAGCGGCAGCCTGGGAGCTACCGTACTTGGTGGCCACGGCGATAGCCCGAAGGAACAGGTTTTCGGCGCGCGCGACATCGCCTTTCTCAGCACTAAGTTGCCCCTGCAACTGCAGCACATTCAAATATCCCGGTGCCTGCTCTGGAGGGTTCTCGCCGATCAGGTCGTTGATGCGTAAAAGGACTTTCTCCGCAGCGTCGGTTCGACCGGCGACCACATAAAGACGTCCGAGCTGCGCGAGAATGGCAGCGAGAGCGGGGCTGTCGGCTCCGAAAGCCTGTTCGGTAACGTTGAGCATCCGCTCGACGAATACTACACCCTCTGCGGGGGAGCCCTGGTCAAAAGCCAGCAGCGCCAGTTGTTCGAGAGAAGAATTGGCCGCCAAAAAATGACCCTGGCTTTCCCATGCCTCTCGGGCGTGGCTGATTTCATTGCGGGCATCTTCAAATTGCCTGACCTTGCGCAGAAGTGAGCCGAGCGCGCAAAGGTCCCACCCGACCTGGTCGCTCTGGCGCCCGAACGATTGCTCGTCGATCGAAAGCGCGCGGCGGTAAAGCGCGATAGCTTCGCCTTGACGACCCGAACTGCCGAGGACGTTGGCAATACCTCGAACAGCAACCGCGGTGCTGGGATGGTCAGGACCTCGCACCAATTCGACCTTGGCAAGCTCGTCTCGCCGCAGCTTTTCCGCAGCGGCGAATTTACCCTGTGCCCATAACTCCCCGACCAGCCGATTAACTGCGGCTCGCCGCGCCGGGTGGTCCGGTCCGAACAGCTTTTCGGCGATGACGAGCGCTTCATGGGCGTATTGCTCGGCATCGGCCGGCTTTCCGCGTGCTTGCGCCACCTCCGCGTTGCCCTCAAGAACATCAATGTTCGATGGGTGATCGGGAGGGAATGCTTTGGCGATGATGATCGCGGCGCGATCGACGTCGGTTGCGGCGTCGTCAAGCTTGTCCTGGGCAATGTCCAGCCTTGCCGCGAAAATCCAGCTTCCCGCCAACACTTGATGCTCGGGCCCGAATGTACGCTCCTGAATCTGCCGCGCCCGCCTCGCCAGTTGGCCGGCCGCGACGTAGCGGCCCTCTTCATATGCCATATTCGCCGAATCCAGGATCGCCCCCACGGTCATTGGACTGTCTGCGCCGAACTGGGCAATGTTGATGGTCAGAGCGCGGTCGATGGCGGCTTTCGCATCCTGTCGCCTGCCTGCGCGTTTCAACAACGGCACAAGACGTGTGAGGTCGGATGCGACGGCCGGGCTTTGCGGGCCAATCTTTTTCTCATCGATCGCGAGCGCCTGGCGGTAATGCTCCTCGGCGTCGCGGTCCCGTCCGCGGAGCGCCTCGATTGAGGCCAGCGTCTTCAACGAGCCGGCGAAACGCGGGTGCTCTGATCCAAGCCGTTGCCGATAGAGATCGAGGGACCGCCGTATCAGGTCATCCGCTTCGTCGAGCTTGCCTTCCGATACCAGGGCTTGAGAGAGCAGGCCTGAATAAAGCGCAGCGTTGGAAGAATGTGACTGACCCGAGGCCTCGACAACTTCAAGCACATGCCGCAACTTGAGCTCGGCGTCGGCATAGCGGCCTTTTGAGGAATCGACCGTTGCGAGGTTGCCGAGGGTCTCGGCGGCCAGGAAACTGTTCGCCGGGAGTTCCTTCGTCCTGATTTCCAGTGCCTCTTCGAGGACAGTTTCGGCCCGTTCGTACCGATCGGTGCTCGTGTAGATCACCCCCAGCGAATTCAGAGCAGTAGCTCGATCGAGTTTGGTGGGCTGCGCCGCGAGCGCATGCAAGAGGGCGGCTTCCGCTTCCGGGTAGCGGTTTTCCCGCCGGAGAATCGAGGCAAGTTCGATCAGTCTTTGACGCAAGAATGGCAGTCTTTCGTCGCCCCCTGCCTCCTCGAGATTGACCGCGTCGGATAGCAGTCGCTCCGCTTCTGCATATCGAGCCTGTTCGCGATAGACCATCCCGAGAGACGCCAAAACGGAAGGTCGCCAGCCGATGGCCGGTCGGGCCAGCTTTGGTTCGATGTCGAGAGCCGATTGGAATATCTGTGCAGCTTCGCCAAATCTTTCCTGGTCCATCCAAAGCGATCCAATATCGGTCCGAACGGTGAGGCGCCATGGATCGCCTTCGGGCAGAACGCGGTCCAGCACGTCCCTTGCACGAAGCAGTGCTGCTTCGGCATCGCTCAGATGTCCCAGCTGTCGTTGCGCGCGGCCCAGGTGCAACAGAACATAGCCAAGAGTTGGCTTCTCTTGCTTGTTTTCGTCAAACCACGAAACGGTCCGAACAGCATAGGGGATGGTCTCTGCCGGCCTCCCCAGATTGCTGTACAGCATCGCAAGATTTGAGAGCATGATCGGCATCTCAGAATCGCCAGGCGTGGTGATTTTTGAGCGATATTCGAGTGCGCGAAGCATGAACGGTTCGGCTTCCGCGTATCGGCGCTGCCTCTCGTAGACACTGCCCAGTTGTGCCTGGAGCAAGGCAAATAAATTCTCCCTGCCCGTCGGAGGTGGATCAATGAGCTTGATCGCTTCAATCAGTATTTGCTCGGCATCCGGGTAATCGTTCTTGCGGAGAGAAATCCCGGCTCGTCGCGACAGAATGGTGCTCAAGCCGAGCTTTGCGCTGGAAACAGCTTGACCGTCGCTGCCGCCAATCGCTCGGTAGACCTCCAGCTCACGGCGCGCGGCGACAGTCGCCTCGTCGACACGGTTGGTGTCCAGATAGATCTTTCGAAGATAGCCGAGAGATGTCCCGAGCTCAAGATTGACGGGTACCAGTTTCTCGAAGCCGGTGACGGCGCGTTGGACGAACGTCTCGGCCTCGGCCATTCGTTGCTGGATCAAGTAGACCCTGCCGATCCTCAGCAATGATCTGCTTATCAGCAGATGACCACTTTCCAGACCCGCCTCGCGCACGTTCAGGGCCTGCTGGTAATATTCCAGCGCCGCCGAATATTTTGCCTGCGCAAATGCGATATCGCCCAGCGACTCACCAAATTGGCTGGCGCAGAAAACCTTGACGGTTCCGGCATCGTCGCACAGCTGAAGGCCTTTCTTTGCCAGGGTCTCCGCTTCGCCGAGATTAGAGGTCTTTATAAGGGCGAGGACCTGCTGAATGATCGCGCGCGTTTCGGTTGCCGCATCGGCGGCCAGAACCGGATGGCCGATAGGGCCGGCAAGCTGCAGCGTAGCCGCCACGAACAGACAGGGCAGAAATTCGCGTCCAATAGCGTGCCGGCCTGTCTGCAAGGAATGAGCCTTCCGTCGATGGTATTTTCGACAGGATAGCACCATGCATCAAATGCGGGAAGGAACCCAGGCTGCAACCCGGCGTCGAAGTTCCGTCGAAAGCTCAGTTTCTTGCGATGATCTCGCGTTCGCCCTGATGGTTGTTCGCCGGATTGAGCAGGTCGCCGGCGCGGCGGCGCACCAGGAATTTCGGTCGCCGTGCGCGGATCGCGTTGTGACGGCGGCGGCGGGAAGCAGGCTCGCGCGGCTTGTCTTCCGGCAATTGCGGCAGCGCGAAGATGTCGCTCCACATCGTCCAGGCGGACGCGATCTCCTCCGCGTCGGTGCTGACGCACAACGGAATGGTCAATGAGGGGTCGCGATGAATCAGCACGAGCATCTGGGCATCGTCGATGCCGCGTAACGCGACGCCGAGAAAATCGCACACGCGGACATTGACCGCCATGCGCATGCCGTGCAGGGCACGGCGCAAGACGACGCGTTCGCGATGAAGTTCGATGCTGCGCACACCTCCGTCGGCGCGGCTGTCATGCGCGTCGAAGCTGATGGGCAGGGAAAGAGGGTCGAGCCGCATTGCGCGGCTCGACCCGGCGGGGTTGATCCCGCTTGTTGCTGTTTGACGCCTCACGGCTTTGTCTCCTCGCCGGGATTATGTTCCCGGTCGATACGTGAGAGCATGCCAGAGCCCGCTCCGGAATCACTTAAAAAGGCTGGTTAATCGGGCGTCACTTGCCCTGCATTCGCCCGCATGATTGACAAGAGCTTGGCCCGCATGATTGACGAGACCTTGCGGGAGAGTTGAAAATCTTTCGCTTTCGATGCACGAAAATGCTTGAAGTCCGCGTCAATTGGGCACATCTGGAAGGCAGCTTGCGCCGCGGCGCGACCCTTTGAGTCTTTCCCTCGACCCTTACTCAACCCCCGGGATTTGTTCGTGATCTCTTCACCATCCGCGGCTTCGCCGCTTTCGTCCGGCTCCTCAAGCTCCGACCTGCTCGATCAATCCGCTCTGAGTACGCTGGCGCAGCGGCTGGTCGAGGCGGCAAAGCGCGCCGGCGCGGATGCTGCCGACGCGGTGGCGGTGCGCGGCGTCTCGCACGGCGTCGAGGTGCGTGACGGACGCGTCGAGGAATCAGAGCGCGCGGAAGGCGACGACGTCGGGCTGCGCGTGCTGGTGGGACAGAAACAGGCGGTGGTTTCAACCAATGACATCAGCGGCGATGGCGTCGCAAGGCTCGCCGAGCGTGCGGTCGCGATGGCGCGTGTCGCGCCGGACGACAAATATGTCGGTCTCGCCGATCCGTCGCTGCTGGCGCGCGATTTCCCCGATCTCGATCTGCTCGACCCGAAAACCCCCTCGACCGCCGAACTCGAGCGCCGCGCCGCGGAAGCCGAAGCGGCGGCGCTCGCGGTTGCCGGCGTCACCAAATCCGGCGGCGCGTCGGCCTCCTCGGGAATCGGCGGCATGGTGCTGGTGACCTCGACCGGTTTCCATGGTGCTTATTTGCGTTCGAGCCAGGGCATCTCGATGACGGCAATTGTCGGCGACGGCACCGGCATGGAGCGTGACTACGACTTCACCACCGCGCCTCATGCCTCTGACCTCGCTTCCGCCGAAAGCGTCGGCCGCAAGGCCGGCGAACGCACGGTGGCGCGCGCCAATCCGCGCAAGGTCGAGACCTGCAAGGTGCCCGTGGTGTTCGACCCAAGGGTATCGGGATCGCTGGTCGGCCATCTCGTTGGTGCTGTGAACGGCGCGTCGATCGCGCGCAAGACCAGTTTCCTGAAAGACCGGCTTGGCCAGCAACTGTTCGCGAACAACATCCGTATCATCGACGACCCGCTGCGCCGGCGCGGTCTGCGCTCGCAATCCTTCGACGCCGAAGGCGTCCGGGTCAGGAAGCTTGCGATCGTCGACCAGGGCGTGCTGACGACGTGGCTCCTGGATTGCGCGACCGCGCGCGAACTCGGAATGGTCACCACCGGCCACGCCCATCGCGGCGTATCGTCGTCGCCATCGCCGGGGCCGTATAATCTCCATCTCGAAGCAGGCCAACCGACGCCAACCGAGCTGATGCGCGACATCAAGCAGGGCTTTTATGTCACCGACCTGATCGGCTCCGGCGTCAACGGCGTCACCGGCGACTACAGCCGCGGCGCATCCGGCTTCTGGATCGAGAACGGCGAGATCAGCTATGCGGTGAGCGAGGTGACGATCGCCGGCCATTTGCTCGACATCTTCAAATCGATGGCGCCGGCCAACGACCTGGAATTCCGCTACGGCGTCAACGCGCCAACGGTGCGCATCGAGGGATTGACGCTTGGCGGACGCTAGCGCCGGGCGCGTCGACGACGGAATTCTGGCGCGCGAGGCCGCGCTGTTGACCGATTGCGTGCGCGAGGCGGGCGCGCTGGCGCTATCGCTGTTTCGCACCGAACTGAAGAGCTGGATCAAGGGCGCGTCCTCGCCGGTGTCGGAGGCCGATATCGCCGTCAACGATCTGCTGGAGCAGCGGCTGCGATCCGCTACACCCGATTATGGCTGGCTGTCGGAGGAAAGCGTCGACGACGACAGGCGTCTCGGCAAACGTCTGGTGTGGATCGTCGATCCGATCGACGGCACCCGCGGCTATCTCGCCGGCCGCGAGGATTGGTGCGTGAGTGCGGCGCTGGTCGAGGGAGCGTCTCCGGTGCTCGCCGCGGTGTTCGCGCCGGCGAGCGAGGAGTTCTTTTTCGCCGCGCGCGGGCAGGGCGCGTTGCGCAACGGCGTGCCGGTGCATGCGACGGGTGGCATCGAGTTTGATTTTTCCCGTGTCGCCGGACCGAAGCCGCTGGTCGAACGGCTCAATTTGCCGGCGGGCGAAATCGTCCTGCATCCGCGCATAGGATCGCTGGCGCTGCGGCTGTGCCGGGTCGCGCAGGGCAGCCTTGACGCGGCGTTCGCCGGCGGGCAAAGCCGCGACTGGGATCTTGCCGCGGCCAATTTGATCGTGCAGGAAGCCGATGGTAACATGACCGCGCTGTCGGGGGACGCGATATCGTATAATCGCCGGGAGGTGACGCACGGGGTGCTGGTGGCAGCGGGGCGCGATCGTCATGCGCGGATCGTCGAGCACTTTCGTAACCACCCGTTGCCCTGACTTCCCTCAAATCGGAAGTGCGTTTCGATTTGGATCCGGAAATCTGCCTGCCGGGTACCGCCCAGGAAACATCAACCATGCCAGATAGTGCCCAGCCACCGCAGCAATTGCTGCACCTCGTGATAGGCGGCGAACTGACCGATCTCGGGGGGACGACGTTCAAGGATCTCGACAGGGTCGAAGTCGTCGGCGTCTATCCCAATTACCTGACCGCCTACACGGCCTGGAAGGCAAAGGCGCAGCAGAGCGTGGACAATGCCCATATGCGCTACTTCATCGTCCACCTCCACCGGCTGCTCGATCCCGGCCAAGACGTAAAGCCCGCCCGTTGAAAAAACTGATTCGCAATCTGCTGCGCAGCAGCTGGGTCCAGCGCGCTGTGGGTTTCCTCGCGGCCGAGTGGCTGCGGCTGGTGTGGCTCACCAACCGCTTCAGTTTCGACCCGGCAAATGTCTATGAGCTGGTCGAGCCGTCGCAGCCGGTGATCTTCGCGTTCTGGCATGGACAGCATTTTCTGACGCCGTTCATCAAGACCAAGGAAAGCCATCGGGCCAAGGTCCTGATCTCCCGGCATCGCGATGGCGAATTCAACGCCATCGCCGCCGAACGGCTCGGTATCGAGACCATTCGCGGTTCCGGCGATCACGGCGGCGCGTTTCACCGCAAGGGCGGGGTAGGTGCCTTCCGGGAGATGGTCCAGGCGCTCGAGGAAGGCTATAACGTTGCTTCGACTGCGGACGTGCCGAAGCGCTCACGGACCGCCGGAATGGGCATCGTCATGCTGGCTCGGGAATCGGGACGACCGATATTGGCCTTTGCGATGGTGACCAGCCGCTTCATCCGGTTGAACAATTGGGACCGTACCACCATCAATTTGCCATTTGGGCGGGGCGCTGTGGTGGGTATCGATGCGGTGACCGTGCCGCCGGATGCGGATGCCGAGACCATGGAAAAGTGCCGCCTTCAAGTGGAAACCTATTTGAACGAAGCGACCCGTCGCGCCTATGCGAAGGTCGGGCGTCCGGAGGCCGCGCTTGGCTAATACCCTGCCGATGACGCTGCGCGTCTACCGCAAGCTGTCGTTTGCGATCGTGCCGCTGGCGCCGACGCTGATCAAGCGCCGGCTGAAGCAGGGCAAGGAGGATCCGGAGCGGATCGGCGAGCGCCGCGGCGTGAGCCGAGATGTCCGGCCGCATGGACCGCTGGTGTGGATCCATGGTGCCAGCGTCGGCGAAGTGCTGGCGGCCGCCGCCCTGATCGAAAAGCTGCGTGCGCTCAACATCCGCATCCTCCTGACCTCGGGTACGGTGACGTCGGCGGCGATCGTGGCCAAGCGCTTTCCCGCCGACATCATCCATCAATATGTGCCGTATGATTCGCCGCGCTATGTCGCCCGCTTTCTCGATCACTGGCGGCCGTCGCTGGCGTTGTTCGTCGAATCCGACCTCTGGCCCAATCTGATCCTTGCGAGCGCGGCGCGGCGGTTGCCGATGGTTCTGGTCAATGGCCGGATGTCGCACCGTTCGTTCCCGCGCTGGCGCCGCGTCGCGGCCACGATCTCGGCCTTGCTCGGCCGCTTCGATGTCTGCCTCGCGCAATCGAGGGTCGATGCCGAGCGCTTCACCGCGCTGGGCAGCCGCAACGTCGTTACGACAGGCAATCTGAAGCTCGACGTGCCGGCGCCGCCTGCCGATCCCGGCAAGCTGGAGCGACTGATGGCGATGACGCGCGGCCGACCGATCGTGGTGGCGGCCTCGACCCATCCTGGCGAGGAGGAGATCCTGATCGAGGCGCACCGGACGCTGACGAGATTTTTTCCCCAGTTGTTGACCGTGATCGTGCCGCGGCATCCCAATCGCGGCGAGGCCGTCGCCCGCCTTGTCGCCGCCTCGGGCCTCAAGGCGGCGTTGCGCTCGCATGAGGAGTTGCCGACGGCATCGACCGACATCTATGTCGCGGACACTCTCGGCGAACTCGGGTTGTTCTACCGGCTGTCAGGAATTGTGTTCATGGGAGGATCGCTGGTCGAGCATGGCGGGCAAAATCCG
>Ga0075522_10000860_pt1 | contig 22560 bp, 18 predicted proteins | sample NGEPerA_FD_74796 | JGI IMG/M metagenome (GOLD analysis project Ga0075522, IMG submission 74796) | Arctic peat soil microbial communities from the Barrow Environmental Observatory site, Barrow, Alaska, USA - NGEE PermafrostL2-A | ecosystem: Environmental > Terrestrial > Soil > Wetlands > Peat ...
GGCGAAGGTCGCGCAGGGTTCGGCGGCGGTCGCCAGCGAGGAGGCGATGGTCGCCACGTTCGCCACCCGGCACGATTACCAGGAGGCGATGATCAACCAGGCAGCGGCGATGGTCCAATCCGCCGAAGCCGAGGTCAGCCGCGCCGATCTCGACAAGAAGCGGTATGTCTCGCTGATGACCAGCGAAGTGGCGACCAAGCAGCGCTTCGAGACCGCCGAGGCCGACGCGACAAAGGCGGCGGCCAATCTGCTCAAGGCGAAAGCCGCGTTCGAGGCCGAGAAACAGCAGCTCGCGGTGATCGCGGCGCAAAAGCGCGAGGAGGAGGCGCGACTGATGCAAGCGCACGCCACGCTGCAGCTCGCGCAAAACGACCTCGACGACACCGTGATCCGCGCCCCGGTCGACGGCATCGCCGGCAACCGCGCCGGGCAGACCGGGCAATACGTCAAGCCGGGAACGCAGCTCCTGTCGCTGGTGCCGCTGCCGCTGGTCTATGTCACCGCCAACTTCAAGGAGACACAGCTGACCTTTATGCGCCCCGGGCAACTGGCGGAAATCTCGGTCGACGCCTATCCCGACCAGGCGATCGAGGGTCACATCGAGAGCTTCGCGCCGGCGAGCGGCGCCGAGTTCTCGTTGCTGCCGCCCGACAACGCCACCGGCAATTTCACCAAGATCGTGCAGCGCGTGCCGGTGCGCATCTCGGTGCCGGAAAACGGACCGCTGGCGTCGCTGCTGCGTCCCGGCCTTTCTGTCGTGGTCACGATCGATACCCGCGCCAAAGGCAGCGCGACCGCCGAGGGCGGCATTGCCGGTGCGGCGCAAGCGCGCCCCGCGACCGGCGCGAAATGACGAACCTCACGTGACGCTGATCCCGTCGCTGCGCCGCGTGCGCGGCCCGCGCGCCGCGCCGGCTCCATCCGAGGCCGCCCCCGCCCCTGCGGCGCCGCAGGGGCCACCGGCGAGCGCCGCCGCGCACGACCCGCCGGTGCGGCCGGCCTCATTGCGCCAGTGGGCCGGCGTGCTCGCCATGGTCTTCGGCATGTTCATGGCGCTCCTGGACATCCAGATCGTCACCAGCTCGCTGACCCAGATCCAGGGCGGGCTGTCGGCGAGCGCCGACGAGATCAGCTGGGTGCAGACCTCGTACCTGATCGCCGAAGTGGTGATGATCCCGCTGTCGGGCACGCTGTCGCGGCTGATGTCGACCCGGGTGCTGTTTGTCGCCTCGACCGTGGGCTTTACGATCGCCAGCGCGCTCTGCGCCACCGCGACGAGCCTCGGCGCGATGATCGTGTTCCGGGTGATGCAGGGGTTTCTCGGCGGCGCAATGATCCCGACCGTGTTTCCGGTCATTTACACGATATTCCCGCCGCGTCAGCTCGCGGTCGTCATGGTGCTGGTCTCGCTGATCCTCAATCTGTCCTCGACGGTCGGCCCGACGGTCGGCGGCTACCTGACCGACACCTATTCGTGGCACTGGCTGTTTCTCGTCAACATCGTGCCGGGCGTGTTCGTCGCCGCGACGGTGTGGTGCCTGATCGACGTCGACAAGCCGAACTGGTCGCTGCTGCCCGCCTTCGACCTGCCCGGCCTCGTCCTGATGGCGCTGTTTCTCGGCTGCCTCGAATACGCGCTCGAGGAGGGGCCGCGCTGGGATTGGTTCTCCGACGACACGATCCTCGGCGCCGCGGTGGTCTCGGCGGTGTCGGCCGGGCTGTTCTTCTGGCGGGTGTTGACCTACCACCAGCCGATCGTCTCGTTGCACGCCTTTCGCATCCGCAATTTCGCGATGGGCTCGTTCTACAGCTTTGTCGTCGGCATCGGGCTCTATTGCGGCACCTACATCGTGCCGCTGTTCCTCGCCCAGGTGCGCGGATTTTCGAGCCTGCAGATCGGCATGACCGTCGTCGTCACCGGCTGCACCCAGATCTGCGTCTCGCCGTTCACCACCATCATCGCGCGCAAGATCGACCTGCGGCTCATGCTGGTGATCGGCATGTGCCTCTTCATGACCGCGATGTACCTGACCGCCGGGCTCACCAACCAGGCCGGCTTCGGCGAATTGCTGGTGCCGCAGATGCTGCGCGGCGTGGCGCTGATGTTCTGCTTCCTGCCGGCCAACCTGATCTCGCTCGGCAGCCTGCCGCCCGAGCTCCTGCGCAGTTCGGCCGGGCTCTACAATTTGATGCGCAACCTCGGCGGCGCGATCGGGCTCGCCGGGCTCGGCACGGTGATGAACGACCGGCTGCATTTCCACTGGAACCGGCTGATCGAAAGCGTCAACCCGGCGCGCCCGGCGGTGCAGCATTTTATCGACACGCAGACCAGCCGCTTCGACCCGCATTTCGCCGCCGGCGGCACGCCCGCCGCGATCAAGGTGCTGGCCGGGATCGTCCAACGCGAGGCGCTGGTGCTGACCTTCAACGACGTGATGCTGTTGATCGCCGGGATCTTCCTTATCGGGTTGCTGATGATCCCGATCCTCAAGCGACCCGGCGCATCGCCGCTGAAATCGCGCTGATCCTTACGCGGAGCCGGGGCCGGCGCGGCGGTGCAGCCAATCCTCGACCAGCCGGCGGGCGATCGAGTCGAGGCGCGGCAGCCGGAAGCTGTTGTCGTCGGCATGCGCCAGCAGCCAGTCGCGCTCGAACCATTTGGCGTCTTCGAGCTCGCCGTAATCGACGGTGATGTCGCGCGTCGCGGCCTCGGCGTGGAAGCCCAGCATGATGTTGGCCGGGAACGGCCACGGCTGCGACGAATGGTAGGTGACGAGGCCGATTTCGATCGCGGTCTCCTCGCGCACCTCGCGGGCGACCGCGTCCTCGAGGCTCTCGCCGGGCTCGACAAAACCGGCGAGGGTCGAATACATGCCCGGCGGGAAATTCTTGTTGCGGCCGAGCAGCGCGCGCTCGCCGTCGCTGACCAGCATGATCACCGCCGGGTCGGTGCGCGGGAAGTGCATCGCCTTGCAGTCGGGGTTGGTGCAGCGGCGCATATGGCCGGCCTCCTCGGACAGCGTCGGACTGCCGCAAAGGCCGCAGAAGCGGTGCCGCGAATGCCACCACACCATCGCGCGGGCGAAGGCGAGCAGCGCCCCCTCGTGCCGCGCCAGCCGGCCCGCGAGCTGGCGCAGATCGGCGAAGCGGGCGCCCGCCGCCGCGATGCCGCTGGCGGCCAGGGCGGGCGATGCCAGCACGTCGAGCGGCGCTTCGATCCCCGACAGATCGACCGCGAAATGCGCGCGCGCCTCGATCTCGCCGAGGAACACCAGGCGGCCATGCGCGAGATGCGCCTCGGCGTCGCCCTCGCCCAGGAGCACCGTCGCGTGGTCGGGGCCGAGCACGATGGCGCGCGGCTCGCCGGCGACGTCGAGAACCAGGTTCTGGCTGCGCCAGACCGGCACGAATTGCGAGCCCGTATCGGCCGCCCGCGCCCGGATCCACTCGGCGTCGCGGCGCCTGAGCCCGGCGCGCTCGAAGCCCGGCGCGGCGTAATAATTCGACGGTCGCATCGGCCGAGACTGGCATAGAGCGCGGCGCTGCGGCAAGCTGGGCCGGAGGGCCGGCAGGATCACAGCATGCAGATCACCGATACCACGCTTCCCGGCGTGAAGCTGATCCAGCCGGTCCGCCACGGCGACGCGCGCGGCTATTTCTCCGAGGTTTATCGCGACGATGCGCTGCGCGAGGCCGGCATCGACATCCGCTTCGTCCAGGACAACCAGTCGATGTCGGCCGCGGCCGGCGTGCTGCGCGGGCTGCATTTTCAGACCCCGCCGATGGCGCAGGCCAAGCTGGTGCGGGTCGTCGCCGGGTCGATCCTCGATGTCGCGGTCGATATCCGCCGGGGGTCGCCGCATTTCGGCAAGCATGTCGCGGTGGTGCTGAGCGCCGCCGAGGGCAACCAGCTTCTGGTGCCGGAAGGGTTCGCGCACGGGTTCCGCACGCTGGAGCCGAACAGCACGGTGATCTACAAGGTCAACAACCACTATTCGCCGGAGAACGATCGCGGGTTGTTGTGGGACGATCCGACGCTCGGCATCGACTGGCGGCTCGGCGAGCGCGAGCCGGTATTGTCCGACAAGGACCGCAAAAACCCGGCGCTGGCCGAACTGCCGGACTATTTCACCAACCGATAGGTTTCATCGAGGGAGGAGATTGCCATGGCTTACGTCGATCCCCGGCTGCAAGGCAAACCCGCGCCGACCGTGTCGGCGGCGGAGATGGAGCGCAACAACATCGCCCGGCTCGCGGCGATGCAAGGCTCCGACCTTGCCTTTCTCGACCAGCGCATCCCGGGCTACCAGCGCGAGATCATCAACATCATCGGCATGGGCGTGGTCGAGAACATGAAGGACCCGCGTCTCGCGCCAAAGATCGGCGCGCCGGCGCACGGGTTCGCGGTGACCTATGTGCGCAACACGCCAAAGGGCCACGGCGCCGCGCTGCACCGCCACCCGACCGAGGAAGTGTTCATCGCGGTCAAGGGACCGTGGGAGGTGTTCTGGCTGGAGGGCGACAGCGAGCGGGTGGTGACCTTGCAGCCGGGCGACATCGTCAACGTGCCGATCGGCATCTATCGCGGCTTCCGCAACGGCGGCGACGATCCCGAGGCGACGCTGATCGCGGTGGTCGGCGGCCCCGACCCGGGCAAGGTCGATTGGCACCCCTCGGTGATCGACGCGGCGCGCCAGACCGGGCTCGCGGTCGACGACGACGGCAGGCTCGTGGTCGACGAGGCGGCGGAGTAGCTAAGCCTCGTCCGCCGGAGCGTCCTGTCGCAGGCGGCTGGGCAGCAATTCGCCGGTGCGGTCGAGCACCGGGTCGGCCGCCGCGGTCAGGTGGCCGTTGATGCGCTTCAAGTCGCGCAGCACGTCGAGGTGGAGGGCGCTGGTCTCGCGGCTCTCGACGCGGCCGGCGCGGATGCGCGCGAAGTGGGCCTCGGTGGCGCGCGCCTCGAGGTCGCGGAACACCTCCTCCTCGGCGACAAGGCGCCGTGCGGCGCGCGAATCATCGGTCATGAACACCGCGCCGGCGGTGCGCAAATTGCCGTCGAGGCGCTCCAGCATCGCCCGGATCTCGGACTGGCCTTCGACCGAAAACGCAAGGCCGCGCCGCAGCCGCTTGCTGGCGAGCCCCATCAGCCCCTTGCAGACGATGTCGCCGGCGTGCTCGAGATTGGTCGCGAAACCCAGAATCTCCGAGAGGCGCCGGTCGTCCTCGGCGCCGAGCGTGTCGGGATCGAGCGCGGTCAAATATTGCTTGATCGCGCTGTTGAGGCGGTCGAGCACGGTGTCGAGGCGCTTGGTTTCGGCAAGGCGCTTGCGGTCGCCGCGGTCGAGCGCGTCGAAGGCGCCGCGCAGCATCTCGGCGAGCACGTCGGCCATGCGCAGCGCCTCGCGCGCCGCGCCGGCGAGCGCGATCGACGGCATCTCGCGCGCCGCCTCGTCGAGGTAGATCGGCTGCGACGGGTCGGCAAGCGCGGCGCGCGCCGGGATCGCCTTGACCAGCAGCCGCGCGAACGGCCCCAGCACCGGCAAAAACAGCACCGCCGTCGCGAGATTGAAGAGGGTATGGAAATCGGCGGCGGAGCGCGCCGCATCGGGCTCGATCGTCACCATGAAGCGACTGACCGGGCCGAGCAGCGCCAGCGCCAGCACGATCCCGGCGAGCCGGTTCACCAGATTGCCGACCGGCAGCCGCTTCGCGACCGGGTCGCCGCCGGCCGCGCCTTCGATCAGCGGGTTGAGCGCGGTGCCGAGATTGGCGCCGAGCACCAAGGCAAAAGCCGCCTCGGGCGGCACCACGCCCTTCGCCGCGAACGAGACGACGAGCAGCACCGTGGCGACGCTCGAATGCGCCGCCCAGGTCAGGGCGGCGGCGAGGATCACGTCGATCAGCGGCTGGGTCGCGATGGCGCCCAGCAACAGCCGCAAGCTCGGGACGTCTTCGTAGGGCGTGACCAAGGTCAACAACTGTTGCAGCGCCAAGAGCATCAGCCCAAGCCCGATCGCGACGCGGCCGATATCGCGCGGGCGCGATTGCGTGCCGCGGCGGAACAGCACGACGCCGATCAGCACGAAGAGCGGCGCAACGCGGCTGACGTCGAACGACAGCACCTGGACGATCAAGGTCGTGCCGAGATTGGCGCCGAGCATCACCGCAAGCCCCGGCACCAGATCGACCAGCCCGCCGGCGGCGAAGCTCGCCGCCATCAGCCCGGTCGCGGTGCTGCTCTGCAGGATCGCGGTGACGCCGAGACCGGCCAGGAACGCGCGGAACCGGTCGCCAAACGCGCGCCCGAGGATGCGCCGCAGATTAGGCCCGAAAGCGCGCTGGATGCCGGTCTGCACCATGTGCACGCCCCACAGCAGGAGCGCGATCGTACCGGCGAGATCGACGAGGGTGAGGGTCGCGTTCATTGCCCGCTCCTCCCTGCATGACGCCATGAATTTTAGGGCCGGCCCCATATTGCGCAATGGGCGGAGATTTCAAGCGGAAACTACGGCGACTCTTAATCGAGATTAGCGAGCTCACGAGCGCCGTGAACAATACGGCGGATTTCGAGCACGCCGTCCTCGATAACGTACAGGATGACGTAATTCTTGAAGACGTTGAGACGTATCCCCTCGGCTAGTGCATTTTTGGTCAGGCGAACAAAGGAAAAAGTTGGTGGCGGAGGATTCCCCCCAAGGAGGGCCATTGCCTCTAAAACCTGGCCTTGCCCTCGTCACCGGCGCGACCGGGTTTGTCGGCGCGGCGGTGACGCGTGCGCTGCTGGCGCAGCCGGGTCACGAGGTGCGGGTGCTGGCGCGGCGGCGCGGCGATCGCCGCAACCTCGCCGGGCTCGATGTGCAGATCGTCGAAGGCTCGCTCGAAGACGCGGCATCGCTCGCGGCGGCGGTCGCCGGGTGCCGCTATCTGTTCCACCTCGCCGCCGATTACCGATTGTGGGTGCCGGACCCGGCGGCGATGTTCCGCGCCAATGTCGACGGCACCCGCGCGCTGATGGAGGCTGCGCTGGCCGCCGGGGTCGAGCGCGTCGTCTACACCAGCAGCGTCGCGACCTTGGGCCTCGTCGCGGGCGGCGATGCCGACGAGGCGACGCCGAGCGGCATGGGCGACATGATCGGTCCCTACAAGCAGTCGAAATTCGCCGCCGAGGAGGCCGTGCGCACGCTGATCGCCGAACGCGGTCTCCCGGCCGTCATCGTCAACCCGTCGACCCCAGTCGGCCCCGGCGACGTCAAGCCGACCCCGACCGGTCGCATCATCGTCGAGGCGGCAAAGGGCAGGATGCCGGGCTATGTCGATACCGGGCTCAACCTCGTCCATGTCGACGATGTCGCCGCCGGCGAGCTGTTGGCGGCGGAGCGCGGCACCGTCGGCGAGCGCTACATCCTCGGCGGCGAGAATATGAGCCTGGCGGAAATCCTCGGCGCGGTCGCCAGGACGACCGGCCGCCGTCCGCCGATGTTCAAAATCCCCTACGCCGCCATCCTGCCGATCGCGGCGGGCGCCGAGCTGATGGCGCGGCTGACCGGGCGCGAGCCGTTCACGACGTTGGACGGTGTTCGCATGTCGCGTAAGAAGATGTATTTCAGTTCGGCGAAGGCGATCCGCGAGCTCGGCTACGCGCCGCGCCCGGCGCGCCAGGCGATCGCCGACGCCACCGCCTGGTTCGCGGCCAACGGATATCTGGGCAAAGAGAGCAAGGGCTGATGTGTGACCGCGCTGGCTGACCCGACACCGCATCCGCCGGCGCTCGAAACGCCGTCCGGCAAAGGACGCGGCGACGAGAATTTTCCCGTGGGCTCGTTCCTGATCCGCAAGGATCTGCGAGCGCATGTCCATGCCTTCTACCGCTTCGCGCGCAACGCCGACGACATCGCCGACAACCCGCTGCTGCCGGCCGACGACAAACTGCGCCGGCTCGACCGCATGGGCGAAATCCTCGACGGCGCGCGGGGGGACGATGCGCGGGCGGACGGGGCGCCGGGCGACGCTTCGCCGGCCGCCGCGGCGATGCGGGCGAGCCTCGCCCAGACCGGCGTCAGCGCCGAGCATTGCCACGACATATTGCGCGCCTTTCGCCTCGACGCGACCAAGCTCAGATACCGGGACTGGGACGATCTGATGGAGTATTGCCGGTATTCGGCCTCGCCGGTCGGGCGGCAATTGCTCGACCTGCACGGCGAGAGCCGCGACACCTGGCCCGCCTCCGACGCGCTGTGCTCGGCGTTGCAGGTGCTCAACCATTTGCAGGATTGCGCCGAGGATCACCGCGCTCTCGACCGCGTCTACCTGCCGCTCGACCTGCTGGGCGAGGCCGGGATCGCGGTCGAGGCCCTGGCCGCGCCGGCGGCGAGCCCCGGCCTGCGCCGGGTGCTCGACCGGCTGCTCGACGCGACCGACCGCCTGATCGTCGCGGCCGCGGCGCTGCCGGGCGGGGTCTCGACGCGCGGCCTGCGCTGGGAATCGGCGACGATCGTCGCGCTGGCGCGGCGCCTGTCGCGGCGGCTGCGGCGCGGCGACCCGCTGGCGGCGCGGGTCGCGCTCGGCAAGGGCGATTTCGCCGCCGCCCTCGTCACCGGCATCGTCCGCGGCCGCCGGCGATGACCGGCGCGACCCTCGACGGCGTCGGAGCGGTCCCCGACGAAGCCTCGCTGCGCGACACCATCCGCCGCCGGGTCGAGGCGGCTGGAACCTCGTTCTATTGGGCGATGCGGCTGCTGCCGCGAGAGCGGCGCGACGGGATGTACGCGGTCTACGCCTTCTGCCGCGAGGTCGACGACATCGCCGACGATTGGCCCGCCGCCGACCGCACGGCGGGCCTCGCCGCCTGGCACGACGAGATCGAAGCGGTTTACGCCGGCGCGCCGCGGCATCTTGTCGCCCGCGCCCTGCAGGCGCCGGCAGCGCGGTTCGGGCTGCGCAAATCCGACTTCCACGACGTTATCGACGGCATGGAGATGGATGCCGCCGGCGATATCCGGGCGCCCGATCTGGCGACCCTCGACCTTTACTGCGGGCGCGTCGCGGCCGCTGTCGGGCATCTGTCGGTGCATGTCTTCGGCGATCCCGGCGCGGCGGCGCACCGGGTCGCCGACGCACTCGGCCGCGCCTTGCAACTCACCAACATCCTGCGCGACCTTACCGAGGATGCCGAGCGCGGCCGGCTCTATCTGCCGCGCGAGATGCTCGACCGGCACGGCATTCGCGGCGACGAGCCGGCTGCGGTGCTGCGCCACCCGGCGTTGCCGGCGGTGTGCCGCGATCTCGCGGCGCTGGCGCTCCGGCATTTCGACGCGGCGGACGCGGCGATGGCGCGCGCCGCGCGCCGCGCGATGCGGCCGGCCGCGCTGATGGGCGCGTTCTACCGGGCGTTGCTCGCCGCGCTGGTCGAGGCGGGGTGGCGCGACCCCGGCGCGCGCGTCAGCCTGTCGAAAGGCCGCAAATTATTGCTGGTGCTGCGGCACGGTCTGGTATGACCGCCCCCGGTCAGGTGCATGTCGTCGGCGCCGGGCTGGCCGGGCTGGCGGCCGCCGTAGCGCTCGCCCATGCCGGGCGCCGGGTCACGCTCTACGAGAGCGCCGAGCACGCCGGCGGCCGCTGCCGCTCCTATCTCGACGGCGATCTCGGCGTCCGGATCGACAACGGCAACCACCTGCTGCTCGCCGGCAACCAGTCGGCGATGACCTATCTCGGGCTGATCGACGCGCTCGCCACCTTCGAGGGGCCGGGCGCGGCGGCGGTTCCCTTCGTCGATCTCGCCAGCGGCGAGCGCTGGACCCTGCGGCCCAATCGCGGCGCGCTACCGTGGTGGATGCTGATGCCCGGCCGCCGCGTGCCGGGCAGCCGCGCGCGCGACTACCTTGCGGCGCGGCGCCTGCGCGATGCCGGCCCCGAGGACACGATCGCCGGCCGGCTCGACCCCGCTGGCCTGCTCTATCGCCGGTTGTGGCAGCCGGTCGCGGTCGCCGCGCTCAACACCAGCGCCGAGGCGGGTTCGGCGATCCTGTTCTGGCGGATTTTGCGGGAGACGCTGGGGCGCGGCGCCGCGGCGTGCCGGCCGCTGGTGCCGCGCGAGGGGCTGTCGGAAAGTTTTGTCGATCCGGCGCTGGCGATGCTGCGCGCGAGCGGCGCCCAACTGCGCTTCGCGGCGCGGCTGCGCGCGATCCACTTCCACGGCAGGCGCGCCGACGAGCTCAACTTCGACAATGGCCTGGTCGATATCGGCGACCGCGACCAGGTCGTGCTCGCGGTGCCGGCCCCGGTCGCGGCGCGGCTGGTGCCAGACCTCACGGTGCCCGACGACCACGCGCCGATCGTCAACGCGCATTACCGCATCGCGCCGCCCGCCGGCATGCCGCTCTTCGCCGGGCTCGTCGGCGGCGCCGCCGAATGGGTGTTCCGGAAGCACGGCGTGGTTTCGGTCACGGTCAGCGCCGCCGACCGTATCGTCGACTGGCCGGCCGGGGAGCTGGGCGACATCCTCTGGCGCGATGTCGCCGCGGCGTTCGGGCTGCCGCCACAGCCGACGCCGCCCTGCCGCATCGTCAAGGAACGGCGCGCCACGTTTCGCGCCACGCCGGCGCAGCTCCGGCGGCGGCCCGGGCCTGCGACGCGGTGGAACAACCTGCTACTTGCCGGCGATTATGTCGATACCGGGTTGCCGGCCACGATTGAAGGCGCTATTCGCTCCGGGCTCGCCGCGGCCGAGGCGGTCGCCACGTCGCTGGGCGCCCGGCTTCCCGGCGCCCGCGTTACCGCCGGGCGGGCTGACCAATTTAGCGCAGAGCGGAGCGATGCCACCCGATTCGATGCCGATGCCGCCAGCCGAGACAAGGCTCGTCTCGCTCGACAGCGCGGTGGCGCGGGCGGCGCAGTGGCTGCTGTCGCGCCAGCATGAGGACGGGCATTGGGTCTTCGAGCTCGAGGCCGATGCGACGATCTCGTCCGAATACATTCTATTGCAGCACTATCTCGACACGATCGATGTCGAACTGGAGCAGGACATCGCGCGCTACCTGCGCGCGACCCAGGGGGCACATGGCGGCTGGTCGCTGTATTATGGCGGCGGCTTCGACCTCAGTAACTCGGTCAAGGCGTATTTCGCGCTGAAGGCGGTCGGCGACCCGGCCGACGCGCCGCATATGGCCCGCGCCCGCGAGGCCATCCTTCGCGCCGGCGGCGCCGCGCGCAGCAGCGTCTTCACCCGTATCCTCCTGGCGCTGTGGGGCCAAGTGCCGTGGCGGGCCGTGCCGGTGATGCCGGTCGAGATCATGCTGCTGCCGCGCTGGTTCCCGTTTCACCTCGACAAGGTGTCGTACTGGTCGCGCACGGTGCTGATCCCGTTTCTCGTGCTGACGGCGAAGCGGCCTCGGGCCAAGAACCCGCGCGGGGTGACCATCGCCGAGCTGTTCGTCGAGCCGCCCGAAGCCGTCCGGGACTGGATCACGCCGGCGACGCCGTCGATGATGGGCCGCAGCTTTGCCGTTCTCGATCGCGTGTTGCGGGCGCTCGAGCCAACCTTTCCGCAATATCTGCGCGACCGCGCGATCGCCCGGGCGGTCGACTTCGTCACCGAGCGGCTCAATGGCGAGGACGGGCTCGGCGGCATTTTCCCGGCGATGGCCAATTCGTTGTTGATGTATCTTTCGCTCGGCTACCCGCTGGACCACCCGCATTGCCGGACCGCGCTCGGCGCGGTGCGGAAGCTGCTGGCGCGCGGCGAAGGGCAGAGCTACTGCCAGCCCTGCCTGTCGCCGGTATGGGATACGGTGCTGGCCGGGCACGCGTTGATGGATGTCGGCGAGGAGACCGCACCGGCGCTGCGGCGCGCCTTCGATTGGATCGCCGGCAAGCAAGTGCTCGACATCGTCGGGGACTGGGCCGCGCGGCGGCCGGGCCTGCGGCCGGGCGGCTGGGCGTTCCAGTACGAGAACCCGCATTACCCCGATGTCGACGACACCGCGGCGGCGGGCCTGGCGCTCGACCGGTTCGATACGGATCGCTATCGCATGGCGCTCGAACGCACCGCCGAGTGGATCGTCGGCATGCAAAGCAAGAATGGCGGCTGGGGCGCGTTCGACGCCGACAACACGCAATACTACCTCAACCATATCCCGTTCGCCGACCATGGTGCGCTGCTCGACCCGCCGACCGCCGACGTCTCGGCGCGTTGCCTCGGTTTTCTCGCGCAGTTCGGCTACGAACCCGACCATCCGGTGATGGCGAAGGCGCTCGCCTATCTCAGACGCGAGCAGGAGCCGGATGGGAGCTGGTTCGGCCGCTGGGGCACCAATTACGTCTACGGCACCTGGTCGGTGCTGGCGGCGCTCAACGCCGCCGGGGTGAGCCCGCGATCGCCCGAGATCCGCCGCGCCGTCGCCTGGCTGCTTGGCCGCCAGCGCGGGGACGGCGGTTGGGGCGAAAGCGGCGCCAGCTACGAGGACGGCGCGTCGCACGGCGCGGCAGACTACAGCACCGCCTCGCAGACCGCCTGGGCGGTGCTCGCGCTGATGGCGGCAGGCGAGGTCGCGCATCCCGCGGTCGCGCACGGCATCGACTACCTGATCGCGAACCAAAGCCCGGACGGCGCCTGGGACGAAGCCTGGTACACCGCGATCGGCTTTCCCAAGGTGTTCTACCTGCGCTACCACGGCTACCGGGCCTATTTTCCGCTGTGGGCGCTCGCCCGCTACCGCCGCTTGCGGCAAGCCAATTCGCCGCGTGTCGCGTTCGGCATCTGAGCCGGACGGCAGCCATGATTCGCGTGGCGCGGCAGCGTCGAATTGGCGCTGGCGAAATTCGCCCATGTCGCGTAAGAGAATGATCCGTCAGAATAAAATCCTGCGCTGAGGGGTGGCTTGTTGTCCTACACGGTGCTCTGCACGACCGGCCTCGCGGCCGAGGCGAAAATCGCGCGCCGTGCCGGCCTCTTGGCCGTGGTCGGCGCCGGCGATCATCGCCGCACGATCGCCGTCGTCGAGGAGGCCGCGGCGCGGGCGGAATGCCTGGTCAGCTTCGGCATCGCCGGCGCGCTGGCGCCGGACCTCAAGCCGGGCGACATCGTCCTGTCGACCGAGGTGGTCGACGAGGACCGGCGCTGGCTGAGCAGCGAAAGATTGCGGCCGCAGATCGCCGATCTGGCGCGGGAGCTGGGCGCCTGCGAGGGTCCCGTGCTCGGCGCGCAAATGGTGGTCGCGAGCAAGACCGACAAGCGCCGCGCCTGGCTACAGACCGGCGCGATCGCGGTCGACCTCGAAAGCGTCGTCGTCGCGCGCGCCTCGGCGGCGCTCGGCATTCCCTTTGTGGTGTTGCGCGCGATCGCCGACCCGGCGTCGCGCGAGCTGCCGCCGGCGGCGCTGGTGCCGCTCGACGACGACGGCAGGCCGGCGTTGCGGCAAGTGCTGGCCTCGGTGATGCGCCGGCCGCAGCAGCTGCCGACGCTCTTCGCCGTCGCGCGCGAGGCGCGCCAGGCGCTGGCGGCGCTAGTCGGCCCCGCTCACGCGCTCAACCGGGTTCTTGGCAGCCGCATTCTTGCCGGCGTTTAGCTTCGCCATCGCCTGCTCGACATGGCCGGAGAAGACGTATTGCGCCGGGCGCTGGCGGTCGAGCGCAATGTCGGGCGCCATCTCGCCCTCGGTCCTGATGCCGCGCAGCGCGACCGCGGCGGCCTTCCACGGCTTGCGCACCGAATCCATCACGGCGGTCGCCTCGTAGCCGCTATGCACCATGCAGTCGGCGCATTTCTCGTAATTGCCGGTGCCGTATGAATCCCAGTCGGTTTCCGCCATCAGCTCCTTGAAGCTGTTGGCGTAGCCCTCGCCGAGCAGGTAGCACGGTCGCTGCCAGCCGAAATAATTGCGGCACGGGTTGCCCCACGGCGTGCAGTGATAGGTCTGGTTGCCGGCGAGGAAGTCGAGGAAGAGGCTCGACTGGTTGAACGCCCAGCCCGGCCCGCCGGATTTCTTCGGGTCGCGCCGGAAGATGTCGCGGAACAGTTCCTTGGTGCGCCGGCGGTTGAGGAAATGCTCCTGGTCGGGCGCGCGCTCGTAGGCGTAGCCCGGCGACACGGTGATGCCGTCGATCCCCATCTCGGTGACCGCGTCGAAGAACGCGGCCATCCGCTCCGGTTCGGCATTGTCGAACAGCGTCGCGTTGATGTTGACGCGAAACCCGCGCGATTTGGCGAGGCGCAGCGCCTCGACCGCCTTGTCGTAGACCCCGTCGAGGCAGACCGAGCGGTCGTGGTCGTCCTTGCCGCCGTCGAGATGGACGGTCCAGGCGAAATAGGGGTTCGGCTTGAACAGGTCGATCTTCTTTTCGAGCAGCAGCGCGTTGGTGCACAGGTAGACGTATTTCTTGCGGGCGATGATGCCCTCGACGATCTGCTCGATCTCGCGGTGGAGCAGCGGTTCGCCGCCCGCCACCACGACCACCGGCGCGCCGCACTCGTCGACCGCCTCGAGGCATTGGGCGACCGAGAGGCGCTGGTTGAGGATGGCATCGGGATAGTCGATCTTGCCGCAGCCGGCGCAGGCGAGGTTGCAGCGGAACAGCGGCTCGAGCATCAGGACGAGCGGGTAGCGTTTGACGCCGCGCAGGTGCTGGCCGACGACATAGGCGCCGACGCGCAGCGCTTGGTGCATGGGTATCGACAAATTGAGTCCCCGATTGAGAAAAACGGTCAGTCGCCGGCGCCCAAAGGCTCCAGGGGCGGCTCGGCGAGCTGCGAGGGCATGCGGAAGCGGACATTCTCGGTGACGCCGGAAAGCCGCTGAATTTCGATCTCGTCCATCTGGCGCAACCGCTCGACGAGGTCGTCGACGAGCTCGTCGGGGGCCGAGGCGCCGGCGGTGATGCCGACCGCCGAGACGCCTTCGAGCCAGCGCGGGTCGAGCGCTTTCGCGTCCTCGATCAGATAGCTCGGCACGCCGAACTCGGCGGCGATTTCGCGCAGGCGGTTCGAGTTCGAGCTGTTCGGCGCGCCGACCACCAGCACCATTTCGACGATCTTCGCCAGCTCCAGCGTCGCGCGCTGACGGTTCTGGGTCGCGTAACAGATGTCCTTGGTGTCGGGGCCGACGATTCCCGGAAACCGCGCCTTCAGCGCCTCGATGACGGCGCGGGTGTCGTCGACCGAGAGGGTCGTCTGGGTGATGAAGGCGAGTTTCTCGGGGTTGCCGACCTTGAGCGCGGCGACCTCTTCAGGCCGCGAGATCAGATGCACCTTGCCGGTGATGCGGCCCATCGTACCTTCGATCTCGGGATGTCCGGCATGGCCGATCAGGATGATCTCGCGCCCCTGGTTGGCATAGCGCTGGCCTTCGATGTGCACTTTCGAGACCAGCGGGCAGGTCGCGTCGATGACCGGCAGGCCGCGCTCGCCGGCGCGCGTCTCGATCGCGCTGGCGACGCCGTGCGCGCTGAAGATCGTCACCGCGCCCGGCGGAATCTCGTCGATCTCGTCGACGAACCGCGCACCCTTGGCGCGCAGCCGCTCGACGACGTGCCGGTTGTGCACGATCTCGTGGCGGACGTAGATCGGCGGCCCGTACTTCTCGATCGCGCGCTCGACGATCTCGATCGCGCGCTCGACGCCGGCGCAAAACCCGCGAGGCTGGGCCAGGACTACTCGGATCATCGGGTCTCGCTACTCCGGCCGTTCGCCGTTATCCCTGCCATACTGACGCCTTCCGCGCAATCACCGGCGGCACTCCTATGCAAATCACGCGAGGAGGGCATGCTTTTGGTCGCCGTCCGGCGGCCGATTTTGCTATCACTACCGCATACCGAAGATTAACTGACGAGCGCCCATGCCGATTTCAAGACGCACGATTTTGTCATCTGCCCTGCCGCTGGCGCTGGCCCTGCGGCCGGCTTCGGCTGCCGATGCCGGAGCGCCCGCGGTGATCCAGCATTTCTACGACGCTTTGCTGTCGGTGATGAAAGAAGCAAAGCGCCTGTCCTTCGACCAGCGCTATCAGCGCCTCGTTCCGGCGGTCACCCAGGCCTATAACCTTCCCCTGATGACCCGGCTGTCGGTCGGCCCGGACTGGACCAAGCTCCAGCCGCCTCAGCAGCAGGCCCTGACCGACGCCTTCTCGCGCTACACGATCTCGGTCTACGCCAACCGCTTCGACGACTACAACGGCGAACGCTTCAACGTCGATCCGACTCCGGCGGCCAACCCCAACGGGGCTCTGGTGCAGACGACGCTGGTCAAGTCGGACGGCGACAAGGTGGCGCTCAATTACCTGATGCGCCAAACCGCCGCGGGGACATGGCAAGTCATCGACATCTATCTGAGCGGGACGATCAGCGAATTGGCGACGCGCCGTTCCGAGTTTATGGGGGTCATGCGGCAGAGCGGCGCGGACGGGCTGGTGAAGCTGCTCGAACAGCGCACTTCCGCGTTGCACACCGGCTGAGCGGCGAATCGGCGGTCAGCGCGCCGGCCCCTCGGCGAAATCGAGGCCGCGGGTATCCGGCAGGAACGCGGCGATTTGCGCCGCCGCTTTGGCATCGGGGGCGGACGCTTCTGGTTCGGGGCGCGGCGGAGATGGGTTCGGCGCGGAAGCAGCCGCGGGTATAAACGTCGCGGCTTGCCTCGCGGCGGTTGCAGCCACATCGAGCCTTGCCGCCGCCAGATGGGGCGAGGGCCGCGGATTGGTACGGGTCGCGGACGGCGCCCTGTCGCTTGATCGCGGACCGCTCGTCCCCGCCCCCGATTTCGCCGGAGGGCCCGCGGGCGACCGGCTCGGCGCGGGAGCGGGTTGATTGGGGTCGTCGTAAAGTCCTGGAGCGGCCTCGGGAGCCTTGCCGTGGCGCAGTTCGGCATCCCGGTGCTGCTGCGCCAGGCTGCGCAGCTCGGCATAAAAATCGACCGAGTTTTTCTCAAGATCGTCGAGCTCGTCGAGCACGCCGGCGCGTTCGTCCACGCCGCCGATGAGTAACCGGCTGGTGAGCAGCTCGGTCACGCCGTAGTCGTTGGCGACAATCGTGAAGGGGTCGGCATAGGAATCGACGGTGCTGCCGATCGCGTCGCGCGGGTTGGTCGGACCGAGGACCGGCAGGACCAGATACGGTCCGGAAGGCACGCCCCACACGAACAGCGTCTGGCCGAAATCGGCGGGTTGGCGCTCGACGCCGCTCAAGGTCATGGCGTCGGCCATGCCGCCGAACCCGACCGTCGAATTGACGACAAACCGGCCAAGCGAGATGCCGGCGCGCTTGAATTCGCCCTGCAGCAGGTTGTTGAAGAAGAGGGTCGGCTCCTTCATGTTGTCGAGCACGTGGTGGACGGCCTTGCGGGCATCGTCCGGCACGGCAACGACATAGGCTTTGGCGATGGGGCGCAGCAGCAGCCGGTCGAGGAGCTGATTGAGCTCGAACGTTTTGCGATTGAGCGGCTCGAGCGGGTCGCCGGTCCGCTCGAACGCGGCGCGCGCGGCGGGATCGCTCGGCGGCGCGGCGCAGCCGCTCAGGGAAAGACTGGCGAGTGTGGCCGCTCCGGCAGCCCAAACGGCAATCCGGGAGGATCGATTAAATTTCACAAAAAATGCTCGGGGCTCGGGCTGATTGGTGGTGCCGCGGCGGCATCGTTGACAATCCCGTTTGCGAACGCAACCGCAAAACACTATGCGGTGCGATGCGTTTAGGATTGAGTGGCTTTACATGATGTTGGTGGTCCTCGCTCTCGTGCTGGTCCCGGTCTGGACCTACCTTCTGGGAACCGTTATCGCCGCGATCCGGTTCGCCCGGCGACGCGCTGCCCTGGCCGGCGAGCAGCCGCCCGTATCGGTTTTGAAGCCGCTCTACGGAGCTGAGCCCGACCTCGCGGAGAACCTGCGGTCGTTTGTCGAGCAGGACTATCCGGCGATGCAGATCGTCTTTGGGGTGCGCAGCCCCGCCGATGGCGCGCTGCCGATCGCGCGGTCGCTGATCGCCGATCATCCCGAATGCGATATCGAACTTGTCGTCGATTCGCGCGTCAGCGGCCGCAACCTCAAGGTCGCCAATCTCGTCAACATGCTGCCGGCGGCCCGACACGACATCCTGGTCTTCGCGGACAGCGATATGCGCGTCGGCCGCGACTACCTCGCGACCGTCACGGCGCCGCTGCGCGACCCGGCGACCGGCCTGGTCACCTGCCTCTACAGAGGCTTGCCGACCGGCGGGTTGTGGTCGCGGCTGGGCGCGCTGCACATCAATTTCGGGTTTCTGCCGAGCGCCTTGCTGGGCGAGGCGCTGCGCGCCGGCGGCGGCTGCTTCGGCGCGACGATCGCGCTGCGCCGCGCGGTGCTGGAAAAAATCGGCGGCCTCGCGGTGGTCCGCGACGAGCTCGCCGACGACCACCGCATCGGCGCCGCGGTGCGCGCCGCTGGCTTTGCGATCGCGTTGTCGCCTTATGTGGTCGAAACGTCCGTTTCCGAGCGCAGTTTCAAATGCCTGTGGCAGCACGAATTGCGCTGGGCGCGCACGGTGCGGTTGATGGTGCCGCTCGGCTTTGCCGGTTCCGTCATCACGCATGGCGTGGCGATCGCGGCGCTCGCCGCCATCGCCTGCGGTTTCAGCTTGACCTCGCTCGGGTTTCTCGCGATGTCCTGCCTGTTGCGCTGGGCGTCGGCGGGGGCGATTGCCCACAGATTGCGCCTGCCGACCGCCGGATTATGGCTGCTGCCGCTGCGCGACCTGTTGTCGTTCGCGGTGTTTATCGGCAGCTTCTGCGGGCGCACCGTATCGTGGCACGACCAGTTGTTCCGTATCGAGGCGAGCGGACGAATCATTGTTGAAAGAGACGGCGAGTGATGATGAAAACCTTGTTCCTGCAGCCGCCGTCGTTTGACGGGTTCGACGGCGGCGCCGGCTCGCGCTATCAGGCCAAGCGCGAGATCCGCTCGTTCTGGTTTCCGACCTGGCTCGCCCAGCCGGCCGCGCTGGTGCCGGATTCGAAGCTGATCGACGCTCCGCCCGCGCGGCTGCGGCTCGATGCCGTGCTGCGGCAGGCGGGCGACTACGAGCTGGCGGTGATGCACACCTCGACCCCGTCTTTCGCCAGCGACGTCAAGGTCGCCGAGGCGCTGAAGGACGCCAACCCCAAGCTCAAGATCGGCTTCGTCGGCGCCAAGGTCGCGGTCGAGCCGGATGCCAGCCTCACCGCGTCGAGCGCGGTCGATTTCGTCGCCCGTGAGGAATTCGACTTCACGATCAAGCAAGTCGCCGAGGGCCGCGCCTTTGCCGATATCGACGGGCTCAGCTATCGCGGGCCGGACGGGGCGCCGATCCACAACCGCGAGCGCGCGATCCTGGAAAACATGGACGAGCTGCCGTTCGTGACCGAGGTCTACAAGCGCGACCTGCGGATCGAGGACTACTTTATCGGCTATCTCAAGCACCCTTACGTGTCGCTCTACACCGGACGCGGCTGCAAGTCGCGCTGCACCTTCTGCCTGTGGCCGCAGACGGTGGGCGGGCACCGCTACCGGGTGCGCAGCGTCGCGCATGTGGTCGAGGAGATCCGCCGGGCGAAGGACTCCTTCCCGCAGGTCAAGGAGTTCTTCTTCGACGACGACACCTTTACCGACAACCTGCCGCGCGCCGAGGCGATTGCCAAGGAGCTCGGCAAACTGGGCGTCATGTGGTCGTGCAACGCCAAGGCCAACGTGCCGCGCGCGACGCTCGAAGTGCTGCGCGACAACGGGCTGCGCCTGCTTTTGGTCGGCTACGAGACCGGCAATCAGCAGATCCTCTACAACATCAAGAAGGGCATGCGGGTCGACGTCGCGCGCCGCTTCACCAAGGATTGCCACGAGCTCGGCATCACGATCCATGGCACCTTCATCCTCGGCCTCCCCGGCGAGACCAAGGAGACGATCGAGGAAACCATCAACTTTGCCGCCGACATCAACCCGCACACGATCCAGGTGTCGCTGGCCGCGCCCTATCCCGGCACCGAGCTCTACCGCCAGGCGGTCGAGAACGGCTGGCTCGATACCGCGCATGCCGAGTTGATCGACGATCGCGGCGTGCAGATCGCGCCGCTGCATTACGAGCATCTCTCGCACACCGAAATCTTCGATTCGGTCGAGACCTTCTACAAGCGCTTCTATTTCCGCCGGAAGAAGATCGCCTCCTTGGTCGGCGAGATGCTGAAGAGCCCCGAGATGATGCGCCGCCGGCTGCGCGAAGGCGTCGAATTCTTCCAGTTCCTGCGCCACCGCGAGATGGCGGGCTGATTCTCCATCCCGGCGGTGATCGCGGCGGAGCCGCAAAATAAGTGGCGCTGCGCGCCGGCAAGCGTTACCGCAACCTCCCATGGCAACCCTGCGACAGCTCATCGTTTGCGCTGACGATTTCGGCCGCGACCTCGCGGTCAACGCGGCGGTCGAACAAGCCCACCGCGACGGCATCCTGACGACCGCGAGCCTGATGGTCGGCGCGCCCGGCGCCGGCGATGCCGTGGCGCGGGCGCGGCTTCTGCCGGCGCTCGGCGTCGGACTGCATCTGGTGCTGGCGGACGGGGCGCCGGTGCTGCCGGCGAGCGCGGTGCCGGCGCTGGTCGGCGGCGACGGCAAGTTCGACCCGAACATGGTGCGCGCCGGTTTCCGCTTCTATTTCTCGCCCGCCGCGCGACGCCAGCTCGCCGCCGAGATCCGCGCCCAGTTCGAGGCATTCCGCGCCACCGGCCTCCCGCTCGACCACATCAACGGCCACAAGCACATTCATTTGCATCCGACCGTCGGCCGCCTTGTCGTCGCGATCGGCGGCGATTACGGCCTGCGCGCGGTGCGCCTGCCGGACGAGCCGGCCGAGCCGCTGCGCCGCGCCTTTCCCGACGAACCGCGAAGGGCGCCGGCCTGGTCGCCGGTTATCGCATCGCTGCGCCGGCGGCTCGACCGCGCCGGGCTCATGCGCAACGAGCAGGTTTTCGGCCTCGCCTGGAGTGGCGCGATGGTCGAGCACCGCTGGCTCGCTCTGTTGCCGCATCTGCCGGGCGGGGTCAGCGAGATTTATTGCCACCCCGCTTCCGGCGCTTCCGCTTCGGTCCCGGGCTACCGCCAGGCCGAGGAGCTCGCGGCGCTGGTGAGCCCGCGCGTGCGCCGGCTGGTCGAGGAACTTGGGCTGGGTCTCGCGCGCTACCGCGATCTGGCGCGCTAGCCGGCCCGAGCAGGGCGGGCAGCACGAAGAGCGTGCAGAACACCGTCGTCGCCAGCGACACCGTCAACAGCTTGCCCATCTCGGCCGAGCCGGGGTCGGGCGACAGCATCAGGCTGCCGAACGCGCACATTGTCGTCAGCGCGCTGAACACGACGCCGCGCGCGGTCGACGATTGCAGATGATCGCCCAGCCCGGCGCGCCAGTTCATTACGAAATAGATGTCGAAGGCGACGCCGATGCCGAGCAGCAGCGGCAGCGCGATGATGTTGGCATAGTTCAGCTTCATGCCGGCGATCACGGTGATCGCCAAGGTCAACAGCGCCGCGAGCAGCAGCGGCGCGACGACCATCGCCACATCGCGCGCCCGCCGCAGCACCATTGCGAGCAGCAGGATGATTGCGATGACCGCGATGATCCCGGCCTCGACAAACGACGAGCTGATCAGACGCCCCGATTCCTGGATCGTCACCGGGACGCCGGTGGCCTGCGGCGCGATGCGATGCAGGGCGGCGACGAACGCCCGCAGCACCGCCGGGTCGCGGGCATTGCCCGTGGGGAACACCTCCACCCGCGCCGCTCCGTCCGGGGCGATCCAGCTCGCGCGCAAATCGGCGGGCAAATCGGCGAGCGCGATCGGCTTCGCCTGCAGCAGCTGGCCGAGCAGGTCGAGCCGGTGCAGCAGCCCGGACAGCAGCGCCTTGTCGAGCTCGGGGACGGTCTGCGGCCCTCGGGCGACCGCCTTGTCCAGCGCCTCGGCGAGGCGCGCGGCGGGTTTGGCGTCGGGGTGGGCGGCGGCGAATGTCTTGAGCGCGTCGCGGCATTGGGCGATCGACGCCATCACCTCGGCATCGCTCGGCGGCGCCTTCTTGCTGACCGGCGCGAGGCTCGGTCCCACCAGCAGCGCCAGATCGGAGAGGATCGCGAGCTTCTTGTCCTGATTCGAAGGGATGAAGCTCGCGGCGGTGACGACCTGCGCGACCTCGGGCAGGCCGCCGATCTTGTCGGCGAGCGCGGTCGCCGCATCGAGCGACGGCGCCAGTATCTCGGCGGTATAGGGCGTTGTCTGCGGGTCGCGCATCAGGTCGAACGCGGTCTGCATCGCCTCGCTGTTCGGGTCCTTGAGGTCGAGCGGGTCGAAATCGAACGTCACCCTCGGCAACAGCGCGAGGCTGATGACGGCCAAAACAACCGCCCCGGCGATGACCCACGGACGGCGCCTCATCAGCCAGCGGTCGAGCGGCGCGGCGCGAGCGAAGCCGATCGCTTCCGGCTCGGCGCGCGGCCGCAGCAGGGCCAGCAGCGCCGGCAGCAGCAGGAAATTGAGGAGGATCGCGATCACCATGCCGGCGCCGGCGATCCAGCCCAATTCGCGCACCCCGACATAGGGGG
>Ga0075522_10000862_pt1 | contig 22551 bp, 20 predicted proteins | sample NGEPerA_FD_74796 | JGI IMG/M metagenome (GOLD analysis project Ga0075522, IMG submission 74796) | Arctic peat soil microbial communities from the Barrow Environmental Observatory site, Barrow, Alaska, USA - NGEE PermafrostL2-A | ecosystem: Environmental > Terrestrial > Soil > Wetlands > Peat ...
GTCCTTGTCCTGTAGTTCCTGTTCCATCGTCCCGGATCGTGCCACGAACCCGCCGCCAGCGCAATACGGCTTTTGTTAGGATCGCCGCCCCGCCATCAATCGCCGTGCCGAACGGCATTACAAAAGTGTCACATATAGCAAGCCACGGGCGAGCCGCCCGTGCCACAAATTCAGGCCACACCCACCTCTTGGCGTCCTTGGCGCACTTGGCGCTCTGGGCGCTCGCTTTCACGTCCAGCAGCCGCACAGCGTTATCGGACGCGGGTGATTCTCACCCCGCCGATGACATTGTGCCGATGCCAAAAGCAGACGCATGTTGCGTCCACGCAACATCCCCTTTGCCTTATAGATATGCTGCAGGCCAATACTCCCGAAAAATCGCGGCTGCTGGTTCTTGATGAGGATCGGATCATCCTTCAATCGCTCTCGCAGTTTCTGCGGCGCGAGGGATATGACGTGAAGGCGACCGACCGCGTTGAAGAGGCGATGGCGATTTTGGACGGCGGGCAGGTGGAGTTGCTGCTGGCGGACATCAACATGCCGGGTATCCGGCCGCCGGAGTTTCTCCGCGAGGTGCGCCGCCGATTCCCGCATGTCGTTGTGATTGTCATCACCAGTTATGGCTCGATCGGCGGGGCGGTTGATGCCACGCGGGCGGGGGCGTTTGATTATCTCACCAAGCCGATCGTCGATGAGGAAATCCGCGTCGTCGTCGAGAAGGCGGCACGCCAGCAATCATTGCTTTTCGAGAACCAAACCCTTCGCCGGCAGCTCGATCTGCGCTTCGGCCTGGAAAACGTGGTCGGGCACGATCACAAGATGCTGAAAATCTTCGATCTGGTGGATGCGGTGACCGATGGCCGCACCACCGTGCTGATGACCGGAGAAAGCGGCACCGGCAAATCGCTGCTGGCTCGCGCCATCCATCATCGCTCGCCGCGGCGCGACAAGCCTTTTATCGAAGTCAGTTGCGGCGCGCTGCCCGAAACGCTGCTGGAGGCCGAGCTCTTCGGACACACGCGCGGCGCCTTCACCGGCGCGGTGGCCGACAAACCGGGCCGGTTCATGGCTGCCGACGGCGGCACCATTTTTCTCGACGAGATCAACTCGGCTTCGCCGGCGTTCCAGGTCAAGCTTTTGCGCGTGTTGCAGGAGCGGTCGTTCGAGCCGTTGGGAAGCAGCGAGACGCGCACGGTGGACGTGCGGGTGATCCTGGCCAGCAACGTGGATCTGGCGGCGATGGTGGCCGAGCAGAAATTCCGGCAGGATTTGTACTATCGCATCAACGTGGTGAATATCCGCCTGCCGAGCCTGCGCGAGCGATTGGGCGACATTCCGCTGCTGGCCGGCCATTTCCTGCGGCGTTTCATGAAGGAAACGGGCCGGGAGGCTGTCGTCTTCGGCGAGGCCGCGATGGCGGCGATGCAACGCTACGACTGGCCGGGCAACGTGCGCGAACTGGAGAATGCCATCGAGCGCGCGGTGGTGCTCTGCCGGCGTCCGCAGATTGACGTGGAGGATTTGCCTGAGTCAATCCAATTCCACAGCGCCAGTCCGGCCGTGGCTCGTCGAATCGAGGAGGACGAGGCGTTCGCCCGCGCGATGCCCCTGCAAACGGCGCTGGAGGGCCCGGAGCGCAAAATCATCGAGCTGGCCCTCAAGCGCAACGCCTGGAACCGCCAGGCGACAGCGTCCGAGCTGGACATCAACCGAACCACGCTTTACAAGAAAATGCGGAAGTATCAGTTGGATGTGGGGGAATCGAATTGACCGCATTTTCCCTTGTGCATCGCGCGAATTCGGTCAATGTATCACGGGCGTCTCGCCTTAAGTTCACCCTCATCTTTTTATGTGGCCATTTGGCTATTCTGAACCCCGTTGAGGTCGCTCGCAACGCGTGAAATAAACCCCATTTTTGACGCCATAACAGGCTTCGAAAAGATGAGGGTATACTTGAGCCGTGCCGATGGTACCGTAGTAGACCAACTGTGACATTCTCAATCTTAAAGCATCTCGCACGGGCGGGACGCCCGTGATACGACAAGCCCTCCTCACTTCACTCCCAATTCACGAAGCGCGGCTATGATCGTGGGACGCTGCAAACCCAACACCCACTTCTCTCTCAGATAAAAGCCGGGCAGAACCCGCGAGCACAAGCGCTCGCCGTCCAACGCAATCGGCTGATATTTCCCGTCCTCACCCAGTGCGTACCCCTGTAGACGGCCATGGCCATGATCGATTACCACATATTCGCGCACGCCGGCCCGTTCGTATTCCAGATACTTATCACGCCAGTCGCGCTCCACGCTCTCCGGCGACACCAATTCAATGATCAGATCGGGCGCCCCCTCAATGTAATTCGCGCGAATGATCTCCTCGCGCGATTTGGAGACGAAAAGCACGTCCGGCATCCGCCTTGTGCGCTGTCGCGACAGGCGAACCATGAATTCCGGGCCCTTGGCGCGCCCCAGATCATGATGATCGGCGAACCCTTGGACCAACCCGCGCAGCCAAGCCTGCAAGTCATCGTGTACGCTGCTCACCGGCGGCATGATGATCACGTCCCCGTCCACCCACTCGGCAAGCGTGGTGTCGTCGGCCCACTCGACGAACTCCCGCTCCGTCATCCTCCGGCCCGGATGCGGCTTGCCATCGCCGGCCAAAACCCTGGTCCTTTTTGCTTTAAGTGTGGGAGCATTCATGGGAACCGCTAATAGTGTAACAACTTCCAGTCCAGGCGCGCCGTCCACGACCATTGATTCTTCCCGCCGACATGTCGCACGACGTGCGGCAGGGGGCCGGCGCCGTTGAGAACGTCATTGCCAATGTACTGGTCGCCAAATGTGCGCGAATCCCACAGATCGAGCCGCTCGTGTTGGCTTGTCAGCAGCAGCCAACGCGGCGTGAAATCGGCGATTCGCGTATCGGCTTTGGGCGTCGCGCAAATCACATGCTGGCCATCGGCGGCGCACAGCTTGAAGTATGGGTCGATAGTCTTGTCACGGCCTCCGATGGTCAGGTCGATCCGCCGCAACAGATGTCCCGCGCAGCCGAAGCCCGCCGCGTGGTTTGCAAGCCATTGGTCGTACTGCGCCTGCGGCACCGGCTCGCCCCAATCCGCGTCGGCGGTTTGCAGCGTCGTCCCAAGATACTTTATCGATTGATCGTCCGCGCCCTGGTGAATCAATTGCCCAACTTCGTACCCCATCCGCCGCGAGTGGACCGCGTAATGCGGCGCCAGCGCGCCTTTCACCTGCGAAACGTACTCCACATTGTCATCCGCGACATTCAGTTTTCGAGTGAGCTCCAGATTGTCGGCGAACCCCAGATCGCGCATCCAGCCGTCTTCCTTCAGCCGCGGAAAACCCGTGACTTCAAGCCAGCCCGACGCCAGATGGATCGCATCGTTTTCCGTGATCCCTTTTTGCACGTCCGCCCAGAAATCCGGCACCCGATCCACGTTCGGGCAAACCGTGATGATCCGCCGAATATTGTTCCGAGCGGCGGCGGTGCAGTAAACCGGCAACTGCACGTCGCCTGCAAGAGTCTTACCGACCAGATACAAATTAGGTGTTGAAAGGCAGACGACGATGTCCACCTTGTGTTTGCACATCCCAGCGGCACACAACGCCACGTCTCCGCCATAGCTATGGCCCACCAGGCAGATGCGATCGTACCGGCCCGCCTTGTCATCGATCACCGCGGCCAGGTTTCGCGCGGCCTGCATGCGTTGAGTTTGCTCGTTGGGAGCCGACCAGAGGAATGGATAGACATCGCTGCCCGCGCCGGCGCCGCGCTGCAATTCGGAGCCGAAGGTGACATTGCCCGGCGAGATAACCGGCCAGAAATTTTCGTTGCCATGCGTGCCGGGGATGATGATGATCAGCGTGCGCGAAGCGCGCGTGGGTGCCGGCGCGGGAATCGCCGCGCCGGAGGCGGCCGATGCAACTGCCGGGGCCGCGCCGGCGAGGGAAGCAAATAGCGCCACTCGCGCGAATACCGTCAATATCGCCGCCAAAAACGGCTGCGCGGAGATGCGCCAGCGGGCGTCTTTTAGAGGCCGCCCGAGGGTCCGCGCGGCGGTCACGCCTGCGCCGATTCGCAATTCGACTGTCGATTCGCAAGTGACATGTGTGATTCGATCCTGCAAAAACATCATTCACCTTCACACCACGCGCGGGCGTGCCCGAATTTCCGGGCAGGCGTAACGGTTGACATCCACAGTGTTTGGTGGGGCAGACATTCGTGTCCGCCCGAATCCGCGAGTGCGGGGCATTCCTGCTCCGCCGAGCGGATTCGAATCGGTTCGGGAGGACAAGAATGTCCTCCACTCACCGATTCGCCGGCAGACACGAATGTCTGCCCCCCTTCCGCCAATGCCCTCCCGGAAATTGGGCACACCCCCACGCGCGACCGCGAATTCATGATTGGAATCACCGGTGCGGGCGGTTTATCATCGCGGGATTGTAGGTAACTTCCCGGCAATCCGTATTGGAGATCGGCAAAAGCGATGGATTTACAGAAACATCTTGAAACGCTGGGCATTGCCCTCCCAGCCGTTCCCGGCCCGTTCGGCGCGTATGTGCCGGCCCGGCGGGCGGGGAATCTCATTTTTGTGGCCGGGCAGTTGCCGATGAAGGACGGCAAGCTCATCGCGGCGGGGCAGGTGCCTTCGCGCTGTTCGGTGGATCAGGCGAAACTGGCCGCCCGGCAATGCGTGGTGAACGCCCTGGCCGCCGTGAAGGCCATCGAAGGGCGGATCGATCATCTGGCCGGCGTCGTGCGGGTCGGGGCTTTCGTGAGCTCCGATACCTCGTTTACGCAGCAGCCGCAGGTGGCAAATGGCGCCAGCGAATTCCTGATCGAATTGTTCGGCGAAGCCGGCAAGCATGTGCGGGCAGCGGTCGGAGTCAATACGCTTCCGCTGGATGCCGCCGTGGAGATCGAGTTTCTGTTCGAAGTCGCAGTGGAATCCCAATGATCCGTCCCGCCACCATCCACGACGTTCCCCGAATCCAACAGATCATCAACAGCCATGCCGAGCTGGGGAAGATGCTGTTCAAGAGCTACGCGCAGCTCTACGAAGACCTGCGTGACTTTGGCGTGTATGAGGCCCAGGGCCGCGTAGTTGGATGCGCGGCGTTGACCATCATCTGGGCCGATCTATCGGAAGTGCGATCCCTCGCGGTGGACGAAGCCTCGCGCGGGCGGGGGATTGGCCGGGCGCTTGTCGAATGGTCGATTACCGAGGCCCGCCGCCTGGGCATCGCCCGGCTCATGTCGCTCACCTACGAACAGGTCTTCTTCGAGAAGCTCGGATTTCGGGTGGTGCCCAAGGAGACGCTCCCGCTCAAGGTCTGGAGCGACTGTGTGCGATGCCCCAAGCGTGACGGCTGCGATGAGATTGCGATGCTGCGGGAATTGCCGGACGTGCAGGCTCCGGCCTTTCCCGCCGCCCCGCCCACGCCACGAGGGGTCAGCATCCCGGTTTTGGAATAGCATGCGGCGGATCTGGCCGCGCAGCTTCACCACTTTCGCAAGCAATCTTTGCAAAAAAGCACAATCGGCAAAATTGACCGTTCCCAGCCGTTTGTCCCGACCGATATGATCGAGCGCGATCGCCCAGACGGGACAGAGGAGCGGAAGTGCGGGCCCAAACCAGAAGCGACAGTCCTTGCAAGGCGCACATCCTTGTCGTTGAGGACGATAAATCCAGCCGGCTCGCGCTCATGGCGCTGCTTCGCATGACCGGTTTTGACCCATTCCCGGCGGCAAGTGTTTCTGAAGGCATCGCGTGCCTGACGGAGCACATGCCGCATTGTTTGATCCTCGATCTGATGCTCCCCGACGGCAACGGCAGCACCATCCTCTCCTACATCCGCGAGCGCAGCCTGCCCATCCGGGTGGCCGTTACCACCGGCGCCATCGAGTGGGAAAAAATGCTGCAAGGCTCGGCAGGCCCGCCCGATGTGGTCTTCCCCAAGCCAGTCGATTTCCAACGATTGATCGATTGGCTTACCAGCCATTGCCACGCGCAGGCGTAGTACCCATCGTTATTCATCCGCCGGCTCCGAATAACAAGCCGGAAGGGCAGAAGAAGAGAAATCAACCGCAGATGCACGCAGAGGAACGCAGATCAGAATTAAGAATACAGAGCCGTGTTTTTTGTTCTTTCGATGTGTTCTACCCAGCTTCCGGATGGATGGTAGAATCCCAACCGGCAGCATGGCCCTCTTATCCGCGTTCATCTGCGTTCATCTGCGGTTCCCCTGATCTTTGGCTTTTTGCCGGGCTCATCCGACCGCAAAAAAAATCTGCAAATTTCAAAAAAAACTTTGCAGTGCCGTAGCCATGTCAAAATGGGTTGCTATACTCTCGCCGCTGAGTGAAGCTGGGAAGGCATGGGATTCAAGGTAATGCAGGTTCAGCCGACGCCCAATCCGAACGCGGCAAAGTTCATCCTGGACCGGTCGATCACCGACGACCGCCAAAGCTTCGCCGATCCTGCGGCCGCGATTGGCAATCCGGTGGCGGCCCGGCTATTCGCCATTACCGGCGTCACCAGCCTACTGCTGCTGGGCGATTTTGTCACCGTCGGCAAGAGTCCGTCCGCCAAATGGAGCGACATCACGAACAAAGTGAAGAAAGTGCTTGCCGGAGCCGACCAAAGCTCCTGAAAATCCGAAAAAATATGCCCGGTTTCACAAACCCGGCATCAGACGCGCTCGTAATACCAGCGTGAACGATTCTTCCCTCCTTACCCCGTAGGTTCCACCCACGCCTACGGGGTTTTTTTATGCGCTCTATTTCGAGCGGCAAAGTTATCGCTCCAGCGCTTCGAGATGCCGGCTATCCGCCAAACAATTCCCGTACCTTCCCCCCGATATCCTCGCTGCGCATCAGGCTTTCCCCCACCAGCACTGCCCGCACGCCCGCATCCGCCAGCTTCTTGATGTCGGCGCGCGTATTGATGCCACTCTCGCTGACCAGAATGCTGGGATCTTCCACCAGATCCGCCATGCGCAGCGTCGTGCCCAGGTCGGTTTTGAATGTACGCAGGTCGCGGTTGTTGATGCCCAGCAAGCTGTAGCTGCGATGGGGGAAGCCGATGACATGATCGCGCACGCGCATGAAGTTGGCCAGATCGTGCACCTCGATCAGGCAGGTGAGATGCAATTCGGTGGCGAGGATTTGCAGGTCGATCAGTTGGCTGGTTTCCAGGCACTCGGCGATCAGCAGCATCGCATCCGCCCCGGCGGCCCGCGTCTCGTACACCTGGTACGGATCGATAATGAAATCCTTCCGCAACACCGGCAACTGCACCGCGTCCCGCGCCGCATGAATGTACTGTAGCTTTCCCTGAAAATATTTTTCGTCCGTCAACACGCTCAGCGCATCAGCACCGGCGGCGGCGTATTCGCCGGCAATCTTCACCGGATCAAAATCCGCCCGGATCACCCCGGCGCTGGGCGACGCCTTCTTGATCTCCGCGATCAGATTCACCGGCTTTTTGGTCTTGTGCGTCACCGCGTGAAAAAAGTTGCGCGGACGGCCCAGCGTGGAAATAATCTCCCGCAGCGACTCAATCGGGGCGATCTCCCGGCGCAGCGCGATCTCCTGCCGTTTGGTCGCGATGATTTGATCGAGGAACGAAGGCATGGGGAGCGAGTGAGGGCTGGTGGTGAGTGCTGAATGAAAAATCAGAAAGAAGATGTGAAGCGATTTCTCCACTAAATCCAAAGGCGCGGCCGCGAATTATAGCGGCCGGCCCGCAGGGCCGCGTTCGATTTTCGCGTAGAAGAGTCGCCCCGATATACTTCCGCTTTCTCGATCACTTCACCTTCACCGTTCCTCCCCGGCTACAATACCCCCCGGCCTCGACGGGGCACGGCAACACCGACTTTACGGCGGGCGCGCGGCATGTCAATCTTAGCCCAGGACACTCCCACTCTTATCTTCTACGCGATCCTGCTAACGATGGCCGCCGGGGTGGCCTGGATAGCCGGTGTATTCCGGTGGCGGGCGGCGGATGGGCCGGATCGGGTGTTGCCAGGGCAGTCCATGTGGGGATTGGTGGCCGCCGGGGGAAGCGGGTTTTTGGTATGGATTTTCGCTCAGGCCGCCTATGCGGTGTTGCGTTCACCCGTTGGCTTGAGCGCACAGACTCAGCCGACCGCCGAGTTTCCGTTTCGGCCGCGCGACATCGCGATCCTGTCCACGGCGCCATTTCTCATCGCTTTCGTGTTCACGTTGCTTGCCGATCGCGGCATCGGCGGGCGGGGCATCTTTGGGCAACTGGGGCTGCGGCCCAAGCGACTTCCGATGGGAATCGGCGCGGGACTGATCGGCTGTCTGATCGTGCTCCCCCTGGTGTTTACTGCTGGCGCGATTCTCGAGCCGATTTACGATCATCTCCGTTACGTTCACCCCTCCGAGCATGAACTGCTCCGCGCCATGGGCGAGGCCCCGCCGCGAATCCGCGTTCTGCTGGCGTTCGGGGCGATCTTCTGCGCGCCGATATGGGAGGAGCTGCTGTTCCGCGGCCATCTTCAAACGATCATCCGCCAATCGCTGCTCCGCCTTTCATTCCCGAGCCCGCCGATGCCGCGTGGATTTCCAATATCGGTTGCCGCTGCAGAACCTGCCGCGCCTCCTGATGCTCCGGCGGCTCATGGCACTCCAGCACTTGTTGCCGGCGTGGCAATCGACCCGGGAGTTGCGTCCCCGGAAACCGAGCCGGTACGGGATATTGTGCAGGGTATCCCCAATCGACTTGCGGACCCGATCCCATTCGCCGACCGCGGCCCGGAAACTGGCGTTTGGCAGACGTGGGTTGCCATCGTGTTGACCTCGGCGATCTTCGCCCTCGTGCATCCGCTGTGGATGTCGCCGCTGATCTTCGTACTGGCCCTGGGCCTGGGCTACGCCTACGAGCGCACCGGCAGCCTCTGGACATCGATTACCATACACGCCGTTTTCAATGGGCTGGAGACGGTGCTGTTTCTCTATGTCCTGCACGGGCCGCACGCCTAATTCCAAACTACCCTCCCGTCGCCGCCGGTGGTTCGGCGCTTTCGGCGGCGGGGGCTGCTGTTGCGGGGTCGGCCTTTTCGGGGTCCACGAGATTACCTTCGGGCCTGACTCGGTCGCGGATGACGACGGTGCCGGCAGCCACGTCGCCGATGCGCTGATGCAGGGGGGAGTAGGCGATCAACAGCAGGGGCAGCCCCAGGATGCCTACGTCCACGACTCTCAGGAAATTGCGGATGAGGATTGAGGAGGAGTCGGGATGGGTGCCGTCGAGTTTCACGACGCGCAGGCCCAGCAGCCATTTGCCGATGCTGCGGCCGGTGAGGGATTCGCCCACGGCGGTGTGGATGACGTAGATCAACAACGCCGCGAAGAACCAGAGTAGGACCTGCATTTCCATATTGCGCGGCAGCGCGACCATTGCGCCGTCGGCATGTGCCGAGGCAAACTGGTACAAACGAAAGAACATATAGGCCGGGGCGAGGAACGGGATCGCGTCGATCAAGCCGGCGGCAAGCCGGCGGCCCAGGTCCGCCAACTCCAGTTCCCCAAGGTGCGGGGCGGTCTCTTTAATATCGCGGCGGCGGCGGGCGGAGGAGAGGATGAAAAATGCCAACACCAGCGTCAGCAGCACGCGGTACAGATTCGAAAATGGCCCGGTTGTATCGGCGCGCGGCAGCACGACGGCGGCAGGCGCATCCTTGACGGCGCCGGATTGCGGGTCGCAATCCTGCTCGGTGAGGCGGCCATCCACGATCGAAACATCGCGGATGTAGTTGGCGGCATGAGCCGCGGCGCGGTCGGCTGTGGGCGTGGTGAGAGGCGCCAGGGCAACATCGCGCGGCGCGCCCGAAGCAGCCAGAAAATAGAGGTGGTCGCGATGGTCCTGGGCCAGCCATAACACGGGCACGTTGGTATGAGCGAGCAATTTGAACGCGCCGGGGGACGGAGGCGCGGGGACCTGCGCCGCCGGTTTCCATGCCGCGCCTTGCACACTCCAAACGTTGATCACCGATTTGCCGGATGTTTCGCGGAGCGCGGCGATCCATGGGGTGTTTTCAACGACCGTGAGCGACAGGGGGCCATTTGGATCGATGTCCGCCGGCAGGGGAGGGACTGGAGCGCGCTGCCAGGCGCCGTCTTTCATGATGTAGAGCACCAGTGCGGAAGCGCTGGCGGTTGGTTCGCCGGCGGGTTGGGTGCTGACAGATCCGGCCGGAGTCGTCCGCGCGCCGGCCGCGCCGGCGGCGGCAGCCGGCTGAGTCGCGGCGGCAGGTTCAGTGGCGGCGGGGCGGGTGGCGCCGGGGGGCAGCAGGGCAATGGCCCAGAGCGATTGGGAATCGTTGGCGATGCCGATCATTTTGGCTTCGCCGGGCAATGGCGGGCCGCTGGAGCCGATGCCGTCTTCGGAAAGCAGTTGCCATTCTCCGCCCTCCAGCAGCACCGCCAGTTGCGTGCCGGTGTTGGCCAGGCCTTTAATACGGGTCGGCAGGTCGCTGATGTGCTGCCACTCGCGGGCCGCGGCGCGGGAGTAAATTCGCGTGCGCTGCGTCGGCTGGGCGGCGTTGGGATCGAGGCCGGTGTAAGCCACCCAGAAGTAGGCGTCGGAGCCGTGGGCCAGAACGTTCTGTGGAACGGGCGCGGGGCGAAGAGACGGCGCGGCGGAAGGGGCGGTGGTGGGAACTGCCGGTGCGTACGAGGTCAGGCAGAAGAGCAGCAGCGAAATCATGGCGCACAGCGCGGAGCGAAGGTGGCTCCGTACGTGGGGGATGGAACTGAACGTCAAGGCCTTACCAATGCGATAATTTCGTGATGACATGAAATATGGAATGGAGAGAGACGCAGCGTCGTGCGCTTGCCGCGTGGGTGCGGCAGGGCCGGCGCGTGCCGGGTAGAACGCGCCCACGGGCGGGCCGCCCGTGCCACAAGTTGTTTTATTATTCACCGGCTTGTCCCCCGATCTGGATGACGTGATCGACGCCTGCCGCGCCGGGCGGGGGCATGCGGAATGTTTTGGGGTTGGGAACCTTGCGGCCTGCTTCGGTGATCAAATAAAGCCGGGCGTCGTCGAGCGTGAAGACCATGCGCGAGCCGCTGTCGGGGAAGCTTAGAACATAATTGCCCGGCATCCAGGGCCATTGCGTTTTGGGCTGATCGGGAACCAAGACCTGCCGATAGCGGCTCAATTCGCCTCGCATCACCACGCGGCCATTCATGTCGTAAACGCGCACGAGCCAGGGGCGGAGCGTCTCGCGCTTGTACCAGATTTCGCGCACGCCGACCCAGCGGTCGGGGAGTTTGCCGACCCAGGTGAAGACGTAGGAGTCTGCCTTGTTGTCGAACCGCATGATCGGGGCCGGCAGCACGTTAAAATTGGTGTCGATCGTGCTGACGCCAAGCACGTCAAGCACCATGTCGGGGCGGATGGGGATGCCCATGTGATCGGGATTGATATTGGCGAAGTCCGACCATTTCCCCCACCACATGGTGTCGCCGGCCTCGGCGCCGAGCTTGAGCCAATAGGTGTTGGCGTTGCTGCCGATGTCGAAAACGGTGCCGACCACGGCATCACCGGTCAGTCGCATGCTGTTGGACGGCATGTACAGCAGCTTGCCCGCGCCCGAGACATGGTGGGAATGATGCTTTTCGTCCACCACGTCCGCCTCGTAATTGTGGGTGGCCCACAGCGAGGGGATCTTGCGATTGTTGGCGTTAATCCGCTCGACCACGCGCGACATCGGCCAAGTCGCCACGTTCACCGGCTCGGAAGGTTTGGGACAATTACAACACCCCGCCAACAGCATTGTCGCGAGCGAAAGCAAATGGATCGTTACGTGCTTCATGCGATCTCTACAACTCCTCGTTCAATATCTGTCCGAGTTGCCGGCTGACTTCCGTCATCTGTTGCTCGTCGAGTTTGGGATCGCGCAGCTCCAGGAGATCCTGCTTGCCGCGCATGCGAACGATCCAGACTTCGCCGGCCGCGTCGCGGCGGGTGGATTCATACACCACCAGCCGCTTGCGCATGAGAATCAGCCCCAGCACAAAGCGGAAGCTGATTTTGCCCGGCTCGGTCGCGCCGGCCAATCGCTCGAACAGCATGCACAAAACTTCGTCATCAACAAAAACCTGCTTCTTCTCTTTCGCCTCGGCCATCACGGTCTTCCAGAACGCGAGCAGATTGGTCCTGTCAAAACCTTCCCAGCACTCGGCGGTCACATCGACGCGCTCGATGCCGACCGGCGTCTCGCGGACAGCGGCGAAGTATTTCTCGCCGGCGGCGATGGGCCGGCCGGAAACGGCGCATTTCCCGCCGGTGCGCGGCACCTCAATCGTGCCGGTTCTGGCGGGTTTGTGGGTAAGGGCCTCCGCGCTCGTGGTCATATCGCACCTCCTTGCGGGAGGGACTATACCCGCGGGGAAGGGGAAAGCCGAATGGTTGTCAGTTGGTCGAATCTCCCTAGAATCCGGGGCATGGCCGACGGCGGGACGTGGACGGTCCGAAAAATTCTCGAATGGACGACCAGTTACTTTAAGCGCAAGGAAGTTTTTCAGCCGCGCCTTTCCGCCGAGCAGCTTCTCGCCCACATCCTCAATTTCCCGCGTATTCGGCTTTATACCGAATACGAGCGGGCGATGGGCGATCAGGAATTGGCGGCTTACAAAGCCTTGGTACAGCGGGCGGCGGAGGATGAGCCGATCGCGTATCTCACCGGCCGGGCCCCTTTCTTCAGCATCGAGATCGACATCACGCGGGACGTGCTGATCCCGCGGCCGGATACCGAAACGCTTGTGGAAAACGTGCTTCAACTTTTTCGGCATCAGCCGGGAATGGAGACGCCGCGCGTGCTGGATTTATGCACCGGCAGCGGGTGCATCGCGGCGGCGATCGCCTGCCACCGCAAAAATACGACAGTGCTGGCCACGGAGATCAGCGCGCCCGCCGCCGCCGTCGCGCGGGCAAATATGGATCGGCTCAAGCTGGCCGACCGCGTGACGGTTTTGGAGGGCGATTTGTTCGAGCCATTGTCGCGGACGGTGGATGCCCGGCCCTTCGATGTCATCGTTTCCAACCCGCCATACATTCCGACCGCGCAGATCGCGTCGCTGGATCGAAGCGTGAAGGACTACGAGCCGACGGAGGCGCTGGATGGCGGCGCCGATGGGCTGGATTTTCATCGGCGCATTCTGGCCGAAGCGCCGGCGCGCCTCATGCCGGGCGGGCGCGTGTTCCTGGAAATCGCCTTCGACCAGGGCGAGGCGGCGGCGCTGCTTGCCGGCGGGCAGCCGGAGTTGGAGGAGGTGCTGTTGCTCAAGGATGCGGGAGGGCGGGAGAGGGTTTTGATGGCAAGGCGGAAGTAAATGCTTCGACAGCGGATGCGCAGGTGAATATAATGCGTATCGAAGCAAGAAAAGGTGTATCAATGGCTAAACAAAGCTTGGCGGCAGCTCCAGGGGCAATCACTCGTCTACCGGCGCGAGATGAACTTTTTACGGCTCTGCATCGCATCGCGGTCGTCACGAAGGCTCCGCTGGACGTTAAACGATACGTCGATACATACGCCGCCCTCGGAGATGCGGTACTCGAAGCATGTCGCGCCGCGAGGGTTCAATTTCCGTTACCGACGGAGTTGGCGCTGCAGGTGTACCGCGATTCTGATAGCAACGACACGCAGCTTGTGCTCTTCGTGCGCGCCGATGAATACACTCGCGAGTTTCTGGATCGTGTGGAGGCACTGGCAACCACGCAAAACCTGACGCCCGATTTGCACCAGGGGCGGGTCGATATCCTCACGGACTTCCGCTTGCCTGGGGGGGACTAATGCCCTTTGAGTGGGCTCAGTTCCTTGCCGTGGCAAGACTGCTGTCTCGTCCGCCCTCGGCGGGCGAATTCACACGAGAAGCCGGCTTGAGGAGCGCGGTGGGTCGCGCCTATTACGCCGCCTTTGGACATGCTCGCACTTTCGCTGAATCAGAAGGGTTTATTTCGCTGGAAACTTCCGAAGATCACGGGCTTCTGCGATTACATTTCGAACGGACGCGGCGCGATGACATCGCCAGACTTCTCGGTGATCTGCGTAAATGGCGGAATGAAGCGGATTATCGGGGATCTGTCCCCAACCTCGAGATGCTGGCCCGCGAGTCAATTGCCAGGGCAGATCGCATCGTGCGACGACTTACAGAGGTATGAAGGGGAATAATGAATCACAGCCTCATGAATATTGACTCAAAAAATCGTCCCCCCACGCCCCCCACCCGCCGGACCTTATTGCGCCTTGCCGCGGCCGGCGGAACGCTGGCGTTGCTGCCGGGGTGCGATCGGCATAAATCCGAGGGTGCGGGCTCTGGCGCGCCGGCGTCATCGGGCTCCGCCGCCCCCTCCGCTGCTTCGGCACGGGCCGGCCCGCCGACTATTACGCGGGCGCTGGTGAAATTTCCGGAGAAGACCGAGCTGTACATGCTGACCGATCGCCCGCCGCAGCTTGAGACGCCGATGAAATATTTCGCCAACGAAATCACGCCCAACGAGGCGTTTTTTGTGCGCTGGCATCTGGCGGGCCTGCAAACCACGATTGACCTGGATACATTTCGGCTCAAGCTCACCGGCCATGTCGAGCAGCCATTGAGCCTTTCGATGGCTGAGCTGGTCAAGGATTTTGAGCCGGTGTCGGTGGTCGCGGTGAACCAGTGTTCGGGAAATTCGCGCAGCTATTTTGAGCCGCAAGTCGCCGGCGGGGAGTGGGGCAATGGCGCGGTGGGTAATGCCAAGTGGACGGGCGTGCGGCTCAAGGATCTTTTCGCAAAGGCTGGGGTGAAAGCCGGGGCGGTGGACGTGAGCCTGCAGGGGCTAGATCGGCCCGTGCTTCCCACCACGCCGGAGTTTGTCAAATCGTTGTCGTATGAGCACGCCAATGATGGCGAAGTGATCGTCGCCTACGCGATGAACGATGCGCCGATGCCGATCCTCAATGGCCATCCCCTGCGCCTGATCGTGCCCGGCTGGTTCGCCACGTATTGGGTGAAATCGCTGACGGATATCAAGGTATTGCCAGAAAAATTCAAGGGCTTCTGGATGGACACGGCATACCGCGTTCCCGACAACCCACGCTCCAACGAAGCGCCCAACAATCTGGCGAAGAAAACAGTTCCGATCAGCAAGATGTGCGTGCGCTCACTGTTCGCCAGGCCCCAGGCGGGCGAGCAGGTGAAGGCGGGGCAGGCGTATGAAGTGCGGGGCATGGCGTTCGACGAAGGGCACGGCATCAAGAAGGTTGACGTGTCATCCGACGGCGGCAAGACCTGGGCGGCTGCCGCGCTCGGGCGTGATTTGGGCAAGTACTCCTTCCACAAATGGACGTACCGCTGGAACCCCTCCGGCGCCGGGCCGGCGCGGCTCATGGCCCGCGCCACCAACAACGCCGGCGACACCCAACCCGCCAAGCCCAAATGGAACCGCAGCGGCTACGCCCGCAACGTGATCGAAGCGATTGACGTGACGGTGGTTTGATGAATCCCCGTCCCAATTTCGCATCGCTTGAGGAGGAGATACGACCATGAAACGAACCCTAACGTTCGCCGCCGGCGCGCTGCTCGCGGCCGTCATGTTCGGCGACGGCCCGTCGGCGGCCCAGCCGCAAACAGCGCCGGCCGTCGCGGCTTCCAGGGCCATTGCGACGACGGGTGTTCGGTCAATCGATTTGCCTCAGATCGACACGCCGATGCCGGCCGGGCCGAACCAATTTGCCTTCACCGCCAACTGCACCCTCTGCCATACGCCAAGGTACGTGCTGATGCAGCCGGCTTTTTCCCGCAAAACCTGGGAGGCCGAGGTGCTGAAGATGAAAAAGGCCTACGGTGCGCCGCTGACGGATACGCAGGTTGAGCCGATTGTCAGCTATCTGGTTTCTGTTCATGGGAATGGGAAATAGGGGCATTCCCGGAAATGGTCGCCACCCCCAGTGCCGCGAAGAGCGCCTTGGCCTTCAGGAGGGTTTCCTCATACTCATCAGCGGGCACCGAGTCGGCGACGATGCCGCCGCCCACGGGGATGTGAATCGTTGCATCTTCCACAATCATCGTGCGGATGGCGACATTAAACTCCATGTGCCCATCGACCGAAAGATAGCCGATCGCGCCGCAGTAAGGCCCTCGGCAGCCGGGCTCCAGTTCGTCGATGATCTGCATGGCGCGGATCTTGGGGGCGCCGGTGATCGATCCCCCCGGGAAGGTGGCGCGGAGGAGATCGACGAAGGAGACGTCGTCCCGCAATATTCCTTCAATGGTGGCCGCGCCGTGATAGACGGTGGGATGCGCCTCAATGATGCGCGGCTCAGTGACCTTCACGCTGCCGATCCGGCAGACGCGGCCCAGGTCATTGCGCTCCAGGTCCACGATCATGTGCAGCTCCGCCTGGTCCTTGGCGCTGTCGCGCAGGGCCATGTCCATACCCGGCCCGCGCGGGCGGGTGCCCTTGATCGGGCGGGTGATCACCCGGCGGGCTTTTGAATCGCGCTCCGGCGTAACCCGCAGGAACAGCTCGGGCGAATTGCAAATCAACGCCCGATTCGGGAATTGAAGGAACGCGCCAAACCACGCCGGGCTTTGTTGCCGGAGACGGCGGTAAATCTCGCGCGGATCCTGGGCCAGGCCGGTGGTGAAACGCTGCGAGAGATTCACCTGAAAAACATCGCCGGCTCGGATGTATTCAATGGCGCGGGCGACGGCGGCCTCGTAGTCTTCGCGCGTGAAGTTGGATCGAAGCGGCAGGGGGTCCGCGACTGCCGGGCCGGCAAAGAGCAGGGGATGAGCTCCGGGATTCTCGCAGCGGATCGACAGGAATTGATCTGGATGTGAGGAGCCCCGGACGGCGACCTCGTTACAAAAAACGAATTCGAACAGCGGACGTGAGTCGGACGCTTTGCGCGATGGCAAATGCTCGAACAGCCGGCCCAATTCGTAACTCAAGTAGCCGACCCATCCGCCCTTGAAGGGCGGCCCATCCACCGGCGCCTGCGAACAGAGGCTGGTCATCCACACTAATGCGTCCAGCGGATTGGCCCATTCCTGGAGCGGGCAATCGGGATCATCAAGGGGCGCGGGATGGCCGGTCGAACTGGGTGCAAATTCGCGTGCAGGCTTATTCGGTGGTTGTCGCGCTTTCCCCTCTCCCGGCACGCCGGGGGAAGCGAGCGGAATTGGCGGCTGCCCGCGAGCGGGTAGGGTGGGGGTCCACGCGGTTGAGCCTATCGGCGCCGACCCCCACCCCGGCCCTCCCCCGGAGTACCGGGAGAGGGAGAACAGCCTTGCCGGCTCAACAGAAACCCGGCGAAGTCGGGGCGGCATCTTCATCGGCCCAGACGCGGGGCCCGGCAATGCCGTCGGCTGATGAAACAGACGTGCGGGTCCCGTCGGTCCCTCACAGCGAAGGTATAACCGCGCTGCGCCAAACCGATAAGACCAACGGCTCCAGGGGCCGGCGGGGCCGCCGCTGTCCAGGCAATTGCCGCTGACGGAATTCCAGTCGGCGGGCGGAGGACAGGCATGGATCGAAATCATGGGGCGATTGTACGCGCGGCGAGCGCGGGCTTGCATAACAGCAGAACCCTGGGCGCGACAAGCGCCCAAGGTTCTCGGTTTGGCCTGAAAAGAAGATCAACGGCGTACCGTCGATCCGTGCGGAATACCGCACGACATGTGCGGGCCGCCCATGCCACTTAAAACGGCCCGCATTCGCGGGCTCCGACTCACTTACCGGATAAACAACATTTCCCGATACGTCGGCAGTGGCCACAGGTCGTCGCTGACGATGGTTTCGAGCTTGTCGCCGCTCTTGCGGAGCTCGGCCATCGCGGTCACGACGTGATCGCGCATGTGCTTGGCGTGGTTGTAGGCGTCGCCGTCGGAATGATGGCTCAGCGACTTTTCCAGCGCGGTGATCGAGCGCGTGAAGTCGTTGATGGTGCTGACCAGTGTGCCGAACATTTCAAGGCCGGCCGGGGATGAGGCGCCCGCAGCCTTGGCGGCGGCAATCGATTCGCCGACTTCCCGTTGATATCGCAATGCCGCCGGGAGGATCATCGTCTTGGCGATATTCAGAGCCGTCTGCCCTTCGATATCGATCGTCTTGGTATAGTTCTCGGCGAGGATCACATGGCGGCTCTGAAGCTCGCGCTCGGTGTACACCTTGTACTTGGTGAGCAGGTCGATTGTTTCCTTCTTGATGACCGCCGGGAGGGAATCGACGGTGTTCTTGAAGTTGGGAAGCCCGCGTTTCTCGGCCTCCTTGTGCCATTCGTCGGCGTAGTTGTTGCCGTTGAAGACGACCTTCTTGTGTTCCTTGATGATGCCGGGAAGAAGATCCTGTATGGCCTTGGTGAGATCCTTGCCGCCCGCGACGGCTTTCTCCAGGTTCGTCGCGATGTAATCCAACGACTCGGCCACGATGGTGTTGAGAATGGTATTCGCGCCGGCAATGTTGGCCGACGATCCGACCGCGCGAAATTCAAATTTATTGCCGGTGAAGGCGAACGGGCTGGTGCGGTTGCGGTCGCCGGCTTCCTTGGGCAGCTTGGGCAATACGCTCACGCCGGTCTCGAACAAGCCGCCTTGCTTGCTGCTCTTGGCGCCGCCTTTTTCGATCTGCTCGATGATGTCGTTGAGCTGATCGCCCAGGAAGATCGAGATGATGGCCGGCGGGGCTTCGTTGGCGCCCAGGCGATGATCGTTTGCCGCCGATGCAATCGAAAGGCGCAGGATGTCGCTGTACTTGTGCACCGCGCGAATGACGGCGGCGGTGAAGACCAAAAACTGCGCGTTCTCGTGCGGCGTGTCGCCGGGATTGAGCAGATTCTCGCCGCCGTCGGTGGACATCGACCAGTTGTTATGCTTGCCCGAACCGTTGATGCCGGCGAAGGGCTTTTCATGCAGCAGGCAGGCCAGCCCGTACTTGTCGGCCACGCCACGCAGGGTCTGCATGATCAGGTTCTGGTGATCGGTGGCGAGGTTTGAGTTCTCGAAGATGGGGGCGATTTCGTATTGGCTGGGGGCCACTTCGTTGTGCCGCGTTTTCACCGGCACGCCCAGCTTCGACAACTCCATCTCGACCTCCGACATGCACGCGAGCACGCGCTCGGGGATGATGCCGAAGTATTGGTCTTCCAGTTCCTGCCCCTTGGGCGGCTTAGCGCCAAAAAGCGTGCGGCCGGTGTTGATCAGATCGGGGCGCGCGAAGTAGAAGCTCTTGTCGATCAGGAAGTATTCCTGCTCGGAGCCGACGGTGGTGAAGACCTTGTGAATGTCGTTTTTGCCGAACAACTTGAGCACCCGGATGGCTTGCGTGCTGAGGGCTTCCATGGAGCGCAGGAGGGGGGTTTTCTTGTCGAGGGCCTCGCCGGTCCAACTGAGAAACGCGGTGGGGATGACAAGGGTTGAGCCATTGGGATGTTCGAGGAGGTACGCCGGGCTGGTCGGGTCCCAGGCGGTGTAGCCGCGGGCCTCGAAGGTGGCGCGGAGTCCGCCGGAGGGGAAGCTGGAGGCGTCGGGTTCGCCCTTGATGAGTTCACGGCCGCTGAATTCGGTCAGGGCGCCGCCATCGTCCGTGGGCGACAGGAAGCTGTCGTGCTTCTCGGCGGTGGCGCCGGTCATCGGTTGAAAAATGTGCGTGAAGTGCGTCGCGCCTTTTTCCATCGCCCAGTCCTTCATCGCGGTGGCGACGGCGTCGGCGACCGTCGCGTCCAGCGGCGCGCCCTGCTTGATCGTCTTCTGCAACGCCTTGAAGATCGGCTTGGGAAGCCGGGCGCGCTGCTGCGCCTCGTTGAACACGTTGACGCCGAACAGGTCGGCCACGTGCGTCTTCATGAAATCAATGCGATGCAGATTATGCTTGGCAGTGGCAATCGAGTTAAGCGCCACCTGGCGAACGGTAGACATGAACGACTCCTTGAATGTTGAGAAAGTCTTTCCCGAAGAAAACCCATCGCCATCCATCGCAGGGCGATTCTGAAGCGCGGGTCGGCATGTTCATCCAAGCCGACGGGGAAGTCAAGACTATGATGGATGTCCTCCCGAACCGATTCGAATCCGCTCGGCGGGGCAGGAATGCCCCGCACTCGCGGATTCGGGCAGACAGGAATGTCTGCCCCACCAAACCCTGTCCATCGACGTTTACGCTTCCCCGAAAAATTGTGGACACCCCCAAGCCTCGGCCCGCGCAAGGCATACGCAATGCAAATGGCGTGCAAATGGCAATCTGATGCCTGCCCGTGAGATTGCCCAAAAAATCGTGCGCGCGAAAGAAGCACCGACGGCGCATGATCGCCGCTGGTGCTTATTTGTTAAGCGATTGACTTGTGGGGAAACGGCCTTCGTTAGTCGGTCAGTTTCGTGGGCAGGTTGTGCATTTTCCCGTCGCAATAGACCTCGACGGTTTCCAGGGGGTTCTTGCCGCCGTTGGTTCGGAAGTGGTTGCCGTTGGCGTCGTAAAGCATCTTGAAGTTGATAGTCTTTACGCGCGCCTTTCCCTTTTCGATGATGGGAAGCCAGCAGACGTAATCGTGATTGACCCAGACCTCCACGTCCTTCCAGTCCTGGTCGGAGGCGTTGAGGATTTGGATGCGTCCAGACATCAGATTGTAGTCGGCAAGGCCCTGCGCCTCGGGCCCGCGCGGCGCGTTGGATTTGTAGGGATGCCGGCGGGCGGCGTCGGCCGCGAACTGCGCGCTCTTGCGATTCAGGCTCTTGTCGGAGTTTGGAAACAGCGACGGGCGCTGGGCACATCCAGCGAGAACACCAAGGCCCAGCAGCCCGGCAATCAAAATTGCATGCTTCATATCGATCCTCTTAAACGTGCGGCATCCACGCGAACCCTCGTTCGCTGTAACGATAGGGGTGTTATCGGACGAGAAGGGAGGGTTGCGTGAGCCGTGAGGTACTTTGCTCTGCGGGCATTTCCCCAAATGAGGCTGAAAATCCGAAATCCGAAGCACGAAATCCGAAACAAATCCAAAAGCAAAAAACGAAAAATTCAAAAAACCGCGTCCACCATCTCTTTGTTTCGGATTTTCTTCATTTGAATTTTGAAATTGTTTCGGATTTCGTGCTTCGGAGTTCGGATTTTCCTTCCCTCCCCGGCTCCGTGGTGAATCCTGTTTTAGCAGTCCGTCGGCGCCCCATTGGAGAAATCCTCGGGCCGTCGAAAATCGCGGGTTCCCCGGCGAACCTTGAGCACCTCGAAGTCGATCTCGCTGTTGATCTCCGCGCCGATCAGCAACACCAGGGCGTCGATATAGAAAAACAGGAGCAATATGGCGACCCCGCCAACAGTGCCGTAGGTTCGGCTGTAGCCCTTGGCGCCGATTCGATCGACATAAAGCCGAAACAGTAGTCCAAGCACCACCCACACCACCACCACGAACACCGCGCCGGGCGTAATCGGCGAGAAATGCTGGCGCACCGCCGGCCCCTTGTGATAAATCACCATCAGGATCATCAGCATCAGCACCAGCGATGCCGACCAACGGCTCAGGTCAAACAGAATCATCTGCCAGGACCATCGGGTCGTGTTGCCGGGGCCCAGGATCCAATCACGGAACAACGTCATGACCGGCAGCAGCCCGATCACCGTCAACAGCATGATCGCGATAATCACCGTCAGCAGAATCGCCAGCGGACGTTGCAGGTAGAGCGGCCGGCCCTTCTCCAGCTCATAGCAGCGGTCCAGCGCGGACATGGTCATGGCGGTACCCCCGCTTGCCGCCCACAGGGCAACGACCAACCCCAGATACATCAACGGCCCCCGGCGCTGATGCGCGAGACTGTCCACCGCCTTGGGCACGTTGTCCCATACGGTTTTGGAAGCTGCCGTCGGCATCACATGCCCAACCATCTCCGGCAGCCGCACCTGCGCCCGCTCCTTGGTCGCTTGCGGCAGATAGGGGATCAACGCCAGCAGGAACAGCAGAAACGGGAAAATCGCAAACAGCCAGGAATAGGCCAGCGCGGACGCCCAGACAAACAAATTGTCTTTGGCGACTTCCTCCCAGACCCGCCGGGAAAACGCAAAAACGCCGACCGACTTCAACACGCGGGAAACTTCACGGAGCCGAGCCATTGGACCGAATGGTAGGGGAGCCGGAAAAAACGGCAATGGAGCCGATACAAAAAGCGCGCTCCGTCAGTGGTTTACGATGCGTTGGATTTGCCGTGGAAGATAGACCGCTAACGTATCACGGGCGTCTCGCCCGTGCGAATGGCGGAGGAGTAGAGGAAATACGATATTGCGAATCCAAAAGCAAATTTCATGTTGCTATGTCGTTTGACCATAACCGGCCGCCGGCGTGGTCACTTCAGTGACCATGCCAAACCGCTCCAGCTACGTGAAAAACGCTGTAGCCCGGATTATTTACCACGAAGGCACGAAGGCACTCAGCGTGGCCTCGCTGCGCTTCGGCCACAACCAAATGTAGGAATACAAAGGCGCTGGCCTTTTCGATAAAGTGAGTTTGGATAAAAAACCACTCACCG
>Ga0075522_10000863_pt1 | contig 22547 bp, 20 predicted proteins | sample NGEPerA_FD_74796 | JGI IMG/M metagenome (GOLD analysis project Ga0075522, IMG submission 74796) | Arctic peat soil microbial communities from the Barrow Environmental Observatory site, Barrow, Alaska, USA - NGEE PermafrostL2-A | ecosystem: Environmental > Terrestrial > Soil > Wetlands > Peat ...
CCCGGGTACCAGCGGCATGGCAGGAGGGATCACAGCGGCGGGGGTGGCCGTGGGCGCCTTCGTGTCACCCAATGCCTGCGCGGATGTTCCCGCGCCGCAAGAGCAAACCGTCCTGCCGAGCATCGAAATCATCGGTACTGCCATTCCTGCTGAAAAGGACATTGCCCAGTCGATCGACACAGTCGATAAAAAGGAACTCGCCGAGCAAAATCTCACCCTGGTCCAGGATGCATTGCGCAATGTACCCGGCGTCACCCTGAACGCGGGCGAAGGCGGCTCACACGGCGATTCGGTAAACCTGCGGGGACTAACCATACCCGACAGTTTTTTTCTCGACGGTGTGCGCGACATCGGCCAGTACCAGCGCGACACCTTTAACTCAGATGCGATTTCCGTGCTGCTGGGACCTGCCTCGGCCCTGTTCGGCCGCGGATCCACCTCCGGCGTGATCAACTCCATCAGTAAGCAACCGATGCTGACACCGCTGGCGGTGCTCAGCGTCTCGGCGGGCCAGGCCGATTTCTGGCGCGGCACGGCCGATTTGAACATGCCTCTCGGCGACACCACGGCGGCCCGACTTACCGTGATGGATCAACACAATCGCGTTGCCGAGCGCGACCTGGTCACCTACGATCGCTATGGCGTTGCCCCGACTGTCGCGTTCGGCATCGATACGCCGACTCGCCTGACGGTGAGCTATTTCAAGCAAGTGGAAAACAATCTTCCCGACTACGGCATTGCGTTCATCGACGGCGCCCCTGCGCATGTCGACCGCAACAACTACTACGGTCTGGTGAATTACGATCGCACGCGCACCAACACCAGCATAGGCACTATTCGGTTCGAGCATGATTTTGCCGACGACCTCACCGTCAGCGATAGCCTGCGCTACGCCACCTACGGCTTTGAATACCTGGTCACCGGGTCCTTCCTCGGCAATGATTTCGTGGATCCGCCGCCGCCCGGTACGCCGCTGGCCGACATCAGCATCTCCCGCGACCAGCCCAGCAGCGGTGGTGACATCAACATGGTGATCAATCGCGTCGATGTCACCAGGAAATTCGAGCTGGGCGGGTTGAGGAATACGCTCACCGGCGGGCTTGAGGTCAGCAAGGAAGAGTCCAACGTTACCCGCTTCCAGAACGGATTGGACGATATCGCCGCGACGCCCATTCTGGCGCCCAATCCCTTCAATACGCCGCCAACGCCGCTGGTGGTCTATTCCGTCCCGCAGGGTCGGGGCAACGATGTGAGCGTGTACGGAGCCGACAACATCGCACTGGGCCCGAAGTGGGACGTGGACGTCGCACTACGCTGGGATCATTTTTACTCGACTTTCAGGGAGCCCTTTACCGCAACCGGCTTTACCCGCACCGATACATTCGTCAGTCCACGCCTCGCCATCATCTTCAAGCCGGACGACTCTCAGAGCTATTACCTTTCCTACGGCACTTCCTACAACCCGGTGATCGAATACCTGATCGTCGCGCCTTCGGACGAGAGTCTCTCGCCGGAGAAAAACAGCAATGTCGAGCTGGGCGCGAAGGTTCGGGTTCTCGATGGCGCGGCCACCATTGCCGGTGCCGTGTTCGACACCAAGGTAACCAACGCACGCATTTCTGACCCTGACGATCCGACCGTGCAGCAAGCCCCGTTTGATCAGCGGGTGAGGGGTCTTGAGATCGGCATGGATGGCTACCTCACTGAAATCTGGGAGTTCAATGCCAACTATACCCATCTCAACGATAAAATCACTGCCACCAGTGATCCGCTGTCGATGGATAAATCTGCACCTAACACTCCGCACGATGCGTTCAGTATCTGGAGTACTTTGGAGCCCACGTCGGCTTTCTCGATCGGCGGCGGCGCAACTGCTGTCAGTCATCGTTACGCGGACACCGAGAATACCGCCGGGGTACCGGGCTACGTGGTCTTCAATGCCATGACGTCCTACCAGTTCAATGACCATCTGAAGCTGCAGCTGAACCTCAACAATGTGGCCAATAAGCTGTACTTCACGAGTATCTACTACGTTGGCGTAGCCGAAAATCATGCGCTGCCCAGTGCCGGCCGCACGCTCATCGGCAACGTGAGCTATCAGTTTTAGGAGTTCGCGATCATGTCTGCGGACTCGATCTCGATTACTGGGCTCCTGTCGCATTGGAGTGCGCCGCGTCTGCGTGAGATCTTCGGACAGGATCCGGCCAGCGCCGCGGATTGGGTCAGCGTACTGGCGCGGGAAGCTCTGCCGCAGGCGCAGTTGTGCTACGGCCGCATGCTGCTGGACGGTACGGCAGTCCCCAAGGACGAAGCGGCAGCTTTGAAATGGTTTCGACGGGCGGCGGATGGCGATGATATGGACGCCGTCAACATGGTGGGACGCTGTCTCGATAATGGCTGGGGCAGCGCCGAGGATCCCGCTGCGGCAGCGGAACAGTATCGGCGAGCCGCCGCTGCCGGACATGCCTGGGCGCAATACAACCTCGGCCATCTCTACCTGGACGGACGAGGCGTCGGTCGCGACTTGGGTCAGGCCTACGGGTATTACCTTCGTGCAGCCGGGCAGCGGCACGCACGCGCCATGAATTTAGCTGGCCGCTGCTGCGAGCACGGCTGGGGTACGCCCAGCGACCCGGCGGCTGCGGCTGCCTGGTACCAGCGTTCGGCCGAGGCAGGCTACTTCCGCGGTCAATACAACTGGGCAACCGTATTGCTCGAACAGCAGCGTTTCGAAGAAGCGGCTATGTGGTTCGAGCGCGCGGCCGCCGGCGGACCGGCAAGCATGCGTGCCGTGGTCGCCGCCGCGGTTGAGCGTGCCGGCGCGGCGTTGTGCACGGCGAGCAGGCTTTCGGAGCATTGATTCGGCATGGTCCTGCACATACCCAGGGTATTGAGTGACGAGCAACTCGCCGGCGTGCGCGCGGCTCTGGAGGGGCAGAGCGCCCCGTGGGTGGACGGCCGCGTCACCGCAGGACACCAGGGTGCGCTGGTCAAGAGAAATCAGCAGCTCGACGAGGCCAGCCCGCTGGCGCGCGAATTAGGTCTGCTGGTACTCACCGAGCTTGAGAGGAATGCGCTGTTCGTCAGCACCGTGCTGCCCTATCGGGTGTATCCGCCGATGTTCAATCGCTATGGCGACGGCATGGAATTCGGCATGCACGTGGACGGCGCAATCCGGATGATTCGCGCCAGCGGGCAGCAAATCCGAACGGACCTGTCGGCAACATTATTGCTCGCGCCGCCCGAGTCCTATGACGGCGGCGAACTCATCGTCGACAGCGATTTCGGCAGCCAGAGCGTCAAGCTTGCCGCGGGCGACATGGCCGTCTATCCGGCCTCATCGCGGCACCGCGTCACGGCCGTAACCCGCGGTCCGCGTCTCGCCTGTGTTTTCTGGGTACAAAGCCTGATCCGCGATGAGTCCAAGCGGGCGCAACTGTTCGAACTCGATCGCACAATCCAGCAGCTCACTCAAAGCGGCGCCAATCCGGACTCGCTGGTGCGGCTGGCCGCTCATTACCATAGCCTGCTGCGACTGTGGGCGGAGATCTGACCTCACGCCAGGCCAAAGACGCTGAACAATCCACGCGCGTCCGCCCACCGATGATCCACCCGCCAGTCGTGGGCTTCCGCCAGCGCGGTGAAGCCCGGCACATCATACTTTCTGGAACTCTCCGTGTGGATCGTCTCACCGGCCTGGAAATGGAAGCTGCGGCCCGAGACGGTGATGGTTTGCGCGGTCAGACTCACCAGGTGCATCTCGACCGCTGACTCCGCTTCGTTCCAGCGTGCGCTGTGCCGGAACCGGTCGAGCACGAATTTGCCGTCGAGTTCGCGGTTCACCCGTGCCAGCAGATTGAGATTGAATTGTGCAGTGACGCCGGCACGGTCGTCGTAGGCGGCGATGAGAATCCCGAGATTCTTCTTCATATCGACGCCGATGATGGCGCGACCCTCAGCGCTCACCTGCCGGCGCAGGCGCAGCAGAAAGGCGGCGATTTCCGCAGCATTCAGGTTGCCAATGGTCGAGCCCGGAAAGAAGGCCAGTCGGTGCCTTTCAGGTATCCACGCCGGCAGCGCGAATGCGGCGGTAAAATCCGCGACGATCGGCCTGGTGGGAACGCCAGGAAAGGTGCGACGCACACGCGCCACGGTCTGATCGAGGAAATCACCGGCGATGTCGATAGGAACGTAGAAGCGCGGGGCATGCAGGGCTCCGAGCAGTATCTCGGTCTTGATTCCGGCGCCGGCGCCATATTCCAATACCACGGCATGTTCGCCACAGAAGCTGGCGATTTCCGGTGCGTTCCTGCTCAGGATCGCCGTTTCCGTGCGCGTTGGATAGTATTCGTCGAGCCTGGTGATCGCTTCGAACAGTTCGCAGCCGCGATCATCGTACAGCCAGCGGCTCGGCAGGGTCTTGGGGAATTGCGCCAGGCCAAGCAGAACATCCTCGCGAAAGGCCTCCAGTTGCTGGTCCCGGATGTTGTTGACTGCCAGCATTCAGGCATCCTCCGCCAACCGAACACCGGAAAACTGCCAGCGCGTTGCGGGCGGGAAGAAGTTACGGTAGCTCGCCCTGATGTGACCGACGGGAGTCACGCACGAGCCGCCGCGCAGCACGAACTGACCGCACATGAATTTGCCGTTGTACTCGCCTACCGCGCCCGGGACAGGGCGGAAGCGCGGATAAGGCAGGAACGCCGATCGTGTCCATTCCCATACGTCGCCAAACATCTGGCGCAGGCCTTCGCTCGATGGCGCTGCCGGCTTCGGTCGCAGGCGGCCGGAATCGGCGAAATTTCCGCTCTGCGAGGCGCACTGCGCCGCGTGTTCCCATTCAAATTCAGTGGGCAGGCGTCGCCCGGTCCAGGTAGCAAAAGCATCGGCCTCGAAATAGCTTACATGCGTCACAGGCGCCGCCAGATCGATGGGTTGCGCGCCGCGCAGCGACATCGTCCAGATCACCTCGGCACGCTGTTCCCAATACAGCGGCATCGACCAGTCTTCGCTGCACACCGCAGCCCAGCCCTGGGAAAGCCAAAGCAATGGATCGCGATAACCACCATCGGCTATGAATTCCAGCCATTCCTGGTTGGTGACTGCCCTGTCCGCTAGCAGGAATGGCTCCACGAATACGCGATGGCGCGGGCCCTCGCTGTCGAATGCGAAACCGTTGCCCTCATGGCCGATCCTGATGAGGCCGCCTTCGAAGGCTTGGTATCCGGGCGGGCTCGACGAACTCTCCTGCACCGGCAGCGGGCTGGGGGCTTTATAGGCCGGCCGCAACGGGTTCTGTGCAAACAGGTGCAGGATGTCGGTAAGCAGCAGCTCCTGATGTTGCTGCTCATGATGGCAGCCCAGCTCGAGCAATTCCGCCACGTTCGCCGCCGGTTGTCCGCCAAGAAGTTTTTCGACGGCCGCATCGACCCACTCGCGATAAGCGTAGATCGTTGCCAGCGTGGGACGAGTGAGTATGCCGCGCCTGGGCCGCGGCTGACGAGCACCGATCACCTCGTAATAGGAGTTGAACAGGAAATTGAAATTCTGGTCGAATACCCGGTAGCCCGGGAGATGAGGTGCCAGCACCATGGTTTCGAAGAACCAGGTCGTATGAGCCAGATGCCACTTAGCCGGACTCGCATCCGGCATGGACTGGGCGGTGGCGTCTGCGTCGGAAAGCGGCACCCCGAGCCGCAGGCTCGTCTGCCGGACCGTGCGATAGAATAGCGTCAGTTCGTCCAGCTCCAATGCGGAGCGAAACAGGTGTGCGGCTTCCATCACTGTGCTCGTCCTAGATTGCTGCAGACTCTTTCGTTCGTTTCGCGGCCAGCTGGCGGTCCTTAATTGGCGATTTTTACCTGGTCGGGTGGCCTCTCCGGTGGAGCGCCCCCACTTGTACTCGCTCTGCCCGACTTCGGCGTATCACCGGAAGTTGCCTTTCACTGTAGGCGTGCGCTTGCTAAGTCGTGATGCCGATGGTAGCGGAATCCGGCGGCGCGCGAGTGGTTACTACCGCGCCAGGTCGCCCAAGACATTGGTCTGACACGGGAAAGCAGCCCTCGCGGGCCGGGCGTGGGCAGAAATCAATACCGGGTCAGGGCTGTAACGTGATCGCCATGGATAGGGCGGTTTCGGCGCCGGGCGGCACCACAAAGACACCCGGCTTGCCCCTGAAGTCGCCGGTGTATCCCTGGGGATCAGCCACGCCATGCCACGGCTCAATGCAGATGAAATTGGCCTGTGGCTTGGTCCAAATACCAAGAAATGGCGTGTCGGGAAAGCTCACCTGGATTCGCGGGCCATCAGGGGCGCCGTAAACCACGCGACGGCTACGGCACTGGTCAAAGATGACGACGTCGTTCAGAAACAGCGAATCCGCGAGCGCCAGATGGCGCCTCTCAATTGGTGTTGGATGACGTTCGGGCGTCAGCAGCCCATTTGCGTCGAGGCCTCTGACGGGCGATGGTTCGTCGGTCGCGAACTCGATGAAATGCGATGACCGTGGGCACCCGAACGGCAGCGGCCACCGAAGCGCCGGGTGATACCCGAAACTTGCAGGCATGTCCTGGTCGCCCAGGTTTCGGACCAGACTGGTCAGCGACAGCGTCGCCCCATTTAGCGCAAATTGCACGTCCAATTCAAAGGGAAATGGATAAAGCTGCAGGCTCGCATCATCGGCTTGCAATCTGAAGATGGCACTGTTTGCGCTCAGATGCACAATCTGGAAAGCGCGCTCGCGCGCGAAGCCATGCCTGGGCAGTCGATAAGACTTCGACCCGAGGCGATAGACGCCGCCGGCCAGCGCGCCGACGATGGGAAACAGCAGCGGTGCGCGCCCCGCCCAAATGGACGGATCGCCGTTCCACAGCAGATCGCGCTCCATGCGATCTTTGAGCACCGATAATTGTGCGCCGAGCGGATCGATCTGAGCTGTGAGTTCGCTGGAACTCAGGGATACCCACTGGCCATGTTGGTCCGGCACGTTCAAGCGCTCCGAGGCGAGCTAGCCCTCTCAGTCCTATCAAATCTGCCGGCGTAGTTGCTGTCAACTCACGTTCCGGCTGTTGCAAGTGTTGCTGTGGGCGCGCGGCACCAGCATTACTTTTCGAAGTGACAGGGAGCCGCACACGTGTGCATAATCCGAGTTGCTCAGGAGCGAGAACCCACATGTTGAATTCCCTGCTTGTTGCCAATCGCGGCGAAATTGCGCTCAGGATTTTCCGTACCGCACGCCGACTCGGCGTGCGCACTGTAGCGGTTTATTCCGAAGCCGATAGAGGTGCGCGGCACGTCGCCGATGCCGATGAAGCGATCTGTATCGGCCCGGAACCGCCGCACCAAAGCTATCTCAATGTTCAGAGCATTCTGAATGCCGCCCGAGTCAGCCGGGTAGCCGCAGTTCATCCCGGCTACGGGTTCCTGTCGGAGAACTCGCAATTTGCGCAGGCATGCCTGGATGCCGGGTTCGTTTTCGTGGGGCCGACGCCGGCGATCATTGCCTCCATGGGCTCGAAGCTTACGGCCAAGGCGCGCATGCGTGCCGCGGGAGTGCCGACGCTTCCCGGCTATGAAGGGCTGCGCCAGGATATCGATCACTTGCAAGCCGAGGGACTGGCCCTGGGAAGTCCGGTCATGATCAAGCCGGCGGCGGGGGGTGGCGGCAAGGGCATGCGGGTAGTGCGCACACCAGCCGAACTTCGACCCGCTCTTTCCGCAGCAAGGCGTTTTGCCGAACGTAACTATGGCGACGGCGCCCTATTGATCGAACGCTTCCTGTCGACGCCACGCCACGTCGAGGTTCAGGTATTTGGCGACACTCACGGCAACCTGGTACACGTCGGAGATCGCGATTGCTCCGTGCAGCGTCGCCACCAGAAGTTGATCGAGGAGGCGCCTGCGCCATGTCTCACACAAGACATCCGGCAACAGTTGCATGCTGCGGCACTGCGCGTGGCGCGCGAACTCTCGTACATAGGCGCCGGCACGGTGGAATTCCTGCTTGATGGCGGCAACTTCTACTTCATGGAGATGAACACCCGGCTCCAGGTCGAACACCCCGTAACCGAAGCCATCTCCGGTCTGGATCTTGTGGAATGGCAACTGCGCGTTGCCTCGGGTCAGTCTCTTCCTCTGACGCAGTCGCAAGTGCGGCTTACCGGGCATGCAATCGAAGCGCGGGTATGCGCCGAGGATCCCGAGCGCAACTTCATGCCCTGTCCGGGCAAAGTCACCGAGATGAGCTGGCCGTCCGGTGATTCAATACGGGTAGATGCCGGGGTCTACAGCGGCGATCAGGTGCCGGCAAGCTACGACTCACTCCTCGGGAAGGTAATCGCGTGGGCACCACATCGGCGCGAGGCGACAGTTCGCCTTGCGCAGGCGTTGCAGCGCACCGCCTGCGTCGGCGTTCAGACGAACGAGCAATGGTTGGGCCGCGTCCTGAGCGCACCGGATTTTCAGGCCGTTCGGCATTCCATTGCGTGGGTGGAGGGCCTCGGGGCTGCAGCCGCCGGTCAGATGAGCCCGTGATATGAGCCGCCGTCGAGCTGCAGGTTCTGACCGGAAATGAAACCGGCCTGCGCGCTGCACAGGAACGCGCAGGCATCGGCAAATTCCTCGGGCCGGCCAAATCGCTTTGCCGCCACCGAACTGGCGATCTGGCGCCGTGCCTCCTCGAGCGTGATCGACTGTTCCTGCATCATGCGTTGCGCCATGAACGCCTGCCGGGGCGTGTCGATACGCTCCGGCAAAAGATTGTTAATGGTGACATTATCGGCTGCCGCGTCGCGAGAGATGGATTTGCACGCTGCAGTCAACGCCGTGCGTGCCGCAGTAGAAAGACCCATAAGCGGGTGAGGCGACTTGACCATTGCCGAGGTTATGTTGACGATGCGTCCAAATCTTCTCGCTCGCATACCTGGTAATAACGCGCGGATCAACAGCATCGGCGCAATCATGTTGGCCTCGAATGCCGCTATCCAGGCATCCCGGTTCCAGTCATCCAGTTTCCCAGGCGGCGGTCCAGCATTGTTATTCACCAGGATGTCTGCCTCCGGACAGGCTGCCAGCAGTAGCTCGCGCCCGGCCGGCGTGGTGATGTCCGCCGTCACGCACCGGACGTCGGCGCCGGCGACGGAGCCCGCGATTTGTGCGCGAGCCTTCTCGAGGCCTTCAGAGTGCCGGGCGTTGATGATGACGCTGACTCCTTCCCGAGTCAGGGCAGTAGCGCAGGCCAGGCCGAGGCCCTGGGAGGAGGCGCAGACGATGGCCTTGCGGCCGCCGATACCAAGATCCATGCAATACCCCGCGATCCAGGATGGGCCACGCACAAAGGCCGACCGTTATGCTTCCCAGATCTATGCTTTACGGTACGCACACGTTACCATAAGAATGGCTAGCGCGCGCGGGTCGCGGTAAACCGGGGGTAGTGAGTGGCTATGGATCGCATGAAATTCTACATCGATGGCCGATGGGTCGACCCCCACACGCCGCGCTCGCTGGAGGTCATCAATCCGGCTACCGAGCAGGCCTGTGGCCAAATAAGTCTCGGCGCTGCCGTAGACGTCGATCGAGCCGTGCGGGCGGCGAAGGAAGCTTTCAGATCCTACAGCCAGACCAGCAAGGCGCAGCGAATAGCAATGCTCGAAGCCATCATCGCAGCCTATACGGATCGAGTCGACGAGATCGCCGAGACCGTGACGGCTGAGATGGGCGCGCACGCGTCGTTTGCGCGCGCTTTTCATGCCGCGGCGCCCCTCGACACGCTCTCGCGCACGATAGAACTGCTGCGGAATTACGAATTCACTCAGCAGCACGGCAGCACCTTGATCTGCCGGGAACCGATTGGTGTCTGTGGGCTCATCACGCCTTGGAACGTGCCGATGGCGTCGGTAGTGAGCAAGATGGCGCCGGCGCTGGCGGCTGGCTGCACGGTGGTAATCAAGCCGTCCGAGATCGCGCCGCTGAGCCCGATCATTTTGGCCGAAATCATGGACCGTGCCGGCGTACCGAAGGGGGTCTTCAATCTGGTCAATGGTGACGGCGCCACTGTCGGTCAGCGGCTCGCGGAACATCCGGATGTCGACATGATTTCGTTCACCGGCTCGACCAGGGCCGGGGTGCTGGTGGCCAAGGCGGCCGCGGATTCGGTCAAACGCGTGCAGCAGGAACTTGGAGGCAAATCGGCCAACATCGTTCTGCCCGACGCCGACATTGAGCGGGTCGTGCCGGCGGGACTGCAGCGTTGCTATGTGGGGGCGGGCCAGAGCTGCCAGGCCCCCACCCGCATGCTGGTCCACCGTTCCCAGCACGACCGTGCGCTCGAGCTTGCCAGGGCAGCGGCCGAGGCGTTCAAGGTCGGGGATCCGCGCGCACCGGATACCACTATGGGGCCCATGGCCAGCAAGGCGCAGTTCGACAAAGTTCAGCGACTGATTGGCGCCGGTATCGAAGACGGCGCGACCCTGGTCACCGGCGGCCTGGGCCGTCCGGCGGGGCTGGAACAAGGCTACTTCGTCAAGCCAACCGTATTTGGCAACGTCGGCCGAGCATTCGCGATTGCCCAGCAGGAGATCTTCGGGCCGGTGCTGTCCATTCTTCCTTACGACTCCGAGGACGAGGCCATATCGATCGCGAACGATACGATCTATGGTCTGGCCGGATGGGTATACGCGGCCAGCGTTGAACACGCCCGCAGCGTTGCACTGCGCCTGCGGACCGGTCGCGTCTATCTGAATGGCGCGCCTCCAGACCCAGCCGCGCCATTCGGAGGTTATAAGCACTCCGGCAATGGGCGTGAGGGTGGCGTGTTCGGTTTCGAGGAATTCCTCGAGATCAAAGCGTTGCTCGGCAATCAAGCGCCTGCGGCAGCCTGAGTTGCGATGAACGACCATTCAGTGGCACAACTCGCCGACCGCTTTTTTGCCGCAATCGAAGCGGCCGACACCGCCGCGCTGGAGGAGCTGTACGCGCGCGATGCGGTGATATGGCACAACTACGACAACGTCGAGCAACCGCGCGATGACAACATCGCAATGCTCAGCAAATTCCCGACGATGTTCAGGACGTTTCGCTATGCCGACATCCGGCGTTCCTATTTCGCAGGCGGCTTCGTGCAGCAGCATGTCTGCACGGGCTTGAAGATTGATGGCGAGGCGTTCGAGGTGCCTAACTGCATGGTCGTGCTCGTCAGCGACGGGCGGATCGTGCGGATTGATGATTATTTCGACTCAGCGCAAGACGCGCGCCCATCCGGGTATCGCTAGCAGGCCGCCATACTCTAGGTTTGGAAACGACCATCCGGCGCCCGCGTGCATGGCCGATGCGGAAGCGGCATGCGTTGACGTCAGACTCAGTTGCCGAAGCGCCGGAGCCGGTTCAAGCACGCAAATGTCCGAGGGACGGAAGTTACGCTCGCAGCGAGGTCGAGCGCGCCGGGGGCGCTACCCGGCGCGCGGATCGCTTGCCGCTCGCAGATTTTTGCGGCGCGGCGGTGGTGCCTCGCAGCAGGAACGAGGGCTCGATCGCAATGTGCGTGGCGGGCTCATCGGCGTGCGCGGCGGGCGAGAGCTGTCGCATGAGTTGCGCCGCGGCAGCTTCGGCCATGTCGCTGACCGGAAAGTGGATGGTGGTGATACCAGGACTCAACAGCGCGTACCAGGACGGATCGCCGAAGCCGACCAGTGATATGTCAGTCGGCATCGTCAGCCCAGCCGAGCGCAATGCCTTGAGCGCGCCGAAGGTCTGTGCGCTCGAGCCCAGTACCAAGGCAGTCGGAGGATCGGCCCGATGCAACAGATCCCCTACGGCCGCGCGTGCGAAATCCGCCAGCGCCGGCCCGAGCCGGCGCAGCGTCGCATCGGCCGCAACATTGAACTCCGAATGGGCTTTGAGAAACCCGGCCAGTCGCTCCGCGCCGGTACTCTTGTCGCACTCCATCCCGACATAGGCGATGCGCCGGTGCCCGAGCTTGATCAAATGCTCGGCCGCCAGATAGATACCGTGCTTGCCGTCGGTGGTAACCGCCGGGGCGGACAGCCGCGGGTGCCGGCGTGAATACTGTACCAGTGGGACGCTGTGCAACAGCGCCACGGTCTTATCCAGCATTCCGGGAGTAGGGGTAAGAATGATGCCAAGCGCACGCGCTTCCCGCAGCGCGAGCACGTGCTTGTATTCCGCAACTGGCTCGTCCTCGGATGCCGCCAGTACCATCTGCATGCCTTCCTTCAGGCAGCGCCGCGACAAAATCTGTGCCGCGGCTTCGAACAGCTCATTCTGGAACTCCGGCAGAATTAACCCTACCAGGGAACCCTTTTCCCCGCGCAGGGTGCGGGCGGCTGCGTTCGGCACGTAACCGAGCTTCTCCACCGCGCGGCGCACCCGCTGCTTGGTCTCGGCATTGGTGTAAGGATGATCACTCAGGGCACGTGAGACCGTCGAATGCGAGATCTTCAGGTATTCGGCGATCTCCTTGATCGTGACGCCGCCGGTGAGGCTCCGGCGCGGGCGGGACTTGCGCATGCTATGACGATTGTTAGGTGACTGCACCGCCGCACATGGTAACTCATTTACAGGGCGGCAGAGAAATGCCAGACTCAGCACACTGCACACGTGTGCGATCCCCGTATGAATCAAGGCAGGAGAACGGTCAATGAGTTCGTTCGAGAAAGGGCTGGAGGTACGCAAGGCCGTCTTGGGTGCCGAGTTCGTGGAGCAGGCGCTCAACTCGGCGGACGATTTCAACCGACCTCTGCAGGAATTGGTGACCGAGTATTGCTGGGGAGCCGTATGGACCCGGGAGGGTCTGTCGAGACAGACCCGCAGCATGCTGAATCTGGCGATGCTGACGGCCCTTAACCGACCGCACGAACTGAAGATGCACGTCCAGGGGGCGTTGCGTAATGGCGTCACACCGGTGCAGATCCGCGAAGTACTGCTCCAGGCAACGATCTACGCGGGGGTGCCGGCGGGCGTCGATGCGTTTCGAGTCGCTCGCGAAGTCCTGCGGGATGCGGACAAGAAAGCCTGAGCACGCAGGGGGAGCCTCATGAGCGTGCGGAGCATCCGCTGTCCCATCGCCGGCACCGTGCTGGAGCGCCATAAGAACCCCGGCGAGAGCGTGGCGGCCGGGGAGGCGGTGGTTACTCTGGAATGCATGAAGATGGAGATTCCAATCCAGACGCCGAGCGCCGGCCGGCTGGTGAGCGTCGACGTCGCCGAGGGCGAGACCGTGACCAAGGACCAGCTGGTATTCGTGCTGGAGACCTGAGCGGCAGCAAATGACCTGGCAACCGGAAATCGACGAGCTCCATAAACGCGAGCAACTCGCCCACCAGATGGGTGGCAAGGAGAAGATCCAGCGGCAGCGTGCCGGAGGCAAGCTGACGGTGCGCGAGCGCATCGATCTATTGCTCGATGACGGCAGCTTTCACGAGATTGGAGCAATTGCCGGCAAGGCGGGCTACGACGAGCAGGGCAATCTGGTTGAGTTCACGCCTGCGAATTTCGTCATGGGCCGCGGCCGTATCGATGGCCGCAACGTAGTCGTCGGTGGTGATGACTTCACGGTGCGTGGCGGCGCCATGGACGCTGCGATCAGCAGTAAACAGGTCTATGCGGAGCGAATGGCCAATGAGCTTCGCCTGCCGATCATTCGCCTGGTCGACGGTACGGGGGGTGGTGGTTCAGTAAAAATGCTGGAGACCGATGGCCGCACCTATGTGCCGTACAACCAGGGATGGGACCTGGTGGTCAGCAATCTGGCGAGCGTACCTGTGGTCGGCCTGGGACTCGGATCGGTGGCAGGACTGGGCTCGGCCCGGCTGGTGTCGACGCATTATTCGGTGATGGTACGTGGGATTTCCCAGATGTTCATTGCCGGGCCGCCGCTGGTAGCACGTACCGGCGAGAGCACCACCAAGGAGGAACTTGGAGGAAGCGAATTGTGCGCACAGGCGGGCGCTGTCGATGAGGTGGTCGATACCGAGAGCGAGGCGTTCGCAAGAACCCGGCAGTTTCTGTCCTACCTGCCGTCCAGCGTGTTCGAGCTGCCGCCGCGTGCACCGGCCACCGACGCCGTCAACAGACGGGACGATTGGCTGATTGAAGCCATTCCTCGCGATCGTCGCAAAGTCTACGACATGCGCAAGATTGTCCGTACTTTGCTCGATGCCGATTCGTTCTTCGAGTTCTCGCGCCAATACGGTTCGGCTGCCATTACCGGCCTCGGCCGACTGGACGGCTGGCCAGTGGCACTGCTGGCAAGCGATCCCTATTTCTATGGTGGCGGCTGGACTGCGGACGCGGCCATCAAGGTCACGCGATTTATCGACCTTGCCAATACCTTCCACCTGCCGGTGGTGAATCTGGTGGACGTTCCGGGATTCCTGATCGGGCGGCAGGCTGAACTGGACGGCACCATCCGCCATGGGGCGCGCGCGCTGGCGGCGTTGTATCAAGCCAGCGTGCCCTGGTGCTCGGTGCTCGTGCGGCGGGCGTTCGGGGTCGCGGGAGCGGCGCATGCGAACCATACCCGGCTCATGTATCGCTATGCCTGGCCCTCGGGAGATTGGGGTTCGCTGCCGATCGAGGGAGGCATCGAGGCCGCATATCGCGCTGAGCTGGCTGCGGCGCCAGACTCAATGGCGCTGCGCACACAGATCGAGCGGCATCTGAATCGATTTCGGTCACCGTTTCTGACCGCCGAGTCATTTCTCATAGAGGAGATCATCGATCCGCGCGATACCCGCCGATTGTTATGTGAATTTGCCAATCTCGCCGCGCCCTTGCGTACGCCCGGCACGGTGTCAACTTCGTTTCGTCCCTGATGGCTTGAGCCGATGGATAAAAGAATGTCAGACGATCATGCCGAAGCATCACTGGGCGCGCCCGGGGCGGCCTTCGAGGCGTTTCTCAAAGCCGGAGATTTCCGCTTGCAGTGTTGCCGCGCCTGCGCGCGCCAAATCTACTATCCGCGCACGCTGTGCCATCACTGCGGCTCAAAAGAACTGGAATGGCGTGCGGTTTCCGGTCGCGGTGTCGTTTACTCGACGACGATTGTGCGACAGAAGCCCGAACGCGGCGGCGACTACAACGTGGCGATCATCGAGCTGGAGGGAGGTGCCAGGCTCTTGAGTCGCGTCGAAGGTATCCCCCCGGCAGAGGTGCGCATCGATATGCCCGTGACCGCGTTCATCAGTACCACCAATCCCATACCGCTGGTGCTGTTCCGGCCGGCGCAGAAAACGGCCAGCTTATGAGCGACCACTTCATTCGTGGTGCGGCAGCCTTCGTCGGCGTCGGGTTGGCGGGCATGGGGCTCGCCCCCGGTTATACCCACCTGGACCTGATCGGCCTGGCCGTGCACGATGCGCTGAGCGACGCCGGCTATCGACTTGCAGAGGTGGACGGACTCTATACCGCCAACATGTCGAATATCCTGCCCACTTTGGCGGTCGGAGAGTACCTCGGCATCAGGCCGAAGGTTGCCGTGGGCACTAATACCGGTGGCAATTCGTTGATCGATCACGCGCTTTGGGCCGCATTAGCACTCGATGCCGGTCTTTGTAACGTCGCGCTCATCTGCTATGGCAGCAATCAACGCACCGGTAAGAGCGCGCCGCCCGACCAGCCGCCGTACGAAAGCGCCTTTCATTCGCGCGACCCTATCACCTCGTACGCGCTCGCCGCAGCGAGACACATGCATCAGTACGGGACCACGCGAGAGCAGCTCGCAGCCGTAGCCGTTGCGGCCAGGCAGTGGGCGCAGCGCAATCCCGCGGCGTTTGCGCGTGATCCTCTTACGATCGCTGATGTACTGGCGAGCCGCATGATCTGCGACCCGCTCAGTGTGCTCGATTGCTGTCTGGTCACCGACGGCGCCGGCGCCCTCGTCATGACGCGGGCCGAGCAGGCCCGCAATCGGGCTCAACCTCCGGTCTATCTGCTGGGGTGCGCCAGTGCGCAGTCCCACCGGCAAATCAGTCAGATGCCCGATCTGACGACTACAGCGGCCGCGCAGTCAGGTCCGCGTGCATTTTCGATGGCCGGCCTGGCACCTCGTGATGTTGATGTGTTGCAGCTGTACGATGCGTTTACGATCAACGTACTGCTGTTTCTCGAGGATCTAGGCTTTTGTGAGCGGGGCGCAGCGGGATCGCTGGTCGCCAGCGGGGCAATCGCTCCGGGCGGATCACTGCCGGTCAATACTAATGGCGGAGGCCTGTCCTGCGTACATCCAGGCATGTATGGGATCTTCGCGCTGATCGAAGCCATCGAACAATTGCGCGGTGGCGCCGGTGATCGGCAAATCGAAGGCGCCGAAGTCGCCTTAGCACATGGTAACGGCGGCATGCTTTCCGCGCAGACGACGGCAATTCTCGGCACCGCAGCGACGCTGTGACGCTGACGGGTCGACCCTAGCCTTTGACCTCGACGCCGGCGAGCCGCTCGATCGACTTCACCACGGCGGTGAAATCGCTGTCCGGACCCAATTCGACGCAGGTCTGCAACCAGAGCTGACGCACGGCTGGTGCGACCCACATGTGCACACCCAGATTTTCTGCCTCTTCCATGAACAGGCGCAAATCCTTGTACATGAGGCCAGTGGCAAATCCGAAATCGAAGCTCCTCGGCAACACGGCCCGCGGAAACTTATCGACTGTCGCGCTGTTGCGTCCGCTGCCGGAGTTTATGACATCGAGCATTACCTTCGGATCCAGCCCCGCCTTGACGCCCATGACCATGGCTTCCGATGAAATCGCGAGCGCGGTTGCCGATAGTAGGTTGTTGCACAACTTCATTGTCTGGCCAAGTCCGGGTTTGGTGCCGACGTTGAACACTTTGCCGATGGTCGCGAGCAGTTCATGGCAGCGCTGCACGCTCTCGGGCGGTCCGGCCACCATGACTGCCAGCGTGCCGTTCACCGCACCCGCGACACCGCCGCTGACCGGGGAGTCGACCAGTGCGATGCCCTTTGTCTGCAGCGCAGCCGCGATTTCGGCGGTCACTCGCGGGCCTGTGGTGGATAAATCCACCAGTATCTTGACCCGCGTGCCGTCGGAAACTCCGTCGGGCCCCAATGCCACCGCGCGCACGATTTCAGGATTCGGCAGACTCACGAATACGATCTCCGTCCGTGAGGCGACTTCCGCGGCAGTAGCCGCCAGTTCCGCGCCTTTGAGTGTCAACGGCTGCGCCGCGGCCGGGCGCATGTCGAACACTGTCAGGCGTCCGCATTTCGCCAGCAGGCGTGCAGCAATCGGGCCCCCCATCTTCCCCAGACCGATGAATCCCACACCATCGCTCATTTCATGATGCTCCTGGCGACGAGCGTGTCATTGATTATTAAATTTCGGCCGGCGTTTCTGGACGAATGCATTGACACCCTCGACCATGTCGGCGGTGACCGTGCACGCCGCAAAGTTGATACCCTCGAGCTGCAAGTGCGCCTCCAGATCGTGCGACAGCGCACTGGATAGCAGGGCCTTGGTACGGGCAATGGCCTGCGTGGCGCCGTCGGCAAGTCGCCGCGCCAGAGCCAATGTTTCCTCGGCCAGTCGTTCCTGCGGCACCACCCGGTTGATGATGCCGTGGCGTTCAGCCACTTCGGCCGTGATTCGATCGCTCAGCAGAGCAATTTCCATGGCGCGCTTGAGCCCGACCGTTCGCGGCAGAAAGAAGGACGCGCCGCCATCCGGCGTCGTGCCGATCTTCACGTAGGCGAGCGTAAAGACCGCATTGTCCGCGGCAATCGCCAGATCCGAGGCGAGCACCAGGCTCATGCCGAGGCCGGCGCAGGCTCCCGCGACGCTGGCCAGCACCGGTTTCTGCAATCGACGCATCAGGTAAATGATGGGATGCATCGCATGGCACATGGATTCGAACAACGCCCGGCGTTCATCGTCCGGCAGCGATATCTGCGAGGTGAAGGCCTTGACGTCGCCGCCAGCCATGAAATTTCCGCCGGCTCCCCGAAGAACCACGCAGCGAACGCTCGAGTCGGCCTCGACCCGCTGTAGAAAAAGTATGAGCTCGTCGCGCATCTGAAACGAAAAAGCGTTGAGTGCATCGGGACGATTGAGGGTCGCCCAGGCAATGCCATCCTCAATGTGGCCGATGAAATCTGCAGTTGCACTCGCGGCCATGACGATTGATCAGGCAAACCGGCCGAGTATTTTGTCGATGTATTCGGGCGCCGAGCCGAACGCCGCGGCGCGCGACAGGTCACTAATCTGACTATAGGCCGCGGCAACCATGTCGGGATCGGCCGCCGCGTCGCCGTCAATGAACACCCCTTGGCCCTCCATCATCTGGGTGCGGGCGAAATAGCCCGCGCCGGCGCTGATGACGTGTCCCGACACCTGGCACGCATCGCTACACAGGTACGCTACTGCCGCCGAGACGTATTCGGACTTCAGATGCGCCAGCGCATGCTTGGGCATGAGCGCTTCGGTCATACGCGTGGCGGCGATCGGCGCCACGGCATTGATGAGAATGCCACTCTTGGCGCCTTCGAGCTTGATGACATTCATAAGGCCTACGAGCGCCATTTTGGCCGCCCCGTAATTGGACTGTCCGAAATTACCATACAGTCCCGCCCCGGAACTTGTCATGACGATCCGGCCATAGTTGCGCTCCTTCATGAAAGGCCACGCCGCCCGCGTGCAATGCACGGCTCCCATCAGGTGCACCTCGGTCACGGCCCGGAAGTCCGGCAGCTCCATCTTGGCAAAGGTCTTGTCGCGCAGAATGCCGGCGTTATTGATCAGGATATCGATTTTGCCAAAACGCTCGATGGTCGCAGCGATCAGCCTCTGGGCGGTGGCGGGGTCGGACACGCTGTCATAGTTCGCTGCCGCGGTGCCTCCGGCGGCGCTAATCTCCGCGACCACGCGGTCGGCAGCAGTATTGGAATGTCCGCTGCCATCGACGGCGCCGCCGAGATCATTGACCATCACCTTGGCGCCGCGGGCGGCGAGCAGCAGTGCATGCGAGCGTCCAAGTCCGCTGCCCGCGCCGGTCACCACGGCTACCCGATCATCGAATCTGATTGTCATTGCCAACTCCCGGCTGAAGCCGCCGATGGTAGCATTTGAGCACACGTGTGCACAAACGGGTTAACATGCGCCTATGACGACGGTTGCGGAGCTGCCGAACTACCAGATCTATGCACTGCGTTATGCCACGCGCCCGGCGCGGCGCAGCGAACACTTCGTCGGCGGCGATCCGCACGATGCCGACATGCCGATGGACTACTTCACCTGGGTCGTCACCGGCGCTGGCGGCAGGGCTCTCGTCGTCGATACCGGCTTCACCGCCGCAATGGCTAGCAAGCGTGGCCGCACGTATCTGCGATGTCCCGTTCAGAGCCTGGCGGCGCTGGGGGTGCGAGCTGATTCGGTCACGGATGTGGTGCTGACGCATCTGCACTACGATCATGTCGGCAACTTCGGCCAATTTCCTGCGGCGCGATTTCACCTGCAGGAGCAGGAACTGCAATTCGCTACCGGGCGCTACATGAAATACCCGGTGTTCGCGCACGGATTTGAACTAGAGGAGGTCATCGGCATGGTGCGCCTCAATTACGCCGGACGCGTCGAGCTGCACAGTGGCGTGGTTGAACTGGCGCCCGGAATTACACTGCACCCGGCACCGGGACACACGGCCGGCCTGCAGGTGGTGCGCGTGCACACGGCGCGCGGCTGGGTGGTCCTGGCCTCCGACAGCATCCACTTCTTCGAGAATATGACTACCGACCGTCCGTTCACGGTCGGCTTTCACTTGGGACAGATGGTTGACGCCTTTCGCGCTGTCGAACGGCTGGCATCATCGCCCGATCACATCATCCCGGGGCACGATCCGCTCATCATGCGTCTGTATCGGCCGCCATCGCCTGAGCTCGACGGTATTTGCGTGCGCCTCGACGTGCCGCCGGTTGCGCCGGCGCCGGCCTCGCCGCATGACACGCGCCGAGCGGGTTGAGGCCTGCCGCGGCTAGCGGATCACGAATGGATTGGCCATCTGGCCCTCGGTGTCGATGAACACCGATTTGGTCTGCAGGTAGCCATCGATCGCTTCGATGCCGCTTTCCCGTCCCAGGCCGCTGCGCTTGTAGCCACCGAAGGGTGCCATGAAACTGATGGCGCGATAACAGTTGACCCACACGGTTCCGGCCTCGAGGCGGTCCGACATGCGAATGGCCCGGCCGATATCCGTGGTCCAGACGCCGGCCGCGAGGCCATACGGGCTGGCATTCGCGATACTCAGCGCCTCGGCTTCGTCCTCGAATGGAATCACGGCGAGCACCGGACCGAACACTTCCTCTTGCGCGATGCGCATGGAATTGTCGACCTTGGTGAATACGGTCGGCTCCACGAACCACCCCTGACCGAGTGCCTCGTCTTTTGGGATGCCGCCGCCGAGCACGCATTGCGCACCCGCGTCACGGGCGATGCCAATGTAGTCCAGTACCCGCTGGCGCTGCTGGCGGGTGGTCACTGGTCCGACCTGCGTGTCGGAACGCTTCGGATCGCCGATACGCGCGGTACGGGCGAGCCTCACCAGCTTGTCCACGACCTCATCGTGCACCTTGCGATGCACCAGCAGGCGCGATCCGGCGATGCACGTTTGACCGGTGGCAGCGAAGATCCCGGATACCGCACCGTTCACCGCGTTGTCGATCTTGGCGTCATCGAAAATGATGTTGGGGGATTTGCCGCCGAGCTCCAGGCTCACGTGCTTCAATCCCTCGGCGGCCAGTTTATAGACCGCGAGACCGCCGGCTTCACCGCCGGTGAATGCTACTTTCGCCACCTGAGGATGCCGCACCAGCGGGGTTCCGACCTCATCGGGCAGGCCGGTCACCGTATTGACCACCCCCGGCGGGAACCCAGCCTGCTCAAACAGCTCGACGAACGCGAGCGTTGAGGCCGACGCATGCTCCGAAGGTTTGATGACCACGGTGTTGCCGGCCGCCAGCGCCGGGGCCAGTTTCCAGGTGAGCAGCAGCAATGGGGAGTTCCAGGGAGTGATGCATGCGATTACGCCCAGGGGCTCGCGGCGCGTGTAGGCATGCATGCCGGCTTTGTCGATCGGCAGCAGGCCGCCCTGCAGTTTGTCCGCCAATCCGCCGAAATAGCGGTACCACTCCGGGATATAGCGTAATTGCGTCAGCATCTCCTGCATGAGCTTGCCGTTGTCGCGTACTTCGATGGCGGCCAGGCGCTCGGCCTCCTGTGCTATCAGCAGTGACAGTTGCGTCAGCAGCTTGCCGCGAGCAGTGGCCGTCAATCCATGCCACGCCGGGCCGTGAAACGCTTCTCGGGCCGCAGTCACGGCAGCGTCGACGTCGCTCGACGAACAGCGTGGTATCAGGGCCCAGGGCTCACCGCTGTAGGGGTCGTAGGATTCGAACGTGCGGCCGTCGCCAGCCAGGGTGCGATGACCGGCAACGGTATTTGCGTAACTGACGACCGGTTGTTGCATGGTGCCTGCTTGTGGCGCTTGCTCAGTCACGGGGCTTGGAGGATGGCGCGGCTTCGGGGTGCGATTGCCGCTGCAGGATATCGCGCGAGCCCGCGCGGATGTAAAGGAACACTTGCTGCACCTGCTCGTCCGTAAGCTCGGCGAAGCGCGGCATGAGCTTCGGCAGCAGCAGCCCGCCCTTGACCACCCCACGGAACGTGTCCCAATGCAGCGCCAGACTCGACTCGCGTAAATCGTTGGCGGGCGTGCCGGCGGACACGAGTAATCGTCCATGGCAGTACGCGCAATTGTTCTGGTACAGCGCGCCGCCGGCTGCTGCCTGGGCGGCATCGATGGTCAGGTTCGGATCATCGAGAGCGTGGACGGTGAAGTCGCGCGGCGCGGCGGGCGGCAGCTGGGCGCTGCCGTCGAGTGCGAAGGTCAGCAGCCGTCGTGGCTGCGCGCCGAACTTCCAGCCGCGGTTGGTGAGTTCGCTGATCGGTGCCACAGTGCCGCCCCAGCCGACCAGTAGCGATACGTACTGCCTGCCATCGACGCTGTAGCTGATCGGGCTGGCGATGATCCCGAGTCCGGCATCGAAGTGCCAGCGCTCGACGCCCGTGGCGGCGTCGTAGCCAAGGAACTGACCGTCACCGGTGCCCTGAAACACCAGGCCACCTGCCGTCGACAGGGTGCCGCCATTCCACATGCCTGCGCGCGCAATACGCCAGCGCGCCTGTTGTGCCACCGGATCCCAGGCCAGCAATGCACCTTTGTTGTCGTTCTCATCGCGAACGATTAACTGAATATATACACCGCCAAAGTGCACGCCAGGCTCCGCAGTTCGTGGCCCCGGCGTGGTCTCGTCCGTGATGCGGGCACCGATCTGCATGTAGGGTATGTACACCAGCCCTGTCTGCGGGCTATAGGACATCGCTTGCCAGTTATGGCTGCCGACCGCGCTCGGCCAGATTTCGACCGGGCCGTTCTGGTAGCGGATGTTGTCGGTTTCGACCGGTCGTCCGGTGGTCAGATCGATGTGATCGGCCCAGGTGACCTTGCCGGTCTTCTGCGCGGAGATC
>Ga0075522_10000865_pt1 | contig 22544 bp, 21 predicted proteins | sample NGEPerA_FD_74796 | JGI IMG/M metagenome (GOLD analysis project Ga0075522, IMG submission 74796) | Arctic peat soil microbial communities from the Barrow Environmental Observatory site, Barrow, Alaska, USA - NGEE PermafrostL2-A | ecosystem: Environmental > Terrestrial > Soil > Wetlands > Peat ...
CCACCGAGGCCGTCTACGATGCTATCGCTCCGATCCTCGACACCGTCTCACCGGCCGAATGCGCCAATTACTTCGCCAACGCCGGATATGACCAAAACTAAACTCATCCCGCTCTAGCTGTTCGGGCCGCGCTCCATGCTGACAGGCTGCCAGCGCCGCAGCGAGGTGGTTTGCAACACCGACGGATTGACGCAGCTCACCGGCCACATGCCCTGCAGCACCAGAGACAATTCGTAGCCGACGCGACGCTTGCGCGCCTCGTCGAAGCGCGCCGAGGCGGAGGCGACGTGCGCGGTCAGCGTGACGTTCTCCATCCCGAGCATTGGATTATTGTGCGACGGCGGTTCCTTTTCCAGCACGTCGAGCGCGGCGTGCGCAATCCAGCCTTCCTGCAGCGCCTTGATCAGCGCCTCCTCGTCCACGGTAGCGCCGCGTCCCGTGTTGATGAAGATCGCGCTCTTTTTCATCTGCTTGAAATGTGCTTCCCCAAGCATGTGGTGCACTTCGGGCCGCGCCGGCGCGTGCATCGAGATGAAATCCGATTGCGAGAGCACCTCCGAAAGCGTCGCCGGCAGCACGCCGTGATCGGATATCATCGTCTCGGCAAGGAAGGGATCGTAGGCCATCATCCGCAGGCCGAACGGCGCGGCGCGCTTGGCCACCGCGCGCGCCACGCGGCCGAACGAGATGAAGCCGAGCGTCTGCCCCATCAGCCGCGGAATCTTCAGCAGCGCCGGGCGGCCCTCGGTCCAGCGGCCCTGGCGCACCATCTTGTCCTGCTCGATCAGGCGGCGGAATCCCGACAGCAGCAGCATCATGGTGTGGTCGGCGACTTCCTCGATGAAGGTGTCGGGAATGTTGGTGACGGGGATCCCGCGCGCGGTGGCGGCCTTGACGTCAACGCTGTCGACGCCGACGCTGCCCAGCGTGATCACCTTGCAGTTCTGCAAGGCATCGATGATCTTCTTCGTGATCGGCATGCCCTTGGCGTAGATGGCGTCCGCGCTACGGGCGGCATCGATGAACTCCGCCTCGTTGGCGGGCGCCTCGATGATTTCGGCCTCGATCGGATCGAGCGCCTCCTTTTCATACGCATAACCGCCACCGGCGACCGTGAAGCTCGCGCCCTTCGGCGTTACAACCCTGAATTTCGGCATTTCCCTGCTTCTCCCGATTTGATGTTTCGGTGTTGGTTATAGCCAGCGGCAGCGTCGCTGCCTCCCGATTGCGCTCATAGCCTGCCCGAATTATCAGGCAGGCTAGCCTGCCCAAATCCAAAGCGGAAGCCAATACAACGTCGTCGCCATTCATGTTTTCGCCGACCCCTGCCGCGAGGCGATCACCACGCCCGCGAGCACCAAAATGTAGCCGGCCAGGTGGAACAGCCGCGGCTGCTCGCCGAGCAGCAGGATTGCCATCGCCGAGCCGAACACCGGCACCAGATGAAAGAACGGGGCGGCGCGGTTCGGGCCGATCAGCGCGATGCCGCGGTTGAAGAAGAGGTAGGCGAGCGTTGAGGGAAAGATCACCACATAGATCAGGGTCGCAACGGTCAAGGCGTCGAATTTCAGCGTACCGCCGGCGGAATATTCCCAAGCCGAGAACGGCAGCAATAGCAACGCGCCGCAGCCGGTGGTGAAGACGATCAGCGACAGTTGATGTGTCTTCGGACGCCGTGTCATGAGCGCCGAATACAGGCCGAACGCGAGCAAGGAGCTGGCAAACATCACGTCGCCCCTGTTGAACCGGATGCCGGCAAGGGCGGCGAAATCGCCGCGCAGGATGATCGTCAGCACGCCGAGCAGCGAAATGGCGATGCCGGCAAGCTGCGCCCAGGTCAGCCGCACGCCGAACAGCATCAGGGACCACAGCGCCACGAACAGCGGCCCGGACGACTGGATCAGGAGCGCGTTGAGCGCCTGGGTATATTGCAGAGCCCAGTAGGACACCGCGTTGTTGAAGGCAAATCCCGTTGCCGACAGCACCACCAACAAGGGCAGCCGCGTCCGCAGCACCGGCCAGTCCTGCGCCAGATAGGGCCTCGCGAACGGCAGCAATATGAAGAACGTGCCGACCCATCTGACGCAGGACAGCGTCAGCGGCGGTACGCGGCCCGCGACATACCGCGCAAGCACGATATTGCCGGCCCAGAACAGCGAAGCCAGTCCGAGCAGCAGATAGGGCTGCTGGTTGAGCCATCTGACGGGATCGAGGGCAGGTCGCCGGGTCGCGGGAATCGTCATGTTCTCGGGCCGAAGTTGTGCCGGATTCACATCGTGCGACAAGTGCCGCGTTCGCAATGCTACAATGTCCGGACCGATCGGGCGTAACAGAGGATGCAGCCATGGCCGTGGATCTGTTGAATATCGAAGGCCTCGACCAACTCGACCGTCAGGCTCCGGTCGTGATGGTGAACCTGATGCGTTTCCACGAATGTTCGCTTGACGGCGAGGGCACTGGCTGGGACGCCTATTTACGTTACAGTGCCCTGACCGTGCCGATGATCAAGGCGCGTGGCGGGACGCTGTTATGGACCGGCGACACCAAGGCGGTCGCGCTCGGCCCGCAAGCCGGCAACCAATGGGATTACGTTGCGCTGGTGTATTACCCTTCCGTCGCGGCCTTCATCGACATGATGACGTCGGCGGACTACGAAAACCTGAGCGACCCTCATCGCCGCAACGGCTGTGCCGAACATGTGATCATCGCGACCAGCGAGGCCTACAGCAAGTTCAGGGTGGCTTAGAACCTCGCGCCGGGATCAACCCTCGGGTTTTACAGATGGAAATGCAAGTTTGAATCAATTCGTCCATACCGCCGCACGCCGCCGATTGCGCGAATTTGCCGCTGGCTGCGTCGAGAATGAGGGATGCGTGCTTGCCAATGTCGGGGTAGATTTCAGGAGGATTTGAAGACCAGCGACGATCGCCGGCATTCGGTGATCGATATCCTCCACATTCAAGGGGAGCGCTCAGCATGGGAAATGGATTATCGCGGGCGGTGGGAACCACCATTCTTACCTCTCTGAATGAGATTTTCGGCACCAACATGTCCCAAACTCAGTTGAAGTACGGGATGTTGAACACGCTCTATCCCAATTTCATGGTCTACACGGCCGACACCTCGAACCGTCACGTCTGGCGCAAGCGAACGCTTCGCTACGCCGGCTGGCTGCTCACCTCCGAGGTCGATTTCAACCCTCCGCATGCCGGGCATCCATTCCCGGCCAAGAACTTCAAGAAGTGGTTGAGATGGCTGACCTGGCTTCAGGTGATGCCTCCCGCCAATGCGACGGTCACGGTGAATGATGTCGTCGTGAGGACGGCGCCGGCAGAAGCCATCATGTCGACGCTGAAGGCCGCTCTCGAAGATCCCGCACAGGCTCCCGTCAGCTTCAGCTGGACGGAGGGGCCGACGTTGGCGGTAACCGTCATGCGCGCGCCCGGCAATTATTCGATCTCGGTTACGTCCCTGAAAGAGATCGATATCACCAATGCGCACGACGATGATGAAGACGATCTTTAGCCTGGAAATCGCATCGCGAGCGCTATAGGCGCACGAGCGATCTCAAATCAGGCAAGGTTCTGGATTCGTAGCCGGAGCCGCGATGCTCCCGTCAGGCTGATGAGGCGATCGAATTCCAACCGCAAATCGTCCGCCACATGTCCGGCTTCCTTGGCCCGAAGCCGGATCAGGCTGGTGGTCGCGAAGAGTTCGGCTATCCTTTGTGATCGGCGCCGCGCCAGTTGGCGCGCGCCCTCGGCAAGCTGCAATGCCTGTTTCAGGTCCTCTTCGCCGCACGCCTCGGCGAGGTTCGCCGACATCATGGATTCCAGCTCCTGGCCGGCGTGGCTGCCGCGGGCAAGTTCGAGTGCCGCACGAAGCTGTCGTCGGGATTCTTCCAGATTATTGGCGGCAAGCAGCGCCACTCCGCGGAAATACCTGCTGAGCACCGAAAGGTAGGGCGAGGCGGTCCCCGAAATCACGCCTTCTTCCAATTGTCGGGCGGCATCCATGGCGCGCGCTGCGTCCCGATCGAGCGAGGCCGCATCGATACGGATTCCCAGAGCCACCGCGCGATTGACCGCATCGACGCTTTCGGTTGCGTCCAGAAGTTTCTCTAGTTGCCGCTCAGCACCGACGGCGTCATCGGTCAGAAGCAGGTAACGCGCGCGCAGCGCCCACAACCAGTATTTTGGATCGAAGCCGAGCATGCGCTTGTCCGTTGGCTCGATCTGATCGACCTGTGTCAGCGCGGCTCCATTCAAGGCAAGTGCGCGGTGGAGGAAGCCTGCCTGCCCAACGGCGTGGCTCTGAACGGCCACCAACATCGCCTCCACGCTCGGATTATGCTTTTCCGACGACAGCACCTGGGCCTGCTCGATGTGAGCCAGATAGTCATCGACCGATCCGGTGGCGAGCAGCGTACGTCCATAGGCCATCGTCACCAGGGCGGCGGACCGGATGTCCTTTTGCTCGCGCGCGATTGTCATGGCCTCGTCGAAGAACGGCCGCAGGCGCTCGGTAGCGGCGCTCTCTCGCCAGGAAAGGTTGATGATCTGCCCGCAGGCCATCAGACGCATGTAGTTGACATGGGGCGCAGCCGGCAATTTCGAAACGATCGTGCGAACGCGTTCCCAGGTCTGGGTTGCCTGCGCCGGGTCTCGCGCTCCGATCCAGTTCGCCGACATCATATAGTTGGCAGCCGCCTGCACGGGGTCGTCGCCCTCGTCCCAGTGGTGGGCGATCAAGGCCGCATGTTCGTCGGCTGAGGCGGCATAATGCTTCGCGAGCGCCGCGGCAGCCCGGCGGTGCAGCGTGCGGCGCCGGTCGACGACCAGGGAAGCATAGGTGACTTCCTGAACCAGCGGATGCTTGAAGGCGAGATTGCCGTCGCTGCGCTCCCCGTGTTCGTACAGCATCTCCAGCCCGAGCAGTTTGTCGACAAGACCGCGAGCGACGGAACCCTCTATTCCAACGACTTGCGCGGCGGCTTCGACCGGGAATTCGCGCCCGAGCACCGACGCGCCCTCGAGTAGCAGCTTCTCCTCGCGCTCAAGGCGGTCGATGCGAAAGCCGATCACCCCGCGCACGGTGCTCGGCAGGGTCGAGGCCGGCACCGTCGCGATGCGCTTATAGTTTCCCCGCGCGCCAGACAGTGCGCCCTGATCGGAGAGGGCGCGAACCAGTTCCTCGGCAAAGAACGGATTGCCGCCGGCGCGGTCGGCGATCTGGGCGCGGATCGAAATATTGGATTGATCCGGCCCGAGCATCTCTGACGCCAGCGTTTCTATCGCCGTCATGTCCAGCGGTTCGAGGGCGATCTGCCGGTAGAAATCATGATCCATCCAGGGCCGGCGATAGCCGGGCCGGAACGTGAGGAGCAACAGCACATTGGTGCGGGCGAGACCCTCGACCATGGCCGCTACAAACGGTTCGCTCGCTTCATCGAGCCAGTGAAGATCCTCGAACAGGATGACGGCGCGGGCGAGGCGCCCGGCGGCCGCTGCGACGCGCCTGAACGCGCCGAGCAGTTGCTGACGCTCGATCGGCGCGCGGGCCGCCTCGGTGCTTTCGCGGATACCGAGAAGGTCGATCAGCATCGGTCCGTCCGCCGACGAACCAAGGCTCTCAAGCCGCCAGTTGATCTTGGCGCGGGCGACCTCGGCGGAATCGGTTGTCGAAATCGAGAAGAACGAACGGGTCAATTCCAGGATGGGGCGAAGCGGCGTCACCTGCCCGTGGGCGGTCGCCCTGGCTTCGATGGTCGACATCGCCTTGCGCCGGCACGCCATGGTGAACTCGAATGCCAGTCTGCTCTTGCCGGCGCCCGGTTCGCCAACGATACCCACGACATTCGACGAACCGTCGAGGGCCTGGCGCAAGGCTTCGTCGAGCATCGACAATTCACGGGCTCGACCGACGAAGCCGGAGAGGCGCTGGCCGCCCAGGAACTGCCGGCTCGCGACGATGGACCGAATGCCCTGAAGTGCGAAAATCTCGATCGGCTGTGAAAGCCCCTTGAACTGACGCGGCCCGAGGGACTCGACATTGATCATCCCGCGTGACGCCTGCAGCGTTGCGGATGTGAGAACGACTCCGGAAGAACCTGCCGCTTGCTCCGCCCGCGCGGCGATATGAACCGCGACGCCCATTGCGTCGTATTGCGAGGTGAGATCGTTGCTGATGGTCTGCACGACGGCCTCGCCGGTATGCATTCCGATCCGGATCTCCGTCGAGCCCAACCGGGCTACGGCGTCGCGCATCGCCAGCGCCGCACAACATGCCCTGACCGCGTGATCCTCTTGCGGAATCGGCGCCCCGAACAGCGCCATGAAGCCGTCACCCTGCATCTTGTTGACGGTGCCGTCGAAGCGGCGGACGGCCTCGCGCATGCAGTCGAGTACGCCGTACAACCGGCTCGCGGCGATATCGGGTTCGAGGTTTTCAATGAGATGTGTCGAATCGACAATGTCGGCAAAGAGTATCGTGACGAATTTGCGCTCCGCCTCGCCGGTGGACTGGCTTGCCACGAGCGCAAGCGGCGGCCTTGAAACAGCGCTTGTTCCGTCCGCATTTGAAAGGGCTGACGTGCTGGCGCCGCATTCGACACAGTAACGGGCGGTAGGCACGTTTTGGTGACTGCAGCGCGGGCAGACGCGAAACAATAAGGCCCCGCAGTTGATGCAAAAGGAGGCATCCGAAGCGTTTTCAGTTCGGCATGTCAGGCACTGCATACTCAACCCAGGGTGCGAAGGCTGCCGACCTCTGTTGATGGTACTACGAGAATGTCTGATCCGTCACGATTTTCACGGCCTCGCCGACGGGCGCTTGCCTTCGGCAGATTGCGCTGTCTCGTCGCGCAACTGCCAGGCCTCGGGGATATCCCTTGATACGAGCAGAACTATCGTGAATTTTCCTAAAATTTTGCGGGAAGACGCCCCCTCATTGCGGCGAAACGACACACTGGAATTTCCGCACCAGTTCCGACGAAATCTCACCGATGTTGCGGATGCCGAGCAGCGCCATGTCGCGGTCGACCTCATCTCGCAGCAGGGTGAGCGCGCGCTGCACGCCGGCTTCCCCCGCGACCACCGCGGCGAACAGCAACGGACGGCCGACAAAGACGAATTGCGCGCCGAGCGCCAGCGCCTTCAGCACATCGGTGCCGCGCCTTATGCCGCCGTCAAGCATCACGGTCATGGAGCCTGCTTCGGCCGCTATCTGCGGCAGCGTGCGCAGGGATGACACCGTATAGTCGAACTGCCGGCCGCCATGATTGGAGACGATCACGCCATCGACGCCGGATTCGCGTGCGATCCGTGCATCCGCCGGCGCGATCAGACCCTTGACCACGAGCTTGCCCTTCCAGCGTTTGCGGATCAGCTCGACATGCTTCCAGGCGAGCTGGTCGCGTTTGCCGATGTTGCGCATCAGGTTCCTGGCCAGCACCGGCGGGCCGCGCCTGGCGTCCATATTCTCGAAATGCGGCATGCCGTAATTGGCAAACGTACGTGCCCAGGTGCCGAACAGCCAGTGCGGATGGGTGAACGTATCCCAGGCGATCTGCGGCGTGATCGCGAGTGGGATCCGAAATCCGTTGCGGATGTTGTTTTCGCGGTTCGGCGGCACCGGCACGTCGGCGGTGACGACGAGGGTGTCGTAGCCGGCGTCAGCAACGCGGTCGACCAGCGGTTCAATCCGCGAGGCATCGCCCGCGAGATAAGCCTGGTACCAGGCCGCCGGATTCTCGCGCCTGACGTCCTCCAGGGTAATCAGCGATGACGCGCTGAGGATCATCGGCACGTTGATTGCCGCCGCCGCGCGCGCCAGCACGATGTCGCCGCGATAGGCAACCAGCGCCGCCGAGCCCATCGGCGGAATTCCGAACGGCGCGGCATAGGTCTTGCCGAACAGGGTGGTGGTCTGGTCGCGGCCAGATACGTCGTTGAGCACGCGCGGGACGAAGCCGTATTCGTCGAACGCCCGGCGATTGTCGGCCAGCGCCGTGTCGGTCTCGGCGGCGCCCGCGACATAGCCATAAAGGAATTTCGGCAACCTTCGGCGGGCTGTCACCTCGAAGTCGTCGAGCGCGAGATAGCGCCGCAGGCCCCGCGGCACGGCGATCTCGGGGCGTTGCACGGTGGTGGGCGGAGGTGTGATATCGGAGGTCTTGTCGTGCATCTTGGCGAGCGATCCGTCCTGATGGGTTTCGGCGGCAATGGTCTGACAGAGTCGAACCCTGGTCAACCACGGGTTCGACGGTTCGCGGGCCGGTTAAGTTATCCCAACCTGCTTGCGCGAGGCGATGTAGACGCCGGTGAGCACCAGCGCGAAGCCGATGAGGTGGTAGACTTGCGGACGTTCGCCGAGAAAGACGATCGCCATCGCCGATCCGAACACCGGCACGACATGAAAGAACGGCGCGGCGCGGTTGGCGCCGATCAGCTGCACGCCGCGGTTGAAGCACAGATAGGCCACGGTTGACGGAAACACCGCGACGTAGAACAGGCTGAGCAGGTTTGCGGTATCCATTCGCATTACCGGCCGCGACAACAACTCCCAGATCCACAGCGGTATCAGGCATGCCGCGCCGCAGCCGAAGGTGAAGCCGACCAACGACAGGGCATGAATCTTCGGTCGCTTCAGGGTCAGCACCGAATAGAGTCCGAAGATCAGGAGCGCCACGGTGAAGATGACGTCGCCCTTGTTGAACTCGATGTTGCGGAGTGTCGTGACATCGCCGTGCAGCAGGATCACCAGGACGCCGACCAGCGACAACGCGATTCCGCCGGCCTGTGCCAGGGTCAGCCGGACGCCAAGAAGGATCAGCGACCATATCGCGACGAACAGAGGCCCCGCGGATTGCAGCAGCAGCGTGTTCAGCGCGGTGGTATATTCAAGCGACCAATATTGCAGGGTGTTGAAGACTCCGATGCCGGTGACGGACAAGAGGATCATGGTGCCAAGGCCACCCCGGATCGCAGCCCAGTCGCGCTTCAGATGTCCCCATGCGAACGGCAGGATCATCAGGAAAGCCAGCGACCAGCGCAGGAACGACAGCGTCACCGGTGGAATATGTCCGGCGGCGAGGCGGCCGACGATGGCGTTGCCGGCCCAGCACAGCGCAGTGATGCAGAGCAGCAGATAGGGTTGGTTGGCTAGCCAGTTGCCGGAAGCGGGGGTGCCGGAGGTTTGGTCGGAAGCGGACATCGATCGGTGATTCTTGGCCGGGGATCATGACGCCGCGGCTTGGCCCGGGCTCGTCCCGGGCCGGTCTTGCCCGGCCCGCCCACAGACACGCATTTTCGCTCCTGTTCAATGGCACAGGACGCATCGCGACCATGCATGCAGTCGCGCGCGGCGGCAAATTCGGGATCAAGCGCACGACGGTTGGAATCGCCTGAGGGTCTGATCTATCCTGCGCCAATGTTGCGAAGGATCATTCTCATTCTCGCTCTCGCGATCGGCGTGGCCTTTCCGGGAATGGCGATCGCGGAGCCGCGGTCCGGCATCGATCTCTCGGCGATCGATCCCAAGGGGCGGCCGCAGGACGATTTCTGGCAATTCGCCAACGGCGAATGGCTGGCGACCAGGGCAGCCGCTTCGACGGCGAGGGAAACCTGCGCGATTGGTGGACTGCGGAGGACCGCGCCCGCTTCGACGCCAAGGCCAGTAGCCTCGTCGCGCAATACGATGCCTTCAGCCCGCTCGCGGGCTATCATGTCAACGGCGCGCTGACGCTCGGAGAAAACGTCGCCGACAATGCCGGGCTTGCGATTGCCGAGCGCGCCTACCGGCTTTCGCTCGGCGGCTGCCCCGCGCCCGTGATCGACGGCTATGGCGGCGAGCAGCGGCTGTTCATCAGCTTCGCGCAAGTTTGGCACGACGAGATGCGCGACGCCGCCCGCATCGAGCGTCTCATGGTCGACCCGCATTCGCCGGGCCAGTTCCGCGCCAATGGCAGCCTGCGCAACCAGGGTTCGTTCGACCGCGCCTTCGACGTCAAGCCCGGCGACGCGATGTATCTGCCGCCCGAGCAGCGTATTTCGCTGTGGCAAGTCGACCGCGAGATCGAATGCAAGGACAAGCGGCGCTAAGCCGTGAGCGCGTGCGCGGCGGCGCCGGTTGCGATGGCGGCGTCGTTGGGGTCGATCTCGATCTGCAGGCCGCGCTGTCCGCCGTTCACGAACACGGTGGTGTTACTGAGCGCCGCGCGTTCGATCAGGACCGGCACGCGCTTCTTCTGACCGAAGGGACTGATGCCGCCGACATGATATCCGGTCAACCGCTCGGCATCGGCGGGCTGCATCATGTTGGCGCTCTTGCCGGCGAGAGCGGCGGCGAGCTTCTTCATGCTGACCTCGCAATCCGCGGGCAACACGACGCAAATCGGCAAGCCGTCGACCTCGGTCATCAGCGTCTTCAGCACCCGCGCGGGTTCAACGCCGAGCGCTTCGGCCGCCTGCATGCCGGTGCTTTCGGCGCTGGAATCGTAGATGTAGGTATGAAGCCTGAAGGCGAGGCCGAGCTTCCTCAGCGCAAGGGTGGCTGGCGTTGTCCTGGGCATGGCGCCATGGCTCCGTCAGATGCTGGACCATCGATAGCAAATTTCGCGATTGCGCGCAGCCGATGTTTGTGGCGCATGGCAGGCTGAGGCGCGCCCATTCAACCTTAGCTGCATCCGCCGCCATTCTCCCGACACAAATTTTCAGGGGATATCAAAGGCTTGAACACGGTCTAGGGCCTGCCCAAAGAGCCGTTCCTGCTTGCGTCGCCAGTCCGCTTCCGTTATCCGGTGGTATGCCTCGCATGCGAGCGGCCCCCGGCCGTGATTTGGGCTGGGCGCATGATCCGGAAAAACGGCTACTGGTTTTCCGAACAGTCATGCTCGTGTCAATATGGTTGCAGAGGGAAGCTTTACGAAATGGCCAATGTCGTCGTCGTCGGCGCCCAGTGGGGCGACGAAGGGAAGGGCAAGATCGTCGACTGGTTGTCGGAGCAGGCCGACATCGTCGTGCGCTTCCAGGGCGGCCACAATGCCGGCCATACGCTGGTCATCAACGGCGAGACCTACAAGCTGGCGCTGTTGCCCTCGGGCGTGCTGCGGCCCTCGAAACTCGCCGTGATCGGCAATGGCGTGGTGTTCGATCCGCAGGCCTTCCTCGAGGAGGTGACGAAGCTGAGGAGCCAGGGCGTCGCCGTCAGCCCGGAAAACCTGCGCATCGCCGAGAACGTCACGCTGATCCTGCCACTGCATCGCGAGCTCGATGCCTTGCGCGAAACCTCGAACGCGGTCGGCGCCAACGGACCGCCGATCACCGCGATCGGCACCACGCGGCGCGGCATCGGGCCGGCCTATGAGGACAAGGTCGGCCGCCGCGCCATCCGGCTGATGGATCTCGCCGATCTCGATACGCTGCCGCACAAGATCGACCGCCTGCTGGCGCATCACAATGCGCTGCGCCGCGGTCTCAACCTGGAGGAAATCGACGGTGCGGGCATTTTGAAGGAACTGACCGCGCTGGCGCCGCAGCTTCTGCCCTATGCCGAAGCGGTGTGGCGCTTGCTCGACATCAAACGCCGGGAAGGCAAGCGCATCCTGTTCGAGGGCGCGCAAGGCGCGCTGCTCGACGTCGACCATGGCACCTATCCCTACGTCACCTCGTCGAACACGGTGGCGGCGCAGGCCGCAACCGGAACCGGCATGGGGCCGGGCGCGGTCGGCTATGTGCTCGGCATCTGCAAGGCCTATACGACGCGGGTCGGCCAAGGCCCGTTCCCGACCGAATTGCATGATGCGATCGGCGAGGAGATCGGCCGCCGCGGCAAGGAATTCGGCGTCAACACCGGGCGGAAGCGGCGCTGCGGCTGGTTCGACGCGGTGCTGGTGCGCCAGACCGTGCGGACCTGCGGCATCAACGGCCTGGCGCTGACCAAGCTCGATATTCTCGATGGTTTCGACACCATCGAGGTCTGTACCGGCTACCGGCTGGACGGACGGGAGATCGACCATTTGCCGGCCGGCGAGGGCGCACAGGCCCGGGTGGTGCCGATTTACGAGACCATCGAGGGCTGGAAGGAGCCGACCGCCAACGCCCGTTCCTGGGCGGATTTGCCGGCCCAGGCCATTAAATATGTCCGCCGGGTGGAGGAACTGGTGGGCTGCCCGATTGCCCTTCTTTCCACAAGCCCGGAACGCGAGGATACTATTCTGGTCCAGAACCCGTTCGAGGCTTAACGAGATGTTACCGGAACGCCCGCATTGTTGAGTAGAGATGGCTGATTACTACCCGCTGATCGCCCGCGCCATCGCCGGACTGGATCCCAGTGCTCCCGGCGAGAGCAGGCGTGCGCTCTATGAGCGGGCGCGCGCCGCGCTGATCGCGCAGCTGCGCAGCGTCGAACCTCCTTTGAGCGAATCGGAAATCACCCGCGAGCGGCTGTCGCTGGAAGAGGCCGTGCGCAAGGTCGAATCCGAAGCTGCGCAGCGTGCCAGGGACGCCTCGCGTTCCGGCGATTCCTCGCGTTCGAGCGCGCGGGCCGGCGATGCGTTCCGCGCCACGACCCGCAGTTCCACGCGGCCGGCTGAAGGTCGCTCGCCTGCGGCTGGCTCGCAACCTCTCGCAGCATCGCCGCCGCCGGTACGTTCCCGACCGCCTGCGCCGGCCGGCCGCGGCGAGCGGCCGCCGCTCGGACAGGAGGACCGCGCCTCGCGTGATTTGCGTGCCGATGCTGGCCCGCCGCCATTGCCGTCGCGTCCGCAACCGCAGGTTCCGATGCAGGATCCGCAGTTGCCGCCGACCCGCGAGCGCACGGGCGCGCCGCGCCGCGGCCCTGACAATTCAGCGCCCCAGGCGCCGGGCATGCGCGGCTTCCGCGACATTGCCGCCGACGCCGACGATCTCGGCCGCGCCGCGGCGCAGGCCAACCGCGCGGCGCGAAAAACCTATGCCAACGTGCCGTCGCCCTCGCCGGAGTTCGACCGGCTCGAGCCGAGCCTGGAGAACCGCGGCGCCGATCCGGACGCGCCCTATTCCTACGACGAGTCCATCGAGGAGGCCGAGCGCTATGCGCCGCCCGCGCCGGCCCCGCGCTCGCGAGTTGCCGCCGCCGACCGCGAGCCGAAGAAACGCGCCCGAAGCGGAGCGGTGTTTCCGTTCAAGAGTGCGATCGCGATCGGCGTGGTGCTGATCCTGGTCGGCGCCGCGATCCTGTGGGGCAAGTCTGTGGTGACCGGGGTTAGCGGCCTGTTCAAGCCGTCGCAGACCGTGGTCGAAGCGCCCAAGGATACCGCGCCGCTGGCGAAGCCGAAGATTCCCGACCGTGTCGGCCAGCCGGCATCGGAAGATCCGGTCGCGCCGGTGGCGCAGCGCGTGGTGCTGTATGACGAGGACCCCGCCGATCCCAAGGGCAAGCAATATGTCGGCTCGGTGATCTGGCGTACCGAACAGATCAAGGGCGCCGCCGGCCAGAAGCCGGATATCGCGGTGCGCGCCGACATCGACATCCCCGACCGCAAGTTCAAAATGACGATGTCGTTCCGCCGCAACACCGATACCTCGCTGCCCGCCAGCCACACCGCGGAACTGACCTTCGTGCTGCCGCCGGATTTTGCGGGCGGCGGCGTCGGCAACGTGCCGGGCATCCTGATGAAATCCAACGAGCAGGCGCGCGGCACGCCGCTCGCGGGCCTCGCGGTCAAGGTCACCGACGGCTTCTTCCTGGTTGGGCTGTCCAATGTCGATGCCGACCGCTCGCGCAACATCCAGCTCCTGAAGGAGCGCTCGTGGTTCGACGTGCCGCTCGTCTATGTCAACCAGCGCCGCGCCATCATCGCTATCGAGAAGGGCGCCCCCGGCGAACGCGCCTTCAACGACGCCTTCGCGGCGTGGGGCGAGTAGGCGACTCCGAAGCTCTGGTCCTTACGCGTTTTTTCACGCGAACCGGCATCCGCTCCGCTGGAAAACGCTATAAGCCTTTTTGCTGTCTTATCGTATTCAACCGGCGCGACTAGTTTTGCGCCAGATCGTCCGGTATGCTCGAACAACAGCACGGTGGAGACCGATGAAGCGGTACCTCATCTTCGCAGTACTTTGCCCGCTGCTCGGCGGTTTTATCATGCTGCTCACCACCACGGTGATGTCCGGCTATTGGACCCATCCGTTGACCGCGGTCCAGATCGGCAAGCTGGTCGCGGTGTTCGCCAAGACGCTGCAATACAGCTATCTGTTCGGCGTGCTGCCGGCGCTGATGATCGGCGCGGTGGATGACATCCTGTTCCACGTCAGGCGGATTGCTCCGGTGGGGCGGATGCTGATTGTCGGCGTGTTCGCGTTCGCGGCGGCGGAAGTGACCTATGGCTCGCGCGGGCCCGACAGCGGCACGCTGCAGTTCGTCCTCTACGGTCTGGTCGGCTTCATCCCCGCGGCGGTGTCGTCATGGCTTGCCCACGAGGCGATCGACGAGCCGGCGCAGCCGGAGCCGGCGGCGGTGAGCAAGTAGACGGCGACACGGCCCTATCGTCGTCCCGGTGCGGGCCAGAACCTGGCGCCGCGCCGATGATGAGGCGGCGGCGGTGGTTGTTGCTGCCTTTCTTTGCCTGCGTCTCCCGTCAACAAGCATACGGAGTTATGGCCCCGTCTTCGTGGGGACGACGATTTACGGCGATTCAAGAACCGCTTCAGACGAAAGTAGGTCACGTTTGTTGACCGGCTTTCGTCCGGATTTCAAGGTCGCCATCGCTTCGCTATGCTCCCTGCAAAGATATGCAACGGACGAGGCGAAATCTCATCTGGATCCGCCTCAATCAACCGTGCCCCAAACAGAGGAGGAGCCCAAGATGAGCACGAATAAACCTATGTCTGTCACGAGGCGCCGGTTCCTGAGGAACACGGGCCTCACGCTTGCCGCTGCCGGCTCGGCGCCGGTGCTTTCGGCGCCGTTCGTGTCGCGCGCACTGGCCGACACCAAGACGCTGTCGATCGTGCAATGGAGTCACTTCGTCCCGGCCTACGACAAATGGTTTGACAACTTTGCCAAGGACTGGGGCGAGAAGAACAAGATTGCGGTCACGGTCGACCACATCCCCGTGCAGAACGTCGCTGCGCGCGCGGCCGCCGAGGCGTCGGCCGGATCCGGGCATGATCTGTTCGGATGGAACGGCGCCGGCGGCGCGCATCTGTACCGCAAGTTCCTGGTCGATGTGGGCGATCTCGTCAAATCCGTCGAGAAAAAATACGGCAAGGTCAGCACCATCGGCCAGCAGCTCGGCTACAACCAGGACGACGGGACGTGGTCCGCCTTTCCCGATTTTTACATCAATTTCCCGGGCATGTACCGCAAAAGCATGTGGGACGAGATCGGGATGCTGCCCGACACGTGGGACAATCTGCGGATCGGCGGCGCCAAGCTGAAGGCGAAAGGCCACCCGGTGGGGATCTCGCTCGGTCACAGCAACGATCCGAACACGACGTGGCGTGGCCTGTTGTGGAGCTTTGGCTCCGCCGTTCAGGACGAGCACGGCAAGAAAGTCGTGCTCAACAGCAAGGAGACGGTCGAAGCGGTCAAGTACGCCGCCGCTCTCTACAAGGAAGCGATGACGACCGACGTCCTTTCGTGGAACGACTCCAGCAACAACCAATACATCGATTCCGGGGTGAGCTCGTACATCGTCAACCCGATCTCGGCGTATCGCACCGCGCAGACGCTCAATAAAAAGGTGGCCGACGACATTTTCGTCATGAAGCCGCCGAAAGGTCCGGTGCGCCAGATGATGGGCGGCGCCTCGGAGTTCTACGGAATCTGGAAGTTTGCCAAGAACAAGGAGGCGGCGCTCGAGTTCCTCAAACATTACACGGATAACTGGCCCGAGGCCTTCAAGGCGAGCGAAGGGTACAACAATCCTTGCTTTGCCAATCTCGTACCCAAGCCGATGCCGATCCTGTCGGACGATCCGACGTCGACACCGCACGACAAGCTGGCGGTGCTGCAGGATTCGGAACAGTGGTCCGCCATTCCCGGCTATCCGGGGCCGGCTTCGCCCGCTATTGACGAAATCTACAATAACTTCACTATCCCCGACATGTTGGCAAAGACAGCGACGGGTTCGATGAGCGCCGAAGATTCGGTCAAGTCGGCCACGCAACAGTGCGAGGCCGTATTCAAGAAGTGGGCTGACAAGGCCTGATCGCTGGCGACCGGACCGTGCGCGTTCTCGCGCGCGGTCCGGGTCATGCCGACCCTGCGGGACGTCGGCTAATTGGAGCAGACACGAATGATGTGCCGCCGAGATTCGGCGGGGCGGATCGACTGCGTTGAATTTGGGGGGCTTAATGGCTTCGGTATTGACCAGGGATATCATCAAGAAATTTGGTGAAGTTCCGGCCGTGAACGGCATTAGTCTGACGGTGCCGGACGGAGAGTTCATGGTGCTGCTGGGACCGTCGGGCTGCGGCAAGACGACGTTCCTGCGCATCATCTGCGGGCTCGAGAAGCAGACCAGCGGCGACCTCATGATCGGCGGCGATGTCGTCAACGATATTCCGCCGCGCGCCCGCGGCGTGGCGATGATGTTCCAGAGCTACGGCCTTTATCCACATTACACGGTGCGCAAGAATATCGCCTTTCCGTTGCGAACGCAGCGCGTTCCGAACGCCGAGGTTGAAAGGAAGGTCGAGTGGGCGTCGCAGTTGCTCGGCATCGGGCATCTTCTCGACCGGCGACCGCGTCAGCTCTCCGGCGGCGAACGCCAGCGTGTCGCGCTCGCGCGCGCGCTGGTGCGCGAGCCGACCGCGCTGCTGCTCGACGAACCGCTCTCGAACCTCGACGCCAAATTGCGCGCCTCGGCGCGGCTGGAGATCAAGGCCTTCCAGCAGCGGGTCGGCGTCACCACCATTTATGTGACCCACGATCAGGTCGAGGCGATGGGCATGGGCGACCGCATTGCCGTCATCGACCATGGGCGGATATGTCAGGTGGGAACGCCAACGGAGATCTACGACGATCCGGCCGACCGCTTCGTCGCGACCTTCGTCGGCACGCCGCCGATGAACCTCCTCGTGCGCAACGGCGGCTTTCTGGGCTTCCGCCCGGAAAACTTCCTGCCCAAGGATATGATCGACGACGGTGCCTTCACCGAATTTTCGTTCCGCGTCGATCGTTCCGAATATCTTGGCTCCGAGCGGATCGTCTATGGCGCGATCGAAGGCTTCGATCCAAGCCTGGTGGTTACCGCGAAACTGCCGCCGGCGCACGTTGCCGAGGAAAGCATTAGGCCCGGCGAGTGGCATCCCTTCGCCGTTCGCAATAGCGCGCTGCGCCATTTCGACAAGGATGGCAAGCGGGCCAGTCGTCACTGAAACGAGTTTTCACCCATGGCCTCGATTGCGGAACCAATTGCCAAGCCGGTCTCGCGTTTTCGGTTCATCCTGGACCGGCGCGACGTGCTCGGCGCAGTCTTCGTCGCACCGGCGATCCTTTACGTGCTGCTGCTGGTCGGCCTGCCGTTATTGCTCTCGGTATATTACTCGGTCAGCGCCTACACGATTTACGATCCCTCATGGCGCTTCGTCGGCCTGGCGAACTTCGCGCAGATCCTGGAGAACCCGGACTTTCTCCGAACGCTGGGCAACACCTTCATCTTCACGTTCGGATCGCAATTCCTCGGGCTCGTTCTCGGAAAGTTCGGCGCTCTGTTGCTGTTGCGGCCGTTCCCGGGGCGCAAGATCGTCAGGGCGCTGATCATCTTGCCCTGGGCGGTGCCGATCGCGCTCGCCACCGTCGCCTGGCAATGGATGTTCGATTCGCTCTACAGCGTCATCAACTGGACGATGATCGCGCTCGGCATCATCACCCGTTCGGAGGCGCCGAACTGGCTCGGCAACCCGCATCTGGCGATGTTGTGCGTGATCGTCGTCAATGCCTGGCGTTTCTTCCCGTTTGCGATCGTGATCTTCCTTGCCGGCATCACCGCGGTCCCGCAGGACGTGATCGACGCGGCGACGGTGGACGGCGCCGGTTTCTGGCGCCGCAACTATCAGATCATCGTGCCGATGATCCTGCCGATCGTGACCATCGGCCTGATTTTCGGAATCGTGTTTACGTTTACCGATCTTTCCATCGTCTTTCTGATGACCATGGGCGGCCCGGTGGGCGCGACCTCGGTGCTGGGCTTTGACGGCTTCCAGGTCGGCATCGTCTCCGGTGACGTGTCCCATGGCGCCGCCATCTCGCTGTTCATGCTACCGGTGCTGTTCGTCGTGGTGATCTTTATGCTGCGCTTCATCAAGCGACGGGAGATTTGACATGCAGCGCGTCATCGGGAAAGTTGCCGGGGAAGTCGGGTTCTATGCAGGGGTCGCGTTCTTCGTCATTCTTTCCACGTTTCCATTCTACTGGATGGTGATCACCTCGTTCAAAACCAACAGCGATCTTTACAACGTTACCAATATCCCCTTCTGGTTCAACGATCCGCCGACGCTCGAGCATTTCCGCTATCTGTTCCATGAGACCTTGTTCACGACCTGGTTGCTGAACTCGCTCATCATCGGCGTCTGCGTGGTCGCGATCACCCTCGTCACCGCGCTGCCGGCGGCCTATAGCCTGGCGCGGATGACGGGGCGCAACGGCGAGACCTTGGGGATCGGCATTTTCCTGACCTATCTGGTGCCGCCGACGCTGCTGTTCCTGCCGCTGGCGCGGGTCGTCGCCAATCTCGGGCTGCAGAATTCGATGTGGTCGCTGGTGCTGGTCTACCCGACCTTCACGATCCCGTTCTGCACATGGCTCTTGATGGGGTTCTTCAAGGCGCTGCCGCCCGAGATCGAGGAGGCCGCGATCGTCGACGGCTGTAGCCTGTTCGGCGCCTTCATCAAGATGGCGCTGCCGCTGTCCCTTCCGGGGATCCTGACGGTGGTGATTTTCACCTTCACCTTGACCCTGCAGGAATTCGTCTACGCGTTGACCTTCATTTCCTCCTCGGCTGAGAAGCCGATCACGCTTGGCGTGGCGACCGACCTCATTCGCGGCGATATCTTTTACTGGGGCGAGATCATGGCCGGGGCATTGATCGCCAGTATCCCGGTGGCGATCGCCTACAACTTCTTCCTCGATCGCTTCATCGCCGGCATCACCGGCGGCGCCGTCAAGTGAGGCACCGCCGCGGGCTCCTCTGCGCCGTATTTTCATGACGCAACTTGCGCCGGCCTGCCGCGTTACCCATGTGATGTCCATGTCGAATGACGAAATATTGATGCCCAACCGCGCCCGCGCGGGGAAAACGTCCCGCGCCGGTTTTGGAGCGGCGCAGGCGCGCGGCCCGGTCATCGATCAGGAGGGACGCGAGATTCCGGCGGAAGCGCTGGGTCCGCGGGTGGGAGGCTTCCGCTTCGATTTCGGCCATTCCGCCGCAAACCCGTTCGGCAATCTTACCCACGAGCAGCGGCTGGCGCGGCTCGATGCGATCGCCAAATTGCTGGATGTCGCCTTCATCTTGCCCGGCACCAATATCCGCTACGGCATCGACGGCATCATCGGGCTGATCCCGATAATCGGCGATCTCATCGCCACCGCGCTGTCGCTATGGCTGGTGCGGGAGGCACGCGCGCTCGGGGCGCCGTGGCACATCACCGCGCGGATGCTCGGCAATGTCGCGATCCAGGGCGTGGTCGGAACGGTGCCGGTGGCCGGCGACGCCTTCGACGTGCTGTTCCGCGCCAACATGCGCAACGCGCGGATGCTGCGGCGCTGGCTGGAGAAGCAGCCGATCTAGAAACGTTTTCGAGCGAAGTGGTCACCGGTTCGCGCGAAGAAAACGCGTCAAAACAAAATCCAGAGCCCGCTCCAATTTCATCGAAACGGGAAAAGGCTCTGGCGGTTGATCCAAAAAGCATGCCCCCGGGCTCGGCCCGAGGGCATGCAACTTCGTACCAAATCTCAGGCGGCTTCGGTGTCGGCCTTGTCGCTGGCGGGCGCCGGCTCGGGCTTGCGCGGACGGCGCGGCAGCGGGAACTCCTGGCTCTCATACAGGTTGCGGATGCCGCTCTGGTCGAAGCGGGCTTCGTCGACCTGCAGGTAAGCGCCGTTCAGCGAATCCGCGGGCAATTCCTCGATCGCGAAGCGCACCGCTTCGGCCGCCGTGCCAAAACGCCGATACGCGAAACCCGCTCGCTTCTTCTTGCGGATCGCGGCGGGAAACAATTCGGCAGCAGTGTTGAAGCTGAAGGAAGCCATGGTCAGGGACCTCTGATCTTTTTAGTGAGAACGCGATTTCACAAATCGCGAACGAATCGCACAGGCGGACCCAAGGCGCGCCGGTACACGTCATTTCAGGACAGCCTTTAATATAAGCTCGTTTGACAGAAATGCGACTCCTGAAGGGTCCGATGATGAATCCGGACGCCCCGTCGCCTGCCTGTAAATAAGTCTTTTTATTTCAATAGCTTATATGGTTCAGAGCTTGCCGAGCAGCAGCAGGACCAGCAGCACGACCAGAACGACGCCGCCGAGGCCCATTCCGGAATGGCCCATGCCATAGCCGTAGCCGCCAAAACGGCCGCTGAAGCCGCCCAGGAGGTAAATGATCACGATGATGATGAGTATCATTCCGAGCGACATGGCACTCTCCTTCCGGACGCGGCGGGTGCGATCGGCCGCCCGCGCCGGCGCACGAAAGCATATCGCGGCTTTCGGTTCCAGCGCGAGAACAGCGAAGCATTCCGACCGTCATCACCCGCGAAAGGTGATCCTGTACGCTCGGGCTGTTAGCGCCGTCGCCGACGCCGGTGGAATACTGGATCGCTCGCTTGCCGCCTTCGCGAAAGCTTCGGCGGCCCAAGACCACAACCCCGGCGAAGCTTTGGCGTGGCCGGGTCGCGGGCGACGACATCCATTAGCCTGCGCGGCTATTTCGGTTGCAGCTTCAGCGCCGCCGAATTGATGCAGTAGCGCAGGCCGGTCGGGCCGGGGCCGTCCTCGAACACATGGCCGAGATGCCCGCTGCATTTCGAGCACAGCACTTCGGTGCGGGCCAAGCCGTGGCTGACGTCGCGCTCCTCGTCGACATGGCTCGAAGCCGCCGGCTGGGTAAAGCTCGGCCAGCCGCAGCCGGAATCGAACTTGGCGTCGGACTCGAACAGCGTCTGTCCACAGCCGGCGCAGATATAGGTACCCTTGCGCTGCTCATGCTCGTATTCGCCGGAGAACGGTCGCTCGGTCGCCTTTTCGCGCAGCACGGCGTACTGCATCGGCGTCAGTTCCTTGCGCCATTCGGCTTCGCTCTTCTCGACCTGGCCGGGTTTCGTCGTGGTGTCGGACATGGAATTTCCCTCGATCGTTGCGCCGCCTTCAGTTGGTGACCTTGGCGCTGCTCACCAGCGTCGGCTTCTCCAGATAATGGTCGGCGAACAGTTTCTTCAGGTTCTGCACCTTCGGAATGTCGTTATAGGCAATATAGGGTTCGCTGGGGTGCAGTGTCAGGTAATTCTGGTGATAGGCCTCCGCCGGATAAAACCCCTCCAGTGCCCCGACCTTGGTTACGATCGGCTTCTTGTAGACCTTGGCGGCATTGAGCTGGGCGATATAGGCGTCCGCGACCTGCTTCTGCTCGTCGGTGGTGGTGAAGATCGCCGAGCGATATTGGGTTCCGGTGTCCGGGCCCTGGCGGTTGAGCTGGGTTGGATCGTGCGCGACCGAGAAGAATATCTGCAGCAGCTTGCCGTAGCTGATCTTTTTCGGGTCGAACTTGATCTCGACCGATTCAGCGTGGCCGGTCGAGCCCGAGGAGACGGTGCGGTAGTCGGCGGTTGACTTGCTGCCACCGGCGTAACCGGAAACCGCGTTGACGACGCCTGCGATGTGCTGGAACACGCCTTGCACACCCCAGAAGCAACCGCCCGAGAGCACGGCGGTCTGGATGCCGTCGCCGGCCTTGGCGTCGATAGCGGGTGCGGGGATGACCACGGCTTCTTCGGCGGCACGGAGCGGCACTATGGCGAAGGCGGTCATGGCCAGCGCGCCGATTGCGGCGGCACAGAGCGAAAGGCGGCTGAATTGGCTGCGGGACATGGGATTTCCTTTTGGGGCTTGCCCGATAGTCCGGGCACTCTAGAGCGGTGGTCGCCAATCGCAACCTGCAACGGGTCGCCCGATATCCCCAAGATACGTGGTGGCGTGGGCTTTGTTACACCCGGGTGCACACGAGTTCGTGACCAAAATTGTCGCAGTTGCAAGGCGTTGGAGCAGGCGGACGCACCTTGTTCCTCTGCCTCCGCAGATTGACTGGCCGATCCGGTCCGCAGATGAACCGCGAATGCCGGCGGACGACAAAACCTGCATGCGACGGAAGTCTTCCGCAGATATTGCGCGCTCTTTTCCTGCCGGCAGTCCAACCCGCCGCGCGACGCCACGCTGATCGCCAAGGCGCTGAAGGACGTCGGCTTCCAGACCGTGACGCTGTCCAACGATCTTACCCGCGACAAATTCTTCGAGGCGCTGCGCGCCTTCGCAGGCGATGCGGAAAAGGCCGACTGGGCGGTGGTGTATTA
>Ga0075522_10000868_pt1 | contig 22514 bp, 23 predicted proteins | sample NGEPerA_FD_74796 | JGI IMG/M metagenome (GOLD analysis project Ga0075522, IMG submission 74796) | Arctic peat soil microbial communities from the Barrow Environmental Observatory site, Barrow, Alaska, USA - NGEE PermafrostL2-A | ecosystem: Environmental > Terrestrial > Soil > Wetlands > Peat ...
CAACAGCCGCAACGTGCTCAGCAGCCGCAGCAACGGCAGCAACAGCGCGCTCAGCAGCCGCAGCAACAGCAGCCGCAGCGCGCTCAGCAGCCGCAGCAACAGCAGCCGCAACGTGCTCAGCAGCCGCAGCAACGGCAGCAACAGCGCGCTCAGCAACCGCAGCAACAGCAGCCGCAACGCGCTCAGCAGCCGCAGCAACAGCGCTCACAACAGCAGCCGCAACGTGCGCAACAGGATTATCAACCGCCAGTGCAACGCTCACAGCAGCAGGCGCGATCGTGGCAGCAACAGAAGGGCTGGCAACAGCAGGGGGCATGGCGGGGGGGCAGCAGTTGGCAGCAAGCTCGCTCGCAACACTGGGATTCCGACCATCGAACCTGGGCGCAGCGCGGGGGCTACGGCGGCTTTTACATCCCTCAGGCCAGTTTCGGTCTTTATTTCGGCAGGCAGCATTTCTTCCGGCTGCACGCATTTCCTGTTATGTACATGGGATATCCGCGCTTCGAGTACGGCGGGTATTCGTTCCTGCTGTTGGATCCGTGGCCGGAATACTGGAACGAAAACTGGTTCGACTCCGATGACCTTTACATCGATTACGACAATGGTTACTATCTTTACGACCGCAGGTATCCTCAGGTCGCTCTAGCCGTGTCGATCATGCTGTGAATGCGAAGCAGCTACTTCTGTTCACTGCCGGCGATGCTGGTTGCCAGGTAGTTGACCACTTTGGCTTCATTGCGCGCGAGTTCGTAATAGGCGGCTTTGAGCAACTGGTCCTTGCGATTGAGTAGCGTCTCGCGGATGGTCTGCTGAACGGAGGGATCATCCAGAAGGCGCTGACCGGCCGGCTCGCGTGTGATGACCTTTAAGATTCGATAGCCTTCCGGGGTGCGCTCCACCGGAGTCACCTCACCCGGCTGCAGCGCCATGATGGCCTTGCGCAGATCCGCGTTGGCCTGCTCCAGAGCCGATTCGCGCACGAATCCGACATCGCCGCCGGCTTGGGCCGAATCGGGGTCCTCGGAATAATTCTGCGCGAGCATGGCGAAGTCCTCGCCCTGCTTGACGCGCGCGTACAGGCTGTCGATCTTCTTACGCGCCTGCGCCTCATTCTGGGCTTTGTCGCCGCGCAGATTGCGGACGTTTGGGTTGGGCGTGGGCGTCACCAGGATCTGCGCCAGATGAATCTGGGGCTCGGGCAGATTGAAGTTGGCCTTGTTGGCGTTGTAGAAGTCGGCGATGTCCTTGTCGGAAATGCTGATGCGGGAGGTGGTCTCCTTGTTGAGCAGCTTTTGAACGCTGAGGTCGCGGCGAAGCTGGGCTTTCAGGTCCTCGACCGTCATTTTGCGATCGTTGAGCTGCTTCTGAAATTCCTCCTGCGTGTAGGGCGCCTTGAGCTCGGCGAACTTCGCGTCCACATCGGAATCGGTGGCCATCAAGCCGCGCTGTTCGGCGCGCTGCAGCATGATTTCGTTGTCGATGAGCGTGCGCAGGACCTCCAGGCGCTGGATGGCTACCTGGTCATCGCTGGGATGCTCGGACTGTCCGAACTGGGAGTATTGGTATTGCTTGTCAAGCTCGGCGAAAGTGATGGCGCGGCCGTTTACCGTGGCCGCCACGCCAGCCGGGGCAGAGCGGTTGCAGGCAGACAATGCCAGCAATAGAAGAGGAGCGAGAAGAACGCGGCGCATGGGGCGGAAATCTCATTCTAACAGGGTAGGAAGCGCATCCTTGCTGAAGTGAGCGTTCGTGGCTCAGTGTGCAGGTGACACGACACGGCGAATAGAGAATCTCTTGTGGCAACAACGCGCCTTCCCGGCATAAGAATTGCTATGGCATCGACATGCGAAACCACTGCCCGGTACCGGGATATAATCGAAGAATGCGTTATTTGGGCGTCCTAGCCGCGGGACTTATCGCTTTCGTGATCGCGTCGCAGGCGGGCGTGGTCACTGTCGAAGAGATTGTCTGCAAGCTGAACGGGGACATCATCACCAATATCGACCTGGATCACGACCGGGCCGATATGGAAAAACAATTGCGCGCCGGTGGCTACACCGGCAAGAAGCTGGAAGACGCCGTCAAGGCGGAAACTCCCAATCTGCTGCGGAACAAGATCGACAACCTGCTGCTGATCCAGAAGGGCAAGGAACTGGAATTGAAGGTGGATCCCGATGTCAACAAGTACCTGGCCAACCTTCAGCGCCAGACCAACACCGCCGATCCGGAAAAATTCCAGGCTCTGGTGAAACAAGAGACCGGGAAATCGTATGAAGACTTCAAGGCGGATCTGAAGAACAACTTCTATGTCCAGGGAGTGGTCCAAGAAGAGGTGATGCGCAAGATCCAATTCACCAACGAAGAAGTTCGCACCTATTACGACGCCCACAAGAACGAGTTTCAGCGGGAAGAGCGTGTATTCCTGCGCGAGATCACCATTTCGATCGAGGGTAAGCAGAACGATCCCGTGGCCCTGGCGGCAGCCCAAAAGAAAGCCAAGGATCTGGTGGACCGGGCTCGCAGAGGGGAACGCTTCAACGAACTGGCACAAGCCAATTCGGATTCCACCACAGCGAAAGACGGCGGCGCACTGGATCCCTACAAGAAAGGCGACCTGGCGCCGGAGGTGGAAGCCGCGGTTTGGGACAAGGATCGCGGGTACACCACGGACCCCATCAACCGAGGCAACGCCCTGCTGATCCTGCACGTGGATGAGCACTACAAGGCCGGCTTGGCGGGCTTTGAAGAAGTGGAGCAAGAGATTCAAAATCGAATCCTGAATTCCCGCCAGCAGGTGGCATTGCGAGCCTATCTGACCAAGCTGCGAGACGTCGCGTTCCTCGAAATCAAAGCCGGGTTCGAAGATACCGGCGCGGCTCCCGGCAAGGATACGAAATGGACCGACCCGGCGCAGCTGAAGCCCGAGACCGTGACCAAAGAAGAGGTCCTGCTGAATCCTACGAAGAAAAAGGTCCTGGGGTTTATCCCCATTCCGGGCACGAAAGCTACGGGATCCTCTTCGTCGCGCTAGCGGTCCATGAAGTCGCCCTATCTCAACGAGCTTCAGCCGAACCAAACTGTTCAAGGCACGTTCCTGGTTTCGTATAAGGACGTGCGCCAGAAGAAATCGGGCGATCCCTATCTTTCCCTGACGCTCACCGACCGCAGCGGCGAGCTGGACGCCAAGATGTGGGATAACGCGGCGGAAGCCATCCACACCTTCGAGCGCAACGATTTCGTGCGTATCAAGGGCTTGCTGCAGACCTTCCAGAATCGGCCGCAGCTCACGGTGCATAAGATCCAGCCGGTGCCGGAATCGGAAATCGATCTGGCGGACTATCTGCCGGCTTCCAAGCGCGATCGCGACGAAATGTTCCGCGAGCTCAAAGGCTGGATCGCGGGCATGTCGGCGCCCCATTTAAAACACCTGCTGGAAGCGATCTTTGCGGACGAGGAAATCGCTCAGGCCTATCGCACGGCGCCGGCCGCCAAGACCATCCATCACAACTGGATCGGCGGCCTGATCGAGCACGTTCTTTCGCTTTGCAGCCTGGCCAAGACCAGCGCGGCGCACTATCCGCACATCGATTTCGATCTGCTGCTGACCGGCGTGCTGCTGCACGATCTCGGCAAGATTCGCGAATTGCACTACGCACGCAGCTTCGGCTACACCACCGAAGGCCAGTTGCTGGGACACATCCAGATCGGGACGCAGATGGTCCTCGAGAAGATGCGGCTCGTGCCGGATTTTCCGCCGCGTCTGCGGGAACTGGTGGTGCACATGATCCTGTCGCATCACGGGGAGCTGGCGTTCGGTTCGCCCAAGATCCCGATGTTTCCCGAGGCTCTGCTGCTGCATCTTCTGGACAATATGGATTCGAAGATGGAAAGCATGCGGGCGTTGATCGATCGCGATCCGCAGATCACGGGGGAATGGACCGGATACAACCCGGCACTGGATCGCGCGGTGCTGAAGAAGAGCAAATACCTGAGCGGCGCCCCGGAGCCGACATCCGAACCGACATCCGAACCGACATCCAAACCAGCGATCGACACGGCGGTGGCGGCGAAGCCGGCTCCCCCGGCTCCCCCGGCGCCAGAGCCCGCGTCGGCGTTTGCCGATAAGCTGAAGGGCGCGCTCGGCAAGAACTCTTGAAAGGGCTTTGTGCCTAAAAAACGCCGGGGCGCATCCAAGGGGCTTCCGCCCGCGCTCGAACTGCTGTGCCTGCGGGCGCTCTGGCGGCTGGGCGAAGGCACGGTTCACGACGTTCGAAAAGGGGTGTCGAAAGAACGCGTCCTGGCCTATACGACGGTGATGACGCTGCTCGACCGTCTGGAGAAGCGCGGCTGCGTCGCGCGCCGCAAGCCGGGGCGTTCCTACATCTACCGGCCCAAGATCGGCCGCGATGTGGTGCGCGAACAGGCGCTGAAGCAGCTTCTGGATGGCTTCTTCGATGGATCGGTAGACGCGTTGCTGAACTTTCTACGCCAACCGCGCGAGCCTCACAGGGATACGCGCGCTAAGATGCTAAGAGTACCCATCACGTAGCGAAACACACGAACGTTTCCATGGCAAAATTCAGACCAGCAGGATCGAAAAAAAAGAGAAAATCCGCGTCCGACTCCAAGCGAGGCCTGCTGCCCTGCGCGGTCATCATCGCCTTAGGCTTCGGCTTGATTTTCTGGCTCTTTTATCTGGTCCTGCGGTCCGGGAACGGAAGTTAAAGGACAAATGCGAATCGATCAAAGACAACCGGGCCAACTGCGGCCCGTAAAAGTTACCACCGAGTATCTGCTGACCGCCGAAGGCTCGGCGCTGATTGAAGTCGGCAACACGCGCGTGCTGTGCGCCGCGTCGGTAGAGGAATCCGTGCCGCCGTTTCTGCGCGGATCGGGCAAAGGGTGGGTGACCGCCGAGTACTCGATGCTGCCGCGCGCCACGTCGACGCGCACGGCTCGTGAAGTTTCCAAAGGCCGGGCCTCTGGCCGCACTATGGAGATCCAGCGGCTGATCGGGCGGTCGCTTCGATCGGTGATCGATATGGACGTGCTGGGCGAGCGCAGCGTAATCCTCGATTGCGACGTGCTGCAGGCCGATGGCGGGACTCGCACGGCTGCGATCACGGGTGCCTATATCGCCCTTTCGGCGGCATTGCGCCAATTAGTGAAATTCGGAGTGCTGAAGAAATCGCCGATTCGCGATTTCGTGGCGGCGACCAGCGTGGGGATCATCGGAGGGACGCCGATGCTCGATCTCTGCTATCAGGAAGACTCGTCGGCCGAGGTCGATATGAATGTAGTGATGACCGGCTCGGGAAAATTCGTCGAAGTGCAGGCCACCGCCGAGAAGACCGCGTTCGACGACGCGCAGTTGGCCGAGCTGCTGGCGCTGGCGCGGCAAGGGATCGGCGAGCTGGTGGCGATCCAGAAACAGTTCGAGAATCAGTGACAGTCTACTGCGCTACATCCAATCCGGGGAAACTGAGAGAGTTTCAGCTCGCCGCGCCGGACTTCGATGTGCAGCAGCTTCCCCGCCCCGTCGCGCCGCCGGAGGAGACCGGCGAGACGTTCGAAGAGAACGCCATCGGCAAGGCGGAATACTACGGCGGCTTTACGGACGGATACCTGTTCGCCGACGACTCGGGGCTCGAGGTCGACGCGCTGGGAGGCGCGCCCGGGGTGCATTCGGCGCGCTATGCGGCGTCTCATTTGAACGGCGGGGCAAGCGATGCGGACAATAATGCGCTCCTGTTGACGCGGCTTGCGGGCGTGACGAACCGCCGCGCACGCTTCGTCTGCGTGATCGCCCTGGTGAAAGATGGCCATCTGGCCGGGACGTTTCGCGGGGCCGTGGAAGGCCGCATTATCGACGCGCCGCGCGGCTCCGGCGGCTTCGGATACGATCCACTGTTTTACTACGAAGCTTTTGGATGCACGTTTGGGGAAGCCCTGATCGGCGACAAGATGCTGGTGAGCCATCGCGCGCAGGCGCTCGAAAAGATGTTTACTTTCCTGCGAGGTATCTCTGCCAGCGCAGGAAGCCAATCATCGTCTTCGCATCGATGATCTTGCCCGACTGAATCAGCTGATCGATTTCGCGGGCTGTATACCACTTGGTCTCGATGCGTTCGTCTTCCATGGGCTTCGATTCGCCCTGGGTTAAATCGCGCGCGGTGTAGATGGTCATCTTCTCCGCGAGGAAACCTGGGCTGGGGAAAAAATCGGCGAGCTTGGCCCACTTCTTGGCGCGAAGACCTGCCTCCTCCACCAGTTCCCGTTTGGCGGCCTGAAGCGGCGTCTCGCCTTCGTCGACGCGGCCGGCCGGCAGCTCCCACATGAATCGGCGCGCGGGGAGACGATACTGTCTCACGAGAAGCACGCGGCGGCGGTCGTCGATCGGCATGATGACCGCCGAACCTCCGTGCTGGACAATCGCCCGCTTGATTTCGAAGCCGTCCGGATCGAGAGCGTGATCCATCGTCACGTGAAAAATCGGTGTGCGGATGAGTTCTTTGGAAGAGATAAGTTTCATAGAGAGTTTTTGCATAGGCTGAAAAAGGGGACAGACAGCTCTGTCCACTCCCAGGCTCGTTCGCTAAATCACAAGATTACAGGAGGGGACAGAGTAGTCTGTCCCCTTTTTCTAATCGCCCGCTCGAACTGCTTCACGGGCAGAGTATTCAGGATATCGCCGGTTTCCAGCCACCCGCGACGCGCCATCAGAACGCCGTAGCGCATGTTGGCAAGATGTTTGGGATGGTGTGCATCGGTCGAAACGACGAACTTCGCACCGCGCGCTTTCGCGGCCCGTACCAGCGACGCCGTCAGGTCCAGGCGCTCGGGACTGGCGTTGATTTCGAGATACACGTTGCGCCGGGCCGCCACCGACGCCACCGCCTCAAAGTCGTACGGATACGGATCGCGATTCAGGAGAATGCGGCCCGTGGGATGCCCCAAGGCGCGCAGGTGCGGACATTCGAGCGCGCGCAACAGCCGGTCGGTCATCTCTGAGGATTCCAGATTCATGTAGCTGTGGACGCTGCCGATCACGAAATCGAGCTCCGCGAGCGCGCTATCTTCCAGGTCCATGCTGCCGTCGCGGCGGATGTCGCATTCCAGGCCCGAGAACACGCGAATCCCCAGGTCTTTCTGGTCCATTTCGCGGACCTGATGGGCGAAGGCCACCGCGCGTTTCTCGTCGAGTCCGTTGGCCATCGCCAAGGCTTTGGAGTGGTCCGTGATCGCGATGTACTCGTATCCGATTGCGCGCGCGGCCTCGGCCATCTCTTCGAGCGTCGCGCGGCCGTCGGTTTCGAGCGTGTGCATGTGGACATCGCCACGGATGTCGCCGAGTTCGACCAGCTTCGGCAGCGTACCGGCTTCGGCCGCTTCGATCTCGCCCTGATTCTCGCGCAGCTCCGGAGGGATCCAGAGCAAGCCCAGGGCCTCGTAGATCTGCTCCTCGGTCTCGCGCGCGACGATCTCTTTCGTATCCACCCGCGACAAGCTGTATTCGCTGAGCGTCAAACCCATCTTCTGGGCCCGGCTCCGCAGAACGATGCTGTGCTCCTTGCTCCCGGTGAAGTATTGGAGCGCGGAGCCGTAGCTTTCCTTGGGCAGCGCCCGCAGGTCCACCTGCAAGCCTTCCAGACCGAACCGGACGCTGGCCTTGTTCGGGCCTTTTCCCAGGACTTCGTGGACTTTGGGATGCTTCGTGAACGGCTCGATGGCCGCTTCGGCCCCGGGGCCCGTTGCCAGAAGGTCGAGATCGCCTACAGTTTCCTTGCCGCGGCGCAGGCTGCCGGCCGGCGTCACCGTCTCGACGCCGGGGATCTCCTTCAGGAACGCGACCATCTCGTCAGCCACACCATAGGCGAAGCTCAGCAGGAACCGACCCGCTCGCTGGCGATAGGCCGCGATCGAGCGGAGGACCTTTTCCTCCAACTTCGCTCCCATCCGGGGTAATTCCCGCAGTTTCTGCTCCTGGCAAATCTTCTCCAGCCCGTCGATGGTCGAGACGCGGTAATGCTCGAACAGGGTTCGGATGCCCTTCGGTCCCAAGCCTTGGATTTTAAGCAATTCCAGAGCGGTAGGCGGATATACCTCAAGCATCTGATCACGCCGATCGAAACTGCCGCGCTGTTCGATTTCCTCCAGTGCCGACGCGATTCCCTTGCCGATTCCTGGGATATCGGTGACTTTCTTCGCGGGATCCTTGAGGATTGCCGCGATAGGTTCCGGATAACCCTCGATCGCCGACGCCGCGTTGCGATAACTGCGGATGCGGAACGAATCCTCCCCGGCGATCTCCATCAGGTCGGCGGTTTCCCACAGCATGCGGGCGATGTCGCGGTTTTCCATGCGTTAGAGATGCGGCTCCACGTGCACCAGAACGTCGGCCACCCAATCCAGGCGGCTCTTCAAGTGACGCTTCACCGCCCGGGCGATTTCATGCGAGGCCAGCACGGTCAGATTGGGATCCACTTCCAGGTGCAGATCGACATGGTAACGCAGTCCGGTCTTGCGGGCATAGCATTTGTCGATGCCCAGGGCTCCCGGCACCCTCAGCGCTTCCACGCGCAGAATTTCCATCTGGACGGGATCGGGCATGGTGTCCATGAGCTGCAGCGCGGTCTCGCGCACGACGCGAAAGCCCACGAAAACAACGATCAAGCCGATCATGAACCCGCCGTAGCGGTCGGCGTTGCGCAGATGATCGGGAAGGTACACTGCCAGCAGCACCGAAATCAGCGCCACCGAACCGGAAAGAATATCGACCGAGTCATTCCAGGCGTCGGCGGTCAGCGCGGCGCTGCGAGCCGCCCGGCCCGCGCGCATCTTCACCCCGGCCATGACGGCCTTGGTGACGATCGACAAGCCCAGCGGCCAGATCGCGAACAAGGCGGGCGCCTGCGGGCGGACTTCCAGGGAGTGGCCGCAGATCGCAGCGCCTGCTGCCGCCAACAACACACCCACAGCCAAAGCAATCAGCGTTTCAAAGCGCCCATGGCCGTAGGGATGATCCTCATCGGCAGGTTTGGCGGCGATGCGCAATCCCAGGTACACCAGCCCGGAGGAGATCACGTCGGCAGCCGATTCGAGGCCGTCCGAAACCGTCGCCACCGAGTGCGCAGCTAAGCCGACGCCGGTCTTCAGCGATGCGAGCACTGCGCTCGCCGCGATTCCGGCCAGGGCGACGCGGGCTGCGGTGCGTTCCGGAGAAGGCATACTCTTATTCGAGGTTACCCTGTCGGAGTTACCTAATGATGGCCCGGCTACAATTAAAGTGCAGATGCGCGAACCGCTCACCGCGCTCCCATCCGATCTGGAATCGATCCCCGACCGCCCCGCCGTGTTCCTGCTGCGGGCCGGCCAAGGCGCGCCATATCTTGCGCGAACCGCGCTGCTGCGGCGTCGCTTGAAACGTCTGCTTTCAAATCGCGAACGCCTATCGAGTGTTTTGAACTTGAGCGGCGTGGTGGAGCGGATCGAGTACTGGCTGACGGGATCGAAACTCGAATCGGCGCTGATCCATCTGGAGCTCGCCAAGCTGTATTTCCCGGAGGACGTGTCGCATGTCACGCGCCTCAAACCGCCCGTGTTCCTCCGGCTGACGGTGGACAACGCCTTCCCGCGAACGATGCTCACCACGCGGCTGGGTCGCGGGCTGTATTACGGTCCGTTTTCCGGGCGCGGGGCGGCGGAGAGATTTCAGAACGAAATGCTGGATCTGTTTCAGTTGCGGCGCTGCGAGGAAAACCTGGCGCCGACGCCCGATCATCCCGGCTGCATCTATGGCGAGATGAACAAGTGCCTGCGGCCGTGCCAGCAGGTGGTTTCGGCGGAAGAGTATCGCAACGAGGCGACCCGGGTCGAACAATTCCTGCGCACCGGCGGGGCGTCGCTGCACGAATCGGCCGAGACGGCTCGCGATCAGGCCAGCGCGGCGATGCAGTTCGAGGAAGCCGAACACATGCATCAAAGGCTCACGCGCATAGAAGGAGTTCAGGCCAGCGCCGGGGATCTGGCTCGTGTTTTGGACCGTTTGGCGGGCGTCGCGGTGGTGCCATCGGCCAAGGCGGAAAGCGTCGATCTGGTATTTCTGGCCGGAGGGCGGTGGCTCGAGCCACGGGTATTTTCTTTTTCGGAGGATGCTACGTTTCTGGAAAATGCATCGATGGATCGGCGCCTGCGCGAGCTTTGCGCGGGCATTTCGCCAAGCTCATCCCCCGACCTCGAACATCTTGCAGTCCTGATGCGCTGGCAGGGATCGACCTGGCGGGATGGCGAGTGGATCGGGTTCGATTCGTTCGAGAAGATTCCCTATCGCAAGATCGTGAATGCAGTCGCGCGGGTGGCGGCGCGAGGCAACTAGCGCTATTGGCAAACGGCGTTCTTGAATTTGATGGTTATCGTGCCGCTCTCCGGCTCACTGTCGTTCTGGACTTGACTGACCGTGACGTTCTCGTATTCGGTAGTCATCTCAGATATCAAGCCGCTCTGAAAATAGATTGTTTGGCCTCCCTTGCCACGCTCGGAGGCAGGCACTAAATCGGCCAGAAAATCGTACATTCGCTGCTTCAGTTCCGTGGTGTTGGAGATTTTCGCTGCCGGGTCTCTGGGCATCATCGCGGGAACTTCCAATCTGCACACCAGGGTAGTACCCGTTCCGTAGTCGACGATCAGATCGAATCCAGCCGGCATATGGAAGGTTTCCTGATTCAACGGCTGGCCGAGCTTGGCGCGCAGCGTCGAGGAATCGAGTTGCGCGAACACTGGTAAACAGCAAATCCCGACTAGAGCGAGATATAGTTTCGACCGCATGAGCTCAGCATACTCTTTCCGGACGGTACACTGAAGCCATCGTGCTCGCTGCGCTCCAATCCTGGCTTCGGAGCAAGTCGCTATGGCCGCCACGATTGCGCCAGCAGGTCACGCGCACCGGCTTGGCCTACACCGCGACGCTGCTGATCGTGGCCATGATCGCGTTCGTCTCCGCCAACAACCTGATGTTCCTGATCCTGGCGGCGATGCTCGCCACCTTCATGATCTCCGGGTTCATCAGCAAGCTGAGCCTGGCCGGCCTGGAGCTGGAACTGTTCCTGCCCCAGGACATTTCGGCGCGGCGAAAGGTCCGGGCGGGCGTGCGCCTCAAGAATACGAAACGCTGGATTCCTTCCTTCAGCATTCATCTCCAAGGCGTGGCGGAAAGCGGATTCGACACCATTCTCTACTTTCCCGTGCTTCCCGCCGGCGCCACCGTGGAAGAGGCGGTGGATGTTTATTTCGCCCGCAGGGGCGCGCAGAAGGAACGCAGCTTTCAGTTCTCTACGCGCTTCCCTTTCGGATTCTCCGAACGCCGCGAAATGATCACCGCGCGGCACGAGATTCTGGTCTATCCCTGCCTCGACCCGCAACCCGGATTTGAAACGCTGCTGGCGGCCGTGACCGGCGAACTGGAGATGATCCAGCGCGGACGCGGCCACGACTTTTACCGCATCCGGCCCTACGAAGCTCTGGAAAGCGCGCGGCACGTGGATTGGAAGGCGACGGCCCACACCGGGGACCTGCAGGTCCGCGAATACGCCCGAGAACAGGAACGGAGCGTCCTGATTTATCTCGATCTGGACGTTCCCTTCGGAGCAGAAGAGTGGTTCGAATCGGCGATCGAATGCGCGGCGTTTCTGGCGTATCACTTGTCGCTCGGAGCAACACGCGTCCGGCTGAAAACCCAGGAGTTCGACATAACGCTGCCCGAGCCAGGGGACATCTATACTATTCTTAAGTACTTGGCTTTGGTGTCCCCCATGCGGGGAAAGCCTTCAGAGGGTCCCGATGAAGCCGGCAGTTTCCAGATTGTGTTTACCGCGCATCCGGCAAGGATGTCGGAGCTTGGCTGGGGCAAGGCCGAAGGCATGAGTGCACGCTTGCTCGGTCTGGACGCCTGGGACCACAATCGCTGAAACACAGGAGATTCCATGAAGAAACTGCTTTTCATCGGCATTCTGACGCTGCTGGCTGGCGCCCCAAGTGGATGGGCGCAAGTAACCGGCGCGCTCTCCGGGCGCGTCGTGGATGCCACCGACGCTGGCGTTTCCGGGGCGACCGTTACCGTGAAATCGACCGAGACCGGAGCCACCCGCACCGCTACGACAGACGAAACCGGAGCGTATAGAATCCTTTCCGTGCCGGTAGGTCCGCAGGAAGTGCGCGCCGAGAAGAGCGGATTCAAAGTGGCCGTCCGCTTGGGAATCAACCTGGCCGTCGGGCAAGAAGCAGTCGCCAATCTACGCCTGGATGTCGGTACCGTTTCCGAAGTAGTCACCGTGACCGCCGACACTCCGCTGGTCAATACCACCACCTCCGCCATTTCCGGGCTCGTCAATGAGCGCCAGATCAAAGAACTGCCGCTCAACGGCCGCAGTTTCGATAATCTGATGACACTCAATCCGGGAATCTTCAACTATGTTCTGAAGAGCCCGCAAACCAGCACGAGCAATGGAAACACCTTCTCCGTGGATGGCCGGCGGCCTTCGGACAATGTCGTTCTGCTGAACGGGATCGAATACACCGGGACCAGCCAGCTCGGGGTCACTCCGGGCGGTGTCAGCGGCAGTTTACTGGGGATCGACGCCGTGCGCGAATTCAATGTGCTCACCGATTCTTACGGCGCAGAGTATGGCAAGCGCGCGGGCGGACAGGTCAGCGTGGTCACCCAGTCCGGAACGAACACGATTCATGGATCTCTGTACGAATTCCTCCGGAACAGCGCCCTGGATGCCCGCAGCACCTTCGATAAGGGATCCGTGCCGCCCTTCCGCCGCAACCAATTCGGCGGCTCGCTGGGAGGACCGATTAAGAAGGACAAGCTGTTTCTATTCGGAAATTACGAAGGATACCGGCAGAGCCTGTCCACCACCAGCGTCAGCACGGTTCCGGATTTGAGCACCCTTCCGAGCTCGATTAGTGTGAACCCGGCGATGTTGAAATACCTGGCGCTGTGGCCTGCCGCAAATGGCCCTTCGTTCGGGCCGGGAACCGGGATCGCAAAAGCGTTTTACAATCCCAGGAATCCGGTCCACGAGGATTTTGGGACGGTGCGGATGGACTACAATCTTCGGGAGCAGGACACGCTTTCGGCGTCCTATACGGTGGACGACGGGAACAGCGTGATCCCGTTGGGCGATCCTCTTTTCGCCTCTGCTCTCGCGCTTCGCAATCAGGTGGCCAGCGTGGAGGAAACGCACATTCTTTCGCCCCGCCTTCTGAACACGTTTCGCGCGGGATTTTCGCGCTCGGGCTTCAATTACGATTCCTACTCGACGGTGTCCTATCCCGCCGATTTGTCTTTTGTCACCGGATTAGGGCCAGGAGGAATTTCGGTTGGAGGCGCGCAGACCACCAGCGGCTCAGGGGCCCTTACGGCGGCTGGGCTGGGCAACAATTCGAACGTCTGGAATCGACGCAATCTCTTCACTTTCTCGGATAGTGTTTCCTACAACAAAGGCATGCACCAGATCCGTGCGGGCGTCTGGTTCCAGCGGCTGCAAGACAACGAGGACACCGCATCCCGCCAGCTCGGCATCGCCACGTTTGCCAGCCTGACGACATTCCTGCAAGGAACGCTCACGAACTTCCAGGTGGTTCCTTCGGCAAGCACGCTCGGATTTAGAAGCCTGTTTGGAGCCTGGTACGTCGACGATACGATCAAGCTTCGCCGCAATCTCACGCTGCAGCTCGGACTCCGGCATGAATTCACCACTGGCTGGAATGAAGTGGCGGGACGCGCTTCCAACTACATCACCGACGGCAACGGTGTCCTGCTGGCTAACCCGCGCGTGGGCGATTCCCTCTTCACCCAAAACAACGCCAAGCGTCTATTCGCGCCCCGGGCCTCCGTGGCGTGGGATCCATTCGGAAAAGGAAAGACCGCCATCCGCGCTGGTTTCGGAGTGTATTACTCGCTGATCGACGACCTCGCCTTCCAGATCAACGCCCTGTATCCCTATAACGGGCTTGTTACCTATACGGGCCTGCTGCCAAATGTGGTGCCGGTGGCCCACAACACTCAACCTCTGCCTCCGTGCGGACCTGGGATTCCCAGCGCGCAATGCTCCATCTACGCGCCTTTTGGAGTGCAACCAGATGCCAAGACTCCCACTGTGGAGGAATGGAACTTCACCGTCGAGCAGCAACTGGACCGCAACACTTCGCTCCGCGTAGCCTATGTCGGATCGTTCGGATACCACCAGTTCGTCAGCCTCGACCCCAATAGTATCCCCGCGCAGACCTGTTCCAACCCGGCAGGATGCCAGGCCGGTGGCACCACGTCGGCCGGCAGCCCGGTCCCGGCTGCGCTCCAGACCCATGTGGCTCAAGGGGCCCAGTACATTCCCGTCGGAGCCCGCCCCAATCCGTACATATCCAATGGATTCTTCTGGTATACGGAAGGCAACAGCAGCTATAACGCTCTACAGATCGACGTAAACCGCCGCCTGACACAGGGATTTCAGATCCGCGCCAATTACACCTGGTCGAAGAATCTGGACAACAACTCGGCGCTGACCATCGCCCAGGCGAATAATGAGCCACAGATGATCATGGACCGAAACGATCTCCGGCGCGACTGGGGACCGTCGGCCTTAAACGTTACGCATCAAGCCAGCTTCTCGGCCCACTACGATGTGCCCTTCGGCAAGGGCCAACGCTGGGCCAGCAATCTCTCTAACGTTGGGAATAAAATCGTCGGCGGCTGGCAACTCAACGAGATCACCACGCTGCTCAGCGGCTTGCCGTTTACTCCGCTGATGGGCTCGAACCGCTCCGGCAACGGCGATACCAGAAACCCCGACCGGCCGAATCTGAATCCCGCGTTTACCGGACCGGTGGTGACCGGCAATCCGAATCAGTGGTTCAATCCAAACGCCTTCACTCCCGCGCCGTACGGCACATTCGGAAACGTAGGCAGGGGAACGTACAACGGACCCGGCTTGGCGGAGGTGGATCTTTCGGTCCTGAAGAATATTGCAGTGTCGGAGCGAATCAACTTGCAGTTCCGCGCCGAATTCTTCAATCTGATGAACCACACCAACTACGCTTCGCCGAACCAAAACGTATTCACCAACACCGGCACATTCGCCGCGCCGAACTACACCGTCAGCCCTTCGGCAGGATTGATCAACAACCTGGCCACCACTCCGCGGCAGCTCCAGTTCGGGCTCAAGCTGATGTTCTAGCCGCTGCCTGTTCGTGCAGTTCGCGAAGGCGATCGGGCCCGTCCGGAACCAGCGAGAAACGGCGGCGAACTTCCGCCCGGGCACGGTTGACGAGTTCCACATCGAGCGTATTTAGCCGGACGAGTTCGGTGTAAACATCCGCGCCGCAAGCTTTCTGGAATTTTTCGATCCGGGCGTTCATCGCATCTTCCAGACTGCCGGAGACGTTAGCCGGCTGCTGCGCCAGAGCCAGATTCGGGAATATCGGGCGAAGAAAATGCTGCCCGGCGACAAGACTTTCAGGGAAACAATCGACCACGCCCAGGAAAGATGTCTTCAACATCACTTCGGTGGCGCGAGCCAGATCGATTTCCGCCGGAGGGTCGTTGACGACGCCATTCGCCAGCAGGTTCACCTGCACGTTGCTGACGCGATAGGTATGGTGTTCCACTAGCCCGGCAATGAAACCGCCGATGGATTGTTCCCTCGCCAGATCGCTCGCGGGTTCGCCGGGGATCGGCTTCTGGCGGAAGTAGTCGTACATGGACCGGATACGATCCATCGGATCGCGCAGGAAACACAAATCGAAGAAGATGTACCCAGGCACTCGCGGAAGCGGATACCGGAACTGATGGCTCGATACGGCCTTCATGCGGGGGTGGCGGCTGAGAAACGACACCAGCTCCTTTGGGCTCACCGCTCCGTCGAAGTGCTCCGTGTCGAGGCGGGCGTAGTTCTCGAAAAAGCTATGTTCCAGGATCTCTTCGACGGTGCTGCCGGCGTTCTTGAAGAAATGATAGTGGAGAAGGACGAAGCGCACGTCCGCGGCTTGGTTCAGCATTGCCCGAATTGGCTTCCTTCCAGACCTGCATGCTGGCCTTCCGCGAGATAATCGACCAGCGGATTACCGGCGGCGTTTGGATGTGCGCTGAAATACGCCTCGCAGTCGAACAGCGGATGCGTGCTCGGCCATTTCCCGCCGCTCGTCTTCAGAAAATGGAGCATAGGATTTTCCGCGTTGCGCGCTTCCGGACAACATGCCAGATAATGCGCTGGATCGAACAGTGGATGCGGCTGGCGCTGCTCCGCGGCGCCGTGCTTCAGGTAATGCCGCAGCGGATCGACTCCAGCGGCCGCCACATCCGGGTTGGTGCGCAAGTAAAACGCCGCGTCGAATAACTTCCGCAGCACGCGCTTTTGCATGACCTCGCCTAAACGTGACATCGCCCTAAATTCTAAACTAGATGGTACGATTCCCGTCGCCTATCTGAATATCCGAGGGGCCGCCATCCTGGCCGTGTTTCTCGATTCCGCGTTCGACTCGCGGACGCCGCAAGAGAGGAGCGAGACCTATGCCGCGCTCCAGTCCGCTGCCGCTCGCGATGGTTTTAGCGGGGATGTCGCCGCCGTCTGGGAGGATGCTCAGGGCCGCACCAGGTTCATCGCTCCGGCGCCGCAGCATCCGTTCTTTCAGGTGATGAATTACGGCCAACTTCGCGCGCAAGTCAACGGAAGCATCCATGTATGACCCGTTCTGTGTTAGCTTTTGTGATGGTCCGTTTGGGTGAACCATGTTGATCGCCTTCGAGAATCCACTGAACCAGAGTATGCTGGCGTTTCCGATTCTGGAGTGTTTCCATATTCTGGGATTCGCGGTAACCGTCGGCACCATTGCGCTGGTGGACTTCCGGCTGCTGGGATTCGGGCTGCGCCGCCAGAACGCGGGTGAACTCGCCAAGGCCCTGGCCCCCTGGACTCTGTTCGGACTGGTTGTGGTTCTGCTGTCCGGTCCGCTGCTATTCTCCTCCGATCCGGACATGTATTACCTGAACCTGTCGTTCCAGATCAAAATGGTCGTACTTCTTCTCGCGATCGTGTTTCAATACACGATCCGCCGGAAGCTGCTGCGCGGCGAGTTATCCCCGGGCTTAAGTAAACCCGTGGCCTGCATCTCGCTTCTGCTGTGGACCAGCGTGATCTTTGGCGGAATCTTTATCGCGTTCATCGTGACTCCGGGGCAATGAAACTATGTCTGTACTCGAACTCGCACAGTGGATCCAGGGTACCGATTGGGCGACCTACCTCCGCATGTCGGCGTATACTTATCCGGTCGTCCTGGCAAGTCACCTGACCGGGATCGCGTTGTTCGCCGGCGCTGTTCTGGTAACGGACCTCCGTCTGCTGGGAGTGGTCCTGCGCAATCAGCCCGTCGCGGACGTGGTGGATCAACTGCGGTGGCCCAAGCGGATCGGCTTCCTGATCGTGGCCACCTGCGGAATCCTGCTGGCCAGCGCCAAGGCGGAAGAATATTATTACAACGTGTTTTTCAGGACCAAGCTGGTGCTGTTCGCGCTGGTGGCGGTTCACGCGCTGGTGTTTCGCGGCAGCGTCTACAACAATGCCGCGGCACTCGATCGCGCCCGCCGGATGCCGGGCAATGCAAAACTGGCGGCGGCGCTGTCGCTTCTGCTGTGGACCGGCATCGTCTGCGCCGGACGGGGAATCGGCTACATCGAGCCGCCGCTCGATAAACTCCACGCCGCGCTCAGCAGCCTTGCAGCGAACCACCAACGCTAACGAAGGTCTACGGGAGTCGCCATCGTAAACAGCATTCCGGTGTAGCGCAGCGGCTTCCCGCGATTGACTAATTCCAGGACTAATCGCCCGTCCGCCTGGGACGCTCCCGTGCCGGAGAGCGATTCGCCGCTTTGGTTCACCTCTACGTTCGAAAACTTCCAGCGCGAGGCCGCGCTTCCGCCCTGCATCTCGAACTGCGCTGCAACCGTGCGAAACTCGGTGTCCGGCGCGAACAGAATTCCCCGTCCCTGGAGCGTGCCTCCGGCGCGAGCGCTTTCAAACAGGTCTGAACCTTCCCCTTCGGCATCCAGGATTCCTTCCAGATCGAGCTCGCCGCCTTTATAGACGATGTCCATCGCCTTGCCGTCGAAGTGGTAGCGGGGCGTTCCCGTGCTCAGATCCACACCGAGATCGCCGCTGAATTCGGCCGGATCCACCGATCCGGTCAGCCCGATCAACTGCACCATGGGACCATTCCACTTCACCTGGGCCGTGATTCCGCGCAATCTCAGATCGCCAGCCGTCAGCGAAGAAATCGAGACCGAGCCTCCGGTTCGAATCGCTTTGAGCCAGGGCGGTACCGGGGCACTGGCTCCCAGCCGGAGCGTTCGCGCCAGGAAGCCGCGTTCGCGAGACAGTGCCGGTGCGAAAACGCGGGCCAGTTCTGCCGCGTCTGCCTGGTCGATCTTCAAGTCGAATTTATCGGGCCGGACCTTTTCGGAGGATTCTGGAGCGGGTTCCCAGCGATAGCTGCCGGTAAACGCGATCGCCCCGGCGTTCGCCCGCAAACGGCTGATGGACACTCGCCTCCCGTTCAGGCTCACGGACGCAGAGTGAATCAGCAGGGGCTCAGCCAATCCATCGAGTGCAATCCGCGCATTCTGGAGCTCGGACTCGCCCGACCAATCGCCGCCTTGGTAACGCGCCCAGCCGCGCCAAATTGCCTGCGAAGACCCCTGCGGCGTCAGTTCCAGCAGTGGAATCGCCTCCAGCCCGAAAGAGCGCATCGATGCGACACTCAGGCCGCGCGTGGTGATTTTCAAATCCAGTGACCGCGGCTGATCCAGATCGTAACTGCCTTCGATCTCGGCACTCTGCTTCTCCCCGATGTGGACGGAAGTCTGCTCCAGGCTCATCGAGCGGCCGGCGATGTCCACGGTGGCCACGGGCGCCTCCACCGGTTTCTCGTCCGGCACGCTGAGCGAGGCATCGCGCACCACCACGCGTCCCTGCATTCCCTGCGGCTCGTTGTAGGTCATCGATCCCGATACCGAGCCTTGCGCCGACAAGTTCTCCGGCAGCGTCGCGCCCATATGCCGGCACACCGCGAGCATGGTCGCCAGCGGCACCTGTTGCAGGTCCACGCCAGCGTCCCAATGCGGGCTCTTCAGAAAATCCCAGGAGCGAAACCGGATCACCACCGGAGAGACACCCCGGTCCGCCGTGGTCTGCAGATCCAGACGCTCGCCGCGAAGATCGAGCGAACCCCCGAACCCCAGCTTCAGGCTGCCGACTTCGTCCGGTATGAGATCCAAACGATGGACGTCGGCCAATTGAACCTGTCCGGCCACATCCAAGTGCGACGGCGGTCCGGAAAGCTGGGCCTCCAGCGCTACGGTTCCGTGCACGTCAAACCCGCGCGGATCCATCCACCGCAGGGTCTCCTCCAGCGGGCTGCTCTCCAGTTCCACTTTCAAATCCAGACGGCGGCTGTCCGGAGCCGCCGCGCCGCGCACGAAAAATCGTCCGAATTCCTGCGTGGAACGGTCCGTACGCGAGGGCGCGCCGCCAAACCGCAATTCCATCGAGCCATCGCTGGAAGGGGTCACGTCCAGATCGGCATCGTTGAAATAGAAGACCGACTTCGTATCGCCGAATTTGAAATTGACCCGGCCGGAGCGCATGCGAATGGAGGGAATGCGCTCGGAATTAGCCGGGCGATTCTCCAACAGGAACTGAAAATTCCACGGGCCGGCGTCGGTCTTCACCAGGTTGATGGTGGCGTCGCCGAGATTCAGACTGGAGAATTCCAGCTTGCGCTCGAACAGACTCAAGAAGCGTATGCTCGCTCCCAGCGATTCGACGTAAGCCAGCGGCTCGATCCCAGCGCGCGGATCTTCGTGAATGGTGACGCGATCGAGCGTGAATCCCGGCCGCGGCAATGGGCCTGGAAAGAACGTCAGGCTGATTCCACCGACATCGACTTTCCTCCCCAGACTCCGTTCCAGTGCACGCTCGATGCCTGGACGCAGCACGTCGGTCGGCAGATACGGAACAACTCCCACCAGCACGGCCAAGCCCACCATCGTCCACAGAACAGCCTTCAGCTTCATACCGCGCGGTCCTTCAGGCGCTCTCTTTCTTTCAAAAGACGGTACGCCTCGGGATCGTCCACGTCGGTGAAGATGCCGGAGTCGTCGACGTCCACGTACTCGGTGCGATCGACGTGCGCGTGAACCACTTCACGCGCTTCGGCCGTGGATGGCAGTGCCAGCAACTCGGCTGCGACCGATCGCGTTGCGAAAACCGGATGGCCGCGTTTGCCGGACTGACGCGGAATCACGAACAGTGTCGAAGGTTTCCGGTGCTCGAACGCTCGCGCCAGCGTAGCCACGGTGTCTTCTGCCACGGCTGGGCTATCGACGGGGATAAATGCGAATCCGTCGGCTTCGGCTGGCAGCTCGGCCAAGCCGGTCTGAAGCGAGCTGAGCTGGCCGCGGCTCGGATCGGGATTGATCGCGATGTTCGCCGTCGCGGGAATCTGTTGCCGGATCACATCCGCGTGATACCCGAGCACGACAATTACCGGATGAGAGCAAGCTCCCAGCACACGTATTAACCGTCCCACGAAAGTTTCGCCGCGATAATCGAGGAGCGCTTTGGGCGTACCCATGCGGCTGGACGCGCCGGCCGCCAGGATGATCCCGGCGATCACTTCAACAGAGCCTTCAACCGGTCGTGCGCGAAGATCGATTTCGAGAGCTGCCGCCAGTCGGTATCCGGAGCCCGGCGGATCGCGATCATCTCCGCCACCACGGAAATGGCGATTTCTTCCGGCATCTCGGCGCCGATCTCCAGGCCCATGGGCGCGAAGACCTTGTCGAACGCCTCGCGGGCGATGCCTTCTTTCTCCAATTCGTGCACCACGGAAATCGTCTTACGTTTGCTCCCGATCATGGCGATGTACTTGGCCGGCGTGTTCACCGCCCAGCGCAGCACGCGCATATCGTCGCGATGCCCGCGCGTGACGATGATGATGTAGCTGGATGAGTTCACCGGCAGTTTCGGGAACACGTCTTCGTACTCTTCGGCGTAGGTTGCTTCGGCTTCCGGGAAGCGTTCGTGGTTGGCGAAAGCCTCGCGGTTATCGATGATCGAGGTGGAAAAGCCGGCCAGGGTTGCGATCTTCGAAATCCCCTTGGAAACATGCCCGCCTCCGAAGATGAAGGCGCGTGGTTGCGGAATCACGGGTTCGACGAAAATGTTCAATTGACCTCCGCAGATCAGGCCTTCGTCATAGGCCGCATCCTGGCCCAGACTGAAGGAGAGGTGACGCGGTTTCTCGGTCTCGATGACCTCGCGCGCGGCGTTCCAGACCTCGGCTTCCACGCAGCCGCCGCCCACGGTGCCCATGAAGGAACCGTCTTCCCGCACCAGGATTTTGGCGCTCTCAAAGCTCGGAATCGAGCCGTTTACCTGCACGATGGTCGCCACCGCGCACTTCTGCCCGAGGCTCCGCAGGCGCACGATTTCGTCGTACAAGTCCATTTGGATTGATTATATCGTGGACCCGCCAAGGCGTATAATTGCCGTCGTGGACGGCCACCAAGCTACGGACCTGGTCACGATCCGGCAGTTCGGCAACTTATCCGAGGCACTCATGGCAAAGGGCTGCCTTGAGTCCGCCGGCATCGAATGCTTTCTAGCCGACGCCAATATGGCCTGGATGGACTCGCCGGTGGTTCGTGGAATGCGCCTGCAAGTGAATCCGGAGGATGCCCAGACTGCCACTGCATTCCTGGAATCCGTGACAGGCGATTCGAACCGCTAGGATTTACGGAAGCCCAGCTATCATGGAATCTTGTCCGGTACATTCGACGTCATCATTATCGGCGGCGGCCACAACGGACTCGTCACCGCTGCCTATCTGGCCCGCGCTGGCCGGCGCGTGGTCGTACTGGAATCGCGCGAGCTGGTCGGGGGATGCGCCGTAACTGAGGAAATCTGGCCGGGATATCGCGTTTCTACCGCCTCCTACCTCGCCAGCCTGATGCAGGAAAAAGTCGTGCGCGACCTGGAGCTGGAGCGCTTCGGCTACCGCGTCGATGCCAAAGATCCCGCCTTCTTTTCGCCGTTCCCCGACGGTACTCATCTGTTCATGTGGCAGGATCGCGCCAAGACGCTGGCCGAGATCGCCAAGTTTTCCGAACGCGACGCCCAGGCGTATCCGAAATACGAGGATCATCTCGAGCGACTCGCCGTCGTCGCCGAATCCCTGCTGCTCACCACGCCGCCCAACTTTCCGCCCTCCGGCGTTGGCGACTTCATCGATTATTTGAAACTGCTCGGACGCATGCGCGGGATGTCGAAGACCGAGATCGTCGGCCTCGTCAAGATTTTCACCCAGAGCGCGTCCGAATTCCTGGACGAGTGGTTCGAATCCGAACAGCTCAAGGTGACCCTCGCCACCGACGGCGTGATCGGAGCCAACGGCGGCCCGCG
>Ga0075522_10000869_pt1 | contig 22497 bp, 14 predicted proteins | sample NGEPerA_FD_74796 | JGI IMG/M metagenome (GOLD analysis project Ga0075522, IMG submission 74796) | Arctic peat soil microbial communities from the Barrow Environmental Observatory site, Barrow, Alaska, USA - NGEE PermafrostL2-A | ecosystem: Environmental > Terrestrial > Soil > Wetlands > Peat ...
CCCGCTCGCGGGCAGCCGCCAATTCCGCTCGCTTCCCCCGGAGTACCGGGAGAGGGGATGAAACCGCGCCGCCGAAACTGTCACGCACCCGTGAAATCATAGCTGCTCCGCTTACACCAGTGCATCCCCTTCGATCGTCACCGGCACCACTTCCCGCCGATGATCCAGCCGCGGCGCGGTTGCCGGGGCCGCTTCATAGTGTTCGGTCACATGACACGCGGCCCAATGGCCCTGCTCGACCTCCCGCAGCGACGGCTCATCGGTGGCGCATTTGCGCAGGACGGTGAATCGGTTGCCTTCGGAATCCACCGCCGGCGCGGTTTCCGGCGGGATGCTGGTGCCCGGCGGAAAGTTCGGCTTGCCCGCCTCGACTTCCTGCGCGCAGGCGCGCGTGCGCGGACAGCGCGGATGAAACTTGCACCCTGCGGGAAACCGCATCGGGTTGGGCACCATGCCGGGGATCGTTTCCAACCGCTCGGCCAGATTGCCCAGCTTGGGCACGGATCGGAACAACCCCTCCGTATATGGATGGCGCGGACGCTCGAAAAGGTCTTCGACCGTTGCCGTCTCCACCACCCGGCTGGCGTACATCACGTTCACCACATCCGCGTTTTCCGCGACCACGCCCAGGTCGTGCGTGATGAGCAGGATCGACATGCCGCGCTCTTTTTGCAGCTTGCGGAGCAGTTCGAGGATCTGCGCCTGAATCGTCACGTCCAGAGCCGTGGTGGGTTCGTCGGCGATGAGCAATTTAGGCCGGCACGACAACGCCATGGCGATCATCACGCGCTGCCGCATCCCGCCGGACATCTGGTGCGGGTATTCCGCGAGCCGTCGATGCGGATCGGAAATGCCGACATCATTCAGCGATTCCTCCGCTATTGAGTACGCCTGTCGCGTGGAGACGCCCTGATGGAGCGTGATGGCCTCCGCGATCTGGTCGCCGATGGAGTAGACCGGATTGAGGGAAGTCATCGGCTCCTGGAAAATCATGGCGATGTCCTTGCCGCGCACGGCGCGCATGTCGCGCTCCGACAGGGAAAGGAGATTGCGTCCTTCCAAAAGAATCTCACCGCTGAGGATTTTGCCCGGCGGTGAAGGGATCAATCGCAGGATGGAAAGCGCCGTGACGGATTTGCCGCACCCGCTCTCGCCGACCAGGGCGACGGTCTGGCCGGGATAGATGGACAGCGACGTTTCGCGTACGGGAACCACCATGCCGCGGTTGGTATCGAAGCCGACGGTGAGGTTCTGAATTTCGAGCAAGGGTTCGGGCATTGGAATCTCGGTCAATAAACTCGGAGAAGATTTAACCACCAAGGCACAAAGACACGAAGCGGAAGGAAATCCGAAATCCGAAGCACGAAATCCGAAACAAGCTTCAAATTCAAAAATTGGAAAAACTCAAAACGAAACTTCAAGGATATCCTGCGAAATCCTGTCAAGGATGCAAGAATATTCGTAAGATCAACGGAGAGGACTGCCACGAATAAGCACGAATGAACACGAATAATCTGTCTTCATTCGTGTGCATTCGTGCCCATTCGTGGTTTCCCTCTTTCTTTCGGTTGCGGGCTCGCCCGCTCTGAGTGTCTTTGTGACTTCGTGGTTAATCCTCTTTCTGGCTTTGTGAATTATCCACCATCGTTTCATCTCAATCTCTCTTTCGCAACCTCGGATCCAAAGCGTCGCGGAGGGATTCGCCGATGAGGTTGTAGGAGAAGACGGTGAGGAAAATGGCCAGGCCGGGGAAGAAGGCGATCCACCAGATAAATCCCGAGCCGCTGGCCCTGGCCTGCTGGAGCATGGACCCCCAACTTGCTTCATCGACCAGCCCCAGGCCCAGGAAGCTCAGAGTGCTTTCGTAAAGAATCGCGCCTGCAACGCCAAACGTGGTGCTCACGAGAATGGGTGTGAGGCCGTTGGCCAGCATGTGGCGAAAGAGGATTACCCGCCGCGGTAGCCCGGCCGCGATGGCCGCCTGCACGTAATCGAGCTTGCGAATGGTCAGGAACTCGGCACGAAGAAACCGCGCGTAGCCGGTCCAGCTCGTGGCGCCGATGACCGCCATCATCACATAGATATCACGGTGCTCCATGAAGGCAGTGATGGAGATGAGCAGGAATAGCTGTGGAATGGCTTCAAAGATTTCGATGAAGCGCATGCCCAGCAAGTCGGTCATGCCGACAAAATACCCCATGATGCCGCCGACCAGGATGCCGATCACCACGGAAATGCTGGTGGCGATGAAGCCGATGGATAGCGCCACGCGCGAGGCGTGAAGCAGGCCGCTGAAGACGTCCGCCCCGTTGGTGTCGGTGCCGACCCAATGTTCCCGGCCCGGCGGCTGAAGACGGGCATCGGGCTGGTCGCGAAGCCGATCCGTCGGCGAATAGGGAACCGGCGGCAACAACGACCATTGAATTTTGCCCAGCGCCGTCTGCTCGCGGTAACGCGAATACACGGTATTCACCGGAGGCTTGACCAACATAAGCACGGGCAGCGCGGCCAGCGTTAAGACGCCGGCGATGAAGCCGATCGACCGCGGGATCGACAGGCGCAGCGCGAACACGATGATGGCCGTGAACGTCGCGATCAGGAGCAACACGTCGGCGGGCGTCAGACCCCTGAGCAGCGGACTGCTCCAGCGGCCCGCCATCTTCATCAGCAGCGGCCGGCTGTTGGCAAGAAAGGGGGCGAAAACCGCGACGAACGCGAGCAAAAACAGCCATGTGAGGCCGATGCGTGCCGAAGGCCGTGTGAGCGTATCGTGATACGCCTGGCGAAAGAGGCTGCGCGATGCCGGCAGCGCTTCGGACACGAGCAGCGCGCCGGGCCTCGCGGAGGCGCCCGACGCGCCGAGGCCCGATGGGCCCGGCGCTGGCGCGCCAGGCGAGCCGCCGGTGCCCTCGCCCGCCGCGCCGTCGTTAATCCGTGCGGCCTCAATCGACATAACTCACCCGCGGATCCGCCACCGCATAGGCCACATCCCCAATCAAATATCCGATTAGTTGCAACAGGCTGGCGATCAGGGTTATGCCCATCAGTAATTCGCGGTCGCGGGAGAAGACCGAGTCGATGGCCAGCTTCCCCATGCCCGGTACACCGAAGATGGTCTCGATCACAATCGCGCCGCTGATCAACGCCGGCAGAATCCGAGCGGCCACCGTAATCAATGGCATCAGGCTGTTGCGGAAGGCATGGCGGTAAATCACGACCCGCTCGCTAAGCCCCTTGGCCCGCGCCGTGCGCACGAAATCCTGGTTCAATGCCTCCAGCAACGCCCCGCGCTGCAAACGCGACAGGAACGCGAACGAACCGTAGCTGAGGCAGATCACCGGCAAACACAAATGCCAGGCCATGTCCAGCAGCCAGCCGCGTTGAAAACCGCCGCTCCAACTGGGCAGAAACAGCATTGAATCCGATTGCACATCGTGCAACCCGTTGCTCGGAAACCAGTGAACGTAGGACATGTGATTGGTGAGAAAGCCGATAAACAACATGCCGATCCAAATCTCCGGCATGGAGAACATCGCCAGCAGGACGAAACCCATTCCCACATCGAGCACCTTCCCACGCGAACGCGCCGAGCGGATGCCGGTCCAAATTGCGATGATGTAAATCAGCGGCAGCGACAGCAATTCCAAGAGGATGGTGATGGGAACGGCTTCGCCGATCATCTGCGAGACGGGACGATGGCTGCTGTAGGATTCGCCCAGGTCTGGGTACTTGAAGCCGACTTTCCACGAAGAGGGGAATCCCTCGCCGGCAGTTTTCAGTCCAATGGGCGAGACGTGGTTGAGCCAATGGGCGTATTGAACTGGGAGGGGCCTATCCAGGCCATAGCGCGCCTTGTAGTACGCCTCCATGGCCTTGCGTTCTTCGGGCCGCAGGGCTCCCTCAGTGCTTAACAAGGACGCGCCGATCCCGCCCGGCGAAAGTGCCATTACAAAAAACACCACCGCCGTCACGCCGATCAGCGTTGGGAGCATCAGCAGCAGTCGGCGGATCAGGTAATTGAACATGGGGAATCGGTCGGCTGGTGAACCGCGCGAACATCATGTGACCCGGTCAAGGGCGCTTGTACTTCTGCATCGCCAGCGGGACGTACCATGGATTGGGCATCGAATACAGGTACACATAATTGAGCCCGACCTTCGAGGGCTTCACGTTCTGTATCCGCTTGTCCATGAACCGAAGGCTCATCCGGCTGAACAAAAACGTATATGGCTGATCCTCCGCCAGAATGCGATGGGCCTCATGCCAAAGCGCCATCCGCTTGGGCACGTCCACCGTCTTACGCGCCGTCTCAACGGCGGCATCAAGCTTGGGATTGGCGTAAGACATGAAATCGTCCCCTTGGTCCGCGATCTGGCTGGAATCAAATTCCTGATACAAGTCGCTCTCCAGCGCGCCGCCCCAAGCGAGCGTGATCGCATCGAAATCGCGCTCGTCGATCTTCTTTTGCAAATTAGGCCAGTCCACCGGATCAAGTTCCATGGTGACTCCGGCCCGTGCGTAGCTGTCTTTCATGAACAGGATGACCCGCTCCATCGTCGCATTCCCGGTGGCATAGGTAAGGCGGAAACTGAACGGCTTGCCGCTGGCGTCTTTCAGTACGCCTGACCCATCCCTGTCCTTAAACCCAGCCTCGCCGAGCAATTTCTTCGCGGCCGCAACGTCATAGGGCAGAGGCTTGATATTGGGATCGGCCTGCGGCGAACTGGAAGCGAAGGGGCCGCTGATTGGCTTGGCATAATCGAGAAAAACATCATGGCAGATGCGGTTGCGATCGGTTAGCATCGTCATCGCCCGGCGAACCCGCGCGTCCGTGAACAGCGTGCCCTTCCCCTGGCGTTTCTCATTCCACGCCACGAACGCATAGCCGTTCATCGGCGATTCCACCTCATAGTGGTTGGCGTGTTTAGAGGTATTCGGATCTTTCAAAAGCCGCTGGTATTGCGCGGGCGGCGTGGCATATACATCCATCTCCCCATTGCCGAACATCGTTTCCTCGGCGGTTTCATCCTCGACTTCCAGGAAGATGCAGCGATCGAAAGTCGGCTGCTCGCCCCAGTACAAATCGTTGCGGACCATTTCCATCCGCTGCCCGGGCCGCCAGCTTTTCGGATCAGGGAGGCGGTACGGGCCCGTGCCCATCAGCAGGCCGGGATTGGTGTTGATCTCCTCGTCGCTGAACTTGCTGTAGAACTGCTTTGAGACGATCGAGAGCGTGCCGCACAAATCGAGGCTCTCGTAATAAGGGGTAGTCATCGTGAAGACCACCTCATCGTCCCCTTTTTTCTCGACGCTTTTCACCTTTTGCAAATAAGCCCGCAGACGAGGAGCGTTGATCTTCGGGTTCATGATGAGCTGATAGGAGAAGAGCACATCGTCCGCTGTAAATGGGCTCCCGTCGCTGAAACGCACGCCTTTGCGCAGTTGGAACGTGTACGTCATACCATCTTCGCTGACTTGCCAGTCGCGCGCCAGTTGGGGGCGATATTCCAGGGTCTCGGGATCGCGATAAATCAGCCCTTCGAGGATGCGTGACTCCACCCAGTACGCGTACAAGTCGCCGGCAATCGGGTAATTCACCTTCGCCAGCTTGGTTCCGAAGTTGTCGATGATCCAATCCCCCCGCGCAAAGCCCGGCTGCCTCTCGGCGGCCTTGAGGTTGCCGAAGGGATCGCCGTGTGGATAGGTTTTCTGTGTGGTGGGACTGTCGCTGCCTGCCGGGTCGCGGAAGGCAATGCCCTCGTGCAGGCTGTTCCGCATATCCCTCAGCAAACCCGTCCGCACGCGGGCATCCTGTTGCATGGTCTGCAGGATCTTCTGCTGCCGATCGATCATATACATCCCAAGGCATACCACCACGATCAGCAGCACCACGAGCGCGGCGAGAACGAGATCCTTGAAACCAAATCGATTTTCCATAGCGATGTGGGGATATTACACAACGTGGGACCGCTTCGCCATAGAGCAACATACGCCACGCATTGTTTCCACGACCGGCCCGTTCGCTCCGCGTGTATGACGGTTCCGCCAGCTGCTTGCCCCCTCCCCCGGTACTCCGCGGGAGGGTTGGGGTGGAGGTTTTCACCGCGGGGCCTGAGGAACGAAGGCCCCAACCCTACCCTCCCCCGGAGTACCGGGAGAGGGCAACGCTACTGCCGTGGTCATCATTCAACTGACAACGCACTCCGCGTGCCTTACGATTCATCTGATGAATTTGGTTTACCTGGACAACAACGCAACCACGCAGCCGGCGCCGGACGTTGTGGAAGCGATGCTGCCGTACTTGACGACCTGGTATGGCAATCCCTCGAGTGTGCATCGTTTCGGCCAGCGCTCACGGCAGGCGATTGACGAGGCGCGGGGGAAGATTGCATCGCTGATCGGTTGCGCGGAAACCGAGTTGCTCTTCACCGGCGGCGGGACCGAGAGCATCAACACCGCCATCCGCGGGATGCTCGCGGCACGATCGCCGCGCCGGCGGATCGTCATTAGTTCCGTCGAACACTCCGCCACGCGGGAATTGTGCGCGCAGCTTGGCCGCGAGGGAACGCAACTGGTTGAGGCGCCGGTGGACGTGAGCGGCGCGCTCGACCTGGAGGCCCTGCAAACCGCGATCACCGATGACACGAGTTTGGTTTCGATCATGTGGGCCAATAACGAGACCGGCGTGCTGTTCCCGGTCGAGCGGATCGCGGAAATTTGTCGAGCGAGACACGTCCCGTTTCACTGCGACGGCACACAAGCGGTTGGCAAAATCCCGATGAACGTCGCGGCCCTGGGCATCGATGCGATGAGCTTTGCCTCCCACAAATTTCATGGGCCCAAAGGCGCGGGCGCGCTATTCACCCGGCGCGGCCTGCGCGTGCGCCCGCTGCTGATCGGCGGGCCGCAGGAGCGCGGACGCCGGGGGGGAACGGAAAACGTGCCGGGGATCGTGGGGATGGGAAAGGCGGCGGAACTGGCCGCGGCCGGCCCTACGGAAATGCCGCGCGTCGCGGCGCTGCGCGATCGGCTGGAATCGCAAATCCTGTCGCGGATATCGTCGGCATCAGTCAATGGCCGAACCGACTGCCGCCTTCCGAACACCAGCAACATCGGCTTTGCCCAGTTGGAAGCCGAGGCGATTTTGCTGTTGCTCAGCGAGCAGGGAATTTGCGCCAGCGCCGGCGCGGCCTGCAGCAGCGGCAGCCTGGAGCCATCGCATGTGCTCAAGGCCATGCACATAGATGAGAAGATCGCGCACGGGGCGGTGCGATTCAGTTTGTCGCGATATACGACCGAGGCCGAGGTGGAGCGGGCATTGGAGGTGATTCCGAAGATCATCTCGCGGCTGCGGGCGGTGTTGCCGGTTTGAGGCACCATGAGATTTCAGCGGTTTTCAATATAGCGGACGCCGATGACGAGAGGCTTTGTCGTATCACGGGCGTCCCGCCCGTGCCTGGTGCTTTGAGATTGGCAATATTGCAATTCTTCAACCACCATGCCATCCGCACGGGCGAGACGCCCGTGATACGGCAACGGGTTCATCTCGATCACTCGATGCTCCGTGCAATCGGCCAAGTGTACAAAAATCAGGTCTGCCCTTCCCACTTTCCCTCCGGGTCGGCGGCGCGATAGACCTGCTCGATTTTTTTCACCACGTCTTCGGGCAGCGGGCCTTTTTGGGCGTAGGCGATGTTGGCGCGGGCGTTGTCGGGGCTGGTGGTGCCGATGATGGCGCAATGTACGCCGGGATGGCTTAGGGTGAACCGCATCGCCAGCTCCGGCCAGACCGCGTCCATCGGCCCGGCAAAGCCAAGATTCGTCGGATTCAGCTTCATCACCCGCAGGCGGTCGTAATAGGTTTTTGCGTAACTTTTGTACAGGCCCGGCTGCTCGGTGAGTTCCTTCCAGGCGGCGTTGGCCAGCGGTCGCTTGGCGAGGATGCCGATGCCGGCTTGATTGGCCCTGGGGATGACCGTCCGCAGGTTCGCCTGATCCGTGACATTCACCGACGTTTCAAGCACCGCGACATCCGGCAAAGTGATGGCATACGCGGCGGCCTCGTTGTCGCCGCTGTAGCCGGCGAAACGAATCTTCCCCGCCTCGCGCGCTTTCACCAGCGCCGCCAGCGCGTCGCCGCGCTGCAGCGTTTTGAGATCGCACGAATGCAGGAGCATCACGTCCAGGCGGTCGGTATTGAGCTTGCGGAGGGAACGATCGACGGTGGCGGCAATCAATTTCGGCGACCAAGCCGCGCCGTCCACGTCATCGAGCGCGCTGCCGCATTTGGAAACCAGAATGAATTGATCGCGGCGATGCCCGACCGCGCTGCCGATGAGTTCCTCGGAGCCCGGATAACTGGCGGCGGTGTCGATCAGGTTGACGCCGCTGTCGAGCAGCAGATGGAGAATGCGGCCCGCGCGATCCTGGTCGATCTTGAGGTATCCGATCGGCGCGCCGCCAAAGCCAAGCCGGGAAATGTTCAAGCCCGTTTTGCCGAATGCGACTTTTTGCATGAAGCCATTGTAGACGTTCGCGTGCGTGGCGCGAATGGGGGGAGTCGTGTAGGCTCTGGGTCGCGTGGATGACAGTTTAGGCGCATCCTTCTGTTCGCCACGAAGCAGGCATTGTCGAAGAGGAAGAAAAGCGGCGGGGACGCCGCTTCTACGTGAAAGCGATGTCCTCGTCGCTTTAACCAGTTGGCTTGCCCCTTGACTGTTTGAAGCTCTTGTTCGGGTATTTAGGCGGATGCAGCGGTTTGACCGGTTCCTTCTCGATCTGCTCCTTGAGGTACTCGACCGCGGCTTTGAGTTGGGCATCCTCGCCGTTGAAGGTGGCGTGGGGAAGGTTATCGACGACGATGTCGGGGTTGACGCCATGTCCCTCGATCAGCCAATCGCCCTCCGGGCCGTAGACCCCATTTTCCCCGGCTGTAGCGACTCCGCGGTCCACCAGGAGGTTGCTGCCGGACAGCCAAATCTCGCCGCCCCAGGTTCGCGTGCCGATGACGGTTCCGATCTTCAACCGCTTGATCCCTTCGGTGAAGGCTTCGCCATCCGAGGCGGTTCCTTCATCGCAGAGCACTACGACGTGCCCGCGAAACGCATATTGCATGTTGGAGGTTGAATAGTCGCTGAGGCGCGTTGACCAGAAGGACCAGGCCTTTCGCAGGAGGCGGTCGATGATCCAACTGTCGATGTTGCCGCCCGAGTTGTGGCGCACGTCGATGATGAGGCCGGGCCGGTTCCACACCGGATAGAATCCCTTGGCCCATTGGGTGAAATTGGCGCCGCCCATGGCGCGAAGATGGAGATAACCGATCTGCCCCTTGCCCATCTGTTCCACTGTCTGGCGGCGCGAGTATTCCCACTCGTGGTAACGAAGGGTGAAAGCTTCGGTTTCGGTGATTGGCCTGACGATCACATCGCGGGCCTTTCCGTCGGCGCCACGCTTAATGTGCAAAAGAACCTGCTGGCCGGCGCGCTGGCGCAGCATGACTGCAATATCCCGGACGGCCAACGTCGGGACGCCATCCACCATCTCGATGACATCGCCCTCTTTGACATTAACGCCGAACCGGGCGAGCGGCCCGGCCCAATCCGGCTCATCCGGGTCTGCCTTGTAGATATGCTCCACGCGATAGCCGCCCTTTGCCGAATCGCGCGACAATGCCGCGCCCAGGGAACTGGGGACGATGTGATCGGCGGCGTGTCGCGTGTCGGGGCCGTCATTGACGAATGTGTGCAGCGCGCCCAGCTCCGAGACCATCTGCGCGATCAGGTCCGACAATTCCGAGCGCGTCGTGACGCGGTCGAGGAGCGGTTCGTATTGCCGGCGCATCGCCTTCCAGTCCACGCCGTGCATGTTGCGGTCGTAGAAGTAATCGCGCTCCATGCGCCAGGCATCGGCGAACATCGCCCGCCATTCCTCGCGCGGGATGACCGAAAGCGCAAGGTGCGAGAGATCGACCTGCTTTTTGTTCAGATCGGCGGGGGCGACGGCGGCATCAATGATGAACAAACTGCTCGGGCCAAAGCCCGGCCCATCTCGCACCTTTCCCTTGCCCAGCAGAATCTTTTTGCCATCCTCCGACAACTCGAAGCTGTCCACATCCGGCGCGATCGTCTTGATCTCCATGTTGTCGTTGGAGATGTCGGCGCCAATCAGCGAACCCTTTTCCTGGCCGGTTGGCTTGGCGATCCAGAAGAGCGACTTGGCGTTCAGCGCCAGCGCGCTGTAATTCCCCGGTGGCAGCGGCGCTTTGATCAGCCGCGCTGCGATGCCATCGAAATCAATATTCACCTTGGCGACGGCGGGTCCGTTGGATGGATGATGTGCCGAAAGCCGCGTGGCGACGGAGGCTGGCTGCGTCGCGGGCGCATCCGGGGCGCCAAGCTGGGTCGTCGCGGCAAAACGCGCGATCAGGCTCGCGAGCGTGGGGAGATCGGGTTGGGTGGTCGGGTTGGGTTGAGTGGCCAGGCCCGGTTGTGTACTTGGGGCGGGTTGAGTGCTCGGGTCGGGTTGAGTGGCGGGGCTCGGTTGCGTGGTGGGACCAGGAGCCGAGGTCGATCCGCTGTCGCTGTCGGCGTGCAATTCATCGTTGGGCTCGAACGGCGAACGCGTTGTGGTCTTGCTCAAAGCGATCAGGAATATCTGGGTCTTCTTGTCGAGAAACGGCTGGGGTTCATAGGTGCCCCAGGGTGAGCCGACAACTGACTTGAGGTTGCGGTCGGAAAGCAGGTAAAGCCATTTGCCGTCGCGGCTCCAGGCGGGGCTGTAACTGTCGAAACGCCGGCTCGTAACTTCAATCGTCTTCCCGGAGCTTGCCCCGCAAATCTTGATCTGCCGAAACAAGTTGTCCATTGGCGCGGCATACGCCAGCCAGCGGCTGTCGGGCGACCAGGCCAGATCGTCGAAATCATCGACCGGCGATTCATCAATCTTGCGGTTGTTTTTCGTCGCGACGTCGAGAATAAACAGCCGTTGGTTCTTGTCACGGTGGGCGACGTATTTGCCATCGGGGGAGGGAACGCCTTCCCAGCGGAGCACGTCGGCATCCTGCGTGAGTTGCGCGGCAGAGCCCACGCCGTTGGCGGAGATTTTCCAGAACTCGGTTTCGCCGCTCTGGTCGGACAGAACCAGGAGATTCTTGCCGTCCCCAATGAAACGCGCATCGCGGCAGCGCACGCCCTGCTTGTGAGTCGCTGCGGCAAGCCGGCCCTGATGCCGAGGGGCCACGAATACCTGCCCGCGGGCCGTGATCGCAACGCGCGAGCCGTCGGCGGAAAGATGGGCCGAACTGATATACCGCTCGGGATGATCGACCCAATGCTCGCGCAGTTGATCCAGATCGGAATCAAGGGTGATCGGGATGATTCGGTCGGCATCGGCGGCAATCTCGTAAAGACGCAGGTCCGCTCCCAATTGATACACGATCCGCCCATCGGATAGGCTCGGAGAAGCCGCGTCCCATTGGGCGTGATGTGTATGCTGCCGAGTGTCGGAGCCATCGGGCTTCATCGACCAGATATTCATCGCGCCGTCGCGGTCAGACAGGAAATAGACGCGTCCCTGCCAGAACATCGGGTTTTTGCTGGTGCCGGCGAAGCTGCCGGTCAACGGGACGGCCTCGGCGTCGCCATCCTTGTATCGCCAGATATTCTGGGCGGTGCCGCCCTGATAGCGCTTGGTATGGCTGCCCTGAAAGCGCAGACGCGTGAAGAACAGGGTCTTGCCATCATCATCGTACGCGCCCTGAGCCGCCTGCGCCAGGGGAACGATTTTGGCAACGGCGGCGACGTCTTTTTGGCTGATGTCCAACGTCATCAACTGGAGGTTTGGAAACAGCGGGTGCGGGAGCGTCTCGATTACATAGGTTGAGCAAATCACCTTGCCATCGGGCGTCCAGCCGGTGAACGCGATCTGGGCGCCGTTATAAGTCCTGCGCGTCGGCAGGCCGCCGGTCAGCGGCATCGTATAGAGCTCGTTGCTCCCCTCGTACTGCGCGACGAATGCGAGCGTCTTCCCGTCCGGGGAGATGGCGGGAGTGGATTCATCGCCGGGGTTGCTGGTCAGCCGCGTCGCGGCGCCGCCGGTCGCGCCCACCTTCCACAAATCCCCCTCGGCCACGAAAACGACCGTGTCCTTGTGGAGGGCCGGCTGGCGGTAGTAGCCGTTGGTCGCGGCGAAGAGGCTTGCGTTGCCGCAAAAAAACGTGATTACGAGAAAGAGGGATCGATTGCGAAGAATGTGCATGATTGAACTCTGGTTTGGCCGTTCCCGGCGGCAACACTCCCTAATTTTCAATCGACACTTTAGGGTGGGGTGGATCGGCGAATCTCGGATATTCGGCTTCCGCGCCGTCCGCACGGGCGAGACGCCCGTGATACGTTGACGGCTCACTTTTTCCGCGATTCCCGCCCAAAAACGTCTGTACCCCTATTTCACCTGATCCCACGGCGCCGGCGGGTCGCGCGTGAGGAGGAATGCGGTCAGGTCGATGAATTCCTGCTGGGTCATTGTGGCTTCCAGGCCCTCGGGCATCATCGACAGCGTGAGTTCCTTCATGCGCTTGATTTCGGCGCGGGGGATGGTGAGTTTTTGGGTGCCGTCTTTCAGGACGATCTGCCGGTCATTTTCCTCGGCGAGCAGGCCGTTGACGCGAGTGCCGTCTTTCTTTTCGATGAGCCATTGGTAGTAGGGCTTGCCGACGACGAGGTTGGGATCGAGCACGTTGCTGAGGACCAGGTCGAGCGTTTCGCGGCCGACGCCGGTGATGTTGGGGCCGACGTCGCCGCCCTTGCCATAGATTGTATGGCATTGCATGCACTTGCCGGCGAAGACTTTCTGGCCGGCCAGCGGATCGCCGGGTTTGCGGGAGAGGATGAGCTGCTTGTACGTTTCGACCACCTTCAGACGCTGCGGATTGCGTTCGGTGCGGATCGTGCCCCAGGTGTCGGCTAGCGCCTTGGTCAGGGTCGGATCGTTGTAGCCGGCGATGCGGCGGGCGTGATTTTCGGTGATCTGATCGCGGGGGATTTGCTTATGCCCGACAGCATCGAGCAACATCATCGCGCCCGCTTTCGACTGCACCAGGGCGTCGATGATCATCGGCTTGAGATCGGCCGGCTGGGCTTTGAAGTAATCCTCGATAAGCACCTGCGCCGCTTTGGCGCTATTCATGGTGCCCAGCCCGTTCACCGCGCCCTGCCGGAGGCGCACCGGCGCGTTGTTGTCGATGACGAAAGCAGAGAAGGCGTTGATGTTGGCCGGCGCGTTCTGGCCGGCTAGCGCCTTGAGAAGCATGGAACGAACGGGCGCCGGCGCCTTGGAATCCGAGAGGATGACCCGCGCCGAATCGGCGGCCTTCGGATCGTTCCACCAGAGCGCGATCACGGTTGCCGGTATCCGGGCCGGGCCCGTGGACTGGGCGACATCCGCGATTTGGCGTTGGGCGGCGGCATCAAAATACTGCGCGCGATCCGCCGGGCTTACGCCCGAGTTATCAAACCCGTTGATGGCCGCGTCCATCGCCTGGGGAAGCGGGTGCCTTGGCTTGGCGGCGCTTCGGGATTCCGATAAAGCCGCCGTCACGCTATCGGCAATTTGCTTTGGCGTGCGCGCCAGCGTGTTGACCGCATCCCGCACCCAGCTCACCACCGTCGGTCCGAAGTTCTTTTGAGCCGCCGCGTCATTCTCGATCGCGGTGAGCAATGCGGCACTATGCCGGTAGACCATCGGCTTGAGATTGTTGTAAATGATGGTCGGGATGAGCGGGTCTTTGGCGTTGGCCGGATTGTCGAGGAGGGTCAGGAGAATCGGCAGCCCATCAGGCTTTTGCAGCCGCCCGGCGGCAACTGCAAGCTGGCAGCGAACATCCGGAGAGGGATCGTTGGCAAGGGTCTTGAGCTTATCGTAAACCTGCGGTGATACCTCGCCCATCTCCCCCGCCGCCCGCGCGCCCCAATTGCGGGTCGGCTCATCGGCGCTGGCCAGCACCTTAAGATGAAACTCGGGGCTTAACGCATGCTGGCTGGTCAACAGCCATAGCGCGTGCATGTGCGCGTTGTTCTTGTCGCCCGAGTCGAGCGCCATTTTTTCCAGCGTTGGAATCAGAGCGGGGGTGAACTTTTCGTTGAGGATGCGCTGCGCCGTGCGCCGCCACCAGACATTGGGTGAATCAAACAGACGTAGCAATTCCTCTGGCGACGATTTTTGCAGATCGAATGGCTTGTAGAACGGCGCATCGCCGTACGAGATGCGGTAGATGCGGCCGCGCTCGCGGTCGATGCCCTTGGGATCGCGGTTGGCGTCCTGATAGCAGTGATAGCGGTCGTACCAGTCCATGACATACAGGCAGCCATCGGGGCCGATCTTCTGCGAGACCGGCATAAACCAGGCATCGTTGGCCTGCACGAAATCGGGCGCGTTGTGTTGAACGTAGGTGGCGCCTTTGCGTTCGAGCGTGTCGCGGTTGACCGCGCTGCCGTGGAGGTTACCCATGATCAGCGTGTTGCGATATTCGGCGGGAAACACGTCGGCATCGTAGATGCACAAGCCGCCGTACGCGGCGGCCTGATGGCGCTGTGTAGCGATGGACGGGAGCGGATGCGTGGCCGGCGGATAGGGGCCGCCCTGCCGCTGATAGTAGCCGCTTTGGGTCATGTGAAACAGGTGATCGATGACGCAGCAGGAGACGAACCAGTCGCCCTGCCGGTTGTAGTCCAGTCCCCAGGGATTGCTGGTGCCCTGGGCGAAGAGCTCGAACTTTTGGGTCTTGGGATGCCAGCGCCAGATGGCGCAGGTGAAGTCGAAGGTTTTGCCGTCGTTGAGGATTTTCGCGCCGTTGAAGACGCCGTTCATTCCGTAGAGCCAGCCGTCGGGGCCCCATGTGAGGCTGTTGGGCAGTTCGTGGCGGTCGGCGCGGCCAAAGCCAGAAAGAATCACTTGCGGCTTACCCGCCTTTCCAGTTTTGGCGGCTTCGGGATAGAAGAGAATGTCCGGCGAATTGGTGACATAGATGCCGCCGTTTCCGATCACGACGCCGCATGGGATGTTCAGGCCGGACGTGAAAACGGTCATCTTGTCGAAATGCCCATCGTGCTTCGTGGATTCGAGAATCTTCACGCGATCCTGCCCCGGCCCGGCATCGGCGCGCGGGTATTCGATGCTTTCCGTCACCCAAATCCGCCCCTGGTCATCAAAGGTGAAGGACGTGGGATTGATCAGATCCGGCTCATGGGCCACGCATTCAACCTTGAAGCCCGGCGGCAGCTTCATCTTCGCGACCGCCTGATCGGGCGACAGCGCGGGGCCCGGCGGGATGGATTGGCCGTGCGGGATTTCGTTGGTGTCGCTTTGGGCCCCGAAGGAAAAAATGGGTGACGCGGCCAACAGGAATCCGGCCAATGGGATCATCGCGATCAATTTGAGCCGCATGAAACTTCCTCTGCTAAAATACATTTTCGACCGGGTGTATAGGTAATAGTCTTCCGCGGGCTGTCCCGTGATTCGAGTTTAATCGCGGGTTCCGCATTTTTATATGCCGGCCATTAATCGTTGCTTCGCATTCTGAAACTCCTCTTGGGTCAAAATACCCTGATCGCGCAGCGACGCGAGTTTTTGCAATTCGGTGTGAATCGAGCGGCCCGGCTTGGCCGATTGCGGCGCGGCGGGCTTGGGAGGCTCGGAGGCCGCCTGAAAACGCTGCCGGGCCGCTTCGGATGCTTTTGCCGACGCCGCCTGCGCCGCTTTCACGCGCGCCGCTTCCTTTGCATCAGGCGGCGCGGGTGGTGGGATTTTTTGTGGCTTGGATGGCGCGACATCGGGCGATCGGGACGCGCTCATTGCAGTCGGTTGTGCGGCGGCCAGCCCGCCGCCGGTTTGCGCGGTCGCGGGCGCGGGTACCGCGGGCATGTTTTTCTGTTTGTCGTGAGCCTGCCGCATGAGATTCCGCAGCACCATCAGGCACGGCTCAGGCTCGACGAACGTGCCGGGCATGCGCAGGTAGATGGTCTTCTCGTCGATCACGCGCAGCGTGCCGGGCGCGCCGGCCAACGCGGTTTGCGCCTTGGCGGCATCTGTTACCGTCATCACCACATCGGGAGGTTTTCGGATGATGCTGTTGATGCCATACATCTGGGCGAGCAGGCGAACCTCGGTGAGCGCGAACAAGATGATGGCTTGCCGGGGCGGCTCGCCGAAAGCGTCTTTCATGTCCTGCTCGAGCATCTGCAGCATGTCCAAGCTCGTGCAGCGCGTGAGTCGGCGGTAGAGGTCCATGCGCTGGCGGTCGCCGGAGATGTAGGTCTTGGGGAGGAACGCGCTGATGCCGATGTCCACATGCGCTTCGGGCGTGGTCGCCTTGGCCTCCTTCTTGAGCTCGCGCGTCGCCTCCTCCAGCAACTGGCAATACATCTCGTAGCCGACAGAGGCGATATGGCCGGACTGTTCGGGGCCAAGGATGTTGCCGGCGCCGCGCAGCTCCAGATCGCGCATGGCGATCTTGAAGCCCGCGCCCAGATGGCTGTATTCCTCGATCGCCTTGAGCCGTTTGGCGGCGATGGGAGTCACCGGGCGATCGGCAGGCAGCAATAGGTAGCAATACGCCCGGTGCTTCCAACGCCCCACCCGACCGCGCAACTGGTGAAGCTCACTGAGACCAAAGCGATCAGCATTGTTAATGACAATCGTGTTGGCATTGGGAATATCAAGGCCCGACTCGATAATGGTAGTACATACGAGGATGTCCGCTTCATGGCGGATGAACTTGAGCATCACCTCCTCCAACTCCCCGCTGTCGCCCATCTGTCCGTGGCCGACCAGGATGCGGGCATCGGGCACCATCTGCTGGATTTCATCCGCCATCTCCAGGATGTTCTGCACGCGGTTGTGGACGAAATAAATCTGCCCATCGCGATTGAGCTCGCGCAAAATGGCGGCCTTCACGCGCTGCCGGTCGAAGCTCATCACCTCCGTAACGACGCTGCGCCGATCCCGCGGGGCAGTGGTGAGCGAGCTAATGTCGCGCAGCCCCACCATGCCCATGTGCAGCGTGCGCGGGATGGGAGTGGCGGACATCGTTAATACGTCCACCATCTTGCGCATCTGCTTGAGCCGTTCTTTATGCGTCACGCCGAATCGCTGCTCTTCGTCGATGACGACCAGGCCCAGGTCGGAAAATTTAATGTCCTTGCTCAGCAGGCGGTGCGTACCTATGAGAATGTCGATCTCCCCCTTGGCCAGCCGCGACACGGTTTCTTTCTGCTCGCGGCCTGAGCGGAATCGGCTGATCGAGTCCACCTCGAACGGGTAGTTGACCATCCGCTCTTTGAACGAGCGATAATGCTGCTCGGCCAATACCGTAGTCGGCACGAGGATGGCGACCTGCTTTCCATACTCGACCGCCTTGAACGCGGCCCTCATGGCCATCTCGGTTTTGCCATACCCCACGTCGCCGCACAGCAGGCGATCCATCGGCCTGCTTTTTTGCATGTCCTTCTTGATCTCATCGGCGCTGGTTACTTGATCGGGCGTGGGCTCGTAAGGAAACTCGGCTTCAAACTCCCGCTGCCATTCGGTATCCGGCGGATAGGGAGTGCCAGCCTCGGCGGCGCGGGCGGCCTGTATTTCCAGCAGTTCGGCCGCCATGTCCATGACGGCCTCGGCAACCTTGGCCTTTTGCTTTTCCCACGCCCCGGTGCCCAGCCGCGATAATTGCGGATGTCCGCCAAACCCGCCGACGTATTTCTGAATGAGGTTGATCCGCGCCGCCGGCACATGCAGCGTGGCGCTCTCGGCGAAGCGCAGCGTGAGATATTCCTCGCTGGTGCCATCCTTGGAGATCGTCTTCATCCCCATGAACCTGGCGATGCCATGCGCGACGTGAACGACGTAGTCGCCGTCCTTGAGATCAAGGAATGAATCGACCGGCCGGCCCGCGATGATCTTCTTCACCCGCCGGCGCTGCTCGTAGCGGTGGAACAGTTCGTGATGGCCCAGAAGCGCCAGGGGACGCGCGGAAGACGCGGCGGCATCGCGATCCGAATCGGGCGCAATGGATGACGCGGAAGCGCTTTCTGAATCTTCGTGTCGTCCGTCCGTCCCTTCCACGCGCTGCCGTTCCCCCTCATCCCAAACAAACCCGCGGTGCAGGTATCCGATGGGCACTTGCACTTTCTTCGATAACCCCGGCTGCGCCTGCTCCAGCAACTCGGTAAATCGCTGCGCCTCCCCGGCATTTTCGCAAAACACGGTAACATCGTGTGTGCCCGCAAGCTCAGCCAATTCGGTGATCGCTTTCTTCGCCTCCGTCTCAAAGCGTTGCAGCGACCGGATCGGCAGATGCACCTGCGGCACCTCCTTGCCGCCGATCAGGCTGTCGATGGCCGTCGTCCCCTGATCAAACTGGCTTAACTCCAGCCGCGCGAATTGGGCCGCCTGGCGCAAAATCGCCGACAGGGGATAGATGCCTTTTGCTTCAGGCAATCGATCCAGATAGCTGCGGGCCTGCTCGCCGATTTCCAACGGCGCCCACAGCACCACGATCGTTTGCTCCGGCAGATAATGCAGCAAACTCACCGACTCGCCGGTCTCGGGAAGCTGCCCCTTGATATCGACGATGCGCAACGTAGTGAGCGTTTGGAGTGAACCCATCGTGTCCGGGTCGAACTGCTTGATGGATTCGATCTGGTCGCCAAAGAAGTCGAGCCGCGCGGTCAGGCCGACCTGCTCGCCGGCCCCCTCGAAATCGCCCGGCAGATAAACATCGACAATCCCCCCGCGCACTGCGAAATCGCCGGGCACTTCCACCTGATCCAGCCGGTTGTATCCATGCTCGGCCAGCCAAACGATCAGCTTCTCAGGCTCCAGATCATCGCCGGGCTTCAGGTCCAGCATGAGCTGCTTGAGCTGCTGCTTGGACGGCACCGACTGCATCACCGCCTGCACGGGCGCAACCAGCATCGCATCGTTGCCGATGCCGTTGGCGATGCGCGACACCAGCGACATGCGGTTGACGACCTGCTCCTCGGAGAGCTTGCCCAGGTTCCCCCCCAGTTCCAGGGCCGGCAAAACATCAGGCCGCCGGCCGGCGAAAAGCTCGATATCATCGGCCAGGTCATCGGCTTCATCGAGATGCCCGCAGATCACCAGGATCGGCCGGCGCAACTCGGCGCGCACTCCCGCCACCACCGCCGCCACGCTGCTGCCCCATAGGCCGGAGGCCGTGGCGGCCCGCATTTCATCGAGCCGGCGGGCAAGGTCTTTCAACGGGCGCGCAGCGACGAGCCGCCCGAGCTTTCCGGGGGAATGGGTTGCAACCATATGTGGCCGTATCGTAGGGCCCGAGCGGCGAAATCACCATCCCCGGATGCAAAAGACAGAGCATGGTTGGCTCGGCCTATTGAAACGGCGCCCTCTGGATCTTAGCATGCTCCGAGGAACAGTGGCCTAATACATTTCGCTGGTCCTCGGATCCCGGTGCGTCCAAAAAGGCGCGCAATATGTCTCGGTTTTGCTCGGGCGTCGCCTATGCTGGTGCGGTTTGGGAAAAGGCAAACGCAAGTTCACGGCAAAGCCGTGCCTAGTGCATTGTCACGCAATGATTTTGGGGTAAATCACTAGAGTTTTACCCGCATTTGGAAGCATGACAATGCACTAGTGCATTGTCACTCAATGATTTTAGGGTAAATCGCTAGGGCTTTACCCTAATTTTGAAGAGTGACAATGCACTAGATTAACTAATATAGGTTCCCTTTGGCAGAAACCGCTCTCACTCAATCCGAAGCAGACGGGCTGATCGCCGTGGAGAAGGTGAGGGCGGATGCGCTTCCCTATGATTATCCTGGCATGGGAGGGTTGATCGTGGTGCGGCTATCGTCACCGGATCGGAGGGAGCAATTTTTGCTCGACGTGCGGCGCGGACGAATTGATCTGACAAAATTGACGCATCAGAACCGGGCAAGGCAGGTTATTGTGCTCGTCAGGCTTGATCTGGGCGGGCCGCCGCATCGGAATCCGGATGACACGGAAATTCCCTGCCCACACCTCCATCGGTATCGCGAGGGGTATGCGGATAAATGGGCCACCGCCGTTCCGGAAAGTGAATTTCTCGATTTGCATGATCTCTGGCGGACGCTCGAAGACTTCATGCGGTACTGCAACGTCACGATGGAGCCCGCCATTGGAAGAGGTCTTTTTTTATGATCGCGGATATCCAAGCGCTAATGGACCGCTATACCGCTTGGCTGCGTGAGAAGATCACGTTGCGCAAAGTCGGAGAGTGGGTGGAGATCACGACTCCATACCTGGACCGCCACAATGATTACCTGCAGATATACGTGAAGGATTCGAATGGGGCGTTCGTGCTGAGCGACGATGGATATGTAATCGAGGATCTTCGGCTGTCTGGATGCAAACTCGATTCAAGAAAACGGCAGGATCTCCTGCGCGTCACGCTCAACGGCTTTGGCGTACAGCAGAATGAAGATGCGTTGACGATCAAGGCGACGACGGAAAACTTCGCGCTGCGCAAACATAGCCTCGTGCAGGCGATGCTGGCGGTGAACGATATGTTCTACATGGCCGCGCCCACCGTAAGCAGCCTGTTTTTCGAGGACGTGATCGCATGGCTCGACGAAAACGAAGTTCGGTACATCCCGAAGGTGAAGTTCACCGGGAAAAGCGGGTACGATCACGTCTTTGATATCGCCATACCCAAATCCAAACGTCAGCCGGAGCGAATTCTGCGGGTAATGAATCACCCCGATCGCGACGCTGCCCAGGCATTGGCGTTTTCGTGGATCGATACCAAGGAGGTTCGGGCGCAGGATTCACGGGCGTACGCGATCCTCAACGACACCGAATCCAAGCCATCGGCCGCGGTGATCGATGCGCTAACTAACTACGACGTCAGCCCCGTTCTTTGGAGTGGGCGAAATCAAGTCCGGGAGAAGCTGGTCGCTTGAGACCGCACCCGTGATCGTGGGACGGACACGCATTTTGCGTATATGATTACACAATATGCGTGCAAGCCCTCTTATTGATGCGTTAATGCGCAGGGGCCGGCGCGAGGTTTTGTGTGCGACTTTGCTCCAGCCGGAGCGTGCGTGGTATGCGGCGGATTTGGCCCGCCATTTGCGCGTCACGCCATCGAGTCTTCAACGTGAATTGGCGAGGCTGACCCGCGCTGGCGTGCTCAAAAGCCGGCGGGAGGGCTGCATGGTTTATTTTCAAGCCGACACGGATTGCCCAATCTATCCTGAGTTGCATGGACTGCTGTCAAAGACCGCTGGTTTGGGGGATGTGTTGCGCGAGGCGTTGGCGCCGGTCTTGAGGATGATCCAATGCGCGTTTGTGTTCGGCTCGATTGCCCGCCGCGAGGAGCGCTCGCACAGTGACATCGATCTGATGATCATCGGATCGGCCTGACTGTCGAATGTGTCGGAAGCGATCAGCAGGTCGCGAGATCGGCTGGGCCGTGAGATCAGCCTAACGGCGTACGCGCACGAGGAATTTGCCGCCAAAGCCGCCGCCGGTCATTATTTCGTCACGCGCGTGCTGGAGAGGCCGAAGTTATTCGTGATCGGGACTCAACATGACCTGGACCGACTTGCTCAACGCCCGGTTGGTGACGGCGGAGCAACCCGCAAAGCCGGAGTTGGATAACCTTCGCTCCATCGTTGCGCTGCGGCTTTCGGATGGAGGTAGAGGCTTGGATTAAGGCGAACCATCCCGCCTTCGCGTAAGCCGGGCGGGCGCGGATGGCGATTAGATTTGCGCCGCGAGGCGTTTTTCCAACGCGGGTTTGGATTGCAGGCCGACGATGCGGTCGACCATTTTGCCGTTCTTGAAAATCAGGAGCGTGGGGATGCTGCTGATTTGGAATTGCTGCGCGGTTTGCGGATTCTGATCCACGTCCAGCTTGGCGATGGTCCAGCGGCCCTTGGATTCGGCGGCGAGTTGCTCGATGGACGGCGCGATGGATCGGCACGGCCCGCACCAGGCCGCCCAGCAATCCACCAACACCGGGCCGTCCGTCCTTGCCAGCACCTGAGCGGCGAACGTGGCATCCGTCACTTCCAGGGGCTTGCCGGTGGTTTGGCCGGCGTGCAGCGCCTTGAGGGCCGTGCCGCATCGGCCGCAGATTGCCTGGAGCCGATCCGCCCGCTCATCCAGCCGATTCTTCGCCCCGCAGGAGGGGCAGATTATGATTTCCATTCAATTGCTCCCGCCGATTGTCGCGTCCCGATCGTAGACGACTCCCTGGGAAAGGCTTGTCGGGACGAAGCCACTTTATCGTATCACGGGCGTCTCGCTGCGTCTCGCCCGTGCGGATGGCGCGGCAATAGAGGAAATACGATATTCCCAACCCAAAGCATTACTGATCGTTGCGCAATGAAGTTTAATCTTTGAAATAGGCATAAGATAGGCATGGAAGCCACGGAAGGCACGCTGAAGGATTGGCGGCAGTGGCGTCGTTTCCAAGCACTGCGTTTG
>Ga0075522_10000870_pt1 | contig 22494 bp, 24 predicted proteins | sample NGEPerA_FD_74796 | JGI IMG/M metagenome (GOLD analysis project Ga0075522, IMG submission 74796) | Arctic peat soil microbial communities from the Barrow Environmental Observatory site, Barrow, Alaska, USA - NGEE PermafrostL2-A | ecosystem: Environmental > Terrestrial > Soil > Wetlands > Peat ...
GGCGAGGTGGTCTCGACGCGGGGCCGCACGCCCGAGGAAACCCAGCGCTTCACGGCCAAGGGCGGCGATCTCACCAAGGGCAAGCCGCTGGTGGTCCTGATCAACGGCGGATCGGCGTCGGCGTCCGAGATCGTGGCGGGCGCGCTGCACGACCACAAACGCGCGACCCTGATCGGCACCCGTTCGTTCGGCAAGGGTTCGGTGCAGACCATCATTCCGCTCGGCGCCGGCAATGGCGCGCTGGCGCTCACCACCGCGCGTTACTTCACGCCGTCGGGCCATTCGATCCAGGCGCAGGGCATCAAGCCCGATATCGAGGTGCTGCAGACGATACCCGACGAGCTGAAGGACCGGCCTGAGTTGAAGGGCGAGGCGTCGATGCGCGGCCATCTGTCGGCGGAAGGCACGGAGGCGACGGGTTCGCAGTCCTACGTTCCGCCGGAAGAGAAGGACGACAAGGCGCTGGCCGCGGCCTACAACTTCCTGCGCGGCGTCACCGTCAATGCCGACGCGCCGGCAGCGCCCAAGGCTGCGGTGCCGAACTAACGTAGCGGCGTCGCTCGACGAGTCTCAGGCCTTGCGGCGCTTCTGCGGCGATGGCTGCGGGGGGCCCTGCGCGGTGCGAGGCGCACAGCGCCCTGACCTAGGCGGCGAGTTTTGGCGGGCTGTACAGATAGCCCTGCATCTACGAGCAGCCGAGGGAAGCCAGCAATTGCCGGAGTTCGCGCTTGCTGTCGTCGAGCGCGCGCTCGCGGAAATTGCCAGCGACGATGGTGGCGCCGATTGCGATCGCAGCGATCAGCGTCGCGCCGCCGATAGCAAGCCAGCGGATCGGGTTGTCGGCCAGGGATGCCTTGACGTTGAAGGAGGCGGTGCCGGTTGCCGTCATCGTTCTTGCTGCCAGAGCTGGTGGCCGGCGACTGTTTCGGGTGCCCCAGCTCGGCAGAGGGATATGACGACGAAATGGAATTGGCGTTAGCAATCAAGGTGAAGGCCGGGTTAACGAATGCTTGCTCGACCCGTTGCTTCTGCCTGGGCCGACCCGCCGGCGTTCGCCGGAGCAGCCGCGTCCCTCGCGGTCGCCGCCACGATGATCGCTGCAATGACGTTGACGGCGGCGCTGGCCAGGATCGGTAGCGTGTAGGTATGGCTGAGATCGAAGGCGAAACCGGCCGCGCTCGGGCCGATCAGTGTGCCGAGCGCCACGCTCGAATAGAGGATGCCGATGATGCCGCTGACATTGCGGCCGCCGAAACAATCCATCACCACCGCTGGAAGGATCGCAACCCATCCGCCGTAGAACACCCCAAAGACCAGCGCAAAGACGGCCAGCGACCAAAAGCTCGTCGCGACCACCCAGATGACCATCGCGAGCGTCATGCCCGCAATCATCAACAATAGCGAGGACTGACGGCCGATCCGATCGGCAAGGCCGCCCAGCGTGAAGCGCCCGGCGGTGGAACCGACGCCGATCGTGCTCAGCAGCAACACGGCCGATGCCGGCGCAACGCCATGGTCCTGCGCGTAAGGCACGAGATGGACGAACGGAACGTAGCCGCCGAACGAGCAGATCAGGCAAGCGGCATACAGGCTGATGAAGCGAGGTGAGCGGATCGCCTCCGCGACGGTTGCGCCTTCCCGCTGCGCGGGCGGCGGGCCCGACGGTGCAGGATCGCCGTCGGGACCGAGGCCGCGGTCGCGTGGATCGTTCTCGATCAGAAGCGCCAGTCCGCCGCCGACCACGGCGACGAGCACGCCCAGCGCGAGATAGGCGTCGCGCCATCCGATCGTGTTGATCAACAACGAGGCCAGCGGCGGCATCACCAGCGTGCCGACGCCAATGCCGCTGACGGCAAGCCCCGAGGCCAACCCGCGGCGCCGGAAAAACCAGCGCTGCACCACGCCGATCGCCGGTACATAGGCGAAGCCGATCCCGACACCGACGCCCACGCCGTAGGCTACATAGACCTGCGCGAGACTGCGCGCCGCGCCCGCGGCCGCAAGACCAAGACCCGTCAGGATCATTCCGGCGATCACGAGGCGGCGCGAGCCAAGGCGGTCGGCGAGGGGGCCGCTGACCGTTCCGAGGCCAAAATAAAGGAAGCCCGCAATCGAAAATACCAGCGATACCGAGCCGCGTGAGGCGCCGAATTCCCGCTGCATCGGCTCGACAAAGGCGGAGAAGGAAAAGGCGGAGCCGAAGCCAACGAAAGTGACGGCGAAGGCAGCGGCAACAACGAGCCAGCCATGGAAGATACGTGGATTGGGCACGGTTGCGTAGCTCATCGTCGACTCCCGGAGCGCAACACTCGCATAAAGGTTGTAGTGCTGTCTATCGGCGCGCGCACTGGCGTTGAAGGGAAAGGCCTGGCGGTATCCATGCTGCAGCGAACATCAGTCTTCGCAAACGCTGATGTCCGTGAGGTGGAACTCAAGCGCGCCTTGGATGAATGTGAACGCGGCAACGTTTGCCGATAAGCGGACGGTCCGGCGGGAATCCGATTCCGGACAGCGATCGATCAACCAAGGCTTAACCATCTAACCCGCTGGCGTCATTGGTCGCCGATCTGGCACGTAATTTGCGAATGCACCGGCAATGTTCTGACAGAAAAAGGAGAACCAGACGATGGCCAGGATTATGAGAGAGTTTGTTGCGAACGAGTCCGGCGCGACTGCGATCGAGTACGGATTGATCGCTGCCGGTATTTCACTTGCGATCATTGCGGTCGTGAACGGGATTGGCACCAAGCTCAGTACCAAATTCACGTCGATCAATACCTCATTGCACTGAGTCGGCGCTTGTGCGCGCAGGTCGCGGCAACGGCAACGGGTGTCGGTGCCGCGACCAGCGATTACGGAAGCGGGACGGCGATGTCATACCCGGTCAGCCGCCAGCGCGAAAATGCCCGGACTTGCCGCCCTTTTTCTCGACCAGATGAATGCCTTCGATGCGTATGCCACGCTCGACAGCCTTGATCATGTCGTAGATCGTGAGGCATGCGACCGATACCGCTGTCAATGCTTCCATCTCGACGCCGGTCGGTCCGGTGACCTTGACGGTGGCGCGTACGACGCAGCCCGGCAGTTCCTTGTCGGCTGTAATGTCGAGGGTGACTTTCGACAGCGCCAGGGGATGACATAGCGGTATCAGTTCGGAAGTGCGCTTGGCTGCCATGATGCCGGCGATCCTCGCAGCGCCCAGCACGTCGCCCTTTTTGGCATTGCCGGAAATGATCAATTGCAGCGTCGCCTTGCTCATGACGACGCGGCCTTCCGCGACCGCCGTCCGTTCGGTGGCGGCTTTGGCCGAGACGTCGACCATCCGCGCTTCACCTTGCGTATCGATGTGGGTGAGGGTAGGGGAGCCTCTGGAGGATTTGCGCGCCATGGATCAGCGCGTGCCGATGGGGCGTGGCGCGGCGTCACGCCTGAGCAGCGCGCCGGTCGCGGCGGCGACGTCGGCCTGCCGCATCAGGCTTTCGCCAACCAGGAAGGTCGACATGCCGACGCGCGCCAGACGCGCAAGGTCGGCAGGTTCGAATATGCCGCTTTCGCCGACCATCAGGCGATCCCCGGGGATCAACGGCGCGAGCGCCTCGCTGGTCGCAAGCGTCGTCTCGAAGGTCCTCAGGTTGCGGTTATTGACGCCGATCATCGGCGAGCGAAGTTTTAGCGCGCGCTCGAGTTCGGCGTGCTCATGGATTTCGATCAGAACATCCATGCCCAGCGCCATCGCGGCGCCCTCGATATCCTTCGCTGCGGCGTCGTCGAGCGCGGCCATGATGATCAGGATGCAGTCGGCGCCAAAGGCGCGGGCTTCAACCACCTGGTAGATGTCGTAGATGAAATCCTTGCGCAGCACGGGCAAGCGGGTGGCCGCACGCGCGGCGACCATGAAATCGAGATGGCCCTGGAACGACGGAGTATCCGTCAGCACCGACAGACAGGCCGCGCCACCGGCCTCATAGGCCTTCGCCAGCGCGGGCGGATCGAAGTCGGCACGGATGAGGCCCTTGGAGGGCGAGGCTTTCTTCACCTCGGCGATCAGCGCATATTCGCCCTTGCTTAGCTTCGCGCGGATCGCGCTTACAAAACCGCGCGGCGGCGAGGCTGTCTTCGCCCGGGCTTCGAGGCTCGATAACGGCTGTGCGCGTTTTGCCGCCGCGATCTCCTCGCGCTTGTAGGTCTCGATCTTGGTCAGGATGTCGGACATCGCACGGCCACCGCGTCAGCTGTTGGAGATGGCGATCAGATGTTTCAGGCGCGCCGCCGCGGCTCCCGTGTCCAGCGACTTGACGCCAAGGGCAACCCCTTCCTTCAAATCCTTGACGCGGCCGGCCACGATCAGCGCCGCCGCCGCATTCAATAGCGCGACGTCCCGAAACGGGCTCGGCATTCCGTCGAGCACGCTTTGCAGCGCGACCGCGTTGGCGTCGGCGTCGCCGCCCTTGAGCGCCTCGCCGCCGACACGCGACAGGCCGGCTTCCTCCGGCGTCACCTCGAAGGTGCGGATATTTCCGTTCTCGAGCGCGGCGACGAAGGTCGGGCCGGTGAGGGTGATCTCGTCGAGGCCATCGGATCCATGCACCACCCATACGGATTCGGCGCCGAGGTTCTTCAGCACTTGCGCCAGCGGCTGCACCCATTGCCTTGAAAACACGCCAACCATTTGCCGCGTGACGCCGGCTGGATTCGACAGCGGCCCCAAAAGATTGAAGATCGTGCGCGTCGCCAGTTCGGCGCGCGTCGGACCGACGTTCTTCATGGCAGGATGATGCGAGGGCGCGAACATGAAGCCAATGCCGGCTTCACGGACGCAGCGGCCGACCTGTTCGGGCTTGAGGTCGATCTTGACCCCGAGCGAAGACAGGACGTCGGCAGCCCCCGATCGCGACGACAGCGCGCGGTTGCCATGCTTGGCGACGGGAACGCCAGCGCCCGCAACGATAAACGAGGCGCAAGTCGACACATTGACCGAACCCGAGCCGTCGCCGCCGGTACCAACCACGTCGACCGCGTTCGCAGGGGCGGTTACGCGCAGCATCTTGGCGCGCATCGCGGAAACCGCGCCGGTGATCTCGTCGACGGTTTCGCCGCGGACCCGAAGCGCCATCAACAGTCCGCCCATCTGCGAGGGCGTGGCTTCGCCGGACATCAGGCTGTCGAAGGCCGAGGCGGCTTCGCCGCGCGACAACGTCGCGCCGGTGGCGACTTTCCCGATGATAGATTTGAGGTCGTCCATCCCCGTGCTTTCGATATCAGTTATTATTTGCGCCGGTTACCTGCGCGAAAGCGGCCTGGTTGATCGAAGTGCCGATATTCGATTCAAGCTTGGTGACATATTGCGCAAGCTGTTCATCGGTCATTCCGCGCTGAAGCGTTTCCTTCAGCTTCTTGATGTCGTCGGAGGCAAAATCGACCGGTGGCACGCTGATGTCGGTGACGCGGAACACGACCCATTGCTCGGCGCCGGAGCCTGAGGTCTGTCCAACGCCGTCCTTGGCCGTGCGGAATGCCGCGGTGATCGCGCCGGCGGGAACGCCGGGCAGCGAGGCATCGCGCTTGAATCCGCTCGCCGTCTCGACCTTCAATCCGGCGGCAGCGGCCTCGTCCGCAAGCTTGGCGCCTTGATCGAGCTTGCCAACGATATCCGTCGCCTTGGCTTTCAGCCGGCTGGTGATCTGGTCGTCGCGCCACCGCGCCTCGACCTGATCCTTGACCTCATCAAGGTTGCGCTCGCGTGAGGGGGTGATGCCGAGCACGTCGTACCAGACATAGCCGCCCTTAAACGAGATCGGATCGTTGTCGACGCCGACATCACTGTTGAAGGACTGCGAGACGACGTCGAGACCAGCAGGGATGTTGCTTGCAAGTTGACCGTTGGGCAGGCGACCGGAGCGGTCGACGGCGTCGATGGTGACGGCGGTCAGTCCGAGCTTCTTTGCGGCTTCGACGACGCTGGCGCCGCCGCCGCGCTCGTCCTCCATCTTGTCGCGCAGCTCCGCAACCTTGTTGCGCGCGCGCTCGGTTGCGATCTCCTTCTTCAGTGCGGCGGCGAAGTTGTCGTAAGCTGGCTCGACGCCGGGCTCGATCTTGCCAATCTTGACCAGCGCTACGCCGAACTTGCCCTGCACCGGTTGGCTCACCTCGCCCGAGGGCAGCGAAAAGGCGGCATCCGCCACATTGGGGTCGATGATCTCCGACTTCGTTACCATGCCGAGGTCGACGTCGGCAGGGCTGAGCCCTCGTTCCTTGGCGAGATCGTCAAACGACATGCCCGACGCAAGCCGGCCGCGCGCCGTCTGCGCTTCCTCCGCGTTCGGGAATACAATTTGCGAAACGTCGCGCTTATCCGGCTTTCCAAGTCGGTCGCGGCGCTGCTCGAACAGTTTCTTCGCGTCCTCGTCGGAGACTTCGGACCATTTGCCGATCTCTTCCGGGGTCAGCAGGACAAAGGCGACCTTGCGGTACTCGGGGGCACGGAACTGGACCTTGTGGTCGTCGAAATAGCCCGCCAGCGTCTCCGGCGACGGCGGATCGATGGTTCCGGCCTGCGTGGCGTCGAGCTTGACGTATTCGATCGATCGCTGTTCGTTCTGGAAACGGCTGAGCGCTTCGATCGTTGTTTTCGCAGGTTCGACACCAGCGGAAATCGAGCCCGCGATCTGGCGCCGCAGCGACACCCGGCGCTGATCGGCGATGTAACGCTGCTCGGAATAGCCGAATTGCCGGATCATCGCCTGGAAGCGGGCGGGGTCGAAGTTTCCGCCGACGCTCTTGAAATTGGGATCGCTAAAGATCGTGCGCATGGTCTCAGCGTCGGACTGCCCAAGTCCCAACCGCCGCGCTTCCTCGTCAAGGGCTGCTTCGGCGATGGTTTGCTGCAGCACCTGGCGGTCGAGGCCGAAGGCGCGGGCCTGCTCCGGCGTCAACGGACGACCGAACTGGCGGCCGATTTGCTGCAGCCTGTCGGTGTAAATTTGGCGGAATTCATTGGTCGAGATTTCAGTTTTGCCGACGGTAGCCAGCGTCGATTGGCCAAAACCCCTGAAGATGTCGGCGATGCCCCAGAATCCGAAACTGATGATCAAAACGCCCATCACCATGGCCATAATGGTCTTGCCGAGCCAGTTTGATGAGGCTTTCCGCATTCCTCGAAGCATGGGTCCAACTTATTTGCAGGAGGGAACCGGGGCGCGCCCAAGGGGAAATTCGGTTCGAATTCCGCAAACGGGCGTCACCGGGTTGATAAAGCATCATAAAGTGGCCGCCGCTCCGTCGCAACCTTGGCGCGGAGGGTCCATTGAAGCGGTTAACGGCCCAAACCCGCCATCGCGATATCTGGAACTGACGATCACGCTCTGCTAGCGCATAGCTGAGGCAGAATTGCCTTCGGGAAAGCGGACATGACTAACACCATCCGGCCACTGATTGCCGGAAATTGGAAGATGAATGGTCTCAAAGCGTCCACGGTCGAATTCGAGGCCATGCTGGCGGGTGCTCCGGACGTTGCCGGCAAGGCCGACCTGCTGGTTTGCCCACCGGCAACCCTGGTAGCGGGCTTTGCGGACAAGGCGCGGGGCTCAAGGAGCCTTCAAGTGGGCGCGCAGGATTGTCACCCCAAGGCTTCCGGCGCCCATACAGGCGATATCGCAGCCGAGATGCTGGCCGATGCCGGTGCCCGTGCCGTCATCGTCGGCCACTCCGAGCGGCGCGCCGATCACGGCGACAGCGATGTCCTGATCCGGCAAAAGGCCGAAGCCGCCTGGCGCGCCGGCCTTGTCGCGATTGTCTGCGTCGGAGAAACCCAGCAGCACCGCGATAGCGGGCAAACTCTCGATGTCTGCGGCGGACAGCTCAAGTTTTCGCTGCCGGATGGGGCACGGCCGGACAATTTGGTCGTGGCCTATGAGCCGATCTGGGCAATCGGCACCGGCTTGACGCCCACGGTCGCCGATGTCGAGCAAGTTCATGGGTTTATCCGCAAATTCCTGATGGCGAGATTTAACGAGGGGGGCGCCCGGATCCGGATCCTCTATGGCGGCTCGGTAAAGCCCTCGAATGCCCGGGAGTTGATGGCGGTCGCCAATGTCAACGGCGCGCTGGTCGGTGGCGCCAGCCTGAAGGCGGCCGATTTTCTGGCGATCGCAGCCGGCTGCCCCTAACCCGCATCCGCCGCGGTGAGGCGTTTCCAGTAGACCATGGTGCCGGTCAGCCCGCCGCGCGGCTTCAGCGCATAGTCCGGTATGACCCCGGTTAACCGGCATCCGATCCTTTCGTAGAGCTCGGAGGCGCCGTCTTCCTCGGCGGTATCGAGCACCAGCAGCGTGCGCCCGCGCTCGATGGCGATGCGCTCGGCGGCGCGCATCAGCGCCTTGGCCACACCACGGCCGCGATGACTGACGCGGGTCATCATCTTCGCAATTTCCGCGCGGTGCGGCTGGTTCGGCGGCAGCTGCAGCAGCAGGGTGACGGTTCCGATCAGTCTGTCGCCATCGAAGGCGCCGAGAACCACGCGCTCGTTCCGATCGGCCGATGCCAGCGAGTCCTGCCAGAAACTCTCCGCCGTCTCGGGCGCCAGTGGATGCATGAAGCTGACCGAGCCGCCGCTTGCAACCGTCTCGACCAGAATTTCGCCAAGCACAGCGCAGATGGCCGGTGAAGAATTCAACGGTGCGATCCTGAAATCCGGCATCGCTTCAACTCCGTGCAAGCGCGACGACATAGGTGCAGGTCGCACCGGTTTCATTGCTGAAGGTTACTTCCGACGGCGACCCAAATCCCAGGCAATCGCCGGGTCCAAGCAGATGGCGCTCGCCGCCTTCGTGGATGACGAGATTGCCCGTTCGCAACCACACGGCCTGACGGATATGGGCGTAGGACGAAGCCGGAAGCACGACCTGCTGCCTCGCCGGCAGTTCGACCTCGATGATCTCCAGCGGATGATCGGGACGGCTGAACACCTGCTTGCGCAGATAGCCGGTTTTCGGATCGCGCCACACCGGTTGTTCGCCCGCCCGGAAGAGCCGCGCCTGGCCTTCGGCCCGTAGCAGCAAGCCCGCGAGCGTGAGGTCGAACGCTGCGGCCAACCGGACCAGCAGTACCGCGGTCGGGCTGACTTCCTCGCGCTCGATCTTGCTGATCATCGCCTTCGACACGCCCGAGCGCTCGGCGACGTAGGCCAGCGACCAGCCGCGGCTGTCCCGCTCGAGACGAAGTCGCGCCGCGATCCGCGCACCCGGGTCATCTAATAAATCAGACATAAGTCCATTATAATAGACAAACCATCATATGGCAAGCTGCGAATTGATCGGAGGGACAGTGATGCCGGATGGAAATGCGCGCTGAAGTGATTATCTCGTGGAAGTCGCCGCGGGGGTGACAATGCCCTGTCCGATCGTGTAACACCGCGCCATCTCAACTCCCGCAAATCGCCCTTGAGCAGCCGAGCCCCGGCGCCTTTGGTTTGCGACGGAAGGTCGAAATGCAGACTGTCATTATCGTAATCCACCTGATGATCGTCGCGACGCTGATCGCAACCGTGTTGCTGCAGAAATCCGAAGGCGGCGGGCTTGGCATGGGCGGTGGCGCCGGCTTTATGTCGAGTCGCGGCACCGCCAATCTGCTGTCGCGCATGACGGCGGTGCTCGCGGCGGGGTTCTTTCTGACCAGCCTGTTCCTGTCCTGGCTTGCGGGCTATGACCGCAAGCCGAGTTCGATCATCGGCGCTACGCCGGCTTCGCAGTCGCAGCCCGCAGGCGGTGCGACACCGGTAGCGCCGCCGACCTCGGGCGGCCTTCTGGACTCCCTGAAGAAGTCTGACGAGCAACAGCAGCAGCGGAATCCGCCGGCGCCTGCTGCCCCAGAGGCGCCCCGTTCGCAATAACGCAGGGTGGCCATGCAGGATGACCTCTCGCATCGTGCATCAGGAATCCTCAATAAAATACTGATTATACTTTGAATTCAAGGTCACCCACAGCCACGTAAAATGTTCGCTTCGGCCGGCGATTCGTTTTGGCGAATCGGCGCCTTGGCCTTAAAGGTTAGGCCCCATGGCGCGGTATATCTTCATCACCGGCGGCGTGGTTTCCTCGCTCGGAAAGGGTCTGGCTTCGGCGGCGCTTGGCGCGCTGTTGCAGGCCCGCGGCTACAAGGTCCGCCTTCGCAAGCTCGATCCCTACCTCAATCTCGACCCCGGAACGATGTCGCCGTATCAGCACGGCGAAGTGTTCGTGACCGATGACGGCGCCGAGACCGATCTCGATCTCGGCCATTATGAGCGCTTCACCGGACGGCCCGCCACCAAGGCGGACAACATCACGACGGGGCGCATCTACCAGGACATTCTCACCAAGGAGCGGCGCGGCGACTATCTCGGCGCCACCATCCAGGTGATCCCGCACGTCACCAACGCGATCAAGGATTTCATCCTCGACAGCAACGACGAGTTCGACTTCGTGTTGTGCGAGATCGGCGGCACCGTCGGTGACATCGAGGGACTGCCATTCTTCGAGGCGATCCGCCAGATCAGGAACGACTTGCCGCGCGAACACGCGATCTACATCCATCTGACGCTGTTGCCCTTCATCCCGAGCGCCGGCGAACTAAAGACAAAACCGACCCAGCATTCGGTCAAGGAATTGCGTTCGATCGGCATCCAGCCGGATATCCTGCTATGCCGGACCGACCGGCCGATTCCCAAGGAAGAGCGGCGCAAGCTCGGGCTTTTCTGCAACGTGCGCGAAAGTGCCGTGATCGAGGCGCGCGACGTCGACAACATCTACGCGGTGCCCGAGGCCTATCATGCCGCTGGCCTCGACGATGAGGTGCTGGCGGCGTTCGGAATCGAATCGCGAATTCCGCCCGCGCTGCAAAGCTGGCATGTGATCAACGAGCGCGTGCGCAATCCCGAAGGCGATGTCACGATTGCGATCGTCGGCAAATATACGGGGATGAAGGACGCCTACAAATCGCTGATCGAGGCGTTGTCGCATGGCGGCATCGCCAACAAGGTCAAGGTCAATCTCGACTGGATCGAGAGCGAGGTGTTCGAGAACGAGGATCCCGCGCCATTTCTCGAGCATGTCAACGGCATCCTGGTGCCCGGCGGTTTCGGCCAGCGCGGCGCGGAGGGCAAGATCCGCGCGGCGCAGTTCGCGCGCGAGCGCGATGTGCCCTATTTCGGTATCTGTTTCGGCATGCAGATGGCTGTCATCGAGGCCGCGCGCAATCTGGTCGGCATCGAACAGGCGAACTCGACCGAGTTCGGCCCGACGCCCGAACCGTTGGTCGGCCTGATGACGGAATGGCTGCGCGGCAACGAACTCGAGAAACGAAACAAATCCGGCAATCTCGGCGGCACCATGCGGCTCGGGGCCTATCCCGCCGCGCTCAAGCGGGGCAGCCGGGTATCGGAGGTTTATGGCGGCGCCACCGAAATCTCGGAGCGCCATCGCCACCGCTACGAGGTCAATACCACCTACAAGGATCGCCTCGAACAGCATGGGCTGAAATTTTCAGGCCTTTCGCCCGACGGCGTGCTGCCGGAGATTGTCGAATACGAGGACCATCCCTGGTTCATCGGGGTGCAATTCCATCCCGAACTGAAATCGCGGCCTTTTGAACCGCATCCGCTGTTTGCCTCGTTCATCCAGGCGGCGATGGTGCAGTCTCGGCTGGTCTGATGCCTGATATCGTCAGCCTTTGACGAACGCGCGGATTGTTGCGACAAATCCCGCCCGCTACCGCAAGAACAACAGAACAAGGGAGTAAAGCCGATGATCTACGAAACACGCGTCTATCGCTGCTTGCCGGGCCGTCTGCCGGCGCTGTTGAAACGCTTCGAGACGATTACCTTAAAGCTGTGGGAGAAGCATGGCATCAAGCAGGCCGGGTTCTTCACCACGCTGGTCGGTGAATCCAATCAGGAACTGACTTATCTGCTGGCCTGGGAATCGCTTGCCGATCGCGAGAAGAAATGGGCCGCCTTCCAGAGCGATCCGGATTGGATTTCCGCGCGCGCGAAAACCGAGGCGGACGGCCAGATCGTCGGTAACATCGTCAATCAGCTATTGGTGCCGACCTCGTTTTCATCGGTGAAATGAGCGGAGCCGATCGGCGCGATCCGGGCCTTGAGGCCGGATCGCGTTCAAGGCGTGCAACCCCGATATTTGGGACTGACAGGGTTGATCCGGACATCGGCCCCCGGCATGGTCGCTGCGAACGAAGGGAACAGCCTTGAGCACAGCCATTTCAGCTGCGCCGGTCGTCGCCGCCGGATCGGTCAAATTCGGCAACGATCTACCGATCTCGATCATCGCGGGCCCGTGCGCCCTCGAAAGCCGCGCTCATGCGCTGGAAGTGGCTTCCGCGCTGAAGGAGATCGCAGCGCGCCTCAAGATCGGACTCGTCTACAAAACCTCTTTCGACAAAGCCAATCGCACCAGCGCCACTGCCGCGCGCGGCATTGGACTGAGGCAGGCATTGCCGATCTTTGCGGAGATACGCTCTTCCCTGGGATTGCCTGTACTGACCGATGTGCACGAGGCCGCGCAGTGCGCCGAAGTCGCGCAGGCCGTCGATGTCCTGCAGATCCCGGCCTACCTCTGCCGGCAGACCGATCTCTTGCTGGCGGCAGCCGCGACCGGCAAGGTCGTCAACGTCAAGAAGGGCCAGTTCCTCGCGCCATGGGACATGGCCAATGTCGTCGAGAAGATCACCGGCGGCGGTAACGTCGTCGGCAGGATCACCGGCGGCGGCAACCCCAACGTGTTGGTCACCGAGCGCGGTGCCTCGTTCGGCTACAACTCGCTGGTATCAGACATGCGCGCGCTGCCAATCTTGGCGCGCACGACCGGCGCGCCTGTGATCTTCGACGCCACCCATTCGGTGCAACAGCCCGGCGGCAAGGGCACTTCATCTGGCGGCGAGCGCGAATTCGTGCCCGTTCTGGCGCGGGCGGCCGTTGCGGTTGGCGTCGCCGGCGTGTTCATCGAGACCCATCCCGATCCCGATTCCGCGCCTTCCGACGGGCCCAACATGGTGCCGCTGCGCGACTTCGAGGGTCTGGTGCGGACGCTGATGGAATTCGACGCGCTCGCCAAGAAGCTCAAGACCAATCCCGAAAAAAACGTCGTGCGCTGATGCCGCCGTCGTCGCGGCGCGGGCCACCGCACTCTCACTGCATTCGTTCTTCTTCTTCATGGGCCAGACCGTCGGCCCGATCGCCTACGGGTTCGGCATTCTCAATGTCGGCAAGGCGCCGACCTTGCCGGCCAGCGCGACAATCATCGTCGCGCTTGGTTTCGTCTGCGCGCGGCTGCTGCGGCAGACGCGGCCGAAGGACGCCGATGCCGCCCCGGCGTGCAGCCTTAGCCGCGCCCGCGATAGGACGCGACGCCCTGATCGGGAACCCATACGCCCTTTGGCAGTTTACCGATCTGCCAGAACACGTCGATCGGGATGCCGCCGCGCGGATACCAGTAACCGCCGATGCGCAGGAATTTTGGTTTGATCCCGGCAGCGATCCGCTTGCCGATCATGACCGTGCAATCCTCATGGAATGCGCCGTGATTGCGGAAACTCGCGACATAGAGTTTCAGCGATTTCGACTCCAGCAGCCATTGTCCGGGAACGTAGTCGATCACGAGATGCGCAAAATCCGGCTGCCCGGTAACCGGGCAGAGCGAAGTGAATTCGGGAGCCGTGAACCGCACCACATAATTCGTATCTTTCTGCGGATTGGGCACGCGGTCGAGTTGCGCTTCGTCGGGGGTCCTGGGCCATTCGACGGCGCGACCGAGTTGCAGACCGGATGATGATTTGCGAGGCTTTGTGGACATGAAGTTCTCCGCTGCCGCGTTATTAGCCAATTGTGACACCTACGTCACGGGCCGCGCGGCCTTTTCCGTCCGCGATGCTTGCTGTAGAAGCGGCCAAATCCCTCCAATCGACACTTTGCAGAGAGGCCCCCATGACCGCCATCGTCGAAATCATTGGCCGCGAAATTCTCGATAGCCGCGGTAATCCTACCGTCGAGGTCGACGTGGTGCTGGAAGACGGTTCGATGGGCCGCGCGGCGGTGCCGTCGGGCGCGTCCACCGGCGCGCATGAGGCCGTCGAACTGCGTGACGGAGACAAGAAGCGCTATCTCGGCAAGGGCGTATTGAAAGCGGTCGCTGCCGTGAACGGCGAGATCTTCGAGGCCGTCGCGGGCATGGATGCCGAGCAACAGGTGCAGATCGACGAAACCATGATCGGGCTCGACGGCACGCCGAACAAGAGCCGGCTCGGCGCCAACGCTATCCTCGGCGTATCTCTGGCGGTCGCCAAGGCCGCCGCCCAATCGTGTGATCTGCCGCTCTATCGTTATGTCGGGGGCACTTCGGCGCGGACCCTGCCGGTGCCGATGATGAACATCGTCAATGGCGGCGTGCACGCCGACAATCCGATCGACTTCCAGGAATTCATGATCATGCCGATCGGCGCCAAGACCTTTTCGGAGGCCTTGCGCATGGGCGTCGAGGTGTTCCAGACGCTGAAGAAGGCCCTGCATGACGCCGGCCATAACACCAATGTCGGCGATGAAGGCGGGTTTGCCCCCAATCTCAAATCGGCCGACGAAGCGCTCAGCTTTGTCGTGAAATCGATCGAGGCGGCAGGCTACAAACCGGGTGAGGAGATCGCGCTGGCGCTCGATCCGGCCTCGACGGAATTCTTCAAGAACGGCGCCTATGTTTATGAGGGCGAGGGGAAAACGCGCACCATCGAAGAGCAGGCAAAATACCTGGCCGAGCTCGTCTCCCGTTATCCCATCATCTCGATCGAAGACGGCATGGCGGAAGATGATTTCGAAGGATGGAAGCGCGTCACCGACCTGATCGGCAACAAGTGCCAGTTGGTGGGCGACGATCTCTTCGTCACGAATGTGAAGCGGCTCTATGACGGCATCAAGCGCGGTCTCGGCAACTCGATCCTGATCAAGGTGAACCAGATCGGCACGTTGACCGAGGCGCTGGCCGCCGTCGAGATGGCGCAGAAGGCGGGCTACACCGCCGTGATGTCGCATCGCTCGGGCGAAACCGAGGATTCCACCATCGCCGACCTTGCGGTCGCAACCAATTGCGGCCAGATCAAAACCGGGTCGCTGGCGCGCTCGGACCGCACCGCAAAGTACAATCAATTGCTACGGATCGAACAGGAGCTGGGCACGCAGGCGAAATATGCGGGAAGGGCGGCGCTGAAGGCGCTAAGGTAGAACGCATCAAGACACAATCGTAACAGAGACCGATGGGAGGATTTGAGATGAGCACCGACGGCAAGACTGGGCTGCAGCTTCGCTCGCTGATCAAGAAAAGCGGCGAGCTCGAAATCTCGCTCGTCGGCGTGCCCGTGCCCGAACCGGGTCCGGATGAGGTGGTGGTCCGGGTCGAGGCTTCTCCGATCAACCCGTCCGATCTCGGCCTGCTGGTCGGTGCCGCCGACATGTCGACGGCGAAAGCGTCCGGCACCAAGGACAAGCCCGTCGTGACCGCCAAGGTTCCGGAGGCCGCCATGAGAGCCATGGCGGGCCGGCTCGATGAATCCATGCCGGTCGGCAATGAGGGCGCCGGCGTGGTAATCAAGACGGGATCGTCGGATGCGGCGAAAGCGCTGATGGGCAAGACGGTGGCCATGATCGGCGGCGCCATGTATGCGCAGTATCGTTGCCTGCGGGTCGCCGAATGCCTGCCGCTGCCGCCGGGCACCGCCGCGGCAGAGGGCGCTTCTTGCTTCGTCAATCCGCTGACTTCGCTCGGCATGACCGAGACCATGCGGCGCGAAGGCCACAAGGCGCTGGTGCATACGGCGGCTGCCTCCAACCTCGGGCAGATGCTCAACAAGATCTGCCTCAAGGACGGCATTGGCCTCGTCAATATCGTCCGCAGCAAGGAGCAGGCGGATATCCTGCACAAGATTGGCGCCAAACATGTCGTCGATTCAACGTCGCCTGGCTTCATGGACGATCTGACCAATGCGCTGGTCGAGACCGGCGCAACGCTGGCCTTCGATGCCATCGGCGGCGGCAAGCTTGTGGGGCAAATCCTCACCTGCATGGAAATCGCGGCCAACAAGACCGCAAAAGTCTACAGCCGCTACGGATCGAGCGTGCACAAGCAGGTCTATATCTATGGCGGTCTCGACACCCGTCCGACCGAGTTGAACCGGGCCTTCGGCATGGCCTGGGGCATTGGCGGCTGGCTGTTGTTCCCGTTCCTGATGAAGATCGGACAGGCGGAGGGACAAAAGCTGCGTCAGCGGGTCGTCGACGAGCTCAAGACGACATTTGCCAGTCATTACACCCAGGTCGTGTCGCTGCAAGAGGCCTTGCAGCTCTCCAACATCGCGATCTACGGCAAGCGTGCCACCGGCGAGAAATTCCTGATCAACCCGAACAAGGGCTGATCGCATTCGAGCAACACCTGAACTTTTTAAATCCGACGGATCTAGCTGCGGGAGTTGCTGAAATCAGTTTTTAAAAAGGGGGAAATCAATGTCGACAGACCTGAAATATCTCGCCTTCACCGCCATTCTCACGGCATCGCTGTGGATCCCCTATGTGGTCTGCCAGGTGATGACCAATGGGGGGCTCAAACCCGTCAATTATCTCGATCCGACGCCGCGGCCGATCCCGCTCTGGGGCAGGCGCGCCGACCGTGCCTATATCAACGCGGTTGAGACCTTTGCGCCGTTCGCGGCGCTGGTGATCGTCATTCATCTGGCCGGAAAGGCCGATGCCATGACGGCGTTCTGGGCGATGGCCTTTTTTTGGCTGCGGCTGGCGCACGCGGCGGTCTATCTGCTCGGCATTCCCTATCTGCGGACGCTGATCTTCACGCTGGGTTATGTCGCGGTCGTCGGTCTTTTTGTGGAATTGATCAAGTAGACGTCGTGCGGCCACCGCGTTTCTACTTTCTGCTAACCTGGCGGATCGCAATGGCGCTTGCGTTCCGGCCATGACCGGTGAAGATTTCGCGCCGAACACGCATGCCAAATGCAGCGCGTAGCAAGGGGAGAATCCGCCAATGACTGAATTGAACCGTCGTGACCTGCTGGCCGGGGCCGCTATCGCCGGCGCCGCAACCGCCCTGACTTCGTCGCTGGGAATTTCGCCCGCGAGCGCGGCGGTGCCGCCGACGGGCGCGCAAGCCCCCGGCTTCTACCGTTACAAGGTCGGCTCCTACGAATGCACTTCGATCAACGACGGCGCCCGCACCTTTCCAATACCCGATACTTTCGTGAAGAACGCTACAAAGGCCGAGGCGGTCGCGGCGGCGGAAGCCGCCTACATGCCGCCGGGCATGGTGACGATCCCGTTCAACCCGCAGCTCGTCAACACCGGCAGCAAGCTGATCCTGATCGACAGCGGTAACGGTATCGCCAATTATGAACCGACCAAGGGCGCGGTCGGCCGCACGCCGCAGAACCTTGCCGCCGCCGGCGTCGATCCCAAGAGCATCGACATCGTGCTGATGACGCATCTGCACCCCGATCATACCAACGGCATCCGCGCGCTCGATGGCTCGATGGCCTTCCCGAATGCCGAGATCATGGTTCCGGCGGTCGACTGGGCTTTCTGGATGAGCGACGAGAACGCCGCCAAGGCTGAATCAAATGCGATGATGAAAAACTACTTCGCCAATGTCAGGAAGGTCTACGCCGGCATCGAATCCAAGGTCACGAAATATGACTGGGGCAAGGAGGTCGCGCCCGGCATCACCTCGATCGGGACGCCCGGTCATACGCCCGGTCACACCTCCTTCGCAATCGCCTCCGGCAATTCGAAAATCCTGCTGCAGGCAGATGTCACCAACATCCCCGAACTGTTCCTGCGCAATCCCGACTGGCACGTTGCCTACGACACTGACGGCGATCTGGCGCAGACCACCCGCCACAAATTCTACGACATGGCGGCGGCCGAGAAGGCCACCGTGGTGGGCTTCCATTTCACCTTCCCCTCGATCGGCCATGTCGAGAAGGATGGCAACAAATACCGGCTGATTCCGGCGGCGTGGAATCCGGTGATCTGACCGCATTTCACCGAGATCGCTAAATCAGGCCGCCCGTTGGGCGGCCTGACTGTTTCGGCGGCATCTCGCGCGCACCTGGAAATACCGCTGTTCATGCACTTGCATCTTTCCCTCCGACAAGGCTAGGGTGAGCCAAAGCCCACTTGGCGCCCGCATCACAAGGAAATCCCATGGCCAGCCCCCACAACATCGTCGTCATCGTCGGCAGCATCCGGAAAGAAAGTTTTACGCTCAAGATCGCCAGGACTTTGGCGAAGCTGGCGCCGGCGTCGCTCAAGCTCGACGTCACGACCCTGCACGGGATTTCATTCTTCAACCAGGACCTGGAAGCGGCCCCGCCGGCGGACTGGGTGGCGTTCCGCGAAAAGCTGCAGAAATCGAACGGGGTGCTGTTCGTCACCCCAGAATATAATCGTTCGATTTCGGGTGTGCTGAAGAACGCCATCGACGTGGGATCGCGGCCCTATGGCAAGAGTTCGTTCCTCGGTAAGCCGGTCGGCATCATTTCCAATTCACCGGGGCCGCTCGGCGGCGTCAGCGCCGCAAAGCACCTGCAAAATATCCTGCCGGGCATTTGCGGCCCGATCATGGGGCAGCCGGAAATCTATCTGAACGGCGTCGGCGATGCCTTCGACGACAGGGGTGAGTGCTCCAAGGAGACGCTGCAGAAGGTGCTGCAGCAATATATCGACGCCTATGCGGCCTTCGTGGAAAAGCAAAACAAATAGGCAGCGATAGCCGCTGACCCGGAGCGGCAGGTTTAGGATTTCGTTAACCGGGCGGTCGCATCTTGGCGTCCATGGTTACGCGCTCCCGACTCAAATCCATCCTCACGGGGCTTGCCCTCTACACGATAGCGGCAGCGATGGTCGGCTATTTCGGCGTCAACGCCTATACTGGCAAATATGGCCTGAATGCGCGGCAGGAACTCGATCAGGAAATCATCGCGCTGACTTCGGAATTGGCGCGGCTGAAGCGGGAACGCGCCCAGGGTGAGCAGCGGGTGTCGCTCTTGCGTTCCGACCGGGTCGATCCGGATATGCTGGACGAGCGTGCGCGCTACCAGCTCGACTATGTCAATCCGCACGATCTGGTCCGGATCAATCCGCCGAACTAAGCGTCAAATTCCAAAATCACATGAAATAGATTTCGAAAATGTCGCGGCGCATTGCACTGCGGCATAGTGAAACTTTCGCCGGGCCACGCAATCCTTTCACGCCGGATTGAGTTGGGATAGAGAGGGCTGATCGTTCTCTCATCCGGATTTGCCATGGCCGCAGCGAAGAAACCAGCCACAAAAGAACAAGGCCAGGAAAACGGCAACGGCTCCGACCAGCCCCCGGAGTTCACGCGGGAACAGGAACTCACCGCGCTCCGCGACATGCTGCTGATCCGGCGCTTCGAGGAGAAGGCCGGCCAACTCTACGGCATGGGCGCGATTGGCGGCTTCTGCCATCTCTATATCGGCCAGGAAGCCATTGTGGTCGGCATGCAGATGGCCCTGAAAAAGGGCGATCAGGTGATAACCGGCTACCGCGACCATGGACATATGCTGGCGACCGGCATGGAAGCCAAGGGCGTGATGGCCGAACTGACCGGACGGTTTGGCGGCTATTCGCACGGCAAGGGTGGCTCCATGCACATGTTCAGCAAGGAGAAGAATTTCTTCGGCGGACATGGCATCGTCGGCGCGCAGGTGTCACTGGGCACAGGCCTCGCCTTTGCCAACCGCTATCGCGGCAACGATTTCGTGAGCCTTGCCTATTTCGGCGACGGCGCCTCGAACCAGGGTCAGGTGTATGAGAGCTTCAACATGGCTGAGCTGTGGAAGCTCCCGGTGATCTACGTCATCGAGAACAACCGTTACGCCATGGGCACCTCGGTGACGCGTTCCTCGGCGCAGACCGATTTTTCCAAGCGCGGCGTTTCCTTCAACATTCCCGGCGAACAGGTCGATGGCATGGACGTGCGCGCGGTGAAGGCCGCTGGCGACAAGGCGGTCGCCTGGTGCCGCGCCGGCAAGGGGCCCTACATCCTGGAAATGCAGACCTACCGCTATCGCGGGCATTCGATGTCGGATCCTGCGAAATATCGCACCCGCGAGGAGGTCGACAAGGTACGCCACGATCAGGACCCGATCGAGCAGGTCCGCAACCGCCTGCTGGCAGCCAAGATGAGCGAACAGGAATTGAAGGTGATCGACGCCGAGGTGCGCGAGATCGTCAACACCGCTGCCGATTTCGCGCAGCACGACCCCGAACCGGATCCGTCTGAACTTTATACCGATATCTATCGCTAGAGCGCCGGGCGCGCTTGCAGCCTGAAGAGTGAATTTTTCCGGAGCTACCATGCCAATTCAAGTGCTGATGCCCGCGCTGTCGCCGACCATGGAAAAGGGCAACCTTTCGAAATGGCTGAAAAAGGAAGGCGAGCAGATCAAGTCGGGCGACGTCATCGCCGAGATCGAGACCGACAAGGCGACGATGGAGGTCGAAGCCACCGATGAGGGCACGCTTGGTAAGATACTGATCCCCGAAGGTACCGAAGACGTCGCCGTCAACACCCCGATCGCGACCATTCTGGCCGATGGCGAGAGCGCCTCCGATCTCGACAAGGCGCCCGCACCGGCCAGGCCGGAGAAGGCCGCCGAATCCGCGCCATCAGCCGAGACCAAGGCGGAGACCAAGGCCGTTGCTCCCGCAGCCAAATCAGGCGGCGGTGACGAAAAGAAAGCGCCCGCGGCGCCCAAGGCGGTCGCCGAGCCCGATCCGGAGGTGCCCGAGGGCACCGAGATGGTGACCATGACCATCCGCGAGGCGCTGCGCGACGCCATGGCCGAGGAGATGCGGCGCGATCCTGATGTCTTCGTGATGGGGGAAGAGGTCGCCGAATATCAGGGCGCCTACAAGGTCACGCAGGGATTGCTGCAGGAATTCGGCGCCAAGCGCGTGATCGATACTCCGATCACCGAGCACGGCTTTGCCGGCATTGGCGTTGGTGCTGCGATGACGGGCCTGAAGCCGATCGTTGAGTTCATGACCTTCAATTTCGCCATGCAGGCGATGGACCAGATCATCAATTCCGCCGCCAAGACGTTGTATATGTCCGGCGGACAGATGGGCTGCTCGATCGTATTCCGCGGGCCCAACGGCGCCGCCGCTCGCGTTGCGGCCCAGCACAGCCAGGATTATTCCGCCTGGTACTCGCAGGTCCCCGGGCTGAAGGTGATCGCGCCGTATTCGGCCGCCGACTACAAGGGCCTGTTGAAGGCCGCGATCCGCGACCCCAATCCCGTGATCTTCCTCGAAAACGAGATGCTGTACGGCCACTCCGGTGAGGTGCCGAAGCTCGACGATTATGTGATCCCGATCGGGAAGGCGCGGGTGGTGCGCTCCGGCAGCAACGTCACCATCGTCTCCTGGTCGAACGGCATGTCCTATGCGTTGAAGGCGGCCGAGGAATTGGCGAAGGAAGGCATCGAGGCCGAGGTGATCGATCTGCGCACCTTGCGCCCGATGGACACCGATACCATTGTGGCCTCGGTCAGGAAGACCGGCCGCGCCGTCACCGTCGAGGAAGGCTGGCAGCAGAATGGCGTCGGCGCCGAGATCTGTGCCCGCATCATGGAGCACGCCTTCGATTATCTCGATGCGCCTGTCATGCGAGTATCGGGCAAGGACGTGCCGATGCCCTATGCGGCAAATCTCGAGAAGCTTGCATTGCCCTCGGTGGCCGAGGTGGTCGAAGCCGCCAAGGCCGTTTCTTACAGGTAGGCCATGGCCGGTCCCAGGGAGCAACCATTACCGCCTGACGTCATCGGTCGCGACGACGCCACCGAAGTGCTGCGCGCCTTCGTCGTCGATGGCGGGCTTTCGATTGCCTTCACCCGCGCTTTCGAGGAGCCGGACACGTGGGGCTTGCTGCTGGTCGACGTGGCGCGCCATGCCGCGCGCGCCTATGCGCGCGAGAGCGGTTTCAGCGAGGAAGACGCGCTGGCGCGCATCCTCGACATGTTCGAAGCCGAAATCGAGCGGCCAACCGATACCGGCAAAACAACGCCGCGGTCGCAACAAGGTCACTGACAATGCCAATCAACATCCTGATGCCCGCGCTGTCGCCGACGATGGAAAAGGGCAACCTTGCCAAGTGGCTCAAGAAAGAGGGCGACAAGGTCAAGTCCGGCGACGTGATCGCGGAAATCGAGACCGACAAGGCGACCATGGAGGTCGAGGCGGTCGATGAAGGTACGCTGGCAAAGATCGTGGTAGCCGAAGGCACGCAGGATGTGCCTGTCAACGATGTGATCGCGGTTCTGGCCGGCGACGGCGAGGACGTGAAGGCGGCGGGGGCAGGGGCAGGTGTTGCGAAGCCCGCCGCTGCGAGCGCTGAAAAAGTCACTGCTGCCGGTTCCCCCTCACCCCAACCC
>Ga0075522_10000872_pt1 | contig 22471 bp, 20 predicted proteins | sample NGEPerA_FD_74796 | JGI IMG/M metagenome (GOLD analysis project Ga0075522, IMG submission 74796) | Arctic peat soil microbial communities from the Barrow Environmental Observatory site, Barrow, Alaska, USA - NGEE PermafrostL2-A | ecosystem: Environmental > Terrestrial > Soil > Wetlands > Peat ...
CAGCAACGCCTCGATCTGGGGCCAGCGGCCGACAAACGAAAATTCCGAATCAGGTTCCATCCGCAGCTTGAATCACGCGCCGTCAGATGATGGAATCCCCTATCTTAGCGCCTATGGGCTGGAAGCCCGCGCTACGAAGGCCAGTCTCAGTGAGGCTCATCGCCGACGGACCACGGGACCACCAGTTCGCAGCCGCTGGCTTCGAAATGACGGGCGTTGCGCGCGATCACGGCCAAGCCGTGCGCAAGGGCGGTGGCCGCGATCAGTTCGCGGCCGATGTGTCGCGCTCGAGTTCCACGCCTTCCAGGGAAGGGATGGCCAGGAGGAACGCCTTGAAGTCGCGCCCGCGACCGGAGGTCTTCATGCCATCGAACTCGTCCTTGGCGATCAGCACCGCTGTATCCCGCCCGCGCAGGCTGATCGTCTGCGGACCCTCATCGACCGCGCGCCGGATGACCTCCGAAAGGTGGTCCTTGGCCTTGGCGAGCGTCCAGGTCATCGCGCGATCCCCGTGGCTATCTGACGGACTGACGCCGTCACGCGGCCCGGGTCTTGCGCGGACGGCCGCCCAGGCGGCCGTTGGCCCTGGAGGCACTTGATCGTGTGATCGCCCGCTTCATGACGGTCGAGCCGAGCTGGTCGGCCAGTAGCCGCGGAACCGAGATGTCCGCATCCAGGGCCGCGACGTGCAGGCCATAACCTTCGCCCTCGATGGCGATATGGCGCAGATCGTCCGGCGTGGCGCGCTCCAGGCCAGGAAGGACCGACAAGGGAAAGCCGACGATCGCCCCGTTGTTCAGGGTGATCATCACGCGCTCGCCGCGCCGGTCGTAGCGGGCGGACACCGCCAGCAGCCGCCGGCGCGTTCGTTCCGCGGTTCGCCGCGTGATCGCGTCGAATTCTTCCGGCGTGGGGACTTCAAACTCAGCCATGATCATGTGGACATGCGGCGGCGGTGGTCGTTGGCGTAAACCGCCACGCGGATGTTTCTGATCCTCGGCACGGTCGGCACGCGCCGGAATAGCATATCCTAGATGTCCATCTAGGATATTCTGTCGTGCGTCTTGGGGCGAATTTCCCGCCGCTATCCCCCGACCGCCTCGGCGAACAGGGTCCCCGCCGCCCGGGCGGTCATCGGCTTGGCGAAGTGGTAGCCCTGCAGGAAGCCGCAGCCGGTGGCGATCAGGATCTGGCGCTGGGCGTCGGTCTCGACCCCCTCGGCGACCACGCTCATGCCCAGCGAGGCGGCGAGCTTGGCCACCGAGGCGACGATGATCGCCGACTGATGGTCGCGGGTGATGTTGTCGACGAACGACTTGTCGATCTTGATGCAGTCGATGGCGAACTGATTGAGGTAGACGAGGCTCGAATAGCCGGTGCCGAAGTCGTCGAGGGCGATGCGCACGCCGGCCGAGCGCAGGGTGCGCAGGGTGCTGGCCGCCCGCTCGACGTCGTCGATGATCGCCGTCTCGGTGAGCTCGATCTGGATCTTGGTCGCCGGCAGATCCGCGTCCTCGGCGAACTTGAGGATGCGCTCGGCGACGTTGTGGCGCAGGAACTGCCGCGCCGACAGATTGACCGAGACGTAGGGGCCGTCCCAGCGGCGGCAGTCCTTGAACGCCTGGCGGGTGACCCAGTCGCCCAATTCCAGGATCAGGCCGGTTTCCTCGGCCACCGGCACGAACTCGGCCGGCGACATCGCGCCGTGCTCGGGGCTGTCCCAGCGGATCAGCGCCTCGAAGCCCATGATCTCGCCGCCGCGGGCCTCGACGATCGGCTGATAGGCCATCTTGAACTGGCCGGCGCGCATCGCCCGTTCCAGGCCGTTCTCCAGCGAGAGACGATGCTTGGCCGCCTTGTCGATGGCGATGTCATAGACCCGGAAGCGGTTGCGGCCTTCGCGCTTGGCGGCGTAGAGGGCCAGATCGGCGTGCCGCATCAGGGTGATCTCGCTCTGGCTGGAACCCTGGATGGCGACCCCGATCGAGGCGCTGACCTGCACTTCGTGGCCGGAGACCCGCCGGCTCTGGGCGCAGACCCTGAGCAGCTGCGTACAGAGATCGGCGACGCCCTGCTGGGTCATGCCCTCGACCAGGATGCCGAATTCGTCGCCGCCCAGGCGCGCCAGCACGCCGCCGGCCGGAATGATCGCCGACATCGCCGCGCAGATCTTGCGGACCAGGTCGTCGCCGGCGTTGTGGCCCAATGTGTCGTTGACCAGCTTGAAGCGGTCCAGGTCGATCATCAGCAGGGTCTGTCTCTGCTGGCTGCGCGTCAGCCGCACCGAGAGTTCGGAAACGAACCCGGCGCGGTTGAGGATGCCGGTCAGGCTGTCGTGCCGCGCGGCGTGCATGGCCACGTCCAGCCGGGTGTGCAGCTCACGAAGGTTGGTTTCCAGGTCGCGGACCTGCCCGCGGCTCTCCTCCAGCGCGGTGCGCGAGACGTTCAGCGCCCGGTAGCGCTCGGCGACCATGCGGATCGCCCCAATCGCCTCGATCCGATGCAGCGGAGAGAGCAGAAAGGTCAGCTTGCCCGGCGCCTCGGCGACCTGCAGGCAGGCGGCGAAGGCCGCGCTGTCGCGGCTTTCGGCGATGACCATGAACTCGGCGACGGGGAAGGCCTTGCGCACCCGCCGGACCTGCTGGGAGAGTTCGGCGACCGCGCGGTCGCGATAGTCGAAGATGAAGAGGGCCGGCAGCCAGCCGAAGACACGCGCCGAATCGGCCCGCTCGGTCGCTTCCCCCGCGTCGGCGCAGGCGATCATGTTGTCGAAGGGCAGCGCCTCGCGGATCAGGCCGGCGAGTTCCTCCGAACCGCCGGTGACCGGTCCGACCAGCACCGTGGACAGCTTCGGCGCGCCGGTCTCCTGCGGAGGGGGCGGCGCGCCCGCGAGGGCCGCGTCGGCGAGCGCGAGTGCCGGCATGGAAGATGGGACCTCTCGGAGTAGACGAGCGCCACCTTGAAGGCTCGAGCCAAAGAAACCGCTAACGGCGTCGCGCATTTTCGCGGCGCGGGACGATCGCGATCGGACCGGGCGGAAGAGGGATCACGAACCACACGAACAATACTCGCAGCCGAGACGGACGCGCCGTAGACGCGCATCGATCTCCGATCCCGAAGGGCTGATGACTTTGACGGTCGCGTCACCCGTATACTATCGGCGACTTCCGAGAATCGGCCGGGGATCCAGAGCGATGGCGGCGGAGGCGAACGGAAAGGTGGCGCTGATCACCGGCGTCACCGGCCAGGACGGCGCCTATCTGGCCGAGTTCCTGCTCGCCAAGGGTTATGTGGTCCATGGCGTCAAGCGTCGGTCGTCGTCGTTCAACACCGGGCGGATCGAGCATATCTATCAGGATCCGCACGAGCCGGATCCGAGGTTCATCCTCCACTACGGCGACATGACCGACGCCACCAATCTGATCCGCATCGTCCAGGCGGTGCGGCCGGACGAGATCTACAACCTCGCCGCCCAGTCCCATGTCCAGGTGAGCTTCGAGACCGCCGAATACACCGCCAACGCCGACGCCCTGGGACCGCTGCGTCTGCTGGAGGCGATCCGCCTGCTGGGCCTGGTGGACAAGACCCGCTTCTACCAGGCCTCGACCTCGGAACTCTACGGCCAGGCGCTTGAGGTTCCGCAGACCGAAACCACGCCGTTTCAGCCCCGCAGCCCCTACGCGGCGGCCAAGCTCTACGCCTATTGGATGGTGGTGAACTATCGCCAGGCCTACGGCATGCACGCCTCGAACGGCATCCTGTTCAATCACGAGAGCCCGATCCGCGGCGAGACCTTCGTCACCCGCAAGATCACCCGCGCCGTCGCCGCCATCGAACTCGGTCGCCAGGATCGCCTTTATCTCGGCAACCTCGACGCCCGGCGCGACTGGGGCCACGCCCGGGACTATGTGCGCGGCATGTGGCGGATGGTCCAGGAGGACGAACCGGACGACTATGTCCTGGCCACCGGCCAGGCCCACTCGGTGCGCGACTTCGCGGAGAAGGCCTTCGCCCAGATCGGCGTGGCCCTGGCCTGGCGCGGTGCGGGGCTCGAGGAGATCGGCATCGACGCCGCCAGCGGCGCCACGCGCGTGGAGATCGATCGCCGCTACCATCGGCCCACCGAGGCGGACTTCCTGCTTGGCGACGCCAGCAAGGCGCGCGACCGTCTGGGCTGGCGCCATGAGATCGGTCTCGACCAACTGATCGCCGAGATGGTCCAGGCCGATCTCCTCGCCCTCGCCGCCGAGCCGGTCAGGGCCGGCCAGGCGTGACCGCCGCGCCGATCGACTATCCGCTGGCCGCCGACACCTGGGGCGAGGCGGAGCGCGCCGCCGCCATCGCCGTCATCCGGTCGGGCCGGACGACCATGGGTGAGAAGGTGGCCGAGTTCGAGGCCCGCTTCGCCGACGCCTTCGGCGCGCGCCACGCGGTGATGGTAAACAGCGGCTCGTCGGCCAATCTGCTGGCCGTGGCGGCGCTGTTCTTCGCAAAGACGCCGCTGGCGCGTCCCGGCTCGGTCGCCGTGGTTCCGGCGGTCTCCTGGGCCACGACCTATTATCCCCTGACCCAGTACGGCCTGCGGTTGCGCTTCGTGGACATCGACCGGGAGACGCTGAATTTCGACCTCACCGGCCTGGCCCGCGCCCTCGACGACGAGGTCAGCGTGGTGTTCGCGGTCAACCTCCTGGGCAACCCCAACGACTACCACGCGATCCGGCGCCTGATCGCTGGCAGGGACATCACCCTCATCGAGGACAACTGCGAATCGATGGGCGCGCGCCTCGCCGGGAAATGCGCCGGGACCTTCGGCCGCGTCGGGACATTCAGCACCTTCTTCAGCCATCACATCTCGACCATGGAGGGCGGCGTCTGCGTCACCGACGATGAGGAACTCCATCACATTCTCCTCTGCCTGCGGTCTCACGGCTGGACGCGCCAGCTGCCATGGCCCAACCGGCTGATCGACAAGGATTCCCGCGGTGATTTCCGCGAAGCGTTCCGTTTCGTTCTTCCCGGCTACAATGTCCGTCCGCCGGAGATTTGCGGGGCCATCGGCATCGAGCAGCTGAAACGCCTGCCCGGCTTGATCGCGAGGCGCCGCGACACCGCCCGGCGCTTCGCCGAGCGCTTGGCGCCGATCCGCGGGCTGCGGCTCCAGAGGGAGATCGGCGACAGCAGCTGGTTCGGCTTTGCCCTCATCCTCACCGAAGAGGCCGGCCCCGACCGCGACGCGGTGGTCGGACGCCTCGCCGCCGCCGGCGTCCAGAGCCGGCCGATTGTCGCCGGGGACTTCACCCGCCAGCCGGTGATGGCCCATTTGCCCCATGATCCCCCCGGCCCCCTACCCAACGCCCGTGAGGCGGACCGCCGAGGCTTCTACATCGGCAACAATCCCATGGCGGAGGGGGAGCTGGACGCCCTGATCGCAGCGATAGAGGCGGCCGTCGCTTGAGGATTCTGATCACCGGCGCCGGCGGCATGGTCGGACGCAACCTCCTGGCCGATCCCAGGGCGGGGGAACACGAAATCCTCCATCCGTCGCGCCTGGAACTCGATCTGCGCGACGCCGCCCGGACGATGGCCTATGTCGATGCGCGCCGACCGGATCTGATCATCCACCTGGCGGCGGTGGTCGGCGGCATCCAGGCCAACATCGACGCGCCCGCGCGTTTCCTCGCCGACAATCTGGCCATCGGGCTGAACCTGATGACCGCCGCCCGCCGCGCCGGGACGCGCAGGCTTCTCAATCTTGGCAGCAGTTGCATGTATCCCCGCGCCATCGACGCGCCGCTCACCGAGTCCTTGCTGTTTTCCGGGCCGCTCGAGCCCACCAACGAGGGCTACGCCGTCGCCAAGCTCGCCACCTGGAAGCTTGCCCAGGCGTTCGGCCAGGAGGCGCCGGGCCTCGTCTGGCGCACGCTCATCCCGCCCAACCTCTACGGGGCCTTCGACACCTTCGACCCGGTGCGCTCCCATCTCGTCGCGGCCGCCATCCTGAAGATCGAACCGCCTCGCGAAACGGGCGCGGCGAGGTGGAGATCTGGGGTGACGGCGCGGCGCGGCGCGAATTCATGTTCGCCGCCGACCTCGCCGACTTCATCTGGACCCATCTGGGCCGGCTGGAAGACCTGCCGCCGGTGATGAACGTCGGGGTCGGCGAGGATCGCACGGTGGACGAATACTACGGGGCGATCGCCGAGGTTCTCGGCTTCGACGGCGCCTTCACCCACGATCCCGGCAGACCGACGGGCATGGGCCGCAAGCTTCTCGACATCACCGTCCAGACCGCGCTCGGCTGGCGCGCGCCCACGTCGCTGGCCGCCGGCGTGCGCATCGCCGCCGACCATTTCCGCGCCCTGGGCTAAAGGCTCACACCCGGGTCTGGCGGCTCCCCGGCGGTCACACGAGCTTGTGTTGACCGCATCCTGGCCGCGTGGTCGCGTCGCGGAGAACCTGAAACGACGGGGGTCACATGCCTCGACACCTCCTCGCGGGCAGCGACAAGGCGTTGCCGCCCGGCGCCGCCGATCTCGGCGAAGCCAATCCCGCGGAACGACTCGAAGTCAGCGTCCTGCTTCGCCGCCGCGCTTCGGATGAACTCGCGGCCCGGATGGCCGGCCTCGCCGGTGGCGCGGACCCGCCAGGCCATCTTTCGCGGGAAGAATTCGCCGCTCGTCATGGCGCCGATCCGGCCGACGCGGCGGCGTTGAAGGCGTTCGCCGATGGCTTCGGCCTGGCGGTGGCGGACGAAGACCTTCCCCGGCGGACCGTGGTACTTTCCGGGACGGTGGCCCAGTTCAACCGCGCGTTCGATCTATCCCTGCGGCGCATCGAGCACCCCGCTGGGACCTTTCGCGGACGAACCGGCGCCATCTACCTGCCCGAAGACCTCGCCGGCGTCGTCGAGGCGGTGCTCGGATTGGACGACCGGCCGCAGGCGTCACCCCACTTTCGCCTCGCGCCCGCCGCCGCCGCCCCGACATCCTACACGCCGCTCGAGATCGCGGCGTTCTATGGCTTCCCCGCCGGGACCGGCGCGGGAGAGTGCATCGCCATCATCGAGCTCGGCGGCGGTTATCGTCCCGCCGATCTCGCGGCCTATTTCAAGGCCCTGGGCGTGACGCCCGCCCCCAAGGTGAAGGCGGTGTCCGTCGATCAGGGCAGGAACGCGCCGACCGGAAACGCCGATGGCCCGGACGGCGAGGTGATGCTCGATATCGAGGTCGCCGGGGCCATCGCGCCGGCGGCCAGTATCGTGGTCTATTTCGCGCCCAACACCGACGCCGGCTTCATCGACGCGGTGGCTACCGCCGCCCACGACGCGGTCAACAAGCCGCAAGTGATCTCGATAAGCTGGGGCGGCCCGGAGTCCAACTGGACCGCCCAATCGACGACCGCCCTCGACGAGGCCCTCCAGGCCGCCGCGAGCATGGGGATCACGGTCTGCGTGGCCTCCGGCGACAGCGGTTCGGGCGACGGCGTCGCCGACCGCGCCGACCATGTCGATTTTCCCGCCTCCAGTCCCTGGGTCCTGGCCTGCGGCGGGACCAGCGTGCGGGCCTCGGTCGGGGCGATCACCGCCGAGACGGTGTGGAATGACGGGGCCTCGGGCGGCGCCAGCGGGGGCGGCGTCAGCGGCGTCTTCCCGCTGCCCGCCTGGCAGCGGGGCCTGGCGGTGACCCGCCAGGCGGGCCCGTCGGCGCTGGCCATGCGCGGCGTGCCCGACGTCTCCGGCGACGCCGATCCGCGAACCGGCTACGCCGTCCGCATCGACGGCGCGGACACCGTGATCGGCGGGACCAGCGCCGTCGCACCGCTGTGGGCGGCGCTCCTGACCCGGATCAACGCCGCCGCCGGCCGCCCGGTCGGTTTCATCAATCCGGCGCTCTATGCCCACGCCGCCGCCCTCAACGACGTTCAGAAGGGCGACAACGGCGACTTCGTCGCCTCGGTCGGCTGGGACGCCTGCACCGGCCTGGGTTCGCCGAAGGGCGCCGACCTGGAAACCGCTCTGGCCGGTCACACCCCGGTCTGATCCGGCGGAGTTTGCGGGTCGAGTTCGCACACCAGGCGTTCGTCCTCCCACAGCTCGGCGCGCGTGTAATGCGGGGAGGAGGCGAGCCGCTGAACCGCCAATTCGCGGGCGCGCTGGTCGCCGGCCACGGTCAGGAAGTCCATGGTCGGCGCCGAATAGCGGCGGTCGTGAATATAGAGGGTGTAGGTCTTCACTCAGCCTCCGGCCCCGGTCGCGGGACGCCCCCATGGGCTGTTGTCGAGTTTAACCGTGGCCATGACGGTTCGGTGTCGCCTAGGCGACAGACACGGGGCCGATTTCGTCGTTCTGCGGTCTGGCGGAAACTGGTGACGGCAAGCCTGGACTTGGCGGCTCCGCGTCGCCGGACCATGGTTGGTTCCGGGGCAGGGAACGGGGGGGCCGATGACCGTACGCAACTATGTCCTGCGCGCGCTGTGCGAGGCCGACCGCAGCGCCCTGGAACCGGAACTGCACGGCATCTATCTCGCCGACGGCGAAGTGCTGTTCGAACCCGACTATCCGGCCGACTGGGTCTATTTTCCCGACACCGCCGTGCTCTCGGTGGTCACCGTGATGAGCGACGGCCGGATGGTCGAAAGCGACACCGTCGGTTACGAAAGCATCGTCGGCGTCCTCGCCGCACTGGGTTCATCAATCTCCACCAACCGCACCCTGGTGCAGATCGCCGGCGAAGCCAGCCGGGTCACGGCGTCGGTCCTGCGCCGCATCGCCAACGACAGCGCCGATTTCCGCCGCCTGCTGATCCGCCACTCCCAGGCCAATCTGGCCCAGGCCCACCAGTCGGTGGCCTGTAACGCCCTGCACGACGTCAATCAGCGGCTCTGCCGGTGGCTGCTGATGTGCCAGGATCGCACCGCCGGCGATGTCGTCCATCTCAGCCAGCAGTACCTGGCCACCATGGTCGGCGTGCAGCGCACCACCGTCAACCAGGCCCTGCAGCGCCTGGCCCTCGGCGGACTGATTTCCCAGGGCCGTCGCCGGATCGAGATCCTCGACCGCCGGCAGATGGAGGCCCAGGTCTGCGAGTGCTACGAGGCGGTTCGCGGCAATCTCGAGCGTCTCATCGGCAAGGCCCCGCGCTGATCACCTCATTCATCCGTCCATCTGGTCAAATCCCGTGTCGTCGGGCATCCTCCCGCCTCGATCGCGCAAATGCGACCTTTGGGGGACCTTGACGATGACACGCCTGGGATTGGGCCTGCTGGCCGGACTTTCACTCTTCGCCGGGGCCGCGTCGGCCCAGGGCATCCACAATCAGCCGGCGGCGGCGGCCGATCTCGCCGCGCGGCCGACCGTCGGGGTCGAGCAGCGAGCCGGGACGCCGGCCCCCAGCGCCCGGGCCTTCGCCCCGTCCACGCCGTCGCGCGCCGCGCCGCCGCGGGTTCACAGCCGCCACCGCCGCCGCCACCACCACCATCCTCGGGTGGTCCCGGCGCCCAAGCCGCCGAGCGCCGGGTGAGTTGATCTGGTCCCTGGCCCCGCGGGCCGCGGGCTGAGGCGGCCGTGCCGGATTCGGACATCCCGCCGGACGATCAGGAAGACGGGGCCACCGATGTCACCGAGGCCCTGACCAGCAGCGTGGCCGAGTCGCTGGCGCTTCGACAGCTTCAGTCCGGGGCCGCGGCCGGCGAGACCGGAGGATCCCGGGAGAGCCCGCCGCCGGGCGCCGAGGCGCGCCGGTTCCTGGAAAAGCAGAGCCGGATGCTCGACATCCAGATGGAGCATCTGCACGAGCAGCGCTCGCTCACCTTGTCCCATCTGAGGCTTCGGCGATGGAACGAGGCTCTGAAGGTGACCTTCCAGGCGCTGACCATCCTCTTCGGCCTGATCGCCGCCGGCGCGGCCGGCGTCATCCTCTGGCAGGCGCACGAGGCCGGCGCCTTGATCGTCGAGCCGCTGCGCACCACGCCGGAGCTGGCCCAGCGCGGCCTGGATGGAACCGTGCTCGCCAGCCGCCTGCTCGACAAGTTGCGCGAGATCCAGAACGGCGCCGATTCGGCCCGGGCGCCGGCCTCGTTCACCAAGGACTTCGGCGACGACATCAAGCTGGAAATCCCCCAGACCGGCGTCTCGATCGGCGAGGTACAGCGCTATCTGCGCAACTGGCTGGGTCACGACACCCACATAACGGGCGAGGTCTTCCGCTTCGCCGGCGGCCCCGCGCCGGCCGGCGGCGCGGGGACGGACCGGATCTTCGTCACCGTTCGCGCCGGCGTCGACCCCGGCGACACCGTCGAAGGCCCCGAGGCGAGCCTCGATGAGCTGATCCAGAAGGGCGCCGAGATGATCATCGCCCATACCCAGCCCTATCGCTACACGGTCTATCTGATCCGCCAGAACCGCCTTGAGGAGGCCAACCGGGCCCTCGCCAAGCTGGCCGCGACCGGTTCCCCGCAGGACCGGCCCTGGGCCTACCTCAACTGGGGCCTGGTTTCCCTCGTGCGGGACGGTGATTTCGCCGCCGCCGAACGCAAGGAGCGGATCGCCGTCCGTCTCGACCCGGAGCTGGTTCTGGCCCACGACAACCTCGCCGGCCAGGAGACCAAGCTCGGTCACGCCGAGAGCGCCCTGGCCCATATGCGGATCGAGACCCGCCTGCTCGGTTCCGCTCCCAACCGGCAGTTGACCCCGGCGGTGCGGCCGATCCTGCTGGCCTGGTCGCGGGCGCGCCTGGCCGGGGATCTGGGCGACTACCGCGGGGCCGCGAAGGCCGCGTTCGAGGCGCAGGGGATGCGGGACTACCAGGGCATCGCCCACGTCGCGGTGCTCGACCAGGCCGCCGCCCTGGCCGCGTCGCACGACATTTCCGACGCGTCCCAGGTGCTGGACGACGCCGGCTGGCGCAACGGGACGTCGTCCTTGCAGGAGAGTTTTGACTGGGGATCGGACCTGTTGCCCGAAATCGCGACGGACGAAGCGCGGGCGGACTGGAGCGGCATGCGGCGCGATCTCGCCGCCGCCGAGGCTTCGACCGCGGGTCCGGTCTGGAAGCGGGTGTCGCTCGGCGCCTACGTTCGGCCATGGATGGCCTGGGCGACCGCCCGGTCGGGGGACCGGCCGACCGCGCGCGCCATGATCGCCGCCACGCCCCTCGACTGTTATCTCTGTCTGCGGATGCGCGGGCGCCTGGCCGCCCTCGACGATGACTGGCCGCGCGCCGCCGGCTGGTTCGCGCGGGCGACGCGGGAAGCTCCCTCGCCGCCGTTCGCATGGCTCGACTGGGGCCGCATGCTCGCCGACAAAGGCGATCTCGCGGGCGCGGCGACCATGTTCCGGCGGGCTCACGAGCGGGGTCCGCACTTCGCCGATCCGCTGGAAGCCTGGGGCGAGGTTCTCCTGCGCCAGAACGAGGCCCCCGGGGCCATCGTTGATTTCGAAGCCGCCGCCCGCGCCGCCCCTCGCTGGGGTCGCCTCCACCTGATGTGGGGCGACGCCCTGCGGCTGATCGGACGCCGTGAGGAGGCGCTGGGCCACTACCGGGCCGCCGCCCATCTCGACCTGAACGCGCCGGACGCCGCCGTTCTCGCGCGCCGGCTGGCGGCCGGCCGCGCGCCGCCTTCCTGACCGCCGCTCTTCTATCGGTGTGGGCCGCCGCGACCGCCGCCGCCGCCGCCGCGACCGCGACCGCCGCCACCGCCGCGAAATCCGGGCGCTCTGGGCGCCGCGAAGCCTCCAGATCCACGGAAGGATCTCGCCATGGCCATGGGGGCCTGGCGCGCGCCGGCGCTTCGACCCTCGGCTCCGCGCAATCCGCCATGGCTCGACGCGCCCGGCCGCAAACGCATCGCGACCTGGCCGCCGCCGCCGCGACGGACGATCATTGCGCCGCGGGATCGGGCGACCGCCGCATGCTGGGGCGCCGCGCGGCCGGCCCCGACGACGCCGGCCCCGCGCATCACCGCCGCCCGCTGAGTGGCGGCGATCGGCGGCCGCCCGTGGTTCACCGAGGCGCGGAGGACGGGCATGGCGCTGGCCAGATGGCGCTGCTGCAATTGGCCGGCGGTGGCCGGCACGTGAGTCTCGCGTGAGCCGGCCAACTCCCGGGCGTCGGCTCTGGCCCGGACGCCGCCGGGTCCGCCGTTGAAGCTGACGCGGGAAGCGACCGCGCGGCCGGCCGCCGGGCCAGCGTAGACGGTCGAGATGCGGCCGGTGTCAACGTTGTCTATACTTCGATTGTAGAAGAAACGGTCCCCGTTCCAGTATCCACCGGCATAGCCGTATCCGGAATATCCGTAACCATAGTCGATTCCGCCGTAGAATCCGACGTGAGATCCCCAATATCCAGTGTTGAACACGTAGGCGCCATCCTGCCAGGCCCAGTAACCAGGCGTCCACAACAGACGCGGCGTCGGCGGTTCCACCCAGCAGCCCGGGACCCAGAAATAGTCGCGCGAATAGTCGTCCCAGGCCCAATAGCCCGGCGTCCAGATGTAGCCGTAACCGGGAACAGGCGGCTGTGGATAGACCGGCAGGCGCGGCGGCGCGGCGCGGACCCCGACGCCGATGACCTGGGCCTGGCCGGGAGCCGGCGAGGCGGCGACGGCGAGACCGGCGCCGATCAACGCCGCGATCGACACCGACGCCATCAAGCGCATCGCGGCCTCCATGGATGAAGTCCCCTCCTTCACCGTTGCGCGGTCGAGCCTGAACCCGATCGGCACGAGTCGTTCATCCGCCGTTCATGTTCCCGGCGCGAGGTCAGGGCAGATCCTCGCCGCCTTCGGGCGGTCGCACGGTCAGCTGGTCCACCCGCGGAATGACCACCGGCCGCGCGCCAGCCCGGCTCAGTTCGGCGCCGAGCAGCGCGATCCGGCGGTCGCGCAGTTCGCTCCAGGCTCGCCACGAGGTCTCGACGGCGGCCGCCGTCTGATCGGCGATGCGCGTCTGCGGCTCGGTGGGCGCGAGGTCGGCGTCCTCGAGGTCGGCTTCGATCCGCGCCAGCACGCCGCTCTCCGAGAGAAAGGTCGGCCCCGCGTCGGGCGCCTGGGTGGCGGTGAGCAGATCGCCGAGCGTCGCCGCCAGGGCCGCCTGATCGGGCCTGGCCTTCACCACCGCCAGGGCCGCCGCCAGTTGCAGGCGCGCGGCGGCCATTTCGCCGTAGCCGCGCCGGGCCAGCGCCAGGGCGTCGCTAATTCGCCGCGACAAGGCGCCGGAGGCGGCGAAATCCTCCGCCGTCACTGCCGTGCGCGGGTCCCGCGTGAGTTGCAACGGCTGCCGGAATGTCTTGCCATCGACGATCAATGAGACCTGGTATTGGCCGGGCGAGGCCAGCAATCCTTGTGGCGCGATGGGCGTGTCGCGCCCCGCCACGGCGGCGATGGAATAGGCGTATTGGATCGCCGCCGGACGCTCATGGCGAAGGTTCCAGACCGCGCGGTGCGCGCCGGCCGCCGTGGCCAGAGGCGTCGGCGGATGGAGCCAGATGGGCGCGAAATAGGCCTCCGCCGGTGGCCGGGGGGACGGCGCGCTCGAAAGCCGCTGGACGAGGACCCCGGCGGCGTCGCGGATTTCGATCACCACCGACCTGGCGGGCGCGCCGAGCCAATAGTCGATCACCGCCCCGACCGGCGGATTCTCCCCGGCCGGTTCCTCGGGAGGCGCGGGGGTGTCGCGATTGTTGTCACCCTGGACCCGCACGGCGTCCGCCGGCGCGAACACGTGCGCCCGCTCGGCCGCCGCCGCGGCGTCGGCCTGGCGCAGAAGGGCAAGGTCGCCCAACACCCAGATGGCGCGGCCCTGCGTGGCGGCAATGAGGTCGTCTCCGTGAATCAGCAAATCCCGCACCCAGGCGGTGGGCAGATTGTGCCGCAGGGCGTTCCAGCGGGCGCCGTCGTCGAACGACACCATCACCCCCACGTCCGTGCCGGCGTAGAGCAGGCCGGCGCGAACCGGGTCGGCGCGCGCCACGCTGACGAAATGTCCGGCCGGCAGATCGCCGCTCGCGTCGCGCCAGGTCGCGCCGTGGTCGCGGGTGGCCAGGATCAGCGGCCTGAAGTCGTCCTGACGGTGATCGTCCACGGCGACATAGGCCACGCCATCCTCGCGCGCCGAGACGTCGATGGACGAGATCTTGGCCCACGCCGGCAGCCCCGGCGGGGTCACGTTCGCCCAGTGGGCGCCGCCGTCGCGGGTCATCTGGACGAGGCCGCTGTCGATTCCCACCCACAGTTCGCCGGGAGCTCGCGGGGAGGGGGCCAGGCTCCAGATGCTGCCGTAGCCGCAGGCCCTGGCGTCGGCGATCGCCGGGTCGCCGCCGCAGCGCTCCGCCCCGGGCTGCTTGCCGGTGAGGTCCGGGCTGACGACGCGCCAGTGGGACCCGCGATCGGTGGAGGCGAAAACCACCTCGCCGCCGAGGTAGAGCGTGGTCGGGCCGGCCCGCGAGATGGCCAGGGGCGTGACCCACGGGAAGTGGTGTTCCGTACTCGTTTGGCGCCGGCCGTAGTTGGGATACGGGAACGGCGTGATGTTGGCCGATTGGCCGGTGCGCGCGTCCCATCGGCTGATCCGGCCGCCCAGGCCCGAGCCATAGACGATGTTCGGATCGTCCGGATCGGGTATGTCGTAGTCGCGCTCGTCGCCCCCCACCGGGTTCCAGTCGCGGAAGGTGATCGCGCCGTAGTCGCCGCGGCTGGCGACGCCAACCGTCCCGGAGTCCTGCTGGCCGGAATAGATGCGGTAGGGAAAGTGTTCGTCCGTGGCCAGATGATAGAACTGTCCGGTCGGCTGGTTGTACCAGCTCGACCAGGTCGCGCCGCCATCGACGCTGACCACCACCCCCTGGTCGCTCGACGTCGCCATGTGGTCGGGGTGGGCCGGATTGATCCACACGTGGTGATAGTCGTCGCCGCCCGGCGCGCCCTTGAAGATCTCGCAGCGCGCCCCGCCGCCGGTGCAACGCCGGATCGACTGGCCGACGAGATAGACGGTGTCCGGATCGTCCGGCGCCACCGTCACCCGGCTGGCGTAATAGCTGGTGAAAGCCTGATCGTCGTTGACCCGCGTCCAGGCCGCCCCGCCGTCATCGGAACGGTAGAGGCCCGAGGCCTTTTCGGCCGAGACCACCGCGTAGAGGCGCAGTCCCGCCGCCGTCCGCGTGGCCGCCAGGCTGATGCGGCCGAGCGGGCCATCCGGCCAGCCCTTGCCGCCCAGCCGGGTCCAGCTCGCGCCGCCGTCGGCCGAGGCATAGACACCGCTGCCGGCGCCGGCGACCTGGGTGAAATAGCTCTGCCAGGGATACTGCCGGGCGGTCCAGGCGGCGGCGAACACCGTCCTGGGATTGGCCGGATCAGCGGCCAGATCGACGGCGCCGGTTCGCGAATCGATGTTCAGGGTGTGCGACCAGGTCCGTCCGCCGTCGGTGGATTGAAACACCCCGCGCTCGGGATTGGGGCCGAAGAAATGTCCGACGGCGGCCACCAGCACGTGATCGGCGTTGGTCGGATCGATCCAGATGCGGCCGATATGGCGCGTCGCCTCCAGCCCCAGCGCGCTCCACGTCCGGCCGCCGTCGATCGACTTGAACACTCCGGCCCCGGCGGCGACATCGTAGCGCGGCTCGGGCTGGCCGGAGCCGACGTAGATCGTCTCCGGGCTGGAAGGGGCCACGGCGATCGCGCCGATCGGCGCCGTCGGGCCGTTGTCGAACAGTGACCGCCAGGTCCGCCCGGCGTTGTCGGTCCGCCACACCCCACCGCCGGCCGCGCCGAAATAGAAGGTGTCGGGACGGCTCGGCACGCCCTCGACCATCTCGCCCCATCCGCCACGGAACGGCCCCAGCAGCCGCCAGCGCAGAGTGTCGGTGAGCGCCGCCGGCGGCGCCGACGTCGCCGGGAAGGCGCGCGGCGCCTGGAAGAGCGCGAACAGGGCGGCGACCGCGCCGATCAGCGCGCAAAGGCGAGGCGAAGAATTCATGAGCCTCTCTCTAGCACCGAAAATTTCCGGTGGGAGAGTCGCGCGCCTTACTCTTCGGCCACGGCGTCCAGTTCACCCGGCGGCGGTCTCGGATCCTTGTCCCGGCGCGTGTAGGGCCGCCCGACGGCGCGCGCCCAGGTTTTGCGCTTGGCGGCGTAGGCCTTCTGGCGTTCGCGGGCTTCCTCGGGCGTCATGGAGTTCAATATAACGAGCCTGGCCTCCAGCGCGAAGGCGTCGGCCGTCGCCTCGCCGGCGGCGGTGTTGTCGAACACGCACCAGGTCTCCGCGGCGCCGGTCTCGCCCAGCCGCGCGACCAGGTCGCCCAGGAACGCCTCGTCGTATTTTGAAAAGTAGATCCGGGGCGATCCGTGCAGGCGGTGATAGGCCAGGCTCGGCCAGCCGCCCGGCAGAGCCGCCGCCGGGACGCGGGCGGGGTCGGCGGCGACCCTGGCGATCCGGCGGCCGGCGAGCAGGGCCTCGGCTTCGGCGACGAACCAGCTCGGGTGGCGCGGCTCCCAGGCCACCGCGCCATCGAAACGCGCCCTCAGGCCGGCGAGGAAGCGTTCCGCGACCTCCCGATCGAAGGCCAGGCTCGGCGGCAGCTGAATGAGGATCGGTCCCAGCCGGCCCTCCAGGGCGGCGATCTGGCCGAGGAAATCGTCGAGCCTGGCGCCGGTGTCGGTCAGGCGCGCCTCGTGGGTGAGGGCGCGGGGCGCCTTGACCGCAAAGCGGAAGCCGATCGGCGTCGCCGCCGCCCACCGGGCGTAGGTCGTCGCCGCGTGAGGGCGATAGAAGCTGGAGTTGATCTCGACGCAGTTCAGGCGGGCGGCGTATCGCTCCAGCCGGCTTCCTTCGGACGGGAACGCGTCCGCTGCGGGGCGCGGGATCGCCCACCCCGCCGTGCCGATGCGGACCCTGCTTGGCATCGCCCCGCCGACCTCCTATTCGATGATCACCAATCCATAGCCACAGGAACAACGCGCGTGCCCCAGATCAAGGCCAACGGCCTCCGCCTGGAATATGAGAGCCGCGGCGACGAAGCGGGCGAGCCGATCCTGCTGATCATGGGCCTGGGCGCGCAGCTTACCCGCTGGCCAGGGGCGCTGGCCGACCGGCTGACGGCGCGCGGCTACCGGGTGATCCTGTTCGACAATCGGGACGTCGGCCTCTCCGAAAAGCTTGAGGCGGCCGGTCTGCCCGACATGGGCGCGATCATCGGGGCCTTGTCGCGGGGCGAGAGGCCACCGGCCGCCTATACCCTTGCCGAGATGGCCGCCGACGCGGTCGGCGTGCTCGATGGCCTCGGTGTCCGCAAGGCGCACATCGTCGGCGCTTCCATGGGCGGCATGATCGCCCAGTTGGTGGCCGCCGACTATCCCGAGCGGACCCTCTCCCTGACCTCGATCATGTCGACCACCGGCAATCCCGATCTGCCTCGTTCGAGTCCCGAGGCGATGGCCGTGCTCAATGACCGCGGACCCGATCCGCTGGTCGATCTCGACGGCTTCCTCGCCCATTCGGTCAAGGGCTCGCGGGTGATCGGTTCGCCGGCCTATCCGATTCCAGAGGCCGAGCTGCGCGAACAGTCTCTCGCCTACTATCGGCGCGGCTATTATCCGGCTGGATTCCTGCGCCAGTACGCCGCCGTCGTCGCCTCGCCGGACCGGCGGGCGAAGCTCAAGGGCGTCACCGCCCCGACCGTGGTCGTCCACGGCGACGCCGATCCCCTGGTCCCCCTGGCGGGCGGCCGGGACACGACCGAAACCATCCCGGGCGCGGAGCTGCGTGTCATCCCCGGCATGGGCCACGACCTTCCCGCCCCCCTCCATGACGCCATCGCCGACGCCATCTTCACCGCCGCCGCGCGGGCCAGGGCCGAGGTCTAGGACCGGGGGAACTTCGCCGGCGCGCCGTATCGCCGCTCGTTCCCGGCAGCGTCGCGGCTGACCTCCCCTAAGGCTTACGGACCTGGTCTCGAACCCCTACCTTGCGCTCCATGACCCGACTTTCGGTTCTCGATCTGGCGCCCATCGTCGCCGGCGGCGACGCGGCCGGCGCCTTCGCTCACAGCCTCGACCTCGCCCGGCATGCCGAACGATGGGGCTACCGGCGCTTCTGGCTGGCCGAACACCACAATATGCCCGGGATCGCCAGCGCCGCCACGGCGCTGGTCATCGGTCACGTCGCGGCCGGCACCACGACCATCCGGGTCGGGGCGGGCGGCGTGATGTTGCCCAACCACGCGCCGCTGATGGTCGCCGAGCAGTTCGGGACCCTGGCCGCCCTCTTTCCCGGCCGCATCGACCTTGGCCTCGGCCGGGCGCCGGGGACCGACCCGGCCACCGCCCACGCCTTGCGGCGCAATCTCGCCGGCGGCGTCCAGGACTTCCCCCGCGACGTGGTCGAATTGATGAGCTACTTCCGCCCCGTCCAGCCCGGCCAGCGGGTGCGCGCGGTGCCGGGGGCCGGCCTTGAGGTGCCGGTCTGGATCCTCGGCTCCAGCCTGTTCGGGGCCCAGCTCGCCGCTATGCTCGGCCTGCCCTTCGCCTTCGCCTCGCACTTTGCCCCGGCCGAACTGGACCGCGCCCTGGCCGTCTACCGCGGCCAGTTCCAGCCCTCCGATCAGCTCACCGCCCCTTACGTGATGCTCGGGATGAACATCTTCGCCGCCGACACCGACGAGGAGGCGCGATTCCTGTTCACCTCGCTGCAGCAGGCCTTCGTCAATCTGCGGACAGGCAATCCCGGTCCCTTGCCGGCGCCTTCGGCCGGCTACGACGCCCGGCTCGACCCCGCCGCCAGGGCGATGCTCGACCAGGCCCTGATCTGCTCGGTGGTCGGCGACGCCGCCGCCGTCGAGCGCGGACTGGCCGCCTTCCTGGCCCGCACCGGCGCCGACGAGATCATGGTCACCGCCCAGATCCACGACCACCCCGCCCGCCTGCGCTCATTCGAGATCGCCGGGCGAGCCCATGCCAGGATCGCCGCTTCCGCGGGCGCCTTTTCGCCGGTGGTCGGATCTTGAAGAGCATCCGCCAAGTGTTGGCCGCGGCCGCCTGTCTCGCGGCCCTGTCCCTCTGCGTGGCCTTCGCCGTCCACTCCCGCCCGGCCCGGGCCGGCGATCCCAGCGCCCTTTGGCATGTGGTGCACGACCTCTGCGTCACCGACATGAGGGCCAGCGGCCTGCCGGCGCCCTGCGCCAAGGTCGATCTGGCCGGTGGCTATGCGGTGCTCAAGGACATCCGCGGCCGGACCCAGCTGCTGCTCATTCCCACCGCCCGCGTGTCGGGCATCGACAGCCCGCTGATCCTCGCCGCCAATTCGCCGAACTACTGGCGGGCCGCCTGGGAGGCCGTCGCGATCTTCGAGAAGCGCGCGCGCCGGGATGTCCCGCGCGACGACATCGCCCTGGCGATCAACTCGATCTACGGCCGCAGCCAGGACCAGCTCCACATCCACATCGACTGTGTCCGGCGCGAGGTTCGCGACACCCTGCGCGCCAACCTCGCGGGAATCGGGCCGAGGTGGGCCAGGCTGGATGTCAATCTCGCCGGCCAGCGCTACCGCGCCATGCGGCTGGATGGCCCCGATCTCGGCGCGCGCGACCCGTTCAAGCTTCTGGCGCGGGGCGATCCGGCGGCCAGGGCGGACATGGGCCTGGAAACCCTGGCCGTGGTCGGCGCCACCTTCGAGGGCAAGACTCCCGGCTATATCCTGCTGGCCGGTCGCGCCGACCCGGCCGGACGCGATCTGGGGTCCGGCGAGGATCTCCTCGATCACGATTGCGCGGTCCTCGCGCGGTGAGCTTGACGCCGCCCCGGAGCGAACCCGCGCCGGGCCGCTCCGGGGCAAGCGCCCTGGAATCCTAGAACTTGTAGTTCACGCCCACGCGCATGACGTTGGCGTTGGCCCTCTCCTGGACCGAAGCCCCGTAAATGTCGGCCCCGGGAACGCTGAACCGGGTCGCATCGCTGGCCAGCGCCGTCCTGCCAAGATCGACGTAGAGATATTCGGCGCGGAACGAGAGGTGTCGGGTCAGGGCGTAGTCGGCCCCGGCCCCGGCGGTCCAGCCGGTCTGCGTGGACCTGGCGGACTCGAAGCTGGAACCGGGCGAGGTCGCCGCGTCCGTTCTGACCCCGCCGTAGGCGAAGCCGCCGGTGAGGTAGGGCACGAAGCGTCCGCCGAACATCGCCTCGCCCACCCGGGCGCGGACCGTGCCGAGATAGTCGATCCGCGAGCGGAGGGCGTCGGAGGTGGCGTCGCCCAGGCTGTCGAGGCTGGAATAGCTGCTCCGGCCCTGGATGCGCGAGGCGCCGAGGTCGGTCTCGGCGCCCAGGACGATCCCGTTCGGCATCTCGAAATTGTAGCCGATCTGGCCGCCGCCGAGCACGCCACTGGATGACTGGCGCAGTCCGCCGGCGACGGGATTCTTGCCGGCGATGTCGGCCGTCCCGGAGAACGGGTATCTGAAGTCGCCCCCGCCATAGCCGAGGTTCACGCCGACGTAAGGCCCGGTCCAGTCGTAGGTTTCCGGCGCCGACTGGGCGAGAGCGGGGGCGGCGAGGGCGGCGGCGATCGCCGAGCCGATGAGTAGGCTACGCAACATTTTTTTCATCTCCGTTAAGCGGCGCTCGCGACATGCGAAACGCCCAAGGCTCACCCGCCCCGTGGAAACCGGATGTCACTCCGGAGCGGGGTTGCTAATGTGATACAATGATATGGACAACGTCTTGGTGGTCGGCGTGCGCTGTATCGGTCCAATTGCCAGCCGCGTGTTGTATAAACGGCACGACCAGTCGATCGATGTTGGGTGATACGTTAGCAATGATGTTTGAATTAAGTCTCAAGAATGGCCGATATGCCCGGATGGTTGCTCTCATGTCTACAATAAGACAATTATGACGACTTTCTGTCTTCTGGTTCCGGTTTGAACCGTTCACGCGTGACCCGGCCCGGTCGAAGCCGCTTCGCCGGCCGGCGCCCTTGGCGTCCTGGCGTCTTGGTGCTCAATTGAGCCGGCGCGTGCATTCCCGCGCCGCCGAGGAATCGTTCACGAAATGCTCACGCGTCTCCTGCTCTTCCTCGCCGTCGGTGTCGCGCTCGTCTCGCCGGCCTGCGCGCTCGAGCTGGAGCGGGTCGTCCTCGTTCAGCGCCACGGTGTGCGTCCGCCCACCTCCAGCAATGCGGACCTCGCCAGATACGCCGCCGCGCCATGGCCGGCCTGGCCCGTTCCGCCGGGCGAGCTGACGCCCCACGGCGAGGCCACCGTGCGCCTGATGGGAGAGAGTCTCCTGGCCGTCTACCGGGCGAAGGGTCTATTGCCGTCGGCCGGTTGCCCCGCGGCGGGGGAGGTGGTGGTGTGGGCCGACGGGACCGATCAGCGCACGCGCCGCTCCGGCGAGGTGCTCGCCGCCGCCCTGGCGCCGGGATGCGGCGTGAAGGTCGGCTGGGCGCCGTCGGAACCGCGCGATCCGATCTTCGGCGGATCGGACGAGGCCGCCTGCCGGATCGATGGGGAGAAGGGCCGCGCCGCGATCCTGCGGGCCGCCGGCCCCGGAGGCCTCGAGACGCCCGCCAGCCGCGCCGCCCTGGCGCGGCTGCAGACCATCCTCGCACCCACGGCCTGCGACGGCGGGGCCGGGATGTGCTTTTCCGGCCCGGACACGGTCGTCGCCGGCCCGAAGGGACCCAAGGCCCGGGGGCCGATGTTCACCGCCTCCAGCCTCGCCGAGGATCTGCTGCTGGAATACGCCCAAGGCATGCCCGCCGCCGACGTCGGCTGGGGCCGCGCGGCCTCGGCGGCGGAGATCGCCGAGGTCATGGCGGTCCATGAGCGGGCCACCGATCTGATGCGTCGCAACCGCTATTTCACCGCCCGCGCCGGCGCGCCGATGGCCCGGTTGGTCCTCGCCGCTCTGAGCGGCGAAGCGGGACCGCACAGCGGCGAGGCGGTCCGACTTCTCGCCCTGGCCGGCCACGACACCAACCTCTCCCTGATGGCCGGCGTCTTCGGCCTCGACTGGACCCTGGCCGGAGAGCCCGATGCCACCGCGCCGGCCACGGCGCTGGCCTTCGAGCTGTGGTCCGACAAGGGCGCCCTCTTCGTGCGGCCGGTGATCTACTGGGAAACCCTGGAGCAGCTTCGCGCTCTGACGCCCGCGCGGGCGGCGAGCCAGCCTCTGCGTTTCGCGGACTGCGCCTCCGGGCCGCTCGGGACGTGCCCCCTGCGGACCCTCCGCCGGCATGTCGAAGCGCTGATACCGCCGGGCTGCGGGGCCGGGGAGATATCGTCATGGCCGGGCGTCGGTCCCGGCCACCCATGAATGCAGTCGGCGGTTTGGCCGCCGCGACCTCATGCGTCGCTCAAACAGGCGGGAGCCACGAAATGCTAAGACGGCTACTCACGACGATTCTTGTCGCCGGACTGGTTTCGGTCATGGCGATCCCGGCCACGGCTCACCAGTACACGGTGGGCTCGCTGAAGATCGGCCACCCCTGGAG
>Ga0075522_10000873_pt1 | contig 22458 bp, 23 predicted proteins | sample NGEPerA_FD_74796 | JGI IMG/M metagenome (GOLD analysis project Ga0075522, IMG submission 74796) | Arctic peat soil microbial communities from the Barrow Environmental Observatory site, Barrow, Alaska, USA - NGEE PermafrostL2-A | ecosystem: Environmental > Terrestrial > Soil > Wetlands > Peat ...
GTGTCATCCCGATAACTTCGCTTCGGCGCGAGTCTTGGAGAAGGCGGGAATGCACTTCGAAAAGACAATACGAGACCACCTCCGAGTTCGTGAAGGGTGGCGAGTCTTCGTCGTCGCGGCGAGCGACGAAGGTACTGTCCACTCGGACTGAAGAGCTGTGGATGTGTCGCCCACATGTAGCTCAACAGACCATGACGAATGAAATATTGTGATCGAGTTAAACGGGGCACCGGTACATCTACCTCTGTTAGAAAATGATCGATTTATTGTCTCATACCTGTACCGGTGAGCAAAATACGTTATGGAGCTCAACTCGCTAACAGAGGTAGGTGTTGTCAAAAAGAAATATTTGTTCGAGTAGTGGTGTAAGGGAGTACCTTCGGGGAACTGACTAAAACTTGGTGGCCCTATCCACTGCTGACTCAAACAAATGGTCCGCCGTCATCGAAGGCTGCCGGGAACTGCCGGTCGTCTCACGGGTCACCGCACCTGATTATCAACGATCGGGCCCAATCCGTCAACGACAGAAGCGGCTCACTGAGTCCCAATTAGGCGATATGGCCGCTCGATACAAGGAAGGAGCCACTGTGTACGAACTCGCGGCTGAATTCGGCTGTAATCGCGTGACGGTCGCCGAAAGGCTCAAGAAGGCTGGCATCACGATGCGTCTCCAATCCCCGTCACCCGAGGTAGTCGACGAAATGGTGCGGCTGTACGAATCGGGGCTGTCATTGGTGAGTGTCAGTGAACGGGTCGGCTACGGAGCTAGCACCGTTCACAACCAGCTGAGATCGAGAAGTGCTAGGACTCGCGACACTCACGGGCAGTAGTCAGCTTCCATATGTTCATTATTCGGCAACCTCGCCGAATAGAACAAGATCCCGTTGAGTTACCAATTTCTCTCAAATTAATCCACAAGCGGCCAGCTTGCCGGAGCGTAAACTTGAATCTCAGATTCCTCAATCGTCAACAGTGGAAGGTCAACTGTCTCGTAAGGCATTAGGCGGCGTCCCAACAAATAGTCATTCGTGCCGGTGTCGGTTTCCCAACGAATCACGTATTTGATGGCCGCGGAACCCAATCGCAAACGGACCACCTGTGGCGCACCTCCCGTACTATCCGGTCTGTATCCGTCGGGAACAGCCAGGTGTCCATCAATCTCTCGAGAAAATGTTGGAGGCATCTTAAGCATCTTGACTAGAACCGAGAGAGGCTCTTGATCAAGGGGCCTGTTTGCGTCAAGCTTGCCAGAGTTTTTCAGTTCATGAAAGAGAAGGCTTCGAAACAATGTACGTGAAGCCCTGTCGCCAAAAACGTAGTATTGAATGGCAGCGCCTTCTGATTGAAATGCACTCCGAGAGAACTTCCACTCTTCGATGTCAGGCTTGTACCCCAGGTCTCTAATTTCGAAAGTCTTTGTTGTCCGCGAGTAACCAGCTAGAACGACAGTGTCTTCGCTTGTTGAAAATGCTGGTCTTCCCTCCAAGGTGCCTCTAATGTGCGGATCAAGTTTGAGCGTGTTCAGCATGTAGTTTGCAACACCCTCAAGGTGTTGCTCAACCTTTGCGAAGCTCAGTTCACCTTCGCGGAGGGCTTGATACGACTCGACTGCGGTGCGCATCTGCATCATAAGTGGAAAGGCCTCCTGGGTGCTGCCAGCGAAGGCAAGCACGGCGTCTCTTCGCGCCAGTGTCTCCAATTTGGGACACGTGTCCCAGATGAAGTGACCAGTGTGATTCAGTCGGCTATCTGAAGCGATCCACAATTCGTCGCCGTCAGATCGACGTCTAATCCACGCCGCGCCGATTGTCATGGAGCTTGCCTATCACTTGGCGACGAGCGAAGCGTCTCGTTGGGCTTCCATTCCTTCGGCGTCTTACGGGTGATACGCACCTCCGTACGGTCTCGAGGTTACATCAGGCTTCAGCCTCCGGAGAGAGAATCTAAAGGGGCTGGTCCTTCAGCTCCTCACGCTCCTCGGTGGTGAGACCGGGCCGAGTACCCGCGTCGATCTGGGCTCGCTTCACCCAAACGCGCAGCGACTCTTCACCCACCCCGAGTTGTCGAGCCACCCTCGAGATGACGCTTTTGTCGCCAGGATCCGACCGCTGAAAATCAAGGACCATGCGCACCGCACGTTCCTTCAACTCAGACGGATACCTCATATATCCAGTTCGCTTCTTTTCCATGATTCCATCTTCTCTCCCAAGCGGGAGAGCCTCCGGAATTCCCAGGCCGAATCAGGCTGCTGAATTCGGCTGTCATCGCGCAACGGTCGCAGAACGGCTCAAGAAGGCCGGGGTCTCTATGCGGGGCCAGTCTCCGACACCTGAAGACATCGATTCGATTGCACTTCTGTGCGCAACCGGTCTGTCACTTCAGGAGGTCGGCAAGCAACTTGGATTTTGTGCGAACACCGTTAGGACCTGTTTGACCGAACTACAAATTGTGCCCCGCGATGTGCATGGATGAGATCGCTAGAAACTGCACCAAGAAGTGGCTTAGGTCCAAGCTTCGCCGTCTTCTGCAGATGGGAGAAACGCAAGTATTTCTAATAGGAATGGGGAAGCTTCGACGATGGGCCATGGACTAGGGCCGGGTGTTAACTCAATCCCGAGTCTCGCAGCTTCATTCCGATTGATCTTCAGCGGTCGTGACAAAAACATCGTCTCCTTGGCTCTAGTTATAGAGACGTAGAACAAGCGTCGCTGCTCCTCGAAGTACTCGTCGTCCGTGCCGGGGTATTCGCTTCGACGATGCCCAGGGAGTGCCTCTTTAAAAAGACCCAAAATGTATACATGATCGGCAGTCACACCTTTCGCGCCCCACAAAGTGGAAACCGTGATATTCGCTTCCGTCTCACTCTCAAATGGCTCTCGCGTCGCAATCTGATATCTAAGTGTTCGCGCAACGCCTTTAAGTAGATCGATTCCGCCTAGCTCGGGTGAATTCTCCTTCTCTGACTCAAGAATTGCCAGGGCCTTATCTCGAGCCAGCTTCAAATCAGCGACAGCATCGTCACGGTCAATCGTGGACGTGGGAGCCCAGAGTGCATCGTCGAACAGAGCGGCTATCCATGTTTCAGGATCATCAAATGCTTCCGAAACTTCACATCGAATTGCCAATGCTCGAGTCGCCCGATCCCAAAGAATTCCCCCTCCAGATCCTCTGTTGGTACCTCTACTCTCAGTTGCGAGCGCAGCAACGTTGTCCCATGTAACGGCATCGCCGGTAGCCGCTAGGAATTGTAAGTACGCCGCAGCATTTCGATTGTTAGCTTTGAATCTCTCTCCCGTCTGGGAGTTCTGGTACGAGAACCAAGCCCGCCAAGTGACCGCATCCGGATCGACAAGTAGGCAAAAGAAAATGAATGCTTCTCTAACTGCCCATCTCTCAAGAAGCGACTCAGAGAAATTGAGATCGACAGAAATCGTGGGATCTATTGCACTCATCTCCTTTCGAAGCATGAATGCAAACTTTCGGCGCGTGACCATTACGAGGTGTTTGTCCTCTGGATGAGCGCGATAGTTCTCGATGATCGCTTGTGCCATTCCTCTTGCCTCCTTGAGAGGCGTATTCCAGGTGACCAAACGAAGATTGGCGGTCCGGGTACTTGTAGAAATCATGGGAGCCGAAGGATAGAGAACCATCAACTGATTCGCTGCCGCAACCACTGTGGCTGGGCAACGCTGGCATTCAACCATTGGCACATCTGTTACGGGTTGCCCTTGGAGGGATTCCAGTTTGCTCAAACCTTCGCGGTCGTTGCCTCGAAACTTGTAGATCGATTGACGTGGATCACCCAGCGCAACGAGATTGCCATCCTCCTTCATCAACGTTACGATCAATCGCTGCTCCGCCTCCGTGAGATCTTGGAACTCATCAACAATCACATGCGAATAGCGTGTCGCCTGGAAGTCTCCGGCATCGAGACGCGCGAGGAGTAAGGTTGGAAGTTCACTGATCAAGTTCGCGTGATGTCGCCTAAGCCATTGCTGAACTGCATTCCACAAAAATGGATTCAAAATGTGGCCAGCTTCGTGATCTCTCAGCGCTTGATCAGTATGCGAAGACAGCCTGTGATCTTGGCACAATTGAGGATTTTGTTGCCGAATGTCGAAGATCATTGCGTCACGCTCGTGATCCATCAAAATACGGAGTTCTCGGCCAACGATGCGGAGGCAAAGCGCGTGAAGCGTTTGGATCACTGGCGTCTCGTCTATACCAACTCGGTTTAACTCCTTCTCGACATCTGCTCGAAGAGATTCTGCAATCACTCGATTGAACGCGGCAATCAAAATCTCACGGCCACTGACATTCTCCCCGTCTGGGTGAACCAATCGTTGGACCCTTCTCACCAAGCCAAAGGTCTTGCCTGCACCTGGACCTGCCTCAACACGAATCACTCGTTCGGTCGATTCGATTAAGGGGATGACTTCCGTTCCATTGACCCCATCAAGCCACGGTTGAGTCACATTCGCCTCGTTACATTTGTCATTCTCTCATTATCGACTCGCCCCCCGAAAAAGGCAATCGGCGACGGGAGTATCGACAAATCAGGTCATGTCACACGCCTGAATGAAGATTAGATATGTCCAATTTGCCATCCATCCAAAACGGCAAGTGCCTCAAGACTGGGAAGAGGTGCTACACCCGGAAGGATTCCATCGCTCAGCAAGACTGGTGGCGTCGCGTCCGATTTGCCAGAATGCATCACTTCAGGTGCAAAGGATGCGGGATGTGGCACATTGGCAACAACAACGACACAAGGCCACGGAGACGTTAAAGAGTTGCCTGTGTGGATGATGCGAATGGAGAACTTAGATGTCGGCGCAGTTTCATGGACGTAAGCGGCTCCAGAGGTTGAGGCGTTGAGATCCATTTATCAATGATCAAGGTTTTCCGACTCAACCCGTAGGATTGCAATGAGGTTGAATCAAACGACCATGAATAGTGAACGGCGAGCGAGAATCACGATGACCAAAGAAGAAACTCGGGACTCATTAACTGGTTCCGGCAAAATGGTGGCCCGAGGCATGAATCGAGGACTGATGGCAAATTCAACACCTAAAGAATCCGGCATACTGAAAAAAGGTGGAAAGCAACCTACAAAGGCTCCGCCGCCGCCGAAAGTTAGTAATCAAGCTCCGAAACCACCGCCCGGATCGGGTACGAGAGGCAAGAAGTAGAAAGCAATGCCTACCACTGTCGGTGGTCTCATTATTTTCGCGGTATTTCTCACACCTGGTTTCCTTAATTATCTTCAACGACGTCGGCGAGCACCACAGCGATCACTTTCGCCCCTAGTTGAGCTTGCGACATTTTTCTCCATCTCGGTAGCCACCAACTTTCTGACCTTGGGAATATTTTGCCTAGTTCGTCTGATCACGCCGCAGCACACTCCTAACCTTGCGCTACTTGTCGTTCAGGGCTCGACGTACATTGATCCGAGAGTTGGCTACGTAGTTCTCTGGGCACTGATGTTGCTCACCGTATCCTGCATGCTTGCGGTCGCAGTCGGAATCTGGCCAGGGAGAATTGGAAAGTTCGTTACTCCACTCATCGTCGATGCTTCTGCCTGGTACTACTTATTTGAGAGTGCACCGGTCGGATCATCGGTCTATCTTGGATGCGACCTCAGCGACGGAGGTTATGTTGGCGGATATCTAGATTGGTACAACACTGATATTGACGAAGTTGCCGATCGAGACTTAGTTTTGGCTGCCCCCATCACTTTGAAGGTTGAGGGAGAGACGTCTGATAGTGAATTTGAACGAATAATCCTTTCCGCTCGAAACATTGTTCGAATCAACGTCACTTTTGTTGAAGAAACACCCGCTCTGACGACGGCAACCCCTGGTCAAGAGTTAGCGGTCGATTCTTGACTCAGACATGCCGAGAGGCCGTTCTCGTGGCGTTTGATCGATTGGAGCATCGACATCACCGTGAGATTTTTGATCTTTCGGAGATTGTTCAAGAAGTCCTCTCAATGACCGATTTCGCTGAATCGACGGTCAGGACACACATCACATCGTTAATGTGCGTGCAAGCGCCTAGGAATCACGGTACGAAATACGCGGATCTTGATCGGGTTGATCGTGGCAAGTACAGGACACGAAGTTGATTGAAGAGCCCAGACTGAGTCCCGGAGACAGCCAAGTCCAACGCAACGCCGAGTTCACCATGGTCGCTTGGCTCGAATCTGAGTTGGGCTGCAAACTCGAACCCAAGCGGATCAACCTCCCGGGTGGGAGTTGGCTGGCGTTGGATGCCTATTGCGAGGAACCTCTGGTCATATGTGAGGCATGGGCGCATCAAGGACCGCCTAAATCAGCTCAGAAAATGAAGATTATGAATGACGCGATGAAGTTACTTGCCGCACGGCGCATTGTTGGCGAGCACGCTAGAGCTATCCTGCTCTTCGCGGATGATGAGGCGGCGAGCCGATTTGGCCGCAAGACGTGGCACGCAACGGCGCTTGCCGAAAGTCGCATCGAGGTAATGGTCGCGCGCTTGCCGGATCAACTAAGGGCCAGCATCCGAGATGCCCAGACCCGCCAGTATCGATAGTTCGATGACAAAGCACAGCAGTGCTCTCTAGCCCGTCTCCTTGTCACGAGGGACCTGCGAAAATGTTGCTATGAATCTTCTGGGGCAGGTATACCTGACAGGTACTTACTGTACGGATTCTGTTTTCCCTCGAGACTGAATCGACGAACTGAAGTTCCAACGAAGTGCGCCATCTCCGCTGCGGGCACACCACGAAAGCCCCATCTACGGTCCTCGCCATCCAACTCCGAAGGAAACCAAGAGTCAATTCTGTATGCTCCACGTACGATTCCATGAGCGACACCAAATGCATAACGGGCCTTAGCACGAGCGTCTGCGCCTACCAGCCAATGTCCGCTGGTGTAGAAGTAGACATCGTCTTCGCCCATATCGCGCCTCCATGACTTGTTGATTACGAAGAGAAGAGTCGGCTCAGACGAGCCCGGCGCGGGCAAAGCCGAAAATTCAGCGATAACCGTTTCCACGCTCGCGAGACCGTAGATAGACGAGTCGTGACCGCTGACCAAATTCGTTAGCTGTACGCCACTCGCCCTGTAAGCGTCGATCACGGCCTGCTCAATCGTGAGTGCCTCATCGCTGTTCAGGTGCGTTCGAATAAACAAGTGTTCAACATGGTGACCGCTGGCCTCAATGTCACGAATGCGCTTCAGCTTCGCCCGTTCATTAGTGACATTTGCGCCGGCCTCTCGTACATGGGACAAAACTCGACCACCTTGTCCCTTTCCGACGTAGAAGACTTGGCGGTCTCGCGGGTCACGCAAAGCGTAAACGTAGTAGCCGATTATCTCGGCGACTTCGGGCTGGACACTCAAACCCGCGAGCGAAGTCTTCATTTCGTGGACCAATTTGTGTAGTTCGATTTACTCATATCTGATTTGAATTGTCTCATATTCTGAATTCGACCGCCGTTCCAGTGGCGACTCGAATCGAAAACGTTTGCTCATATGTCAAAGCAATTGTCTCAAGAGACATCGTCGATGCAAATAGTGGCTGAGGTCCTGCAACGTAGGGCGTGACTCGTGACGTCCATAGTCGGGCGCATTAGCTGTCGATATCATCCTCGGGGTCGGCCTCATGAAGCTCGGCGAACTTGGCGGCCATCGTTGGGTTGCCTTTGGTGAGTTTCTTGATCGTAAGGTCGTCTGCCTTGTTGTTGGCTAGGCGCAAGTTGTTCTCTGAACCGATCAGGGCATCTTTAGTCTTTTGCAGGTGGTCGATGGTTTTGTCGATCTCGGCGATGGCTGTCTTGAACTTCTGGGAGGCCAACCTGTAGTTTCTGCCGAAGCCTGTTCGAAATTCATCGAGCTCGTCTTCGAAGTTCGTAATATCGATGTTCTGTTCTCTAACCCTGGCGAGTTCCTTCTTGTATCCGAGCGTGTTCTGCGCTGCATTCCGAAGCAGGGTGATTATCGGTATGAAGAACTGTGGCCGAACGACATACATTTTCGGGTACTTGTACGACACATCCACAATGCCGGTGTTGTAGAGCTCGCTGTCCGGTTCAAGAAGTGACACCAGTACTGCGTATTCGCAGCCCTTCTCATTCCGGTCCTTGTCGAGTTCCTTGAGGAAGTCCTCGTTCTTCTTCTTCGAGGCGGTAGTGTCATTTTCGTTCTTCATCTCGAACATAATCGAGATGAAGTCAGTGCCAGCATCGTCAGTGTCACGAAAGATGTAGTCGCCCTTGCTCCCGCTACTGGCGTCGTTGTCTTTTTCAAAGTACGCGTTAGGAAACCCGGTAGCGCGGAGACGGTTGAATTCAATCTCGCAGTGCTGCTCAAGGGTCTCGCCAACCATTTTTGTTGAAAGCTTTGCCTTCAAGTCCTTCAGGCGCTCAATGGCATCATCGCGGTCCTTGATTTGGGTCTCGTACTTCTCTTTGAGGGAAGTTTCGAGGAACTTCTGCTCAACGCTTTTAGTCTCGAGGTCACGCTTGAGGTCATCACGCACTTTTTCGACATCGCCAAGTGCCTCCTTCAGCTCCAATTTCTTAGCAATATCTGCAGTCTTCAGTTCGGCCTTAAGCCGCTCGATCTCCGCATCCTTTTTGTTCACCGCATCCTTCATCTCACCAGTGACTTTTGCAATGACGAGGTCGGTGCTGGACTTCAGCTCTTCCTTGAGTCTTTCGATTTCAATGTCCTTCTTGGATGTCTCCCTCTCCATCTCGACAGAAGCCTTCGCTTGAGCCAATTCGACGGCACTCTCGAGTCGTTCATGGAGGTCACTCTCGAACTCGCGGTCCCGAACTTGCTTAAGGATGTCGGCATAGCCTGCCTCATCAATTTTGAATGCCTTGCCGCAGTGCGGACAGGTAATTTCGTTCATTTCTACACCTCCTCCTCATTAATACTTGACTCATCATCTCCTGGATCTGCTGTCGGTAACAGCGACTCCGGATCAACTCCAACCACTCCGCAGAGTCCGACGAAGTGTTCATGATCGAGCTGATCCATAAATACAAGTACGGATTCAATCGTCGATTTGACCTCGTCGGGACTGATCGTCGAATCTGTCGCGGGAGTTTCGCCGTGAGAGAATGAGTTTGTGTAACGGGTCAATCGAAGCCGCAGTGCGTCTGCATCACCCTGGTAGCCCGCATCTCTCAGCAACTGTGCTGAATTTCGCATTGCCCCGTTGAAGTCGCCGACCCATTCGGGGCGTTTGAAGGCTAAGAATGTCTCCAACATACGTCGTATGACGTTCGGAAATAGCAACTGCGCGTCTAGACGATTCTCGAGGGAATAATCATCGTTGAGGTCTTTCAGCGCAGCACAAGTCAAGATGAATCCGTGATGGTAGGTCGAACGCACTTTCCTACGTGCAGCTTCCGAAGGTGGCCATGGCGCGATCACGGGTACCCGTCTCGTTTTGCCAGCACGCGTAACGTGCTTTGATCTGAGTTCGTAAAGCTCAGTGGGGTAAAGATTGGTCATCTTCATGCCAGAAGATTTGTCTCGTCCGCTTCTATGCAGAGACTCAAGCTGAACGTCCCACTGACGAAAAAGTTCAAAGTTGTGAGTGAGCAGTATCAACTGGGCAGTGTGATCCTTGACGATTGCCTCGTTCCAAATGTAGGTCGAGACTCCCATGAATATGTCACTGTCCAGGCTCGACACCGGGTCGTCGATCACGACTATTGCTTTTCCTTTGGCGATATCAAAGCATCTAACTATCTCAAGAAAATGCACAAGCGTAATTGCAGTGCGCTCACCTGCACTTAGTCCGATTGCGGGAACGCCATCACGAGTAACGCGATATCGCCCATCGACGGCTTCAAACTTCAGTTCGTTCCTTCCGAGTAGACGCCCAACTTCTTCGGTAAGAACTTTGGCGCTCGGTATCGGGTCACCTTCGATGCTTTCAAGAGAGGTGATCTCGGAATTGATTTCAGAAAGTTCTGTATTGAGGTCGTCAACTACCGCCTTCGCTGTCTGAGCACCGGCGACGCATTTGTTAACGCTTTCTTCGGCCGCTTTCAGGTAGTGCAACTCGACAGTCTTTGCTGCGGCTTGAACGAGCTCATCATGTTTAGATACTCGTTCATTGTGTTCTCGGCGAAGATTGGTGAGTTCGACTCCATTAACGACAGGTGGCTCATCGAGGTTTGAATCGACTTCGATCAGGACATTCGACCTCTTCGATTCAGCGCGGTTCTTTGCTTCTAGGGCCCACTTCTTGAGCGATTGAAGCTCCTCACGAAGTTCCTTAGCCGGATTGTCATAACGAGTTCGAAGATCTTCAAATAGCAATCCTCGAGTTGGGATGGCGGCGACAGCTGTGTCAACTCTGCTCACGATGTCGTCCAGCGAAATAGAAATTGTTCGCAGCTCACCTTGCAGGAGTCGAACGGCGTCCGAAAAGTGCTTGTCAATCTGGGCGCGTCTTTCGTCGGTGAGTTCAGAGCCGCAGAAGATGCAGGTTGTCACTCCATCATGAAGGTGGCGACCCTCATCGACCCAGGATGTTGCAGCTGGATTTTCCCGAAGTGATTCCAGGATGATGGTTGTGGGCGTTGTGCTCAGTGCTTTAGTAAGGTGCCCATGCAGTTCAACGGGAACTGGTACCTCAAGAGAAACCTCAGCAAGTTCCTCCGCTTTGTCAGCGTTAATGATGCCTACATGCTTCTCGAAATCCCGATCGGTGAGCTCAGTCCACGCTGAATGGTCGTTACGCCCGAACTCATTCTTTACGACTCTGGTACTGAAGTTACTGCGAGAGTGATATCGACCACCTGCCTTACTTGCCGCATCGACAACCTGTTGAGCAACTCGATCGTAGGCTTTTTCAATTGCGTCGTCGGCAGTTCGCTGGGCGACAATGGCCCTGTCGCGCTCATCCGTCTGTTTCGTAACCTTCAACCGAAGATCTATAAGTCTGGCTTCCGCGTCGGCTGCCTTTTCGCCGATAGTAAGGACGGCATTCATCTCAGCTTCGGCTGGGGTGAACCGATGGCTTCGCTCGACATAGTGTTCGCTGAATACATGAACCCGGTCAAAAATCCCATCGTCATTTCCATTTGTCGTGCGCTGACTTCCGAAGTCTTCAATCGTGATCGACAACTTCTTGTAACCCTCGCCATCAACAGCGTTGCGAAGCCCGTCGAGCGCCCCCGCGAGCGAAGTCTTACCTGAGCCGTTAGGACCGTAAATTACATTGATCCTTTTGAGATCCGGCAGTGAACCTTCCCAGCGATAATTATCAAAAATTCCGCAGCTCTTGATCCAATCAAGACGACGAAGCACTACAAACCTCCATCCGAACTCACGCTCATCAAATAATCAAAGTTGGTCGCCAGAGGTGTCGGTTCGCGCCGGTCCGAATACCAGCCGTCACCGTCAGTGGTAAATCGGGAGAATGAACTTGTCTCTTGACCCATGAAAACATTGTCTCATAGTCAGTCCGTTCATCAAACGGGTTCAACTGGAGGCGCCAGCGACGGCCAACTCGGCCAAAACGTCAAGCTCTCCATCGCTCAATGTCAAACCTAGCGAAGTAGCGGCATCTTCGATGGCAGAGCGGACGTACTTGGTTGCCCACTCCTTGGCAACTTCAATGAAAATCTTGAGTAACAAGTTGCTGGGAAATGTTTGCTGACTTTGCATGACTGCTACTCGAACATCGTATTGAAACGGTTGCCGATGTTGCTGTACGACAAGCAGCCAATTCTTGACCTTGTTCCTCCACGACCCAATTGCTGTTTGATTCTGCGGCATTGCTGATTGCCCTCTCCACTTGTAGGTGGGTTAATCATCGAAGGGCCGTGTGACACGTACGCGACTACATATTGGTAGTTCGTACCAAACGTTCAACTTCGGCCTTCCAAGCCGGAGCGCCACCAGGGACTTCACGCTGCGAAATCGCATCAATCAAAGTTCGTCGAAGCTCAACATGCCCTCGAGCATGCGCGGTAAATACCGCATCAAAGAAATGCCTGAATGTGGTTACCGTGACAGGCACGATGTCCAGTTGAGTTCTTGAGTCGTCACTAAAGTACCAAACTCCAATGCGGAACGTCTCGGCCGTATTGGAATCAATTTTGTTCGCTAAGAACAGTCCGTAGATATCCTTGCCAGTTTCTCGAAGTGAATGGTCCATCGCGATGTCGGCAACGTGTCGACGAACTGACTCTCCTTCAGCGGCCTCTTGACGAGAGCTCTCGGTCAGGGTTACTTCCACCACCAACACAAAGTCATCGAATTCAAATATGAGGTCGGGGCCCCCACCTGGCGCGGTCCCAATTGGCAGAAAATCCTGGTCGATTTTGAAGCGACGGGATTCATATGGCTTGTTGGTGAGTTCGTTCATCGCGAGGAACGCTCTCCAGGTTGCCCACTCAAAGTATGCGGGGGCTTCGGACTTGGGGACTGAAATTGATTCTCCGTTGAGCAGCGTTGCCGTCGTTCCTCGATCCGCAATCAGTCGCAAGTATTCCGAGATCTCGTCAACAAAATTGACTTGGTCAGCGGCGTAGGCAATCTCTTTGTCCTCAGCAATCAATTCCTCTAGCTCGAAGCGAAGTATCGATATATCTGCGACTTCCGTCGATGGCCGGCCCGCAAAGTCGAACGAAAGTCCTCGAGCCTCAGCTCGCTCGATCAAGTCCTCGAGGACAAGTCTCGCCGATTCCTTTTGGTCCGTAGGCAGCGACGCGCCCGCGCAGAGTTGCACCAAGTATTCATGAGGAGTCAACGGTGCTTGTGCAGGTGCGATCAACTGCGAAATTAAAACACGCTTCTCGGGAACTATGGCGATACCTCGACCCTGCGATAAGACAACACCGGTCGCCTTCAAGTAACGAATATTGCAGTCTGCATAGTCACGGTAGGTGCTGTCAGCCAGACCATTCACGCGACTCGCTTCTGCCAACGCTGCATTGTCAAACCGTCTCTTGGCGTTGGATGCATCGCGTTCTGCCCTGAATTCAATGATGCGATCGCATATGGATTCCAGCGAATCACTACTGCTGGTGACCTGAACGATCACAGCAATCTCCATGAAATCAAGCCTGCTGTTTCCAGTTCGGCGGTCGAGTTCCATCATGATTGCGAGCGTGTGCTTGAGAGGGGAGAACTGTTCAACGCGATACCGCGTTTCTAAAACGGAGGGTATTCGATATGCGGCGAGAGAACGGAGGAAGCACTCCTGCATCGCTGGTACCGTCTCTGATGCCACTAGGCGACGTCCGTTTGGAGTCAGACTAAAGGGTCGGCCAATCCATGACTGATCGAGATCTGGGTTAGTGCTCCGAAGCTCAGGAACCAAGAAGCCAAGTTGCGACATCGCGGCCCGCCATTTTCGCCCAAGGTCCGAAACGTCTTGAGCGTGCCCTCGGTCTAACGACACGATGCCCGCTTCATCTAACAGCCAGGCAAACTCGCTCTCTCTATCATGCCCACTTAGATCTCCTAAAAGGGATGAAGTCGAAAGTGCGACAATTCCATCTCGGAGCCGAAATGCACTGCGAACTGTCGTGTTTCCGAAGTGCCAGGGCTTCATCGAAGCAACTGCCCATCTGAGCGCCTAGTAGCCAACAAAGAGATACTCCTGAACTTTGTTGTTGTTGTCACCGACCTTGTGACCCTGGTTACCAAACGAATACCGATAGTCAACAGGAATGACATCGACGTGTCGCTTGTAACGGGACATAATGGACGTCATTTCATCCATCGTCGGTTGGCTGTTTGAGGAGTACGAGACGAGCAAAATATTGTTCCGGAACCGCCTGAAAAGAGCGTCGAACGCTTCTGCTGCGCCCTTCCGAGACGAAAATGGCGTCGGGTAAGACTTGAACTTTTTGGTCACCGTGTGTTCTTGAATCTCTACGCCTTCCCAATTTCGAGCGAGGCCTTCAACAAAATGGTATCGCCGGACATACTCGTTATCCGACAACGGTGAGAAGTAAGGAGGGTCAATATAGATCAAGGAGTCTCGTACAGGCTTGACGGTCATAGCATCGCCAGTTCTAGATTTATTCGTTCGACCATTGTCAAAGACTGCTCCGTCAACGGCATTGACAGCATCGAGAAAGTGTTGCCGGAATGATGTAGTCAAATCTTTTCTTCCATCGTCGTAACGATCGCCAACATAAGTGAATACCCCTCGCGGCCTCTTCTTCAGGCAAGTGCGAACCAGTGCTGACATGGCGATGGCACGCTTATGCGGGCTACGAATCTCCGTGATTCCGCCACGTATGGAATCAATCAGTCGATTCTCTTCATCCGAAAAATAGAGCCCTTCGAAGGTCTGCTCGACAAAGTGGTCTGATTCGTGAGGCTCATCGACGAGTTTTATGGCTGCTTCCGGCCCCAACGTCACGCCATTGTTTTCGATCATCGCCTTTGCCCAGGTAGAGGACATGGACATGTAGTCGTTACTCAGTACCGCTTTGCCCTGGGACTTAAACATGTAGCCAACTACTCCGGAGCCACTGAACAAGTCCACGACGTTGTCGTACTCGAACTGCGATGCAATGCCCCAGATTTGACTTAGGAGCTTATTTTTTGATCCCATGAAACGAGTAGTCGGATAGAGCAAGGCCTGGTCGGGAAGCGGCGATGGTACCAATTTCAAGTTCAGTTTTGGCTTCGGTGGGATGTTGACAATTACGTCCTCACCTGTGCGTTTTGAACCATGGCAATTTATGTATCGACGTGACTGGACGATCTCAATTTGGTGTCTACCGAACTTTTCGTGAACAAGTGGATGATTGGAATTTGTGAGTATCACGTGGCAGCCGAGTTCGTGAAGGCGCTCAACCTCTTCAGCAAGCTCAAGATGGTCTTCTTCGTAGAACTGTTCCTTCGTGTAGCGCTTGAAATCTGCGAATGCAGATACGGGTAAATATGGGGGATCGAGGAATACAAGGTCACCACGTTTTGCTTCATTCTTGAGAACAGTCTTGTAGTCGCCAACAAGAATGGTTGCCTTGGACAACAACAAAGACGCTGCACGGAGCGCTGACTCGTCAACGATCTTTGGATTCTTGTATCTGCCAAACGGAACGTTGAACTGACCACTCTTGTTGACTCGAAAGAGTCCGTTGTAGCAAGTGCGGTTGAGGAAAATCGTCCGAGCTGCCGCCTTTGCGGCAGGTAGCTTCTTCCAGTCCAAAGCTCGCGTGGCATAGAAAACTTCTTCGGTGTTCTCAAAACGACGTAGGTGCCTGATCACTGCTTCGACGTCGTCCGCCACAGCTTGATACATGCTTATAAGTTCAGGATTGCTGTCTGCGATTACAGACTGATGGGGGCGTAATGCGAAGAAAAGGGCTCCGCCCCCAACAAACGGCTCAATGTATCGGCCATAGACAAGCGGGACCATCGGTTTGAGATCAGTGAGGAGCTGGGTCTTTCCGCCTGCCCATTTGAGAAGAGGTCTTGCTTCCTCGAGATCAATCGCAATCTTCGATGCCTTGGCGGACGAGTTCAACGCGGAACCTCTGAATTGGGTCCCCGAGGTTGAGAATCGGCCTCGTACGGTTGCCAGGCTCGTGGCCTCTGATGCATTTGGTGCCCCTTGATTTTGATGCTTCATGTGCTGTCTTAAGTTATAAAGCAAGTGTTACATTCAGTCAACGTTCGCTGGTCATCGGGCTTCAAAGGGATGCGAGGGTACGGTGTCTACCGAAAGAGTAGCGCCGCGATCCAAAGAGAATGGACACCCAAGGGAGGCTGGAGTACGCCTAGCAGCGAATTGCCTGCCTCTCAGACCAAGGACGGTTCAATTCCGTCGGCGCAGCAAATGGCAATCTGCAGAACACCCTTTTGCACCGACTCCGGACTATCAGCGAAACTTTGAGGAGTAGTTGCTCGAAGACTCGAACGAAGCCACGTTGCGTAACGGTCTAGGAAGAGAGGTTCGTCTGGCGTATTGAGTTCGGCAAATTTTAGATGATCTGGTACATGGTCCTTCTTCATATCATTGAGGAACAAATTGGCCTCGATACCGGCTCGGTTCGAAACAAATGCTTGATCGGAATATTCTTCTTGATATGGCGGAGCAACCCATCCTCCGGACTGCAGATACTCCAGAAACGCACCATGACTAACGGCAGCTCGGCGCACATCCCGTCTAAATTCCACTGGGTCAATGTGATATCCGACATCCATGAGGTTCACGTCGTACAGAGCCGCCTTCAACGCGGCGTCAGCATCATCAGCTCGACGGTACATTTCTTTTTGGATCTCAAATTTGTTCTCGGGTGATTGTTCATTCATGGTTGGGTGTTGTCACTTCTCGAGTCATTATGAATCACAAGCGAAGAAAGTTGAAGTTGCGAGCGATGTGAAATAAACAACACTGGTAAGCGCAGGCTTCGAATACTTGAGCAAGCTGAAGTGGCTTTCGTGGGCGTGCCTCCCCGTCAGGATGGCCCCTGCCAATTTGACTTGACTGTCATCGCCTGCTGCTGCAACATTGTGGTCACCTCTCAAAGCCGACGAACGAGTCGAGAAGGATGGACGTGTCCGACAACTTGGTGCCAACTGGCGACGAGGGTCCCCTCGTATCAGCCTCGACGGGTGGTATGTCGCTCTCCAGCCCTCGACGTGTCGCAGGCTTGGGGCACCAACAGCTCACCTATGGTGTGCCCGAAACTGTCACGTGGAAGCACGTGCCGGGAGAAGTATTGGCCGATCTGCGACTAAACGGATTGGCACCTCAGCGAATCGACGCAGGCTCGGCAGGAGACTCTTTGACCAAGCGACGCCCGACAGGCTCGTATTATCGCCGTCGACTGGCGTGGTACGTCGGCTTGGATCTCAATGATCGCGAAGTGCTCGTGCAGATCGATGCTCGGCAAGAACTGCGTGAACTCGCAACGGATGTAAGGCGATTTTCTCCGAATGGTGGTTGGTCGGCCACCACCGCTGCATGGAATCTCGGCGAACGAAAACGGCTCACCTGGAAATTCTTCCGAGAGGAATCTCACAAGGACGAGGCTTCTAAGTCGTCGGAACTAGCGACTCAAGTTCAGATGATCCCGATGTCGGCTACTTTTATCCAGCGCTTGAGGGGTCTGCCCGACGATATTCAGATGGCGGTTTTCGAAGCCATTGATTTCAGTGCTCGGCCTTGGGGTGAGATTCAGGCCTGGGGCTACAGCGGGTGCGATACTGCATGCAGCCATGTGGGGCCCTGCGAACAATTCGTCATGGCCGTGCTCAGTGACAGCACGATGGTTTCTCTGAACATGAACCGAGAGCGATCGGGGTGGAATGGTTGGGTTATGCGATCGAATGCCACACCGCTGTCGGATAGGGATTTGAAGGATTCTCAAATCAAAAGCGCAGGCGCAGAGGAACTTCACAAATGAATAATTCACCGCCAAGTCAGGGCGAGCTGCGACAAGCGATGAAAGCTCTTGGGATCAACTGGGACGAAGATGTGACCCTCGATCTCATTAGGAAAAAGTATTTCAAACTGGTCAGGGTAGTGCACCCGGACAGTACAGATAAGGACCAGGTAGACGAAGAGAAGACGAAGGCTCTCACCGGGGCGTACAAACTTCTCGTCAAAAATTTCGATCGACTTTCATATGTTCATCAAAATGAACCGCAACCGTCTCACACTTCCGAATCGTCCAGCCGCGCGTCGCGATGGGACACTGTTCCGCCAGAGCAGAGCCGAGAAAGGTCGACTGCACCGCCGTCCCCGCCAAGTCCAGTTCGCGATGAGAAGCCACCGGCAGCCGACCCCGCTCCAATTCTTTCAACTAGTCATCGCTTTGGACCAATGGCTGTTCTGCACGGTATATGGGTTGTCCTGAAGCAATTCCCCTTCTTCGTGGGAGTGTGGTTCGTGGGCTGCTGCGTGATCGCTGCAATATTGGCGATCGGTGAGTTGATATTCGGTGGTTATCCAATCAAGGTCACCACCGGAACTGAAGTCTTGTACATAACGTGCTACGGACTCTGGACCATTGGGCTCTTCGTAGGAATGGCAATGAATGGTGATTAAAGGGTATCCGCCCGTCAGCCTCAAGGTCGCAATGCGCCATACAAGGTCTCTCCACTTTGAGTTCTTGACGGTGGGGAACTTGTGAGGTGATACCAATCGGCAACTTTTATCCACTCGTTATCAATCAATGAACAGTACAAGTCGCAAGCTGCGATTGACTGGTGCATCTGACACGCTTCTTCTATGCCAGGATGAAGTTTCGAGGTAGGAAAGTACGCTATGCCGCCATCGCCGGGACTCCATCTGCACTGGCATGCTCCCACCCATTGACACCACTCCTCAAGGGTCTCCGAGCCAACGGTGGTTGTGGCCAACTTCTCAAGGAATGCATGCATCTCGTGGCCGGGACTCTGCCCTATTCCCTCTCGCAACAACGATGCATCACGTTCGTTGAATGGTGTTACGTGCCAACCAATACGGTAGATCGCGTCGCGTGCCAAGATTTCGGCGTCAATTGACGCAAACAGCCATAAACCACCATGGCGGATTATGAACTGTTGAACCTCCCACTGGAAACGCGCATACCAATAGAGCGCACTGGCCGCGTACCCCACCGCCTGATCTTCTTGGGTATATCCCGGATCATCTGGTCCAGTAGTTTCCGGAGCACGGTCGTACGGTCGATCTGATTCCAACATGGTCGATCGAGACGCAGTGAGATCAGCGCCCAGGGCATACACCGACGTCCATATTCGGTAGTACGACTCAAAGCGCTCCACCCACTGAACAGCTAAGCGCGAATCGGCCGGATGTCTCTGCTCCATTTCTCGCCAGGTGTCACGGGCAACCTGGTTCGCCGCGAGGGCAATGAAATTATCGGCAATCTCTTGAATCAATGTTGGTTCATAGCGCTTACGAAAAGTATCTGCGACCTTGTCGATCGCTGCAGCCGCGTGTTCTCGTCGAATACGAGAACTGGATGCGCGCATTCCTTGCACTAAGCCAAAGAGTAAAGCTGCCGATTCACCGTAAGGTCCACCGCCAAGATTTTCCACCGACCGTCGCAAGGCAGACTCCACTTTGGCCCGTTCGTCTACAGCTGAATCGAGATTGATTGAGTTCGCCAAACGAAGCAACTCCGGGATTTCAATCCCCGACAGCTGAGTGAGCCCGCGTTCCCTCAGCAGTTTGAGCTCCCTAATCAGTTCCTCGCGTGGATGTGATCTCTCGACTTCTGACATTTCCTTATTCTGACCGGATTTTTGCCCGAATGCGTCCAGACCAGGGTGACTTAATGATTTCAGGTCATCTCGAATGTATGACCGAGCGATATGGGGACGTGGAAAATGATCACTCAGAAATCGAAGTACCCGATACCAAGATCGGCAATCACTTTGCTCGTCGTGAGGTGTGTCTGCAACTCAGTAAACAGACACCTCATAACGGGCGCCGCTGAAGTCAGAGAGCGGCTCGGTGAAGCCGCAACATCCTTCGGAGCGGACCTGGTCGCTTCTACTTCACCAAAGGAGCCTACGGCGTGGTACGTGTTGACTCGTTGGGACTGGTCGCCCATTACCAGCCGTTCTAGTTCGCACCGTTGCGATTCTGACAACGGCGGCTGTCGTGTTCAACCCGATGACGAACCGAGTGTCGTATCCCTCTTCTCTTCTAGCTACAACGACCTATCAGATCGCGAAGTGAAGTCACGGATCTTGCTCTTTATCCAGAGAGCAAAAAGGCGGATAACTGAAGCATGGACCGCGAGAAATCTCAAGGCCATCACATCGAAAGGAGAAATGAATTATGGATGAAACCAAAGAATCAGGAACGAGGAGCTCGCCGAAGCGCTATTCGGTGATCATGGCCGATCCTCCCTGGGACGTTCAACAGAAGGGTGGATACGGCGCTGAGCGTCACTACAAGCTGATGACTCTCGAACGTATTAAGGCGATGCCGGTCGCAGATTTAGCAGCGGAGAATGCGCACCTGTGGTTGTGGGTCACGAACGCGTCTCTTCGCGACGGCTATGACGTCATGGAGTCGTGGGGATTCACACCTCGGTCGCCATTGACCTGGATCAAGCCCAGAATAACGCTCGGTGTCTACCTCCGGAATGCGACCGAACACCTCATTCTCGGCACAAGAGGCCGCGCTCCAGTCAAGTTCAAGAGCCAGCCGACATGGATGTTCGCGCCGTTACAAGAGCACTCGCACAAACCCGAGGAACAGTACGCGGTCATTGATCGCGTCTCCGGCACGGACGGGCCTCGACTCGAGCTCTTCGCACGCCGTCGTCAACCAGGTTGGGACGTCTGGGGCAATGAGATTGATTCCGATATTGAGATTCCGGGCTATCCGGTGCCGAAGCGTTCACGCGTTCCGGTGGCCGAGATGCCAAGGAGCCGTGATGAACAATGAGCAACAACTCGCCGAACTCCCTTCTTGCTCGCGCATGGCGTGGAGCTCTCGTCCTGTTTGGGACCGTCGTCCTTCTATGGGTCAGCGTTCAGATCATCGCGCGGATATGGGTGTGGCTCGTCGTCATCGCTCTCACGGCGGCAGCCGCCGTCATTCTCGGGACCGTACTAACGCGCTGGCGCGATCGGAGTCGTTGGTAGTTGTCAGCTCTCACACGGGGAAGGAGTCGGTATGAGCCAGGCCAAATCAAACCGGGGGCGAGGCCGACCCGCTCGGTCCGCGACGTTCTATCTCGTTCCCGTTCGTCACGCTACGCCCAACCCGCGCAAGCTCGGCAGAGCCTTCTTGGCGCTCGCAGTTCATCATGGCGAATTGCAAGAAGAGGTCGAGAGTACGAAAGGAGGGATTAGCGATGGGACGTCGTAATAGTCCTAACTGGGTGTGGCGACAGATCTGGTGGCCACAGGCATTCGCACCAGAGTCCGCCCTGGAACTTCTCGACCGAATTTCTGCCGATCGTGAATTGGGAACGGTGGCTTTTGAAGCTCGCGCTCATCGGGGTCTTATCAATTACTACGTCGGTGTTCACCCGCACCACATTCAGTCTTTCGCTGATCTTGTGACATCTTTGGTGCCGGGTGTTCGTATCACCGAGCTGCGCTCGGTTGCACGACCGCACCCTACATTCTCAGGTCGCCTCAAGGTTTCACACCCATCTCTCGCACTCAATGTTGATCGTGTGACGGCGACGGCTCGCGCCGTCTTGGCTGGACTCGCGTCGGCCAGCGGAAATAACGAAACTTTGGTACTACAGATTGTTCTGGGCACCCGGCTCTCCCCACGTTTCATTTCGCCCGATGCGCTCGACCCGACGCAGCACTGGTTTGATCTGCTTCTCTCGGGCAGCCGCACCGCTAACTCCGACACAAGGGCGAGCCTCAAGAATCGGGCCTCGCTGCACGGTTGCAAGGCGACCATACGCATTGGAGCTGCTGCCGAGTCAATTGGACGCACGAGGGTGCTCTTCACTTCGGTCCTTGGTGGTCTACGAGTGGCGCAGGCAGCTGGGGTACGGATCAATGTCGCTCGCGATAGCTCGCTGCATGTTCAACACGCCTCATTGCCGTGGCGGTGGCCACTGCAGTTGTCGTCGCGAGAGCTCATCTCGCTGATGGGCTGGCCATTGGACGAAAAGGGCGATGTGTCGTTGCCCGGTCGCCCACCAGCTCACCCGAAGATTGTCGCTCCACCAGTTCAACTGGTGCCGTCAAAGCGACCTTTCGCCGAGACAACGGCGCCGGGCGTTGATACCCAATTCGGCATCGGAGCGCAGGACTCCCTGCAGCACACAGTTTTACTCGGACCTACAGCTTCGGGAAAGTCGACAGCAATGTTGGCACTCATTATGGACGCGATTCAAGCGGGTCGTGGCGTTCTAGTTGTGGACCCAAAGACAGATTTGGTGAACGACGTACTAGCCCGCATCCCCGAATCAAGGGCTAACGACGTCGTGGTGATCGATCCGACCGACCCACGACCCGTTGGGCTCAACCCTCTGCGACGAACCGGCAGGCATTTGGCCCTGACAGCCGATTCAATGCTGGCTGTCTTTAAGGAACTGAGTGGCGACTCGTGGGGACCCCGTACCGAGGACGTTCTCTTGAGCGCGCTCATGACGCTGGCTCATCATGACGGAGCCACGCTCACCATGTTGCCTGCACTTCTTACTGACGACAAGTTTCGAAAAAGTCTGACCCGCAAGCTTGACGATCAACTCGGACTCGGGAGCTTCTGGGCGAGCTATGAAGCCATGAGTCCTCAGCAGCGAACTCAGGTCATTGCCCCGACAATGTCGAGAATTCGACAGTTTCTTCTTCGACCGCAGCTGCGCGCCATACTCGGGCAAGCTCGTCCCGAATTCGATCTCTCTCAATTGTTTACGCACCGCAAGATCGTGCTGGTGTCACTCAATCGTGGGCAAATAGGGAGCGAGAGCGCCAAACTGCTCGGATCACTCATCGTGAGCCAACTGTGGCCGCTGATTCTTGCCCGAGCCGCGTTGCCCCAGGA
>Ga0075522_10000875_pt1 | contig 22445 bp, 22 predicted proteins | sample NGEPerA_FD_74796 | JGI IMG/M metagenome (GOLD analysis project Ga0075522, IMG submission 74796) | Arctic peat soil microbial communities from the Barrow Environmental Observatory site, Barrow, Alaska, USA - NGEE PermafrostL2-A | ecosystem: Environmental > Terrestrial > Soil > Wetlands > Peat ...
TCAATGAAGGGGCCGGGGGGATAAACTAAAGGATAGAAACGGAATCAACATCCCCACCCGCCCCGCGTAATCGTCATAGGCCGGGCCCAATTCCTCGCGCAGGAAATCCTCTTCCTGGCGGGCTTTCCAGTACCAGGCGCCCGCCATGATCAATGCACCGGCCCATGCCACCAAGGTGCCCTCGATGGCGGCGGTGGCGAAGGCGGACAACAGGATGCCGGTATAAATGGGGTGGCGCACCAGGGCGTAAGGGCCTGTATCCACGATCACGTGATCCTGTTTGCGGGCCACATCAGACGACCATAGCTTGCCGATGACAATGCGCGCCCACCATGCGAAGGCGAAACCGGCCGCGACCACGATGTCGAGAATCCATTTCCAGCGGTTTGGCAGCCGCCACAGATCGGTCAGCGCCATGTGGCGCGGCGAAAGGATGCCGAACAGCAGAAGCACGCCCAGCCATAGGAGCAGCCGGTGCGCGAACAAGAGCGCGCGAGAAGACGGTTGCTTGACAGTGGGCGCGGACCAGAATGCAGCGATGCCCCACGACACCAGCCACAGCAGCCACAACGCATACGCTGTCAATTCAGGGGACATAAACTCCTTTTAAGCCGCCCTCTTTAGGAAGGCGAGGCTTGGTCGAGGCCGAAAGGTGAGTTTAAAAAGCCAGAGCCTTCGCGAGCTTCACCAGCGGCAATTTCGTTAGCTGTTGCACCACCGCGTCCGGCACCGCGCCGTCCACTTCGATCAGAGCGATGGCGTCCTGGCCGGGGGCGCTGCGGCCCAGGGTGAAGTTGGCAATATTGACCTTGGCATCGCCCAACACCGTGCCGAACTTGCCGATAAAGCCCGGCTTGTCCTCGTTCACCACGTACAGCATGTGGGGCGCGAACTCGGCCTCGAGATTGATGTCCTTGACCTGGATCAGGCGGGGACGGCCGTCGGAGAAGACGGTGCCGGCCACGCGCCTGGTCGAGCCGGAGCCCAGGGTCACGGTGATCCTGATATAGCCTTCATAGATGCCTTGCTGGTCGCGGCGCGTCTCGCTCACCTTGATGCCCCGCTCCTTGGCGATGACAGGTGCATTGACCATGTTCACGCCCGACAAGATCGGGCTCAGAAGTCCCGCCAAAGCCGCCTGCGACAGCGCGCGGGTGTTGAGCTGGCCCGCAATGCCTTCATAGACGATCTCGACCGAGGTCAAGCTGGAATCGGTGAGTTGGCCCGCGAACGCGCCCAGCTTGGAGGCAAGCTGAATCCAGGGGCCCACTTTCTGCGCCTCGCTGGCCGAAATGGACGGCATGTTGAGGGCGTTGGTGATGGCGCCGGTCAGGAGATAGTCGGAAATCTGCTCCGCCACCTGCAGCGCCACATTCTCCTGCGCTTCGGTGGTGGAGGCGCCCAGATGCGGCGTCGCCACGACCTTCTCGTTGCCGAACAGCACATTCTCCTTGGCCGGCTCGGTCTCGAACACGTCCAGCGCCGCACCAGCGACTTGGCCCGAGTCGAGTGCCGCCTTCAGCGCTTTCTCGTCGATCAGGCCGCCGCGCGCGCAATTGATGATGCGCACACCCTTCTTGGTCTTGGCGATGGCTTCGGCCGAGAGGATGTTCTTGGTCTCCGGCGTCATCGGCACATGCAGGGTGATAAAATCGGCGCGGGCGAGAAGATCGTCCAAGGTCACTTTCTCCACCCCCAGATCCTCTGCGCGCTCGGCCGAGAGATAGGGATCATAGGCGATCACGCGCATCTTCAGGCCTTTGGCGCGGTCGGCGACGATCGAGCCGATATTTCCGGCGCCGATCAGGCCCAACACCTTGCCGGTGATCTCTACGCCCATGAAGCGGTTCTTTTCCCATTTGCCGGCCTGGGTCGAGGCATTGGCGGCGGGAAGCTCGCGCGCCAAGGCCAGCATCAGCGAGATAGCGTGCTCGGCGGTGGTGATGGAGTTGCCGAACGGCGTGTTCATCACGATTACGCCGGCAGCGGTGGCGGCGGGAATATCCACATTGTCCACACCGATGCCGGCGCGGCCCACCACTTTGAGCTTCGTGGCTGCCTTGAGCACGTCGGCCGTGATCTTGCTGGCCGAGCGGATGGCGATGCCGTCATATTGATCGACAATCTTGAGCAATTCTTCCTTGCTGAGGCCGGTCTTCACATCGGCTTCGACGCCGCGCTCTTTGAAGATGGCGACGGCGGCGGGAGACAATTTGTCTGCGATCAGAACTTTGGGCATGGGGACTCCACGGAAAATCGGGGGAAGGGAATCCCCACGCGCGCTGGCGCGTGGGGTGAATGTTAAGCGGCGGCCGGCTGCTTGACCTGCGCCCAGGCCCAGTCGAGCCAGGGCGTGAGGGCTTCCAGATCGGCTGTGTCCACGGTCGCGCCGCACCAGATGCGCAGGCCCGGCGGCGCGGAGCGATAGCCCGCGATGTCGAGCGCCACGCCCTCTTTTTCCAGCACGCTGGCGATCTTCTTGGCCGCGTCCGCCTTGGCCTCGTCGCTCAGCGACGCGAACCAGGGATCGGTGATCTTGATGCAGACCGACGTGTTGGAGCGGATCGCCTGGTCCTTGGCCAGGAATCCGGCCCAGCCGCTTTTCCTGGTCCAGGAATCCAATACGGCGAGATTGTCGTTGGAGCGCTTGATCAGACCTTTCAGCCCGCCCACGCTCTCCGCCCAGGTGAGCGCATCGAGATAATCCTCGACCGCCAGCATCGACGGCGTATTGATGGTCTCGCCTTCGAAGATGCCGTCCACCAGCTTGCCGCCCTTGGTCATGCGGAAGATTTTTGGCATCGGCCAGTGGGGCGTGTAGCTCTCCAGCCGCGTCACCGCATTGGGCGATAGAACCAGCATGCCGTGCGCCGCCTCGCCGCCCAGCACTTTCTGCCAGGAGAAAGTGGTGACATCGAGCTTGTCCCAGGGCAGGTCCATGGCGAACGCAGCGGACGTCGCGTCACAAATCGTGATGCCGTCGCGGTCGGCGGGAATCCAGTCGCCATTGGGCACTTTCACGCCCGAAGTGGTGCCATTCCAGAGGAACACCACGTCGTGATTCTTGGCGGTCTTGAGATCGGGGATCTCGCCATACGCCGTCTTGTGCACATTGGCCTTGAGCTTGAGTTGCTTGACCGTGTCGGTGACCCAGTCCTCGCCGAAGCTTTCCCAGGCGAAGATGTCCACTTCCATCGGCCCCAGCATCGACCACATCGCCATTTCCATGGCGCCGGTGTCGGACGCGGGCATGATGCCCACCTTGTAATTCGCGGGGATGCCCAGCAGCGCCTTGGTGCGCTCGATCGCATCCTTGAGCTTGGCCTTGCCGGGCTTGGAGCGGTGGGAACGTCCCACCAGCGCGTTGTTCAGGGCTCCAGGGGTCCAGCCGGGGCGCTTGGCGCACGGTCCGGACGAAAAAAAAGGCCGCGCGGGACGCACAGCCGGACGATTCACTTCGATCATGTGTTCATTCCTTCCAGAATGATAGCACCTCGTTGGGGAGGCGTGGCCCACCGCCGATATACGGAGAGCGGACCGTTGCGTCAACCGCTGTCTTGGGAACAGAGATGAAATTTATGCGTTCACCGAAATGCAAAGATTTACCGGGAGTTAATCCATGGCCCGCACCGCGCGCGCACCGCATCTGGACATTCCCACGGACAAGCTGGGATTCATCATCCTCAAAGCGCGTGAATATGACGTAAAGGAAGGCGACAGCGATCCCGACGAGGGCTCAAATCCTACGGATGATGGCAATTTGGACGTCCTGACAGACAATGGAGACGATCCGGTGCGTGAGGAGTTGCTGGGCGCGATTCGCGAGCTCAACGACGACGAGCGGGTGCAACTGGTGGCGCTGGCGTGGCTGGGACGGGGAACCTATGACCTGTCCGAATGGCGCACGGCGCTGGACACGGCGCGCAGCGAACACAAGAAGCGCACCGCCGAATATCTTCTGGGATTGCCGCTGTTGGGCGATTATCTGGAAGACGGTCTTTCCATGTTTGGCGACGGGATCGTGGATGATTCCGACACGCGCGAAGGCCTGGACAGCGAAAATGAGCCGCTCGGGGGCGATGCCCCTCGCCATTAATTGAATCCCCCTCCGGCCTTTCTCTGTTGACCCCCTCTGCCTTCGCACGCTCGAGAGCGTGCTACGGCATCTCCCCCTCCAGGCGCTACGCGCCGAGGGGGAGGTGGGTCCCGACCTAGCTTCGAGATTTGCTTAAATCTCTATCTCGCCCGTCAGATAAAGCGCGCAGGGTCCTTGCAGGATCACGCGAGCGCCATCGTCAGTGCAAATCAGATCGCCGCCGCGCGCCGAGAGTTGGCGCGCTTTCATGATCTTCTTGTTGAGCCGCTTGGCCCAGAACGGCACCAGCGCGCTATGCGCCGAGCCCGTCACGGGGTCTTCCGGCACGCCGAAATGGGGCGCGAAGAAACGCGAGACGAAATCGTAAGGCTTGCCATCGCCTTGCGCGGTGGCCTGCAGCGATCCTGCTTTCACGTCGAGCAGGCCTCCTTCCAAATCGCCCGTGAGCTTCAGAGCCGTGATGTCGGCGGGTGAATTCCACACCGCCGTCAGCGCGCCGGCACCGGCGCCGCCCTTGGCGGAGAAATGAAGTTCGCTCGGCGCGGGCGCATTCAGCGCCTTGGCCAAACGCGCCGCAAAACCGTCCGGCGGCGTGAATGGCTGGGAGGAAGCCGCGGGCAGGGACATCATATGGCCGTTGCCGTCGCCGCGCTCCACCTTCAATTCGCCGGAACGTGTTTGGAAACGCAGCTCGCTCGAACCGGGATCAAGGAAGCGGAAAACCACATGGGCGCTGGCCAAGGTGGCGTGGCCGCACAGATCGACTTCGGAATTGGGCGTGAACCAGCGCAGATCGTATGCGCCGGGTGTCGTCTTCACGAAGAAGGCGGTCTCGGCCAGATTGTTTTCCGCCGCGATATTTTGCATCAGCGCGGTGTCCGGCCATGCCTCCAGCGGCACTACCGCCGCAGGGTTGCCGCCAAACACGCAGTCGCTGAACGCATCCACTTGCCAAAGTTTAAGCTTCATCGCTGTCTCCCTTGCGAGAAGCCTAACGGCAAATCACGGGGCGGAAAGCCCCATCCTCCGCATGATGGCTATGCCGGTGCGACCAATTGCTTGGGCTGCATCGCCGCCTGAAGCTTCTCGAAGGCTCGCACTTCGATCTGGCGCACCCGCTCGCGGCTCACCCCGTATTTCTGGGAAAGCTCTTCCAAGGTCGCGGGCTCGTCCTTCAACCGCCGCTCTTGAATAATGTCGCGCTCGCGCTCGTTGAGCGCGTCCAGCGCATGGGTAAGCGCGTCATGGCGATCGCCGCGTTCCTCGCGCTCGGCCAGCCGTGTTTCCTGGTCCGGCCCTTCGTCGGCCAGCCAGTCCTGCCACTCATTTTCCGATTCCGAGCGCAGCGGCGCGTTGAGCGATGAATCCGGCCCGCTGAGGCGGCGGTTCATTTCGGTGAGTTCTTTTTCCGTCACGCCCAACTGGTCGGCCAGCTTGGCGGTGTGCGCGGGGGTGAGATCGCCTTCCTCGATGGCGCCGATATAGGATTTGGCCTTGCGCAGATTGAAGAACAGCTTCTTCTGGGCCGCGGTGGTGCCAAGCTTCACCATGCTCCAGCTTCTCAGCACATATTCCTGGATGGCGGCGCGGATCCACCACATCGCATAGGTGGCGAGGCGGAAGCCCTTGTCGGGATCGAAGCGTTTCACCGCCTGCATCAGGCCGACATTGCCTTCGGAGACGATCTCCGCCACCGGCAGGCCATAGCCGCGATAGCCCATGGCGATCTTGGCCACCAGGCGCAGATGGCTGGTGATCATCCGCCGCGCGGCTTCGGAATCGCCATGCTCCTTGAGGCGCTTGGCGAACATGTATTCGTCTTCGGGCGTGAGAAGAGGAAATTTGCGGATCTCGGCCAGGTAACGCGACAGGCCGGCATCATTGGAAAGAACGGGAAGATTGCGGCTGCTCATATGTACCCCTCGAATCCGGGCGACAAAACTGTAACGCTCTTGTCCGGCGTCCAGCACCCAAACTCGCCCCTAGAGGAACGAAATGGGTATTTCTCAGCCCCCATTCAATCCCCTCAGCGCCTCGACCAACACAGCAAAATCCGAGGGCCAGGGCGACTCGAAACGCATGGTCTTGTGCAGGGTGGGGTGCTGGAACCCCAGCACATAGGCGTGAAGTGCCTGGCGGGAGAAGTCGGCGGCAACTGCGAATGCCACTGTTTCCGCCGGGGTCTTTGGCCTGGGCGCCTGGCGGGCGCGGCCATAGGAGGGGTCGCCGATCAGGGGGTGGCCCAGATGGGTGAGATGGACCCGGATCTGGTGGGTGCGCCCGGTTTCCAGCCGGCATTCGATCAGCGACGCGAACGGCCTTGCATCGGGGCCGAAACGCTCGATCACGCGATAGTGCGTGCGCGCCAGTTTTCCGCCGCCCCGCAAGACCGCCATGCGCTTTCGGTCGAAAGGATTGCGCCCGATCTGTCCCTCGATCACGCCGTCGCCCAGGCGCGGACTGCCCCACACCACGGCATGATAGGCGCGCTCGATGGTGTGATTGGCGAATTGCTTGGCCAGGCTTGCCATCGCCCGCTCGGTCTTGGCCGCCACCAGCAACCCCGAGGTGTCCTTGTCCAGGCGATGGACGATGCCGGGCCGAAGTTCGCCGCCGATACCCATCAGGCTCTCGCCGCAATGGGCGATCAGGGCGTTGACCAAGGTGCCGTCGGGATTGCCTGCCGCGGGATGCACCACCAATCCCGCCGGTTTGTCGATCACGATCAGGTCCTTGTCCTCGTACACCATTGTGAGCGGAATATCCTGGCCGCGCGGCCTGGCGGGAACCGCTTCAGGCGCGGCGATGCTGTAGGTCTCGCCCCCTTTGACCCGGTGATTGGCGTCTTTTATCGTCGCCCCGCCGCGCGTCACCGCACCCTGGTCGATCAATGCCTCCAGCCGCGAGCGGCTGAGGTCGGGCAAAAGCGACGCCAGCACGCGGTCGAGCCGTTGGCCGGCCTGGTCGGGCGGCACAAGGATGGATACGGGATTTGCTGACATGGGCACTGGCATGGACATAGGGCAAGAGAATAGCGGACGCGGGCCAACCTATCGCGCCGCCCTGATCGCCGTCATCATCCTCAGCGGCCTTTTCGTCGCGGGTGTGGTGGCGCTGGTGATTGGCTTCATGCGCCAATATGAGATTTACCAGGCTGGTAGCCGTTCCAGCGTCAATATGGGCGCGGGCGCGCCTCCCGCGGTCGTCGAGCTGGAGCCCGGCGCGCACATCGTTTCGGTCACGACTATGTCCAACCGGCTGATCCTGCAGCTGGACACACCCAAAGGCAGCGAAGTCGAAGTGATGGACCTTGCCACCGGCAAGCTGCTGTTCCGGACGGCGACGCCGCCGCACCCATGAAATTGCTGCTGCCGGCGGATTTGCGGGCGCGGATCGACGGCGAGACGCGTGAGGCATTTCCGCGCGAATGTTGCGGCTTGATCGAAGGGGTGCGCCAGGGCGAGGAGGCGCGTGCGGCCGCGCTTCATCCCGCCCGCAATATCGCTGCAAGCGCCGACCGGTTCGAGATCGCACCCCAGGATCATTTCGCGGCCTTGAAAATGGCGCGCGCGAATGGCCGCGACTTGATCGGCTGCTATCATTCGCATCCGGGCGGGAAAGCGGCGCCTTCCGCGACTGATCTGGCAGGCGCGGGAGAAGAAGGTTTCCTCTGGCTGATCGCGAGCCTGTCCAGCCAGGACGCGCCGGTGAGGATCGCGGCCTTCGTCTATTCCGGCGCTGTTTTTTTGCCGGTGGATTTGGTCGGCGCGGTCGGCGCGGATTTGGTCACGTCGTCAGTGAAGGCGCGGAACTGACCGTCCCGCAGCAACACCTCCTCGGCGGTGACGGTGGCCAGCACCTTGCCGCCTTCGTCGGCGATCTCGACCTCGCGCGGGCCCAGCGAACCGCCATGCAGCAGCCTTTCGCCCAGCATCTCGCGGTTGGAGCTCACCGCTTCGGCGCGCGCCGCCTCCAGGCTAGGCAAGTCCTGGCCTTCGCGATCAGGGCTGACGGTGCCATCCGAGCCTCTTACATTGAAGAAATAGCGTGCCATGTCCTTGGAACCGTTCAGTTTCATTGAATGAATCCAACGGCTCAACAAAGGCTCTGTTCCGGTCCGCTTCGCGATAGCGGCGGATTTATCGAGGAACTTGCCCGCCGGAAGCGGGCTCGCGTATAAGCCCGTTCCCGCTTGTTCCCATCGTCTAGCGGTTAGGACGCGGCCCTCTCAAGGCTGAAACCCGGGTTCAATTCCCGGTGGGAGCACCAGTTTTCTTAATGAGCGAAGCGAATTTGGCAAAACTGGGCGCCACCGACGCTAGCTTTTCTTCGAGCGAAGCGAGTTAGAAAAGCTGGGGCTCCTTCGAGCCGAAGGCGAGGCATGGTGTCCGACCTTGGCTCGGGCGCGCGTATGAAGGACCGGTTGATCTCATGCTGCGGTCACGGGCTCGCCGACATTCAGCGATCGCCAACTCTTTCCAGCATTTCCTCCCGGCTTACGGAAAGCAGGCGCTCCGAAAGAATGGAGTCGTCAACCGCGCGCGCCAAGACCATCGCGCCGATCAAGGTGGACATCATCAACAACGCTTCGTTTTCCCGCTGCAGCTTGCGCTTGCCGGGCAGCACCGAGCTGAGCCAGGAAAGATTTTCCAAGACTTTTTCCGTAAATGTGCGGCGCACTTTCTTGCTTTGGCGATGGATTTCCGGGCCAAGGGTCGCAAAATAGCAGCCATCGCCGGGATTATCGCGATGGTCGGCTGACAGATAGGAAGAGATGAAGTCCGCCGCGCTGAGCTTATTCAGGGTTCTCGCCTCGGACCGGCGATCATTGATGTAATGCAGGGTTTCTGCCAGCAGCCGGTCCTTCGACCCGAACTGACTATAGAGGCTTCCCGGGGTAAAACCGGCGGCGCCTGTCAGAGCGTCGACACCCACCCCGGCCAAACCGCGTTCGCGGATCAAGCGCGACGTGGCGTCTAGAATGCGGTCGCGATTCTTGGCGGCCTGTTCTTTGGAAACTTTCACGCGCTTACCTTGAAAACAGGAATTCTGCTTGGATTCGTATTCTTTTTCACAACAAGGGTCACGGATTTTATGGCTTTCGGCTTCCTAGCGGCCCTTGACCAGCCAGCAGGCCATTCCGAGATTCACCCCGTCCTTGCTCGCATGTCTTTCCAACGCTGATTTTATCATTTCAAAAGCGCGGTCCCGCAGATCATCATTCGCGGTCTCGAGGGCTCGCGATGTGGGACCAACCACAAATGTCGCTAGAAATGCGGCCTCTTCCAGCGACCCCAAACGCATCACGCAATCGACAGGTGTTATTTCCACGTCGCGGAACCCTGCATCGCCGAGTATCGCCGCCACGCGGTTCGGATCCGCAAATGCAAAAGACCCGGGCGCATATGGATCGGATGGCGGACGGGCGGGAAAAAGCGATTTCGTCGCTTCGTACGGCACCATCGCGAATTCATTCTCGGCCATGCCGCGGAAGCAGATGAAGGCGATTCGTCCCTTCCGGTTCATCGCCGTTGCCAGGTTGCGAAACGCGGCAATCGGGTCGTCGAAAAACATCGTGCCGAAGCGGGAAATCACCAGGTCAAATGTCGGTGGGAAATTGTGACTTGACGCGTCGGCACCGACGAATTTTACGTTTGTCCGGTTGGAATCCGCCCGCGCTTTGTCGAGCATCGGCGCCGATATATCGATCCCAACGACCTCGCCTTCCGGGCCGACAATGTGCGCGATATCGCGGGTGAACCGCCCGGTCCCGCAGCCGACATCCAGCACGGCCTCTCCCGATTGCGGGACTGCGTGCCGGAGCAATTCGGCCGCGGCGTTGCTGCTGCAGCGTTCGATCTGGTCCTGATGTTGCACCCAGGATTTTCCCGCGGGTCCGTTCCACGCCGCAACTTGAATTGCATTGGCTGTCATGCGCGCGTTTCCCCGGATTCCGATCGTGCGCGTTTGATATTGGTCGTTATCTAAATAGTCAATAGTAACGACCATTATTATTGTGAAGATTTTGTGCCGACCAATTCCTTCCAGGCCGTAGATCAGGCAAGTTAGCCCGCGGAGCGGAGGCGACAGGCGGCGCCGCATTGGAGCGGTCTGGCGTTCATAGGGGCAACGCATGAGTTCACAGAGCGAAAATCGCGCCGCGGTCTGGCGCCTGATGGTGGCGCAGGCGCTGGCGGGCGCCAATTCCACCGTCATCTATGCCACCGGCTCGGTGATCGGCGAGGGACTGGCGCCCGCGCCAGGACTGGCCACCTTGCCGATTTCCATTCTGGTGGTCGGCATGGCCACCTCCACGCTTCCCGCCGGCATGATCGCCGAACGTTACGGACGGCGGCCCGTGTTCTTGATGGGAAATGCCTGTGGCGTTCTGGCCGGTTTGCTGGGCGCGCTGGCGATCGTGACCAGCAGCTTTGCGCTGTTCTGCGTGGCGACCTTTCTGGGCGGCGCGTATGCGGCGGTAGTGCTGACCTTCCGCTTTGCGGCGGCGGAGTGCGTTCCGGAACCGATGCGGCCCCGGGCGCTGGCGACGGTTCTGGCCGGCGGTGTCGTGGCCGGTGTGGTAGGCGGCGAGTTGGTCACCCTCACCATGAATCTGATGCCGGGCCACCTGTTCGGCGGCACCTATATCGCCAGCGCGGTCGCCGCTGTTCTTTCCGCCGCGGTGCTGTCCGGCATCCGGCTTCCGCCCATGCCGAGACACAATCCGGAACACGGCCGTCCCTTGGGAGAAGTACTGCGGCAGCCGCTCTTCATCACCGCCGCGGTATGCGGCGTGGTGAGCTATCTGCTGATGAATTTCCTCATGACCTCGGCCCCGCTTGCCATGCACATGCATGGGCAGGAACAGGCGGCAGCCGACCAGGTCATTCAATGGCATGTCGTCGCCATGTATGCGCCCAGCTTCATCACCGGACGGCTCATCACCCGCTATGGCGCGCGCACCATCACCGGCATCGGGCTTGCCGTCATTGGCGTCGCGGCGGTGTTCGGGCTGACGGGGACCACGATGTTTCACTTTCTGGGGGCGCTGGTGTTCCTGGGCCTGGGCTGGAATTTCGGCTTCACCGGGGCCTCGGCCATGGTGCTGAAAACCCACCGGCCGGAGGAGCGGGCGCGTATCCAATCCATCAATGACTTTCTGGTGTTCGGAAGCGTCGCGGTCGGTTCGTTCCTGTCCGGCGATATGCTGATGCATTATGGCTGGGAGGTCGTGTGCTGGCTTGTTATTCCGCCGGCCGCGGTCGCGCTGGTAGCGCTGATCATGTTCTCCCGCCGGGATGCCGTGATCGCAGGAGACTATGCCCGCCGCCAGGCTTAGCAGCCTACCGGCTTCAGAAATCTCAATGAAGAACGACCAAATTCTCGGCCCGGCTGCGGAGCACATCGAGATCGAACGGCTTGCGCAAAGTGTCGATGCCGCGCTCCAGCATCAGCTTGGGTGGGATATTCGCGTATCCCGACATCAGGATCACTTTGAGGTCGGGCTTGAGCAACAGGCTTGCTTCCACCAGCGCATATCCGTCCATGTAAGGCATGCGGACGTCGGAAATCAGCAACGAGATGTGGGGATGTTCCTTGAGGAGTGCCAGGGCTTCTTCGCCGTCGCTGGCCTGGAAGACTTCAAAGCCGGCCGCCTTGAGTGCCTCCACCGCGGCGTCGCGGAACATCGCCTCGTCCTCGGCGATCAATATTTGGCACCCTCCAGGAGGCGTGTCGGACAATCGCATGAGATGTGCCGCCGGTTGGATTTCCGTTTGCGCCGCCGGTGTCTTTCCGGTCGCCCGCTCGCCCAGCGTCTCGTCGATGGCGGCGATGCAAAGCCGGATCGCGACCGCCTTGGTGCCGTTCACCGTCCCCTGCATGCGCTCGCCTTCATTGGTTCTCAGATCGGCAAGCCAGGTCCAGTGCACGCCATCCAAAGAATGGACGGAAAATTCGATGCCGCGGCGGAACTGGCGCATCCGGCGATCATGCTCGGCCGCAGGACTGGTGTCCGGACCCAGCGCCCAGGCCGCGATCCTCTCGGCCAGCCTGCGGCTGCGGTTCACCGGCCAGGAACTGTTGCGGAGTGCGATCATGCGGTCCTGCGCGATCTTGCGCGCGGTCGCGCTCAGTTCCTGCGCCCGGAGCCCCGGAGACAAAGTCTCGCTGCTCTCGATTGGCAGATCGCCTTTCCACAGTTCATGGCTGTGGTGCTCATCGGCGCAGGCGTCGCAAATCACGCCCGCGATCGCCTTGGCTTCGGCGCTGTTTTCGGCTTCGAAATTGTCGCGAAAGACGACAGAACCCATAACGTCGAAGCAATACAGGCTGTAATAGCTCATTGCGTCTCCCCAGACGGGAAGAGCCTAGCACGGGCTTGTGACAAGCGCAGATTCAAATTGGTTAAGGTTAGCGAGCGGCTGACCCCGTAAACACAACCAGAAAGAGCAGCGTCGAACGGGGCCAAGGCTGGAAAATGAAGCGCCGGAAATTGGAGGGCCGCCGATACGCCACACGCGGCCCCATCGCGACAGAACCCCGTGAGTAGCCGTGCGACGCAGGAATATTAAGGCGGAACAGCAATCCCGTCTTTCACAAAAGTGTGCCGGCTAACCGGCTGTTTTCAATTGCTTATCGCACCGGAGCGGCTATCCCGCTGCCGGCGTGTAGTCGATCCGTGCATACGGAATCGTGCCTGCGACCACGGTCACAAATGGGCGGCCATTCTTGACGCCCACCGTGCCGTAGCCGCCGGCGGTGGAGAGGAAGCTGCGGAAATCGGCTTTGACCCTGGGCTGGAGATAAAGAATTTTCTCCACCGCATCGAAGCGCGCGCCGCTCAAGGCTTCCAGCAAGGCATAGGACGCCATCGCTCGCGCATACCAGTGGCCATACTCATATTCGTCGAACGGATTGCGCACCCGCCCGTCATAGCGCGACCGGCAGGCGCGCACGACCTCAAGCCCTTCCTGCACTAGGCCCGAGCGGATCATGTGCGAAGCGCATTGATATTCGATGCCGGTCCAGACTTCGTTGGAATAGACAAAGGGCAATGACAGCGCCCCGTCCTTGGGCCAGGTGCAGAGCAAGAGGCCGCCTTCTTCTCCCAGCGCGTAACCGGGACGCTGGGGATTGGCATAGGCTGCCAGACTGGCTTTCAGATTGTAGCGGTGCACGGCTTTGAGATGGGCGGTGATTTTGGCGGGGCTCACGGGTTCGCCCACTCCGCAGACGAACGCCATCCACTGGCCCAGCACGCCATCGGACAGGCAGCCATCGCCATACTGATATTTAGGACCTTCCTTGGCGAACAGCGCCACGGAGTCGGGCGAGTATTCATTGAAGAAACCTGTCTTCAATGGATAGGGGCCGCGGGCTCCCTTGAGCTGGACGCGCTGATGGAAATATTCGCCATTGAACAATTCGCTTTCCATCCGCGTCTTGCCCTTGGCGAAAAGCGTTTCATAGAGCGGCTGGGGATCGCCCAGGGCGTGCCCCATCTGGATCGCGGCTTGCAGCGCGCCCAGATAGAAGCTGGAGCACATGCCGTCGGGACCCCAGAATTCGATGTCATAAGTATTGTGATGCGGGTCCTCGACCAGGCCGCCATGGCCGGGATCCCAGGTGGTGATGCAGTAATCCAGGCTCTGCTTCACGCGCGGCCAGATCCGCTTCAACCAGTTATGGTCACCGCTGATGCGCCATTCGCGATGGACTTTCATGATGCCGCCCAGCTGACCGTCGGCGGCGGCGTAGAATTTATGCAGGCAGGGCCGGATGGGAAGGGCGTGCCGGAAGGCCTGATGGCCAGTCTCGTCCTGCGAGGGACCGAATTCTGTTTCGCGCAAAGTCCGCTCCAGCGCGGGAAACAGATGCGGCATGGACTGGGCGTAATTCCACACATGGGTGCAGGAGCCCGTGCCGCCCGGCGAACCGGAATTGTCGTCGCAACCTTCCCAGCCCCAGATTCTGCCATCGGCCTGGCGCAGGATGGTGGGCGATTTGAGGATGCCAAGATTGGCCGACACCGCTTCGATCACTTCGGGCGGCAGCGTGCTGTCATGGAAGCAATCGCGGAAGCGAAGCGCGCCGTCGCGCAGCCGCTGATATTGGTCCCGCCAATAAGCGCGGACGCTTTCAATCCCGGCGAAGCGGCCGGCATACCAGGGGCGATAGGGTTCGGCCTCTCCCTTGTCGGCTTGGCCTTCCGGCCAGGGCCAGACGAAGGGATCATCGGCCGAGCGCAGGTTGCTCTTGCCCGAATACCAGGAAAGCCTGAGCGGAATGGTGCGCGATGCGCCTGGCGCCAAGGTGAAAGGCACGAAGATGCTGGCTCCCGGGCTCGGAAGACCGCTCGCGGGCGGCGGCGCATCATAGGCCGCGCCCCGCGCCACATCCTTCCAGGCCAGGGTCACCGCATCCCACCAATCGCCGCGGAACCAGGCGTGATTGACCTTGGTTTCGGGCTCGCCGGCTTCGGCGCTGAAGAAACTTTCCTGCCACGGCTTATCGGCAGGCGCGCCATTCCAGAAAGTGAAGCCACCTTCCGCCGCGCGCACGGCCTTCAAATTCGCTGGTGTGGTGTCGTCGGCCAGGAAATTCTTGGCATTGAAAGAGAAGACCAGATCAAGCGCTGCCGCCGCGCGATTGGTGAAACGGTATTCCAGGGCGCAGACGGGCAGGCTGGAATCGTCGTCCCTGCCAGGCTCGAACGGACTCCAGCCGGTGATCTCGACGTCAAGCGGCAGATCGGGATCGCTGAGCGTCACCGTGCCGAAGGGAAACCGCGCCGCGAATGTCGCCTCGGCGAAGCGCGGCAATCCATAAGTGGTGCCGGGAAATCCCAGGCCAGAGCCGGCGGCGAAAATCTTCCGCTTGGGCACCGGCCCTTCCAAAACGCGCGCCACAGCCGGATTGGCTTTGATCGCGATGGCAGCGAAGATGCAGGGCTCGTTGAAAATCTCAGGACGGTTGCGAATCGAGACATGAGAGAGCGCACCGGCGCCTTCCAGGCAGATTGTGCCGGCGCCGATCCCGCCCATGGGAAAGGCAATCTGTTCCAGATGCTCGCCCGAATATTCTGTATTGAAAGCCCGCGCTGTGGCAGGTGAGGGGGCGTCCGCCGCGAAAGCGCGTAAAGCCTGGGCGGCGGCGACAATCCCGCCCGCGCCGGCCAGGAAATCCCTGCGCTTGATGGTCATGGCTTTGCCCCCAAGAGAAAGGCGGCGCAGTTGCGCCGCCTTTGCTCAAGACCGATATATTCCGTACACGTATTATTTCGCGGGTTGCGCCGACATGGCCGCGGCGCGCGCTTTCATCTGCGCATCGAGCTTGTCCATCGCGGTGGATTGATCGACCGGTGTGAGCTTGGCCCATTCCCCGTCATAACGCTGTTTGCGCGCCATGCGCTGATCGGGCGTTTCGGCCTGGTCTTTGGTCATTTCTTCCTTGCGCGCCGCCGCCTTCTGGTCGTCCGTCATGCCCATGGTGGCCTTGTCACGATCCACAATCATCATCGCCATGTCTTGGCGCGAGAAGATGCCCGTCCCGGATTGCATGGTCATGGCGTTGCCGCCGCTCATGCTGTTGCCGCTCATGGAGCCGCCCGTCGACTGGGCAAAAGAAGCGGTGGCAAACATGGATGCCGCCGCGCAAAGAACCAAACCGCTGATACGCATGAAGACTCTCCCTGTTTGATGTTTGTTATTCGTAAGTCCGAAGGATCGGTTACCGGCTTATAGCATGGCGTCCCAAAAAAAGCCCCGCGGGCTTTCGCGCGCGGGGCTTGATTTTCGGCTGATTTCCGGGACCGTTCAGCTGTTCTGCAGTCCGCCCAGGAAATCCTGCTTGCCCAGGGGCACGCCCTTCTGGCGCAGGATGTCGTAGCCGGTGGTGATGTGGAAATAGACGTTGGGCAGGACCCAGTTGTTGAGATAGTCCTTGCCGCTGAAATGGAATTCCCGCTGGGGGAATTTCAAATGGATCTCGCGATCCTCGGCGCCGGCGAACTTGCCCGCCTCAACGCTTTTAAGAAAAGCGATCGTCTTGGTGAGGCGCGCCTTCAATTGCGCCACACTGGTCTCGTTGTCCTCATAGGCGGGAACCTCCACGCCGGCCAGGCGGGCAGCGCCGCCCTTGGCCATGTCGGTGGCGATATGCACCTGCTTGGTGAGGGGCAGCATGTCGGGCGCGAGCTTGAGCTCGAGATAGGAATCCACATTCTCACCCTTTTCCTTGGCATAGGCCTCGGCCTTGGTGAGTACGCTGACGAAACTGCCCAGCATGTGGGCCATGGGGGGCACGCATGCGTCATAGATTGAAAAAGCCAATTGTCTCTCCCTGGGATTTTTGCGGCCGCGACTTTGAGCGCGAAACAAGATTGCAATCAAGCGTGCGATGGGCCTATCAAAGCCCTGTTCCTGTCAAGGTTTTGATCCCATGAGCGATAAGTCCTCGAATAGCGAAGCGGGTGGACATGATAAAAGCCTGCCCGACCGGCTTTCCAACAATCCCCAAAGCCCTTTCCATAACGCTCAGTTGCTGGAGCAGGGGGTGGGTGTGCGCTTCAATGGAGTGGACCGCAACAATGTCGAGGAATATTGCGTCAGCGAGGGCTGGGTGCGCATGGCGGTGGGCAAGACCGTGGACCGCCACGGCAATGCGATGACGGTCAAGTATAAAGGTAAAGTCGAGCCCTATCTGCGCAATGCTGAATAGCGCCAAGCTGACAGCCTGACGGATTGCGGGCGGTGCCGGGGCCTATTATCACGCTTTCCGTGACGCAACTTTCACCCCCGGCTGCCGTTAGGCCTTCGCCATGACCGAACAAGACGGCTTGCCCTTTCCGCAACGCTATTGGGCGATCCTCACCATCGTGCTGGGGATCGTGATGGCGGTGCTGGACGGCGCCATCGCCAATGTGGCGCTTCCCACCATCGCCCAGGACCTTCACGCCACGCCGTCCTTCTCGGTGTGGATCGTCAACGGCTATCAACTCGCCATCACCATCTCGCTTCTGCCGCTGGCGGCCTTGGGCGAGATCATCGGCTATCGCCGCGTCTATCTGGTGGGGCTTCTTGTGTTCACGGTGGCCTCGCTCTGCTGCGCGCTATCGCACACGCTGGTGCTTCTCACCGCGTCCCGGGTGCTGCAAGGCTTCGGCGCCGCCGGGATCATGAGCGTGAATGCCGCTCTGGTGCGCTTCACCTATCCGCGCGCGCAACTCGGACACGGCATCGGCATCAATGCCTTAGTGGTGGCGGTGTCGGCGGCGGTGGGCCCGACCTTGGCGGCGGGCATCCTTTCGGTGGGAAGCTGGCCTTGGCTCTTCGCCGTCAATATTCCTTTCGGCATTGTCGCTTGGCTGATCGGACGCCACTTCCTGCCGCACACGCCCAGGGCGCCCCATCCCTTCGACTGGCGGGGCGCGATTCTTTCAGCCGTCACATTCGGGATCGGCATTGCCGCCATCGACAGCGTGGGACATGGGGAGCGGCCCCTGTTGTACGTCAGCGAATTCATCATCGCTGTCGTCGCCGGCGTGATTTTGGTGCGGCGCGAGCGTCACACCAAATCGCCGCTTCTGCCGGTGGATCTATTGCGCATACCTATCTTCTCGCTTTCGATCCTCACTTCGATCGCGTCTTTCTGTGCCCAGATGCTGGCCTTTGTGGCGTTGCCTTTCTATCTGGAAGACCGGTTCGGCTATTCGGCCGTTCAGATCGGGCTTTTGATTACACCCTGGCCGCTGGGCGTGGGGCTGACCGCGCCCTTGGCGGGCCGCATGACCGAGCGCTATTCGGCGGGATTGTTGGGCGGCGTGGGTCTTGTGGTGTTCGCCGGCGGATTGGCGGCGCTGGCGATGCTGCCGCTACATCCCACCACCATCGACATTGTCTGGCGCATGGCGCTGGCAGGCGCGGGTTTCGGCATGTTCCAGTCTCCCAACAACCGCACCATGATCGCGGCCGCGCCGCGCGAGCGCAGCGGCGGCGCTTCCGGCATGCTGGGTACGGCGCGGCTTCTGGGCCAGACCACGGGCGCAGCCCTGGTGGCGTTGCTCTTGGCGCGTTACGCGGTCGAAGGCACGCGGATTTCACTGGTGGTAGGCGTGGGCTTTGCGCTGGCGGGCGCCGCGCTCAGCATGTTGCGCTTATCGGAAGTGGGCGCCAAAGGCGGCCAAGCCGTTCGGGTCTTGGAAGCGCCGCGCGCGACCGAGCAAAGATGAATCCTGCGCGGCGGTCCGCGCAGGATTTCTCGATTGGCTATTTCTGGTTGATGGCGAATGCGCCGGGACCTGCCGCGGCGATGAAGAGGAAGATAAAGCAGAAGCAGACTGCTTCGCCGCCGCCATTGAGCAGCGGGAAGGGGCTTCTGGGGAAATGGGCGAGGAAATAGGCGAACGCCATTTCGCCCGAGGCAATGAACGCGGCATAGCGGCTGAACAGGCCCAGCACGATCAAGGCGCCGCCGACCACTTCGATCACGCCCGCCGGTCCTGCCGGAAACGACATCAGATTGAAAGCATGAACCGTGGCCCCGCCGGCCATGGGATAGTGAATCACTTTGTTCAGGCCATGCTCGAAAAACAGCAGGCCGATGACGATGCGCATGATGCCTTGGATTTGCGATGCATATTTGTTCAGAAAATCCACGATAAGCCTCCCAGCCAAGTTTAATCGGGCGACTATAACGGCGGTGGAACTCTCGGGATAGCAAGGTCCGCCGCCGGATCTTCTGCCCGGTGACCACCCGCCCCTGCCTTCGCGAGCGCGGCGGAAGCCGCTCCATCCGTACCAAAATTGGCGCCATGGGGACGGGAACTATTTTCTGGTTCAGGCTTTTGCTGACTAAGGGGGTGGAGCTTTCCCCGGGGCGAAACCATTCAAACGGCAAGAGATTCATGAGCATCTCCGACAGCGCATCCGCGCGCGAATATCTGAAATTGTCCACCCGGGACTTGCATGGCCGGCTGGACGTGGCGGCTGGCGTGATGCGGCTTGAGACCTATCCAGGCTATGGGGACTTCCTGGCGGCCCATGCCGCCGCCCTCATTCCATTGGAAGCAGCGCTGGAGAAGGGGGGGATCGAACGTCTTCTGCCCGACTGGGCGCTTCGCCGCCGCAGCGCCGCCCTGGCCGAGGATCTGGGCGATCTGGGCCTGTCCTGCGAGGCCATGGCCGCTCCGATGTTCCGGTCTGATGCCGGCCTTCTGGGCGCGGCCTATGTGCTGGAGGGATCGCGGCTGGACGCGCGCGCCGTGCTGGGACAGGTGAGCCCGGAAAGTCCCACGCGTTACCTGCGCCACGGCGAAGGCATGAAATTCTGGCCGAATTTTCTTGCCATCCTGGAGCGCAGCGCCGAGGTCCGACAGGCGCCGCATCACGCGGTGGCCGCGGCCCGGGCCGCGTTCAGTCTGTTCATCTCGGCGACGCCGGTTCGCGCCATGGCGATCGCCTCTTGAACAGGAAGTGTGCCGCCGGGTAGCCGCCCGCTATTTGTCATTCCCGCCCAAGACATTCTAGGGTTCCTCGACGGGACCGGGGTTTTGGGGGGCATTATGGGCAAGAAGGTTTGGATCGCCTGTGTTGGCGCGGTGCTGGGCGGCATCTTCGCCTGGCAGATTACCGATGCCGCATCGCCCGCTTCCACCCCATCGCTGGTCGCCACCACCGACGGGCAATTGCGCGGCAAAGCCGAAGGCGATGTGGTGGGCTTCATGGGTGTACCCTTCGCCGCGCCGCCGGTTGGCGCGCTGCGCTGGCATGAGCCCATGCCGGTCCGTGCCTGGAAGGGCGCGCGCGACGCGACGTCGTTCGGTGCGCCCTGCGCCCAGGCGGCGATGGGCTGGAACGACAATGTCGCCGCCAAAAGCCAAGAGGATTGTCTTTATCTCAATGTCTGGGCGCCCGCCCATCACAGTGGCCCCTTGCCGGTGCTGATCTTCTTTCCCGGGGGCGCCTATCATGGCGGCTCGGCGGAAGGGCTGAGCGAGATCGAACCGTCTTATGACGGCGGCAAACTGGCGGCGCGCGGGATCGTGGTGGTGACGGCGAACTACCGGCTGGGCATGTTCGGCTTCCTCGCCCATCCCCAATTGAGCGCGGAGTCGCCGCATCATGTCTCGGGCAATTATGCGCTGATGGACAATATCGCGGCGCTGAACTGGGTGAAGGCCAATATCGCCCGCTTCGGCGGCGATCCCGGCCAAGTCACGATCTCGGGCCAGTCGGCGGGCGCGTTCAGCGTGGGCTTCCTGATGACCTCGCCGCTGGCCAAGGGCCTGTTCGACAAAGTCATCGCCCATAGCGGCACGGTCCTGAGCCGGTTGATCGAGCCCGACCTGAAACAGGCGGAAGCTTCGGGCACGCAATTCGTGCAACGCTTCGGTGTGGCGGATATCGCCGCGCTGCGCCGCATGCCGGCGGGCCAGTTGATCAAGACCATGATGGCGAATGCGGCGTTCCACACCAGCGAACCGCGCGGACCCGTGGTGGATGGTTATGTCTTCCCCGAGCAGCCCTCTTTGGTGTTCCAGGCAGGCCGCGAAGACAAGGTGCCGCTGATCCTGGGCAACACGGCGCGCGACGGCGACGAAGACAGTATGGGTGTCTCCGGCACGCCCAAGGCCGACAAGACCTTGGCCGACACGGCGCGGCCGATTTCGTCAACGCACAAGGTGACGCCGTTGGGGGATGGTACGAAACAGGTTCAGGCCTATTACGCGCATTATGGCGATCTGGCCGGCCAGGCGGCCAAGCTTTACGGCGATGTGCGCACGACCGATCCGGTGGACGGCGATGCGATCCATGCGTTCGCCACCGATACGGATTTCCGCTGCGGGGCGGATGTGATCGCCCAGTGGCATTCCCGCGTCGCGCCCACTTGGCAATATCAGTTCAGCCATGGCTATGAGCCGCTGGGCGCGGTGCATCTGTGGGACATGTTTTATCTGTTCGGCCAACTGAAGCCGCCGGCCGATCAGCCGCGTGACCGGATGCTGGTGGATCAGGAGCAGCTTTATTGGGCCGCTTTTGTGAAGAGCGGCGATCCCAATGCGCCGGGTCTTCCCGCATGGCCCAAAAGCAGGATGGGACGCGCGTACCTTGATTTCGCTTCCGGCGGCGCGGTGGCCAAGACCGGCTTGCGGCAGGCGACGTGCAGCATCTATGCGCGCAAGATCGAGCAGGATTTGACCAAACTCGCCGCGGTTCATTAGCGCAAGAAGAGGTGTCCCATGGGGAAATCGAAGCGCGCGTTACTGGCCTTGGCCGTTGCGTTGCTGGGAGGCGGTTATGTCTGGCAGGCGACGGCCGCTGATACCGTCCTCGATTATCTCCACTGGGCCGTTCCCGCGGGCGACGCAAAATACGCGGCGATCGAAGGCAAGCATATCTGGCAAAACGTCAAGGAGCAGGCGGATATCGCCGAACATTATCGCGATGACGGCCATCCGCAATTCTGGGGCCGCTTGGCCGGCACTTCCAGCGATGTCGAGGATGCGAACTGGCTCTTGGGCAAATATCGCCAGATCGGACTGACGGACACGCGCCTCCAGACGATCAATTTCTTCAATCCCCAATGGTCTGCGCAGTCATGGAGCGTCACGGAGGCGTTGGGCAACGAAGTTGTGCCGCTTGTGTCTGCGGAGCCGTCATACGGCAGCCCCGACACTGGCGGAAAAGAGCTCAATCTTGAGGTCGTCTATGTGGGATTGGGCGGCGACGCGGATTTCGCGGGCCGCGATGTGCGTGGCAAAGCCGTACTGTTCGTCAAGGGTGAGCCCAGTTACCAGGCCGGTCCGGCGGATATCTTGAAGCGTATCGAGGACCACGGCGCGGCAGCGATCCTTTCGACCGACATGCGCGGTGGAAATTTCAACGCGCAATCCTATCGGGCCTACACCCATGTTCCGACCTTCAATATCGGAACCAAGGATAGCGAGGCGGTCCGCAGGCTGATCGGCAGCGCCTCGACCCCGCCGCATGTCCGGATTCGCTTGGACGCGAATTGGCTGCAGGGCCAGAAGTCCTATCTGGTGTGGGGCACCTTGCCGGGCACAACCGACGAGACCATCTATGTGATCGCGCACCGTGACGGTTTCTTCGACGCGGCCGGCGACAATGCCACCGGCGTTGCCACCATGCTGGGATTGGCGGAATATTTCGCGAAAATTCCCAAGAGCCAGCGCCGCCGGACCATAATCTTCATCGGCATGGACGGCCACCACAACATCAAGCCGGGCGGGTTCGGCCGCGAATGGCTGGTCGCCAACCGCGACAGGTTCTTCGCCAAGACCGCGCTGATGATCAACGCCGAACATCCGGCGGAAGTGCTTTCCCATGGC